>ERZ778021.3330-NODE-3330-length-11920-cov-5.237421_pt1 | contig 11920 bp, 7 predicted proteins | sample MGYA00375751_ERZ778021 | MGnify/ENA primary metagenome ERZ778021 (study PRJEB29350, sample SAMN05389814) | bioreactor metagenome | isolation source: Thiocyanate stock bioreactor | place: South Africa: University of Cape Town | collected 2013-08-29 ... | reverse complement strand
GCAGTCGTGGCCGCCGCGGGAACGTCGTGCGGCTCGGCGTCGTCCCCGCCTCGCCCCGGTTCAGCAGGGTGACGCCGCCGGGGTCGATCTCGACCCGGTCGGGATCGTCGAGGCCGATCGTCGGGGCGACCCGGGCGGCGATCTCGGCGGGCGCCAGATCGACTACTTCCGCCTCGCCCTCGCGCAGGTCGGCCAGGTACTCGTCGGCGGCGGGGCCGCGCCGCCCGTCGGGGCCGGCGGCGATCATCGCGAGGATCGACATCGGGATGAAATTCTGCCAAACGCTTGATTGAATATCTACCTCGACGTCGTCACTCCCGGGGAAGGGCCGGCGACCACAACGCAAGGAGGAGACAGCGTGAGGATCGGATACCTGATCGACACCAACAAAGGCGGTTACGACCAGCCGCTCCCAACGCCGCAGGACGCCTACGAGACGATCACGGCGATGATCGAGGAGGGCATCGTGGCGGAGAAGGCGGGCTTCCACTCGCTGCAGGTGCCGCATCGGCACGGGCGCACCGAGTGCTACCTGAACGGGCCCGAACAGCTGCTTACGATCCTCGCCCGCGAGACCGAGAAAGTTGCGATCGGGACCTTCACCCTGATCGACACCCTGATCCACCCGATGAAGACGGCGGAGCAGTTCGCGATCATCGACAACCTCTCCCAGGGTCGCCTCTACACGACGCTTTCGCGCGGCTTCCACCCCGGCTACTGGATGCAGTTCGGGATCCCGCAGGAGCACCTGTTGGGCCGCTTCCAGGAGGCGATCAAGGTCTGGAAGGAGGCGTTCAAGGCGGAGCGCTTCACCTTCGAGGGCAAATACTGGCAGTGCGAAGAGGCGCTGCTCAGCCCGCAGCCCTACCAGCCGGGCGGCTGGCCGATCTGGGGCGGCGGCAACGCCAGCGAGGCGGCGATCCGTCGCTCGGCTGATTACGGCGAAGCCTGGACCTGCGACCCTTCGCCGTTGATGAAGGAGGTCTGGGACGAGCAGGTGAACCAGTACCGGCAGAGGGCCGAGGAGCTCGGCAAGAAGCCCTTCATCGTGCTGATGCGCGACGGCTGGGTGGCCGATACCTTCGAGGACGCGGCGGACCAGTTCGGCTCCCACTTCATCGACGAGATGAAGTTCTACTTCCGCCAGGGGATCTACACCAAGAACCCCGAATTCCAGACCGAAGACGACATCACGGTGGAGAAGGCCGGGCCGCACCTGATCATGGGCTCGCCCGAGACCTGCATCGAACAGCTCGAGCGCTACCACGAGGAATACGGGGTCGACTACTTCACCGTCCGCTTCCGGATGCCGAACGGCCCCCCGATGGCGGCGGCGAGGGAGCAGATCGAACGGTTCGGCGAGGAAGTCGTGCAGCCGGTCCACAAGAAGTACCCGGCCGTCGACCACCCGGCGATCCCCGAGGCCTGCCGGTGGTAGAGCACCTCAAAGTCGGCTCGGCTCAGCCGCCCACGGTCCCGGCCGCGGGCGGCGAGCTGTCGCTGACGGCGCTCGACGATTACCCGTTCCACCAGGCGCTGGCCCCGTTCCCGATGCCGGCGAGCGCCGACCCGCGCTTCAACGACGGTTACTACTTCGGCTTCTTCACCGCGGGCCAGTACGCCTACTTCGGGTTGCGCCTGCACCCCAACAACAACGTGATGGACGGCTTCGCCGGTGCGATCACCGGTGGTGAGCAGCGCATGGTGAGGGCCTCGCGGGCGCTCCGTCCCGAGACCGACACGCTGGCGGTCGGGCCGCTGCGGCTGACGATCGTCGAGCCGATGGTGAAGCAGCGTCTGCAGCTGGAGGAGAACGAGACCGGGGTGACCTTCGAGGTGACGATCGAGGCGAGCAGCCCGGCGTTCTTCGAGAGCCCCGACATCCACTACCGCCGTGGCCGCTTGCTGAACCACGTGCTCCGCTACACCCAGCTCTGCCGCGCCCACGGGACGATGAGCGTCGACGGCGAGGAGATCGAGGTCGACGACTGGTACTCCGACCGCGACCACTCCTGGGGCCTGCGCGCCTCGATGGGCCCGAAGATCCCGATCAAAGGGGTCGAGCCCTCGCGCGGCGACCCGCGGGCGATCCGCATCTGGATGCCCTTCGACCTCGGTGACCGCTACGGGATGTTCTCCACCCACGAGGACTCCGACGGCAACCGGATCGACTTCGACGGCCACCTGCACGGGCCGGGCGACCGCCACGTGGAGCTGGTCGACGTCCAGCACTCGCTGCGCTACCTGGAGGGGACGCGACGCCTGCTCGGCGGCCAGGTCACGCTCACCGACGAGGAGGGCGAGAAGTACACCTTCGACCTCGAGGTGGTCGCCGACCCGGCCTGCGCGCAGGGCTTCGGCTACGTGCGGGGCTGGCAGGACGGCGACCAGCCCGGCGTCTGGCGCGGGCCGGAGTACGTCGAGTCGGACCGTTTCCGGGTCGACGACCCGGACGAAATCGCCGGGCCCCCGCACCTGCCGGAAGACCGGCGCCTCGGCGTCTGCGAGTACCCGACCGTCGTCCGCGACGGCGAGGGCCGGGTCGGCATGGCCCAGATCGAGCACATGGTCTACCGGCCGTACCACCCCTACGGCCTGAAGTAGGGGCTTGGAGAAGGGGGGCGGGCCGCGCTCAGGGCGCCGGCGTCGGGATCCCGACGCCGGCCAGCGCGGGCGCGAGCTTCGTCGCGACCAGCTCGGCGTGGCGGTCGGCGATGTCGTCGGGCATCCCGGCGACGCTCTCCCAGAGGTACACGTGTTGGACCGGCATCGGCGCCAGCCAGGCGGTGAGCCGCTCGATCGCCACCTCGGGGGTGACCACGTCGAAGCTCGGCGGCAGCGCTTCGGCGGCCGGTCGGCGCAGCTCGTCGACGTTCACCGCGGCGCCGGTCGGGTCGAGCGTCGTGGGGCGGAGGTCCGCCGCGGCCCGGCCCTCGGCGCCGTATTTGTTATAGGTGTCCCGCTGGTAGGCGAGGTGCGGGGCGATCCGCGGCCAGGCCTCCTCCGGGTCGTCGGCGAGGATCACGTTCGCGAGGCCCGCCATCCGCGCGTCGTCGGCGCGGTGCCCGCCTTCCTCGAGGCCTTCGATGTACGGGGGGAGCAGGCTCGCCTGCAGCCAGAGCAGGCCCTCGCCGAGCCGGCCCGCCATCCGCGCCGCCCGCGGCCCGGTCGCGCCGACCCAGCCGGGTACCTTCTCCTGGACCGGCGGCGGCGTGCACTCGCCGCTCTCCCAGAGCCGGCGCACCTCGCGCACCCGCTCCTCCAGCAGGGGATAGCGGTCCTTGATCTCGACGCCGAACGCTTCGAACTCGGGGATCCGGTAGCCGAGCCCGAGCCCGAGCTCCACCCGCCCGTTGCTGAGCACGTCGACGACCGCGTACTGCTCGGCCAGGTCGAGCGCCGGGCGCAGCGGCCCCAGCATCACCGCGGTGGCGATCCGCAGCCGCTTCGTCCGCACCGCGACGGCGGCGGCGAAGGTCATCGGCTGCGGCAGGTAGCCGTCCTCGAAGAGGTGGTGCTCGCTCAGCCAGGCGGCGCCGGCGCCGAGCCGCTCGGACTCGACGAAGCGGTCCAGCGCCTGCTCGTAGCGCTGCGCCCAGGGGCGGTGGAAGGGGGGCGGGTTGCGCAGGTCGGAATAGAGGCCGACGATCACTTGGCACCTCCGATGGCGGTCAGCGGACGACGCTGCAGGAGCCAGACCCGGCCCGCGGCGATCGCCCACTCGATGTCCTGGTCCCCCTCGTAGACCCGTTCGCAGGCGCTCGCCAGGTCGTTCAGCGCCGCCAGGTCGGCGTCGGAGAGGCAGAGCTCACGGGCCCGCTCCGCGGCCACCGGGGTGCGCTCGACGCCGCCGCCGGGGAGGATCCGCAGCTCGACGTCCTTGCGCCCGGCGGTCCGCTCGAGTACCTGGCCGCTCGAGTCGAGGCGGTAGTTGTCGGGGGCGACGAGCGAGCCGACGACCGCCTCGCCGAGGCCCCAACTGGCGTCGATGACCCGCTCCTCGGCGCCGCTGACCGGATGGCGGGTGAAGATCACGCCGGCCGTCTCGGGCTCGACCAGGAGCTGGATCACGACGCCGATCCGCGGCATCCCCTCGACCCCGAGCATCTCGCGGTAGGCGGTCGCGTCGGCGCCGTGGGCGGAGTCGTGGACCGCGCGGACGGCGTCCAGCATCTCGTCCTCGCCGCGCACGTTCAGCACGGTCGCGTGCTGGCCGGCGAAGCTGGTCTGGCCGCTGTCCTCGCCGACGCCGGAGGAGCGCACCGAGACCGCGCCGTCGAGCGCGGCGAACTTCTCCAGCAGCGCCGCGATCGACTCCTCCTCGCCGGCGGCCACCGCTTCGACGAAGGCGTAGGGGAGGGCGAGGCCGTCGGGAACCGGCAGCCCGGCGCGGATCGCCGCGCCCAGCTGCACGGCCTTGCCGCCGAACTCGGACTCCGCGCGCGCCTCGGCGAGCGGCACCGGCGCCTGCGCGCGCCCGGCGCTCATCCCGCGAACAGCAGCAGGGCGTCGACTGCGGTCACGCCCTCGCCTGCCGGATGGACCAGCAGCGGGTTCACCTCTAGCGCGTCGAGGCGCTCGCCGACCGCGACCGCGACCGCCGCAAGGCGCTCGATCGCGTCGGCGGCGGCGTCGATGTCGGCCGCCGGGTTGCCGCGGTAGCCGTGCAGCAGCGGGGCGATCGAAAGCTCCTCCAGCATCTCGCGCGCCTCGCCTTGGCGCAGCGGCAGGAGTCGGCGGGCGACGCCGCCGGCGAGCTCGGCCCCGATGCCGCCGGGGCCGACGACGAGGACCGGGCCGAGGACCGGGTCGCGGCGGGCGCCGACGATCAGCTCGATGCCCTCGTCCGCCATCTCCTGCACGATCGAGCCCTCGGGATGGGCGCCGGCGCGCTTCGCCGCGGCGACCACCTCTTCGTGGGCGGCGGCGACCGCGTCGGGGCCGCTGACGCCGACGATCACGGCGCCCGCGTCGCTCTTGTGGAGGAGGTCGGGGGCCGAGGCCTTGACCACGACCGGGCCGTCGCCGGCGGCGGCGCGGGCGGCGTCGGCATCGGCGCAGACGACGGTGCGGGCGACCGGGACGCCGGCGGCGCCGAGCGTGGCCAACGTCTCGGCCTCGGTCGGCGCGGCGCTCTTCGGCAGCTCGACCTCGGCCGGTTCGAGCGGCGGGCCGCCGTCGTCGGCCGTGAAGCGGGTGCGGGCGGCGAGCGCGTCCATGCAGCGCTGGGCGTCCTCGAAGACGGCGACGCCCGCGTCCATCAGCTGCTCGCGGGCCGGGGCGGCCATCCGGCCTGCCGTCCAGAGCACCGCCAGGTCGCGGGTCTCGGTGCTGAGGATCAGCTCGGCCAGCTCTTCGGAGCGGCGCGGCGGGTGGACGGTGAGGACGAGGACGGCGGTGCCGAACTCGGGCGCCTCGGCGACGATCCGCAGCGAGTTGCGGAAGATCTCCGGTTCCTCGGAGAACATCCCGCTCATGTCGGCGGGGTTGCCGAGGGCGGCGAAGTCGGGCATCGCCTCGCGCAGGCGCTCGGTCGTCTCCGGGCTCGGCTCGGGCAGTTCGAGGCCGACCCGCTCGGCCGCCTCGGTGGCGACGATCCCGGCGCCGCCGGAGGTGACGAGGATGCCGACCGTCTTCGTCGCGGTCGGGCCGAGGCGCTCCAGCGCGACCGCGTGGTCGATCAGGTCGTCGAAGCCCCGCACGCGGATCACGCCGTGGCGGCGCAGGAAGGCGTCGACGACGTCGTCGGCGCTGGCGAGGGCACCGGTGTGGGCGGCGCTGGCGCGGGCCGCGACGTCGGTGGCGCCGCCCTTCAGCGCGATCACCGGCTTGCCCGCGGCGCGCAGCGCGTCGAGGCCGCCGGCCAGCAACTCCGGCGAGCGGATCCCCTCGAGGAAGATCGTCACCACCTTGGTCGGCTCGTGGTCGACCAGCCACCAGAGCACCTCGCCGACGGTGACGTCGGCCTCGTTGCCGGTGCAGAGGGCGACGCTGAGCCCGGCGCCCGCGTCCTGGGCCCGCTCGACCAGCAACCCGGCGACGCCGCCGGACTGGGCGACGATGGCGATGCCGCCGGCGCGGAAGGTCTCGCGGAAGCTGACCCCGGAGGCGATCACGCAGGTGTCGTCGACGAAGTTGATGAAGCCGGGGCTGTTCGGGCCGATCACGCGGATGCCGGTCTCGCGGGCGCGCTCGGCGATCCGGCGCTCCTCGGCGGCGCCCTCGGGGCCGACCTCGGAGAAGCCGGAGGCGAAGATCGAGACCCCGGCGAGGCCCGCCTCGGCGCATTCGCCGACCGCGTCGTAGATCATCTTCTGGGGCAGCGAGAGGATCGCGAAGTCGATCGGCCCGTCCTCGACCGCGGCGCCGATGCTGGGGTAGCACTTGAGCCCCTCGACCTCCTCGTAGCGCGGGTTGACCGGCACGATGCGGCCCTTGTACCCGTGGCGCTTCAGGCCCGAGAGGAAGCGGCCGGCGAGGGCTCCGGGACGGGCCGAGGCGCCGAGCACGGCGACCGCCTGCGGGCGCAGGACCCGGTCCAGGCTGCGGGTGCGGCTATCGCTTGCGGCGGTCCCCATCGGCGGTCGGAACCATAGTAAAGGGGCGTCTTAAAAGTCAACCAACCGTTTGACAGGTAGAGGAGCGGAGGGGTAGCGTTCAGGTCGACTGTGGGAAGTCGGCGACCGGGGCCTCGCGGCGCCCCGTCAGGAGGAGATTCATGGGCACCGAAGAGACCTGGTTGGTGGTCGGCAGCTCGACCGGGATCGGCCGCGGCGTGGTCGACGCGATCGCGGCGAGCCACGGGCGGGTGATCGCCACGGCGCGCAACCCGGAGACCGTCGCCGACGTGCAGGAGGCGCACCCCGACCGCGCCCTCGCGGTCGCCCTCGACGTCCTCGATCCGGACAGCGTCGAGGCGGCGATCGCGGCCGGGCTGGAGCGCTTCGGCCGCATCGACCGCCTCGTGCACTGCGCCGGGACCGGCCTCGTCGGCAGCGTCGAGGAGGCCTCGCGGGCGGAGATCGACCGGGTCTTCGCGACCAACGTGTACGGGGTGCTGAACGTGCTCGACCGGGTGGTGCCGCTGATGCGCGAGCAGCGCCAGGGCCGGCTCGGGATCATCACCTCGCAGGGCGCCTTCCAGGGCCAGCGGGGCTGCGGCATCTACTGCGCCAGCAAGGCCGCCACCAACGCGCTCTGCGAGGCGCTCGCCGCCGAGGTGACGCCGCTCGGGGTCTACGTGACGATCATCGAGCCGGGGCTGGTGGCGACCAACTTCCACGGCGCGATCGGCCAGTCGGAGGTCCGCCTGCCCGACTACGAGGACACCTGCGGCGCCCTGCGCGAGGCGGTCAAAGACGATCCCCCGGACACCGCCCACTCGGTCCACTCGGCGGCCGCCGCGATCCTCACCGCGATGCGCTCCGAGTACCCGCCGCTGAACCTGCCGCTGGGTGCCGACGCGCTCAACCTGATCCGCCACAAGCTCGACTTCGTCGGCTCCGAGCTCGACCGCTGGGAGGAGGTGGCGATGTCGGTCAAGTCCGACACCCTCGACCAGGTGCCGGAGGAGGACCGCGGGACGCTCCATTGGTCAGGGCCTCTTGTGAGCGCCGAGACGGCCGCCGCAGGTAAATAGTTCAAACAACCGTTTGACAGAAAATATGGTGCTCCTGTAGCGTCCGGCGCGGACCTACTACGGGATGTCCGGGTACCGCAGATGCCCGGGGAAGGAGGAGGGCGTGGCTGAGCCGGCCTTCGATGGAAGGGTTTATCCGTACGTGCCGCCGGCCGACCCGCCGGCCGCCGTCAAGGACCTGATGCACAGTGAGACGACGGAGCTCGACGCGACCGATTTCGAGGTCCTGCGGCACGCGCTCTGGAACGTCAACATCGAGCACGGGACGACGATCATCCGCACCTCCGGGTCGCCCGTGGTGGTCTACGCGCACGACTTCAATCCGGTGATCCTCGACGAGTGGGGCGACTACGTCTACTTCGGCCCCTGGCTGCAGTACCTGGTCGCCGCCTCCAGCCCCGCGGTCAAGTGGATCCTCGAGAACCGCCACCCCAGCCCCGGGGTCGAGCCGGGCTCGATGTTCATGACCAACGATCCCTGGATCGGCGCCACCCACCAGTCCGACCTTGCCGTCCTCGCGCCGGTCTTCTGGGAAGGCAAGATCTTCTCCTGGGTCGGCTCCAGCCTCCACCACCAGGACCTCGGCGGCACCGCCCCCGGCGGCTTCAACCCGGTCGCCGAAGACATCTTCCACGAGTCCGGCGTGGTGCCGCCCGTGCGCATCGTCGAGGACGGCGAGATCCGCAAGGACCTCGAGGAGGAGTACATGCGGCGCTCGCGCATGCCGGAGCTGGTCGCGGTCGACCTGCGCGCCCAGATCGCCGGCTGCCGCGTCGCCGTCGACCGGATCGAGGACCTGCTGAAGCGCTACGGCGCCCCGGCGGTGAAGGCCGCGATGCGGAAGATCCAGGACGACGCCGAGCGCACCTTCTCCGACCGCCTGGAGACGATCCCCGACGGCGAGTGGTCCTCGCAGGCCTTCCTCGAGGTCGCCGGCCCCGGCGACCGCGGCCTCTACCGCAACTCGATCGTGATCCGCAAGAGGGGCGGCCGGCTCGAATTCTCCAACGAGGGCACCGACCCTCAGATCGGCGCGCTGGCCTGCACGCTCGCCGGCTGGGAGGGGGCGATCGCGGCGATGGTGAACTCGCAGCTGATGTTCGACCAGCTGTTTGCGATCGGCGGGGCGCTGCGGCGGATCGACTTCAACGCCGAGCCGGGCACGCTGACCAGCGCGCTCCATCCCTCGGCGCTGTCGCTGGCGGTCCTGACGCTGGACCAGTGCATCGCGCTGACCGCGCTCTCGGTCTCGAAGATGCTGAGCTGCAGCTCCGACAAGACGCTGCACCGGGAGATCCAGTCCTCGATGGGCTCGGCGACCTTCCCGATCGCCGCCTTCTCCGGCGCCGACGCGGAAGGCAAACCGTTCGCCTCGCTCTTCCTCGACCCGGTCGCGGCGGGGATGGCGGGCTGGTCCTGGCGCGACGGCCTCGACGCCGGCGGCTGGCCCTGGGACCCGCAGGTGGCGATGCCCAACGTCGAGGAGACCGAGGCCTTCTTCCCGCTGCTGATGCTCTGGCGGCGGGTGGTGCCGGACTCCGGCGGCGCCGGCGAGTACCGCGGCGGCAACTCGATGGAACTCGCCTCGATCCCGCACGGGGTCGACTCGATGACCCACCACATGGCCTCCGCCGCCCACCACGCGGTGCCGGTGACGCCGCTCTTCGGCGGCCTGCCCGGCAACGTGAACCGGTTCGTCTTCCAGCGCGACACCAACCTGCGGGCGCTGCTCGCCGACGGCGTCATCCCGGCGCCCGGCCAGGCCACGGTCGGCGCCGAGGAGGAGCTGCCGCCGAAGGCGTTCGGGATCGTCCAGGGCAACGACGACATCTACACGCTCACCTGGTGCGGCGCCGGCGGCTACGGCGACCCGCTCGACCGCGACCCGGAGGCCGTCGCCCGCGACGTCGTCGCCGGGATGGTCAGCGCCGCGGCGGCGGAGGAGCTCTGCGGCGTCGTGCTCGCCGACGGGGCTGTCGACGCCGCGGCCACCGAGTCCCGCCGCGCTGAGCTGCGCGAGAGTCGTAGCTCCTGGTCGGGCACGCCGAGCGGCCGTCAGGTCAGCGGCGACGGGGCCCCGTTGGGCTCGCGCCTGCGCCTGGTCGACGATGGCGGCGAGCAGGTGATCGCCTGCGACTGCGGCACCGTGCTGGCGGGCGCCGGCGAGAACTGGAAGGACGGGGCGCTGTCCCGCGAGGCCCCCTTGCAGGAGGGCAACGCGCTGATCCCCGACCCGAACCGGATCGTCGACGACGAGGTGGTGATCAGGCAGTACGCCTGCCCGTCCTGCCTGCGACTGATCGACAACGAAGTCTGCCGCAGCTCCGAAGAGCGGCTGTGGGACATCAAGCTGGGAGGGGCTGCCTGATGGCTTACCTGGGAGTTGACATCGGCGGCACGTTCACCGACATCGTCCACCTCGACGACGAGGGCGGCGTGACCGCGACGAAGAGCCCGTCGACGCCGCCGAACTTCGAGAAAGGGTTCCTCGCGGCGGTCGACAAGGTCGCCGAGATGCGCGGCGAAGAGGCGAGCGAGCTGCTCGGCGGCTGCGAGACGGTGCTGCACGGGACCACCGTGGCGACCAACGCGCTGGTCCAGCTGCGCGGCGCCAAGGTCGGCCTGATCACCACCCGCGGCCACCGCGACATCCTGCCGGTGATGCGGGCCAGCGGTCGCGCCAAGGGGCTGCCGGTCGACCGCCTGCTACACGCCTCGGAGCAGTTCCGGCCCGCGCCGATCGTGCAGCCGGAGATGATCTGCGAGGTCGACGAGCGGACCGACGCGGGCGGCAACGTCGTCGTGCCGCTGAACGAGGCCCAGGTGACCGCGGCGGTCGAGCAGCTGCTCGCCGCCGGCGCCGACTCGATCGCGGTCTGCTTCCTCTGGTCGGTGACCAACCCCGAGCACGAGCTGCGGGCGCAGGAGCTGGCCGAAGCGGCGGCTCCCGACAAGTACGTCACCTGCTCGCACCTCGCCTCGGCCCGGCCGGGCGAGTACGAGCGGTTCGCCGCGGCGGCGATCAACGCCTTCCTCGGCCCGGAGACGCGCGGCTACATGACCCGGCTGAAGGCCGATCTGGTCGAGAGCGGCCTGCGCGGGCCGCTGCAGATCATGCAGGCCTCCGGCGGCGTCGCCTCCGACGAGCGCGCCGGCGCCCTGCCGGTGCTGACGATCGGCTCCGGCCCCTCGGCGGGCGTCGGCGCGAGCTCGGTGCTGGCGCAGCAGCGCGGCGAGGAGAACGTGATCGCCACCGACATGGGCGGCACCAGCTTCGACGTCGCCCTGATCGCGGGTGGCCAGCCGGTCCGCTCGGAGTCCGTGGTCGAGAACCAGTACGAGTTCTACCTGCCGCGCACCGACGTCCGCTCGATCGGCAGCGGCGGCGGCAGCATAATCTGGCGCGACCCGATCTCCGGCGTGCTCCGGGTGGGCCCGGAGAGCGCCGGCGCCGACCCCGGCCCGGTCTCCTACGGCCGCGGCGGCGAGCGCCCGACGGTCACCGACGCCAACCTGCTGCTCGGCTACCTCGACCCGGACAACTTCCTCGGCGGCGACCTGCCGCTCGACGTCGCCGGCGCCGAGCGGGCGCTGACCGCGGTCGGCGAGGAGGTCGGGCTCTCGGCGATCGAGGTGGCGCTGGCCGCGCGGCAGATCGTCAACGCCCAGATGGCCGACCTGATCCGCCAGATGACGGTCGAGCGCGGGATGGACCCGCGTGACTTCGCCGTCTACGGCTACGGCGGGGCGGGCGGGCTGCACATCGCCGGCTATCTCGCCGAGCTCGGCTCCGAGCGCGGGGTGGTGCCGCTCGGCACCCTCTCGACCACCTGGTCGGCCTACGGCTGCGCGACCTCCGACGTCGTTCACGTCTACGAGCGGGCGATCCACGTCCCTTCGCCGTTCGCGGGCGGCCTGCTGAAGAGCACGCTCGACGAGCTCGAGGCGGAGGCCCACCGGGAGCTCGAGGCGGAGGGGATCCCGGCCGAGCGCCACGAGATCGACTGCTTCGCCGAGATGAAGTACCCGCTCCAGATCCACCGCGTCGAGGTCCCCCTGGACCCCGAGGACATCAGCTCGCCGGGCGACAACCTCGGCGCCAAGTTCGCCTCGATCTACGACCGCCTCTACGGCAAGGGCTCGGCCTTCGAGGGCGCCGGCAGCGAAGTGGTCGGCTGCCGCGTCGTCGGCCGCGGCAAGCTCCCCCAGCCCCGGGTCAAGGCGGGCTCCGCCGACGAGGCCGCCGACGTCCCCACCCGCGAGGTCACCTGGGCCGGCGCC
>ERZ778021.3329-NODE-3329-length-11921-cov-3.058149_pt1 | contig 11921 bp, 10 predicted proteins | sample MGYA00375751_ERZ778021 | MGnify/ENA primary metagenome ERZ778021 (study PRJEB29350, sample SAMN05389814) | bioreactor metagenome | isolation source: Thiocyanate stock bioreactor | place: South Africa: University of Cape Town | collected 2013-08-29 ... | reverse complement strand
GGGCGAGCGCCGCGCCGTCCAGCTCGTTGCCGAGCGGCTCGAGGCCGAGGCCCTGGACGATGGCGTTGAGGAGGCCGATCTGCGTCGAGCCCTCGCTGCGGTACTCGTAGATGAACTTCCAGATCACGCTGGCGCCGACGAAGGAGATCGCCATCGGCATGAAGATCAGCGTCTTGGCGATGTTGCCCCACCAGATGCGGTCGGTGAGCACGGCGATGACGAGGCCGAAGAAGGTCGACAGCGCCGGCACCACGACGAGCCACAGGAGGTTGTTGAAGATCGACTGGCGGAACTCGTTGTCGTTCACCGCCCAGACGTAGTTGCGGATGCCGACGAACTCCGTCGGAGTCCCGAACCCCGACCAGCTGTAGAAGCCGTAGAAGGCGGCCAGGGCCACCGGCAGGATGACGAACGAGACGAACACCACCAGCGCGGGGCCGAGCAGGATCGCGAGCTCGCCGCGGATCTTCCAGTTCTCGCGGCGTCGCCGCACGGGCGACCGCCCGGCCGAGGAGGAGCGGGGAGCTCCGTCCTCGACCGAGCGGTGACCGGCGGCGTCGGCCGACGCGGGGGCGACGGGGGGACGCACGGTGGTCATGTCGGTTTCCCTCAGGAGCGGGAGGCGGCGGCGTTGACGGCGTCGACGATGCCCTGCGGCGTGCCCTTGCCGGCGAACATGTCGACGACGGCGACGTTGAGCGCGTTGCCGACGTTCTGGCCGTACAGCGTGTCGAGCCAGACCGAGACGTAGGGCGCCTTCGAGTAGGCCTCGAGCACCGACTGCAGCGCGGGGGTGGTCACGGCATCCACCGCTTCGGACGAGGCGGGGAGCGTCTGGAAGGCCGTGGCGTAGGCCTCCTGGTTCTCCTTGTCGACGAGGAAGTTCAGGAAGTCGGTGCACTGCGCGGGGGCGTTGACCCAGCACGAGTACCCGTCGACGCCGCCCATCATGGCGCCGGGCTCGCCGTCACCGCCGGGGACCTCGGGGAAGGGGAACCAGCCGAGGTCGGCGAGCGGCTGCTGGTCGGGGGTGAGCGAAGCGATCACGCCCGGGTCCCAGGCGCCCATGAGCTCCATCGCGGCCTGGTGGTTGGCCAGGAGCCCGGCCGACGAACCGGCGCCCTGCTGCGCGGCGGTGGTGAGGAAGCCCTCGTTGAAGGGCTGCGTCTTCAGGAACGACTCCAGATCCTCGCCGGCCTTCAGCCAGCACGGGTCGTCGAAGCTGCGGCTCGCGGCGGCGGAATCGAGGACGTCCTTGGAGCAGGCGCGGAGGGCGAAGTTGTAGTACCAGTGCGCGGCGGGCCAGGCGTCCTTCGCGCCGACGGCGATCGGGGCGACGCCGGTGGCCTTGATCTTGGCGTTGGCGGCCTCGAGCTCGTCGATCGTCTTCGGGGCCGATGTCACACCGGCCGCGGTGAGGAGGTCCTGCGACGTGAAGATGCCCGACGGCAGCACGGCCACCGGCATCCCGTAGTTCTTCCCGTCGATCTCGAACGCCGACAGCGATGACCCGAGGGCGGTCTGGGCATCCGAGGAGATCTTGTCGGTGAGGTCCATGACCTGACCCGCTTTGACGATGTCGGCGAGCTTGCCGCCGCCGCGCGCCATGAACAGGTCGGGGGCGTCGCCGGAGTTCAGCGCCGTCTGGAGCTTGCCGTCCATCTCCTCGTTCTGCACGGCCTGGATCTCGATCGTCACGCCCGGGTTGGCCGCCTCGAATGCGGCGGCGGTGTCCTCCCAGTACTTCTTGCCGTCTCCGGTGGTGGAGTTGTGCCAGAGGGTGAGGGTGACGCTGCCGTCGGCATTCTGTCCGCCTCCGCCGGCGGCGCAGCCGCCGAGGGCGAGGGTGCCGGCGAGAGCGATCGCCGAGGTGGCGAGCAGCTTCCTGGTCTTCATGTGATTCCCGTTTCTCTTCATCGAGGTGCGTCCCGTGCGGGATGCTCCGGTTGTCGGCATCGGTGCCGGTCGTCCACGTCCGGGTGTGCGGCCCGGGTGGCAGCAGTGTCACCTCCGCGCGCCGGGTCGTCAAACGTTTTCGAAAATGATTTCCACGCTAGGGTCGGATGCCATGACCAGGCGTGTCACCATCCACGACGTCGCCGCGGCGGCCGGTGTCTCGGTCGCCACGGTGTCCAAGGCCGTGAACGGTCGCTACGGCGTCTCGCCGGAGACGGTCGGGCGCGTCCTGGACGCGGTGCGCGCGCTCGGGTACGAATCGAGCCTCGTCGCCAGCAGCATGCGATCCCGCCGGACGGGCGTCATCGGCGTGCTCGTGGCCGACATCGAACCGTTTTCGGCCGAGATCCTGAAGGGTGTCGGGGGAGCGCTCTCCGACACCGGGTACGACCTGCTGGCGTACACCGGCGCCAAGCGCGACGGCGAGGGGTGGGAGCGCCGCTCGCTCAGTCGCCTCAGCGGCACGCTCATCGACGCGGCCATCCTCGTCACCCCGACGATCGTGAACGTCGCGGCCGAGGTGCCGATCGTCGCGATCGACCCGCACACCGGCCGCGCCGACCTGCCGACGGTCGAGTCCGACAGCTTCACCGGTGCGCAGCAGGCCGTTCACCACCTCGTGCAGCTCGGCCACCGTCGCATCGGCTTCATCGCGGGGCGTCCCGATCTGCGGTCGGCGGTCGCCCGGGCCTCGGGGTACCGCGAGGCGCTGTCGGCCGCCGGCATCCCGTTCGATCCGGCCCTCGTGGGGCAGGGGCATTACGAACAGGACGTCGCGCGCGAGGCCGCGCAGGCGATGCTCGCGCTGGCCGATCCGCCGACCGCGGTGTTCGCGGCGAACGACCTGTCGGCGCTGTCGATCGTGCGGGTCGCGACGGAGCGCGGGCTGCGCGTACCCGACGACCTGTCCGTCGTCGGGTTCGACGACGTGCCGGAAGCCGCGCGGGCGCAGCCGCCGCTCACGACAGTGCGGCAGCCGATGAAGCTCCTCGGGGCGGAGGCCGTGCGGATCGTGCTCGCGCTCCTCGCCGGCGAGGAGCTGCCCGAGACGCACCTGCAGCTCGCGACCCGCCTCGTCGCCCGCGGCACGACGGCCCCGCCCCGTTCCCGTCAGCCGTGAGTGTCCAAGACACGCCATTGGCCGCCGAGCGGGTACGGCGGGGGTGGACGCACACGGACGCGGCAGCTTCCCTCGAGACTGCAGTGGCATGACATCCCCATTGCAACGTGCAGTGGAGATGTCGGGCGGATGCAGTCTCGCGGTCACGGCCCCGCCCCTGTCGGGGGGATGCAGTCTCGCGGTCACGGCGCCGCCCCGAGCGCGGGGACGCGGTGCCCGCGTGCGCCGACCACCCCGCGGTAGGGTCGGCGCGTGACGCGCGTGCTCTTCGCCCCGGACGGGTTCAAGGGATCGATCTCGGCCGTGGCGGCAGCGGAAGCGCTGGCCGCGGGGTGGCGCGCGGCGCGTCCCGGCGACGCGATCGTCGAGCTCCCGATGGCCGATGGCGGCGAGGGCACGCTGGATGCCTTCCTCGTCGCCGTCCCGGGGGCCCGCCGGATGCCGGTCGCCGTCACCGGTCCGCACGGCCGCGCGGTCGCGGCATCCTGGGTCCTTCTTCCGCCGACCGACGATGCGCCGCAGGGGACCGGTGTCGTCGAGCTCGCGTCGACCTCGGGCATCGAGCTGCTCGACGGCGCGCTGCGCCCCTTCGACGCCGACACGCGCGGGTTCGGCCAGGCGATCGCCGCGGCGCTCGACCACGGCGTCTCGCGCCTCGTGCTCGCGATCGGGTCGAGCGCGTCGACCGACGCCGGTTTCGGGATGCTCGCGGCCCTCGGTGCGCGGATCACGGATGCCGACCATCTCGACGTCGTGCCCGGGTTGCGCGGCGTGCGCACCGCCGCGCGGATCGACCGCGGCGGTGTGCGTTCGCTGCCCGCGGGCGGCGCCCTCGTGCTGACGGATGTGCGGAGCCCGCTGACCGGTCCCGCCGGTGCCGCCGCGGTCTTCGGTCCGCAGAAGGGCCTCGGCCCCGCCGACGTCGCCGACGCGGATGCCGCCCTCGCGCGCGCCGCGGCCCTGCTGGACACCGACGCCGCCCATCCCGGCGCGGGAGCGGCCGGAGGCACGGGCGCCGCGCTGCGGGCGTGGGGCGCCGAACTGGTGCCCGGCGCCGAGCGCATCGCCGACCTCGTCGGCCTCGCCGCGGCCGTGGCCGCCGCCGATGTCGTCGTGACGGGTGAGGGTTCGTTCGACGCCTCCTCTGGCGCGGGGAAGGCCCCGGCACGGGTGGCGGCGCTCGCGCAGGTCGAAGGGCGGCGCGTGGGTCTCGTCGCGGGGCGGATCGCGCCGGAGGCCGACACCTCGGCGTTCGGCGCGGCGGTCGCGCTCGTCGCGCTCGCCGGCTCCACCGAGGCGGCGCTGGCCGACCCTGCGCGCTGGCTCGCCGCGGCCGGCGAGGAGCTCGCCCGGCGCCTGGGCTGAACGCGCGGGGGTGCAACCCGCCGCCGCGCGCGCCGCATCCCCTCCCGGCTCCGGTACCGTCGAGGTGTGTCCACTGTCTCCAGCAACAAGGACGATGAGGTCGATCTCCTCATCGATGCCTGGTCGCAGTTGCTCCCCGAGGTCGATCTGACCCCGCTCGACGTCATGTCGCGGCTGCGCCGCGCGGCGTTCCACCTGTCGAAGCTGCGCGCCCGGGCGTTCGCCAGCGCCGACATCGCGGTGTGGGAGTTCGACGTCCTCGCCGTCCTCCGGCGTGCGGGCACCGAGCTCAGTGCCACGCGACTGATCTCGGCCACCATGATCGGCAGCGCGGCGATGACCAACCGCCTCGACAAGCTCGCCGACCGCGGGCTCGTCAACCGGCGCCCCAACCCGTCGGACGGTCGAGCGATCCTCGTGGCCATCACGCCCGAGGGCGTCGAACGCGTGGATGCCGCGATGACCGAACTCGTGCGCCTGGAGGCCGAGGCCCTCCGCGACGTGAGCCGCGCCGATCAGGCTCTCCTCGCCCGGGCGCTCCGTGTCCTCGCCGCCGGCGAGACCCACGAGGCGTGATCGATCTCACCACCGGGCCGCTGGTCGTGGACGGCGGTCTCGGCACGCTGCTGGAGAGCCGCGGCAACGACGTGGCGTCGCCGTTGTGGTCGGCCCGCGTGTTGCGCGACGACCCCGCCGAGCTGCGTACCGCTCACGCGGAGTTCGCCGCGGCCGGGGCGGACGTCCTGATCACGGCCTCGTACCAGGTGGGTTTCGGCGGACCGATCCCGGATGCCGAGGTCGAGCGGCTGTTGCTCCGTTCGGTGTCGCTCGCCCGGGAGGCGGGGAACGGCCTGGTGGCGGCATCCGTGGGTCCGATCGGCGCGCTGCGCGCCGACGGGAGCGAGTACACCGGCGCCTACGGTCTCGACGTCGTCGAGCTGCGCGCGCTGCACCGTCGGCGTCTCGCCGTGCTCGCGGACGCGGGGGCCGATCTGCTCGCCGTCGAGACCGTCCCGTCGCCGCTCGAGGTCGAGGCGCTCGCGCTCGAGCTCGCCGACCTGGGCGTCCCGGCGTTCGTGAGTCTGTCGGCGGACAGCACGGGCTTCGCCGCGCCGGGGGCGCTCGGCTCCGCGCTGCGGACCGCGGCATCCGTGCCGGGGGTCGTCGCCGTCGGGGTGAACTGCTGCGCTCCGGGCAGCGTCGGGCCCGCGCTCGCCGAAGCGCCCGCCGTCCCGCTCGTCGCCTACCCGAACACGGGGGAGCGGTGGGATGCCACGCCCCGCACCTGGCACGGTGGGGCCGCCCCGCCCGCCGTGGACGCGCCGGGTTGGGTGGCCGCGGGCGCCCGCCTCGTCGGCGGGTGCTGCCGCTCGACCCCGGCGGACATCGCCGCGATCGCCGCCGCGGTGCGCTGACGCGCCGTCGGCTCAGCGTCGGTTCGCCTGCCCGTGTCGACCGTCGCCGCCCACCAGCAGCGCGATCTCCTCGGGGCTCCACCCGAAGCCGTTCTGCATCTGCTCGCCCAGCGTCGGCAAGGCCGAGGGCATGGCCGTCGCCACGCCGTAGCGGACATCGACCGCGCGGTCGTCGAGCGCATGCGCAGCCGCGCGCAATTCGTTCACGAGCGATCTCAGCCGGTCGGGGCCGAACGCACTCGCGACGAGGTGGGCGTCGCCGATGATGACGATCGAATGCTCCCTGGGTTGGCCGTCGGGCACGCGCCCCAAGGAGCGGAGGGACAGCACGATGCCGAGCCCGCAGACCAGGACGATGACGATCGCGACCGCGGAACCGATCTCCAGCGACCGGAACACCGCGCCCACGGGTCCCGCCCACCCCGACGTCGCGCCGACGAGGGCGCGCGCCGCGGAATAGGCGGCGTACAGGCCCATCCCGGCGGCGATCAGCGCCTCGGTGCGACGGGGGAACGGATCGCGGCGAGCGCGCACACGCTGCACACCACGGCCAGGACGGCGGCCTTGACCGCCAGCGACACGTCCTCGCTCATCGCCGCCGTGCTCGCGCCGACCGCGATCGCCGTCGCCGCGACCAGTCCGAGGGCTGCCCGGCGGCGGGGTACCGACAGTCCCCCCAGCGCGACCGCCATGGTGCCGGAGGCGAGGACCATCGTGGCGTCGCCGACGACGAGGGCCAGTCGCGCGCCGTCCCAGCGGTGGACCACGTACATCACCGTCGAGCCGATGGAGAGAATGCCGGCCATGACGGCGTACTGGATGAACGTGGTGAACGGCACGGGAGCGGAGGCCCGCGGCAGGGCGAGGCCGACGACGGCGAAGGCGACACCGATGCACATGACGGCGAGCCCGATCGTCAGCAGCACGGATCCCCCTCGCCGATGCGGTGGTCTGTGGTTGGTGACACCCTATCGGCGGACGGTGCGACCGCTCAGTCGAAGTCGGCCGCGAGGGCGTTGCGGTGGTACTCGAAGATGATGCTCGTGCGCGTGGATGCCACGCTGTGCCGCGCGGAGAGCTGATCGACGACGAAGCGCCGCACCGCGGACGAGTCCGCGACGGCGATGTGGACGAGGAAGTCGTCGGCCCCGCCGAGGAAGAACAGTTGGATGACGTCGGGATGCCGGCGGACCTCCTGCGCGAAGGCGCGGATGCTCTCCTGCCGCTGTCCGGGCCGCAGGGTCACGCCGACGATCGCCTGCAGCCCGCGGCCGAGGCGGCTCTGATCGACGGCGGCGTGGAACCCGGTGAGGAGTCCGCGGTCGACGAGTCCGCGCACCCGGGTGTGGGCGGTGGATGCCGCGACCCCGAGCGCGTCGGCGAGGGCGGCGTTCGTCATCCGGGCGTCGGCGGAGAGCAGTTCGATGATGCGGGCATCGAGCGGGTGGAGGTCGTCGTCGGACATCGGAGATCCTTCGGTTCAGAGATCGGCTGAGCCGACTCTTCTCCGACGATACCGGGGCACGTGGCATCCAAGCCGAAGAATATGCGGGTTTACGCCACGGAAACACGAATTCCTGCGATCCTTCCTGCCACGACCACTCAGAGGAGAGACCGATGCGCGTCGCCGTGCCCACCGAGATCAAGAACAACGAGAACCGCGTCGCCATGACCCCGGCGGGCGTCGACGCTCTCGTGCACCGAGGCCATGAGGTCCTGGTCCAGGCCGGGGCCGGTGAGGGCAGCGGATTCTCGGACGACCAGTACCGACTGGCGGGAGCCGAGATCGTCGCGACCGCCGACGAGACCTGGGCGCGCGCGGAACTCCTTGTCAAGGTGAAGGAGCCGATCGCCCCCGAGTACGGGCACCTGCGGGCCGACCTCACCCTCTTCACCTACCTGCATCTCGCGGCCGACCGACCCCTCACCGACGCCCTCATGGCGGCGGGCACGACGGCGGTCGCCTACGAGACGGTGCAGACCGCGGACCGCGCCCTGCCGCTCCTCGCGCCGATGAGCGAGGTGGCCGGACGCCTCTCGATCATCGAGGGCGCGCATCATCTACTGCGCGCGTCGGGCGGTCGCGGGCTGCTTCCCGGAGGCGTGCCGGGCACGCCGAAGGCCAAGGTCGTCGTGATCGGCGGCGGTGTCGCCGGAGAACACGCCGCGGCGAACGCGCTCGGCCTCGGCGCGAACGTCACCGTCATCGACATCTCGCTGCCGAAACTCCGTCAGCTCGAGGAGCGCTTCGGCGGCGCGATCCAGACGCGCGCGTCGACCCGCCTCGAGATCGCGGAGCAGTTGGCGGACGCCGACCTCGTCATCGGGTCGGTGCTGATCCCCGGAGCCGCCGCCCCCAAGCTCGTCACCGACGACATGGTCGCCGCGATGAAGCCCGGCTCCGTGCTCGTCGACATCGCGATCGACCAGGGCGGCTGCTTCGAGGGTTCGCGCCCGACCACCCACGACGCGCCGACGTTCCGCGTCCACGACTCGCTGTACTACTGCGTCGCGAACATGCCGGGCGCGGTGCCGCACACCTCGACGCGCGCGCTGTCCAACGCCACGCTCCCATACATCACCCGCATCGCCGACGCCGGCTGGGAGGCCGCGGCATCCGCTGATCCGGCCCTCGCCAAGGGCCTGAACGTGCGCGCGGGCGTCGTGGTGAACGAGGGCGTGCGCGCGGCATTCGACCTCTGACGCGGCGTCCGGGTCGGGGTTCCGGGGTCCGGGTCCTGGCCGCCAGTTCACGTGATCTGGTCGACATCACACGGCGTGGCGTGCTGTGACGCGTACGCTCGGCCACTTCACGTGAACTGGTGGCGCCCGCGGCCCCGGGCGTGCCGGAGCGGGCCCGCGTCAGCCCCGCACCCAGGCGTACGTGATCTCGGGACGGCCGGGGCCGCCGTAGCGCGGCTCGCGGCGCACGCGACCGACGTCGGCGAGGTGTTCCAGGTATCGGCGGGCGGTCACCCGCGACATGCCCTCGCGCTCGCCGACCTCGGTCGACGACACGGGGGTGGATGCCGTGCGGACGCGGTCCGCGACGGCCTGCAGCGTCTCGTCGCTCAGACCCTTCGGCAGCGCCGGGGCCGCGACGGTCCGGAGCGACCCGAGCAGCGCGTCCACCTCGGACTGCGTGGCCTCCCCGGCCGCGCGGTCCAGCCCTTCGACGTACGCGCGGTACGCCTCGAGGCGCTCGCGGAAGGCCGCGAACGTGAACGGCTTGATGAGGTACTGCACGACCCCGGTCGACACCGCGGCGCGGACGGTCGCGGCATCCCGGACCGCCGTCACGGCGATGATGTCGACGCCGGCTCCCATCGCGCGCACGCGCCGTGCCACGTCCAGGCCGCCGCCGTCGGGCATGGTCATGTCCAGCAGCACGAGGTCGATGGGACGCGCGGCATCCGCGATCGCGGTGAGCGCCGCGCGTGCCCCCGCCGCCTGCCCGACGACCTCGAAACCCGGGACGCGTCCGACGTACGCGGCGTGCAGCTCGAGGGCGAGGGCGTCGTCGTCGACGACGAGCACGCGGATCACGCGGTCACCGCCTCGACCGGGGCGGGCAGCACGACCCGCACCGTCGTCGGTGCGTCGGAGACGTGCAGTGTCCCGCCGTGGGCCGACACGATGTCGCGCACGAGGGCGAGGCCCACGCCGCGGCCGCCCGGAGCCGCGGCGGGCTTGGTCGACGCGCCGAACGCGAACGGGTCGGCGAGCGCGGGATCGAACCCGGGCCCGCTGTCACTGACCACGATCGCGACGTCGGGTCCCCGACGCGTGAGGGCCACGCGCACCCAGCGCGGATCGGCGCCGGCGGTGGCGGCATCCATCGCGTTGTCCACGAGGTTTCCGACCACCGTCACCGCCTCGGCGGCGACCAGCGGCAGCGCCGGCGTGGGTTCGTCGACGTCGAGATCGAGGGTCACGCCGTGCTCCGCGGCTTCGTCGAGCTTGCCGAGCAGCAACGCGACCACGACCGCGCCGTCGTTGCCGGAGACGATACGGTCGGCGAGATCCTGACGTCCCTCGGTGGATGCCGCGATCAACCGCCGTGCGTCGTCGATGCGCCCGAGCTCCAGCAGCGCCAGCAGCGCGTGCAGCCGGTTGCCGTGTTCGTGCGTCTGGGAGCGCAGGGAGTCGCTGAGGGGCCGGACGCCCTCGAGCTCGCCGAGCAGCGCCTGCAGCTCGGAACGGTCGCGGAGCGTCATGACCCGCCCCCGCTCCGGGGCCCGCCGCCCGTTCAGGTCGCGGGCCTCCTCCTGGTTCACCAGCAGGACGCGCTCCCCGGTGGCGACGGTCTCCTCCACCATCCGGCGGCCCGTGGCGATGGCGTCGGCGAGGGCGGCGTCCATGTCCGTCTCGCGCGGGTCCAGGCTCACCTGTCCCTCGGTCGCCGGCGGGAGCCCGAGGAGGTCGGCGGCTTCGTCGTTGTAGAGCACGATCCGGCCGTCGCCGTCGGTCACGACGAGGCCCTCGCGCAGCGAGTGCAGCACGGTCTCGTAGCTCTCGACGAGCCGGGCCAGTTCGCGCGGGGTGTAGGAACCGGTGACCCGGCGGGCGCTGCGCCGGACGTACAGGGCACCCAGGATGCCGATGCCCACGATGCCGGCCGCGGCGACGACGATCAGCGGGACACGCGCGGCGAGATCCGCCTGCACGGCGCCGAGGGTCACCCCCACCGAGACGAGCCCCACGATCTCGCCGTCGTCGGCGCCCGCGTCGCGGATCGGCGTGATCGTGCGCACGGACGGTCCGAGCGTCCCGTCGTACACCTCGGTGTAGGTCTGTCCCGCCAGCGCCTCCTCGCGCGAGCCGAGGTACTGCTGCCCGATCTCGGACCGATTGCGGTGTGTCAGCCGGATGCCGTCGGGCGTCATGATCGTGACGAACGACAGGTCGGCGTCGGAGAGGATCGCCTCGACCATCGGCTGCAGCGTGTCGGAGTCCTGGGCGCGGACGAGCGCGGCGACGTCGGGTTCGTGCGCCAGCGTCTCGGCCACGGATCGGGTGACCTGCTCCGCCTGGCGCTGTCCCGAGTCCGACAACTGCACCGACATGAGCGCCGCGAGCACGCCCGCGACCAGCACGACGACGCCGAGCGACACCATCGCCAGCCGTCCGCCCACGCTCAACCGCATGCTGTGCCCTCTCCGGTCCGTTCCGGTCTGCCGTGAACAATACGACCACAAATCGCCCCGGGCGCCGCGCTCGACGAAAGTCAGGGCATCGCCGGCGGCCCCGCCGGACTCAACGAAGACGTTAGGAACAGGGGAAGTCGCAGATGTCTCTCTCACTCCGCACCACGCGCGACGGTCGTCCGCGCAAGAAGATCGACCGCAACCACTGGCTCTACATCGCCGTCATCGTCGCCGTCGTCGCCGGCATCGTCGTCGGCCTCGTCGCGCCGCAGTTCGCCACAGGCCTCGAGCCGGTCGGCAAGGGCTTCGTCAGCCTCATCAAGATGATGATCGCCCCGGTCATCTTCTGCACGATCGTCGTGGGCATCGGATCGATCGCCAAGGCCTCCACGGTCGGCAAGATCGGCGGCCTGGCGCTGCTCTACTTCCTCGTGATGTCGACCTTCGCGCTCGGCATCGGCCTGCTGGTGGGCAACATCATCCACCCCGGCGAGGGCCTGAACATCGCCAGCGCACAGTACGACGCCGTGCCCGAGGCGACCACCACGCAGGACTTCATCCTGGGCATCATTCCGACGACGTTCTTCTCCGCGTTCACGAACGGCAGCATCCTGCAGGTGCTCTTCATCGCCCTCCTGGTCGGCTTCGCGCTGCAGGGCATGGGCGAGCGCGGGGCGCGCATGGTCGAGGGCATCCGCAACTTCCAGGTGCTGGTCTTCCGCATCCTCGGCATGATCCTGTGGCTCGCTCCCATCGGTGCGTTCGGTGCCATCGCCGCGGTCGTCGGAAAGACCGGTTCCGGGGCCGTGATCAGCCTCGGCATCCTGATGGGCTCGTTCTACCTGACCTGCTTCCTCTTCATCGCGGTCGTCCTCGGCGTGCTGCTGTTCGCCGTCACGCGGGTCAACATCTTCTCGC
>ERZ778021.3328-NODE-3328-length-11921-cov-6.200994_pt1 | contig 11921 bp, 7 predicted proteins | sample MGYA00375751_ERZ778021 | MGnify/ENA primary metagenome ERZ778021 (study PRJEB29350, sample SAMN05389814) | bioreactor metagenome | isolation source: Thiocyanate stock bioreactor | place: South Africa: University of Cape Town | collected 2013-08-29 ... | reverse complement strand
TCCGTGCGGGCCGGCACCGACTATTCCGACTCCACCTATCAACCCGCCGCGACGTTGGACGGCCATGTTTCCGTAGGCGGATACGACCCCTCCGTGACCACTTACAGCTCGATGGAACTGGGGATCACCAGCCAGATCCAGACCACGCTCCAGCCCCCGATCAGCCAGCAGGAGGCCAATGGCCGTATCGTTTTCCAATCCTCGTTCAGCATCACCGGGCATCTCGCCGAAGGCGACATCCTGATGTTCATCGTCAATTCCCACGCCGAAACCAAGACTAGCGGGGGCGGCATCCAAGGGATCATGGATTATTCACCGACCCGTTCACCGGCCACGCCCTGGCAGACCATCAATCAGGCCGGGGATTTCAGCTTCACCTTCATCGACACCCGCGTCATCTCCGGAACCTATCAGTGGTGGGCCACGAATAATAATATTGCGCACACCTGGTATGTCAGCGCGAACGTAGATGTCGTCATCTACCATCACAACGGCCCCGGGACCACGTCCGTCACCATCGACCCGGGTGTCACGATCCGGAATTCGGCCATGGTCCCCGAGCCCGCCTCCCTCGTGCTGAGTGCCTTGGGATGCGCCGGCCTGGCCTGCGTCGGGCGCATCCGTCCCCGGCGGCCCCGTCACGCCACGCGGGGCGACGATCATCCCGCTTGAAAGGCTGACCCTCGCCTACCCCGGCGGGGACGGGACCCGCCGTAACATGAGCGGCCCCCCCCCGCGCACGGCTCCAACTGACAGTCGGACTCCGACTTCGCTCGCCATTTCAGCGAGTTCGGATCCGTCGAGCGACCTCGAGCCCTCATCATGAGCGATCCGGGTCGCGACTCCGCTTCGAAGACGCCCGGCAACGCCCGGGCCGGGGTTCTCCCCGGCCCGCGGGGACGAGCCGAGGATGATGGCGTCGTCAAACCATCAGGAGGTTTCCACGCGGGATCGATAATAGTCGAGGTGCAGATGCGCAATCGTCGGGATGTTCGCTTTCGGCCGATGGGCCATACGCTCGAAGGCCGGGCCCTCATGACCACGACCGCCGCCGTCGTCACGACGGGGGCCCCCGCCTTGCTGGCGGCGTCCTGGGAAGGCGGGGCGACGCCGCTCGGGTCGTTCGCACCGGGGCAGACGTACAAGGGGATGATCGGCGGTTTCTATGCGGACGGGAGCGACGAATCGCCCCCCGAGCTGACCGCGGCGGCGTCGCAGGCCGCATCTCGGATCGTCCCCCTCAATGCCCGAGGGACGCCGGCCGCGTCGGGGCGGATCGGCGTCGTGGCCATCGGCCAGAGCACCACGGAGCAGTGGTTCTCCACGTTCGCGAACTCGGCGCGGGCCCGTCGCGGGGAGATCCGGCCGGGCGTCACCTTCATCAACGGCGGCCAGCCGGGGAAGGTCTCCGTCTCCTGGGCGACCGAAGGCGACACCTGGGCCGAGCTGTCGAAGCGCGTGGGCCGCGGCCGGCTCCAGGTGCAGGTCGCCTTCCTCGACACGGCCTTGATCTACGGCCAGAAGATCGGCGGCCCGGCCGAGGAGGCGCGGGTCTATAGCGGCCAACTCTCGGCCATCATCGCCCGCGCCAAGCGACTGTACCCCAACCTTCGGCTGGTCTACGCCTTCCCCTTCCACTGGGCGGGCGCCTCGGCTCCCCAAAAGGCCGTGACCGAACCGGGCGGCTATGAGATGCAGTTCGGCATCCGGCGGGTCGTCCTGGAGCAGAGCCTCGCCGAGCCGGTCGTGGTCTGGGGGCCCGACGTCTGGTCGCAGACGAAGGATCCCGCCCTCTATTCCGACGGCGTCCACTGGAGCAGCGCCGGTCGCGCCGTGATGACCGACCTGACGTGGCGATTCCTCGCGGACGACCCCGAGGCCGCCCGGTGGCTCTGGCGCGGGGCCTGATCGCTCGGACTGCAAGAATCTCCTGAAAACCTGGAACGCCGCCCCAAGGACCCGCGATCGTCCCGATGGAGGATCGTGGGTTCTTTGACAATTCGTGGGGATCGGACCAGGCGACGAGCGGCCCGCGCTCATCGCCCGCGGCGCGGAGCGGAGACGACCTGGCCACCGCCCCGGCACCCGACGGGCCGGCGACCGAGTCGAGGCCGATCGACGGAATTCCGGTTCGAAAACGACGAACGAAGCCGACCAGAACCGCCACAACCCACCGGAAACCCGGAAGTTACAGCGATGCAACAGCCGGCTTCGTCCGCGAACAAAGCCATCCTCGGGGGTCGGCTCAGAGGCCGGGGCCGAGGAGGTCCTTGACGGCGTCGCGCTCGGCGATCAGCTCGGCGGCGGAGGCGTCGAGGCGCTTGCGGGCGTCGTCGTCGATGGGGACGTTCGGGACGATGGACCAGGCGCCCTCGCCCTTGGAGGTCAGCGGGAAGCTGTAGATCAGGCCCGAGGGGATGCCGTAGCTGCCGTCGGAGACGACCGCCGTGCTGAACCACTCGTCGGCCGGGGTCGGGTGGTAGAGGTTCGCCACCGTGTCGATGGCCGCGTTGGCCGCCGAGGCCGCCGACGACGCGCCGCGGGCCTTGATGACCGCCGCGCCGCGCTTGGCGACGGTCGGGATGAAGGTCTCGGCCAGCCAGGCGTCGTCGCGGATCACCTGCGGGGCGGGGACGCCGGCGATCTCGGCGTTCTTGTAGTCCGGGTACTGGGTGTCGCTGTGGTTGCCCCAGATCGTCACCTTCTTCACCGACGAGACCGGCACGTTCGCCTTCTTGGCGATCTGCGACGTCGCCCGGTTCTGGTCGAGCATGGTCATCGCGAACCAGTTCTCGGCCGGGACCCGGGGCGCGTGGCTCTTGGCGATCAGGCAGTTGGTGTTGCAGGGGTTGGCCACGGTGACGACGCGCACGTCCTTCGACGCCGCCTCGTTGATGGCCTTGCCCTGGCCGGTGAAGATCGGGCCGTTGGCGCGGATCAGGTCGGCGCGGGTCATGCCGTCCTTGCGGGGGAGGCCGCCGACGAGGATGACCCAGTCGGCGTCGGCGAAGGCGACCTCGGCCTTGTCGGACGCCTTGACCTCGGTCACGAGCGGGAAGGCGCAGTCCTCCAGCTCCATGATCGTCCCGCCCAGCGAGGGGAGGGCCGGGGTGATCTCCAGGAGCTGCAAGGCGACCGGGCGGTCGGGGCCGAACAGGGCGCCCGAGGCGATCCGGAACAACAGGGCGTATCCGATCTGGCCGCCGGCGCCCGTGATCGCGACCCGGATGGGAGTGGACATCTCTGAATCTCTCCAACTATAGAGAAGGCAGGGGTTACGGTTTCGGTGGCGACGCGGCCCGCGCCGCCGCGCCCGGCCGGCGGGCCGGCGCGGCGCGGAGGTTGGCGAGCATGAGGGCCGACTCCCTGGGCAGGTGGCGGGCCCCCGCCAGCAGGACGAAGCCCGCCGCGGCGAGCGTCGGGGCGGCGAACAGGAAGGCGGCGGCGACGTTCTCCGGCGGCCGACCGCCGACCGAGCGGGGGACGGCCCCCAGCGCGGCCAGGATCCGGCCGAAGGGCGTGGCCATGGCGTCGGGCTGGCCGAAGACCTCGGCGCCCCACTGCAACAGCCGCGGGGCCCAGGCCACGCCCAGCAGGTGGGCCACCGCGACCGTCGCGCCGCAGGCCACGCCCCTCATGTTGGGCGCCGCCGCCGCCGCCACGATCGCGAAGCACGGGCCGAGTCCCGCGAACAGCAGGGCGACCGTCGCGAACAGGGCCCCGTACTGCCAGGGTCGCGTCGGCCCCAGGGCGGTCGCCAGCCAGCACGGCAGCGCGAGCCACGCCGCCAGCGCGGCGACCAGGAAGTACGAGCGGGGCTCGCGCCGGCCCCAGAGGTCGGCCGCCCAGGCGCCGACGAGCAGGCCGACGGCCGCAGCCGCCGGCGCGAGGGTCGCCGCCGTCCGCGCCGCCAGGGCCTCGGGGAGCCCGCGCACGCCGACGAGGAACGTCGGCAGCCAGGCGTCCAGGCCGCCGATCGCGAAGGCGGTGAACGTCAGCCCGAACACCGCATAGGTGAAGGACGAGTTCACCATCAGGTCGATGTAGCCCTCGGCCGACGCGCCGGCGGCCTCGTGCTCGCGGAGCCGCGCGATCGCCACGCCCTCGCTGACGCCGCGGACCGGGTCGGGGAGCATCAGCGCCACCAGGGCCAGGGCCAGCGCCGGGGCCCCGGCGGCGAGGAAGGCCGTCTGCCAGGTCGCGACCGACGCGACCGCCGGCCCGAGGTTCAGCGCCAGGGCCATGCCGACCGGCCCGGCCAGGAAGTAGAGCGCCAGCGCCCGCGCCCGGACGGTCCGGGGGAAGACGTCCATGACGAGGGTCAGCGCGGCCACCCCGAACGTGGCCGTCCCCGCCCCGACCAGGGCCCGCGCCCGCTGGAGCGGTTCGAAGGAGGTCGCCAGGCCGACGCCGACGCTCGCCAGGCCGAAGACGGCGATCCCCAGCGCCAGGATCCGGGCGCGGCGGGTGTGGTCGACGAAGTAGCCCAGCATGGGCGCCCAGAGGGCCGCCGCGACCAGCGGCAGGGCTTCCAGCCAGTCGGCCTGGTCGTCCCAGAGGTCCAGCTCGCGGCCGAGGGGTCCGATGAGCGCCGCGAACAGCCCGCGGTCGACGGCCGCGAGGAGGTTGGCCGCGGACAGGAAGCCGAGCAGCCCCCAGGCCCACCACGGGGCCGGCCGGGGCGTCGGCGGGGGCTCGGCCCCGGGGGGCGAGGCCCCCTCGCCCGCGATCGGCTCGTTGCTCGGCTGGGTCACGGACCTGGGCCTCCGCTGCGGTCGCCCCCCGGCCGCGCCGGGGGCGGGCCGGCATCTCGGGCCCTTCGGAGTCGATCGTACCCCCGGGCCGGGGCGGGGTCCAGGGGCGAGCGGGGCGCCGGCCGGTCCGCCCGGGCCGGTTTTCCCGAAAGCCCGGGGCCGGGAGTGCCGATGATAGGGGACGTATCGGGAGGGCCCGGCGCCGGCGGTCGATCGCGGCGCCCCAGGTCCCGGGGGCGGAGCCCCCGAGGCCGACGGCCCGGAAGGCGAAAGGCCGACCCGGTTTCGACCGCCCTCGGCCGCGCGCCGCCCCGCCCGCAACAGGGCGCGGCGGCGGCGCGGCGACCTGGGAAAGGAGTTCCCCATGCGTTCCCACAAACGGTTGGCCCCGGGCCTGCTGGGCCTGGCCCTCGCCGCCCCGCTCGGCGGCGCGGCCTTCGGCCAGTCCTACGCCCCGGCCCGCCCGGCGGCACCGATCGCCGTGGCGGCCGCCCCCAAGCACGAGCACAAGGGCCTGATCGGCCGCCGCAGCTGCACCGAATGCCAGCGTGCCCGCGCCAAGGCCCGGGACGGCGTCGACGTCCCGCCGCCGCCGTCGGCCATGCCGGCCGGCCTCGCCCAGCACGGCCACGGCCACGCCCACGGCCAGGCGGCGCCGGCCGTGGCGCCGGGCTCGACCGGCTGCGTCGAGTGCGAGCAGGACGCCGCCGCGATGGGGGGGACGATCGTCCCCGGCTCGATCGTGGTGAGCGACTCCCGCGTCGCCCCGCCGGGCCGCGCCGTGGTCGGCGGCGGCGAGACGATCGCGGCCGAGTTCCCCGCCGGCCGCGCCGTGGTCGGGGCCGAGCCCGCGCCGATCGGCGCCGCCCGCGCCAGCCAGGGGAACTTCACGCCGGTCGCCGGCGCCATGGCGGCCTCCGCCGCCCCGCGCGACCCGTCGGTCATGCCGTCCAGCCTGATCCCGCCCCAGACGGCCATCGGCGGCGACAACGAGACCAAGCGGCCCAAGATCATCACCCACCTCCTCGACATCCCGGACCTCGGCCGCATCGGCCGGGTCGCCCGCGAAAACCGCGAGCGCGCCAAGCGCGAGAACCACGCCTCCATCTCCTACGGCGAGGTCAACGGCCCCGTCACGGAGCTGCCGGCCTCCGTGGTCTTCGGCAAGGGCCACTGACCCGACGCCACCGGCCCCGGCCGGACGCGACGACGACGACGGATGGTCCGCCTCCCCGGCCTGTAGCGGGGGGGCGGGCCTTCGCGCCGTTTCGAATCCCGGAAACCGTCGAGGCCCCGCCCGCCCCGCGCCGATCCCTTGTGGCAAGGCCAGAGATGGCCGCAGGTGATCACCGGAGACGCCCCGCGCAGGACGCCGGGGAGCCGCGATCCACCGCTCGCTCGCGACCGGACGATTCAGGAGGATACACGCGACAAGGTAAGGGATTGACCATGCGTTGCTTCGGTGAATGGCGAGGGGCGGCGATCGCCCTGGGTCTGGCCGTCATGCTCGGGACGAGCCTGTCGGCGTCGGTGAAGGCCGGCGGCTGGTTCCACGACACGCTCCCCAAGGAAGTGCCGGCCTACGACTTCAACACCGGCGGCGAGTACTTCATGCCCCCGGTCCCCTACGGCCACTACGCCAAGGATCCCGGGGCCCACCTGGCCAAGGGGATCGGCATGGTCGCCGGCCCGGTCCACGGCCTGAAGGGTAAGCTGGGCGGCCTGGGCCACGGCGGTCACGGCCTGGGCCACGGCGACGGCTGCGGGCCGAACGGCTGCGGGAACGGCCTGGGCCACGGGCTCGGCGGCGACGGCTGCGGGCTGGGATGCGGCCTGGGCCACGGGCTCAAGTCCAAGCTGGGCTCCGGCTGCGGGCTGGGATGCGGCCTGGGCGGGCACGGCCTCGGGTCCGGCCTCTGCGGCGGCGACCCCTGCGGGTCGGCCGACAAGGGCTGCAAGCCGGCCAAGCACTTCGGCCCGATCCACCCGACGGTCGTCGCGACGTCGCAGTCGGCCCCCTCGGCCCAGGCGGTCGTGGCACCGACCGGGCAGGGCGGCTGCGGGATGAACGGCTGCGGACTCGGCGGCCTGCACGACCACCTCTCGGGGTTGGCCGGCAAGCTGAAGTGCAAGTTCTGCGGCGGCGGCGGCTGCGGCGGCTGCGGCGGGATGGGCGTGGGCGACCCCTGCTCCGGCTGCCACGGCAACGGCTGCGGGCTCTGCCGCGGCTGCGGCCTGCTGGGCAAGCTCAAGGGGTGCGGGTTCTGCGGCGGTGCCGGCTGCAAGCACTGCCTGGCGGGCCTCGGCGGCCTGAAGGGCAAGCTCCACGGCCTGCTCGGCGGCATCGCCGGCCCCAAGTACGACTACTTCGTCGGCCCCGGCGGCCCGGTCCCCCTCACCCCCGGCTATACCCCTTATATCGTCACGACCCGATCGCCGCGGGACTTCTTCGCCTTCCCGCCCCGCACCCCGGAAGGGTTCTGACCGATCTTGGATCCTGGAACCGTGACGGCCCGAGGCCCGGCGCGCGACCCGCGCCGGGCCTTCGTCGTCCCCTCGACCGGGGAGGAGCCCCGGCCCGACCGCCCTCACGCTCGATCCGGTAGGAGACGATGCCATGCCCGCACGCCCCATCCGACGCGCCGGCCTCGCCGTCGCGATCGCCGTCGTCGCCGCGGCGACCGGCGTCGCCCGCGCCCAGACCCCCCCGCCCCGCGTGCCCGAACTCCAGGAGCGCAGCGGGCTGGTGATGCGATACACCGACCCCCCCGGCCGGCTCCCCCCGGACAGGCTGCGCGACAATTTCTACGCCACCCGCTACGCCGACCGCGGCCTGGTCAAGCACCTGCGGATCAACCCCAAGAGCCAGGGGCTCTACGGCCTGGGCTGGAAGGGTGCCGACACGGAGAGCGTCTACCCGTTCTTCTACGGCAACCCCGGCACCTCCACCATCACCCCCGAAAGCAAGCCCTGGCCCCGGCCGCTGCGACTCTTCCAGGGGATGGCCCACCCCTACAAGCCGGTCGGCATGTACTATGCGGAAGGGACCTACGTCCCCATCTACGACATCGACCCGGTCGTCCCCGGGCCCGGCCCCTACCCCTTCCCGTTCTACTTCAACTGGAACAAGGGGGGCTGAGGCCCGACAGCGGGCATGGCCGCTCGCCTTGCCCATCCCCCCCAATCGCCCGGCGGAAAGCCCGAGCCCCCCACGACTTGGGGGGCCGGGCGGCTCGACGGGGTCCTTGACACCGGTTGGGCGTTGATATAGGTTGTCCAAACTCGTTACAAGGCAAGGCGTCTTCGTGCGCTCGGACCGAACCGCGAGCCGTCTCCCTTGGGGTGCGACGCCCTCCCGGCCGCAGGCCGGTCGGCCCCGCCGCCTCCCCCCATCGCCGTCGTCACACCTTGGTGCAGAGTAGAGGCTCCATGGACAACCCGATTCAGGTCGACCTGGGCCGAATCGCGCAAGACTTGCAGATCCGGCGCGTTCAGGTGGAGAGCGTCGTCCAGTTGCTGGACGAGGGGAACACCGTCCCGTTCATCACGCGCTACCGGAAGGAGCGGACCGGCAACCTCAACGAGGTGGTGATCCGCGAGATCCAGGTCCGGATCCAGCGCCTGCGCGACCTCGCCGAGCGCAAGGAGACGATCCTCAAGGCGATCGAGAAGCAGGGCAAGTCGACCCCGGAGCTGGAGGCCGCGATCCGAGGGGCGGAGAACCTCAAGCGCCTGGAAGACCTGTACCTCCCGTACAAGGCCAAGAAGCGGACCAAGGCGTCGGAGGCCCGCGAGAAGGGCCTGGAGCCGCTCGCCGCCCGCATCTGGAACCGCGACGAGACCCTGACCGACCTGGCCGCCGCCGCCGCCGAGTTCGTCGACGCCGAGAAGGGGCTCGACTCGGTCGAGAAGGTCCAGGAGGGCGTCCGCTACATCCTGGCCGAGGCCGTCAGCGAGATGGCCGCCGTCCGCGAGGCTGTCCGCAAGGCCGTGTGGAAGACCGGCAAGGTCGTCACGTCCAAGGGGGAAGTCCCCGAGGGCCAGGGGCAGGAGTACCGCGACTACTTCGACTACAGCGAGCCCGTCTCCCAGGTCCCGCCCCACCGCGTCCTGGCGATCAACCGGGGCGACAAGGAAGGCCCGCTCAAGGTCAAGATGGAGGTCTCCCGCCCCGACCTGGAGGCCGCGTTCTTCGGCCAGCTCCCCCTGGAAGGGCACCCCCAGGCCGACGCCTTCCGCGCCGCCGCCGTCGACGCCCTGGAGCGGCTGATCCTCCCCAGCATGGAGCGCGAGGTCCGCCACGACCTGACCGAGACGGCCGAGAAGCACGCCGTCGACGTCTTCGCCCGCAACCTCCGCAGCCTGCTCCTCCAGCCGCCGATCCCCAAGCAGGTCGTCCTGGCCATCGACCCGGGCCTCCGGTCCGGCTGCAAGCTCGCGGTGCTCGACCCCAACGGCGGCCTGCTGGAGCAAGGGATCGTCTACCCCCACGCACCCCAGAACCGCCGGTCCGAGGCCAAGGCCGCCATCAAGGACCTGGTCGGCAAGCACAAGGTCGACGTCGTCGCCATCGGCAACGGCACCGCCTGCCGCGAGACCGAGGAGCTGATCGCCGAGATCATCGCCGAGGGCCAGGAGTTCAGCACCAACCCCGAGGCCCGCGCCGCCGCCCAGGCCGCCTACGAGGCCGCCCGCAAGGCCCCCGCGCCGGCCGCCGCCCCCGAGCCCGTCGCCGAGGAGGCCCCGGTCGCCGAGGCCGAGGAGGCCGCCGAGGTCGCGCCTGACCCCGAGGTCGCGCCCGAGCCCGAATCGGCCGCCGAGCCCGAGGTCGCTCTCGAGGCCGTCGCCGAAGCCGTCGCCCCGGAAGCGGCCGCACCGCCGCAAGACCTCGCCGCCGAGGCCGCGGACCCCGGCCCCTACGTCGTGCCCGACGGTCCCGAGGACGAGGACGACGAGCCGGCCGACGAGGAGCTGCCGCCGATCTCCGGCGGCGCCCCCGACTCCTCCGCCCCCGAGGCCGAGGCCGGTGCCGGCGAGGGCGAAGGCATCCAGAACGGCGACGCCGAACGCCAGACCCACCCGACGGCCGACGCCGAAGCCGCCGCGCCGGCCGCGACGCCCGAGGAGCCCGCCGCGACGCCCGAGGCCGCCGCGGCCGAGGCGACCGGCGTCGAGCACCAGGCCGTCCCCATCCCGGCGGAGGCCGAGACGGCCGCCGAGGCCCCGACCGCCGAGGCCAAACCCGCCGAGGCGAAGGAGGGGGGCCGCCGCGAAGGGGGCCGCCGCGGCAAGAATCGGGGCTCGCGGAACCGCAACCAGACGCCCCCCCAGCAGCTCCCGCCCGCCCCCCACCAGGCCGACGAGCAGATCGCCCGGCTCGCCTACGTCATCGTCAACGAGGCCGGCGCCAGCGTCTACTCCGCCAGCCCGATCGGCCGCGAGGAACTCCCCGAGTTCGACGCCACCCTCCGCAGCGCGATCTCCATCGGCCGGCGGCTCCAGGACCCGCTCTCCGAGCTGGTCAAGATCGAGCCCCAGAACATCGGCGTCGGCCTGTACCAGCACGACGTCAGCCCGAAGCAGCTCAAGGAGTCGCTCGACGCGGTCATCGCCTCCTGCGTCAACTTCGTCGGCGTCGACCTGAACACGGCCAGCGTCCCCCTGCTCCGCTACGTCTCCGGCCTGAACCAGCTCACGGCCCGCCGGATCGCCGACCGCCGCAAGGAGAAGGGCGGGTTCTTCACCCGCGAGGAGCTGATGGACGTGGAGGGGGTCGGCCCGGCCACCTTCACCCAGGCCGCCGGCTTCCTCAAGATCGGCGACGGCCCCCACCCGCTCGACCGGACGTGGATCCACCCCGAGAGCTACGCCGCCGCCGCCAAGCTCCTGGAGAAGTTCGGCCACGGGCCGGAGGTCGTCCGCGACAAGGAGAAGCTCCCCGAGCTTCGCGCCCGGCTCGCCGAGGTCGACGTCCCCGCGCTGGCGAAGGAACTGGAGGTCGGCGAGCCGACGCTCAAGGACATCATCGAGGCCCTCGGCCGCCCCGAGCGCGACCCCCGCGACGACCTGCCCAAGCCGATCTTCAAGAAGGGGATCCTCAAGCTGGAGGACCTCACGGCCGGCATGGAGCTGAAGGGGACGGTGCTGAACGTCGTCGACTTCGGCGCGTTCGTCGACATCGGCCTGAAGGACTCCGGGCTGGTCCACATCAGCCAGCTCGCCAACCGCTACATCAAGAGCCCGCACGACGTGGTGAGCGTCGGCGACGTCGTGACCGTCTGGGTCATGTCGGTCGACCAGGACCGCAAGCGGGTCTCGCTGACGATGGTCAAGCCGGGCACCGAGCGCCATCGCGGCGGCCCCGGCGGCGGCCGTCGCGGCGAGGGGGGCCCGCAGGCCGGCCAGGGCCAGGAAGGCCAGGGCCGTCGCGGCCGGGGCCCGCGCCCCGGGCCGTCGAGCCTGACCAGCCCCCCCGTCGGAGCCGCGCCGATCGACTCGCGCCCCGAGGGGGGCGATGCCGGCCCGCGTCGCGGCGGCCCCGGCGGGAGGCCCCCGGGCCAGGGCGGATTCCGCCAGGGCGGCGGCCCCGGCCAGGGCCGCGGCGGCCCGCGCGGCGGCGGCGCCTTCGGCCGCGAGGGGGGTCGCTTCGGCGGCCCCCGCCCCGAGCGGCCCGAGTCCCCCCCCACGCCCCGCCCGTCCAAGCCCGCGCCGCCCCCGCCGCCCCTCTCCAAGGACGCCCTCACCGGCAACGTCCCGCTCCGCACGTTCGGCCAGCTCAAGCAGTTGTGGTCGGCCCGCGAGGAGGACGCCCCCGGATCGGAGGGGGGCCAGACGCCGCCGGACGCCCCCAAGGCCGAAGGCGAGCCGGACTCGCAGTAACACGAAGGGGGGCCGTCGTCGGACGACGGCCCCCCCGACGTCAACGCATCCCGCACGGACGAGAGCTTCATGGGTGTCTTCGCCTGGCGCAACCTGCTGACCCGCCCCATGCGCACGATCCTGGCGCTGATCGGGCTCTCGATCCCGATCCTGGGCGTGCTCGGCCTGTTCAGCCTGTCGGACGGGCTGCGGAACATGGTGGGGGACACCCTCAGCCAGATCGAAGGGGTGATCGTCCTCAGCGAGAACTCGCCCAGCCCCGTTGCCAGCTCGATGCGGACCGACGTG
>ERZ778021.3327-NODE-3327-length-11923-cov-5.046933_pt1 | contig 11923 bp, 8 predicted proteins | sample MGYA00375751_ERZ778021 | MGnify/ENA primary metagenome ERZ778021 (study PRJEB29350, sample SAMN05389814) | bioreactor metagenome | isolation source: Thiocyanate stock bioreactor | place: South Africa: University of Cape Town | collected 2013-08-29 ... | reverse complement strand
GGAGGCACAGGCCGGGTATGGGTATGGTCTGGGGGTTCGCACCATGATTGACAAAGCCAAGGGCGGGTCGTTGAGCCCGATTGGTGAATTCGGCTGGGCAGGTGCCGCCGGTGCGTATGTCATGATCGACCCGGACAATCAAATCGCTCTGTTTTACATTCAGCAAATGCTGAACAGCTACGAGCATTATGTTCACCCAAGAATCAGAAACATTGTTTACAGAGGATTCAGTATCTAAATAATTGACCGGCTCAGAAATCACAAACAAACTCAGCCTATAACGCTTGTAATCAAATCGTTCTGATGGTATAATGACAATATTCGACGCAAGACTTGGATCCACAAACTACATCAGAAAGGAAGCGGGAAGCGCACCGAATGGTGATGGACGGCTTTGCCTAGCATTTCTCGCACATTGTAAATTATGACGGAAACCATAGCAAACACCTTGAATTCCTGGTTTGCAGGCATCGGGATCTCTCCCGAAATAGCAATATTCTTTATTTCGTTGATGCCGATTCTGGAGCTTCGGGGCGGTCTCATTGCCGCTGCATTGAGCAATGTGCCTTATATAGAGGCTTTTCTCATCTGCTACATCGGAAATATTTTACCCATTCCATTCATTCTTTTATTAATCAAAAAGATTTTCACTCTGATGAAACGGTGGAAATTCACCGAAAAACTGGTGCTTCGGTTTGAAAAAAAGGCGGAAGATAACGCAAAAAAGGCCGAGAGCAAAACCCACTGGGGAAGAATCCTGTTTGTTTTTCTTTTCGTTGCGGTTCCTTTGCCCGGGACCGGAGCATGGACCGGTGCCTTGATTGCTTCTTTTATGAACTTAAAACTACGCCATGCGGCCCCTGCAATCATGGCAGGCGTATTGGGCGCAGGACTGATCATGACCTGCATCACCTATGTTCCCATGTGGCTTCTCAAGTAATATTCTCCGCAGAAGTCAGGGAATGGTTTATGCAATAAGTAACCATAAAAATAACATTAGCACCTCGCCGAAGCATGGCGGGGTGCTGTCCGTTTCCAGCTTTGCTACCCTATTGTTGCGGGCTATAAAATAAAGCCGTTTTGAATCACTAAATTCATTTTGTTTGGTTAACACAAAGAACAAAACAGGGATGTGTAATGATACTGAATTTTATAGAAATGTGAACAAAATTCAATTTTACTGTTGAGATTTCACAATTATGTTGTTATAATAAGAAATATACAATATCTTGGGTTGTCAGTGATACAAAACGCAGAACCTGTATTACATTTTAGCTTACGTTATTTTAAAAACCTGGGGGCATTCTATGAAATATTCAAAATTGCGCATGATTATCGTGGATGACAATTCGGATTTTAGGGATATTTTGTGGTCTTATTTATCAAGCTTCGATGAGTTTGAACCGGTTGGTGCGGCTGGCAATGGTCTGGATGCACTTACACTGATTGAGGAAAAAGAGCCAGACCTTGTGATTATGGATGTTGTGATGCCACGATTGGACGGATTGGGCGTGCTTGAAAGCATCAAAAAGCGGCCTCTGCGAAAAACACCAAGGTTTATCATATTGTCAGCTGTTGGACAGGATAAAATCATTCAAATCGCATTGTCACTGGGTGCTGAATTTTACATGATAAAGCCATGTGATCTGGAGGATTTGGTAGCTCGTATCCACCAGTTGTGGGATTATGATTCTTATAACGGAATCAATCTTAGCATAAAAAACGAACGAAAGACAGAAGAAACTGAAAAATCCGAACTAACGATCGATGATAAAATTACGCAGTTGCTGGATATGATTGAAATTCCCAGACATCTAAAAGGTTACGATTATTTAAAGCATGCAATCCTCATGGTAGAAGAAGATTTGACCACCATCAACTCTTTGACCAAGGTGATCTATGTAAATATTGCTGAGAAGTTCAGAACAACATCTTCGCGGGTGGAAAAAGCGTTGAGAAATGCGATTGATATTGCCTATCGAAGGGGGAACATGGGTTGCATTCATTCCCCGTCTGCAAAAAAGTTGGAACAAAGACCAACAAACTCTGAATTTATCATAATGCTTGTAGATCATTTCAGGGCAAAAAGCGATTGAATGAATTCATACTATGTTTACATATCCAAGAAATAGGTTTTGAATATCGAACGTTTGTTCCGCACGATTCCCTCCCTTCATACAAAATATTGTATGTTGCGTCACCGTTTTTACAATTGTCGGATAACTGCCATGAATAAGTCGTGAATAATCTGTGAATTGTCGAACATATACCATTGATTTCCTTGGGTTTTATTGTTATCTTTAACTGGAAAGATAAACAAAAAGAAAGGAAAATGTTCAAATGACACAAACAAACATAGCAGTAGAGGAAGCAATCAAATTTATTTACCAGATGGTTGAATGTGAATCAAAATCAGATGGTGCTGAAGGAGAAAAGGTATACGGTATCAAAGCATACAATTCTTGTTTTAACGATGACTTTACTATCATTGAGGACATCAGTGCAAACAAGCATGCGGTTGAACAGTTAATGTTCCGATTAAACAGAGGACAAGTTTCACCGGATCAGTTATTCTATATTGTGGAAGATTATCTGGATGAAATGAATACATATTAAAAAACGGCGGTTGCAGACATCATGTGCAATCGCCATTCATCTATAAAAAGCAAGAAGAGCTCCGAAGAAACGGATGAAGGGGAAAGTTATGTGAAAAAGAAGTCTAAAATTCCCACACTGGTCGTGCAGTCGGGAACAGTTGTTGAAATCAATCATGCATGGGTTGATTTTTTTTCCTATAGCGAGGAAGAAATTTTAGGTCTCAATATTACGGATATTTTTCACCTGTTAAGAACCGGACCGGATTTCGAGATACATTCATTCAGCGAGCAAAATGAATATTTTATTTTTACAAAATTACTGGAGGCTAAATTTGTTCGTATCAAAAAGGAAACCAAGGATGGATTCGATTTTTTCTATTTTAAAGAAAACAGAACAGAATCGCTGCTGCGAAAGCACAATTATCTATACAGTCTTATTCTTAACAATATATCAAGTATTTCTGTCTACAGCGCACCTGATCTGACGCTTTTGATCTCCAACAGCAAAGAATTGGCGCATTTCAGACATCCATACAAAAAACCGGAAGGGGTATATGGAAAGAAAATTCATGAATTCATGGAGAATTTTTCCGGAAGTATTATTGAAAATGGAATCAAAAAAGCGATTTCTACCGGAAAGCCAACAAAATTGAATAAGAGTTCTTATTATGCTTCTTCCGGGTTGAACACTTACTACAATACCTTAATCACCCCCATCGTCAATAAAGGGATATTAAAATTCATTGTCATTCAAACAGAGGAGCTGCCGAAGGTCAAACACATTATAAAACAGCAAAAGGAACTGTTGGAGACTATTTTTGACAATATGGCAGATGCGGTTACTGTTTATGATAAGGATGGCGACCTGCAGTTTTACAATGCACAGGCAAAAAATCTATACGAGAATATCAGCCGCAACTCTTCTGTGGAAAAACTGCTGAAAGAATATGAATTTTATGATTTAAAAGGAGTACCCATCCATCATGACAATTTACCCACAAAGAGGGCGCTCAAAGGCGAGCAAATCCACAATGAAAGAGTATTGTTAAAGCGGCATGGAAAATCAAGGTATATTGAAATCAGCTCTATTCCCATATACGATGAAACGAACCATATCTTGTCTGTTTTTACATCCTACAGAGATATCACCAGTGATATTGAGTGGCAAAACACCATTGAGCGTCAAAAAAAGCAGCTGGAAATTATTATTGAAAACATCAGCGGCGGAATTGCTGTTGTTGATAAGAATGGGCGATTCCTGTTAAAAAACAAAATGTTTGATACGATTTTACACAACGATGAAATCAGTCCTTACCAACAAATCTGTAATATTGAAGGACTGCCTTGTGAAAGAATTTTAGTGGGTGAAAAAATCGTGAATGAAAAAACGGAAGTTTTCAGAAACGGTATGAAAATCCATGTGGAACTGTATTCAATTCCTGTGTTCAACAACAATGGTGAGTTTCAGTCGGGTATTATTTCCGTGCATGAAATTGCAGAGCTAATCAAAAAGGACCTGGAGATCAAAATTCAAAAAGAACGACTGGAAGCAATTATTAACAGTATGTCCGACGGTTTGATTTTGGTCAATAGCTCACATGATATAACATTTTTGAATACAGCAGGAAAAAAGTTTTTTCATTTACCCCAATATATCAAAAAAACAGGGGATTCACTTGCGAACAATACCTATCGGTACGGAACGGACGGCGATATCATCCCCCATGCAGATTTGCCTGAAGAAAGAATTTTGAAAGAGGGTTGTTTCCAAAACTATGTTTTAACCATAGAGCGTCCTGACGAGAAAATTCATGTCAGCATAAACGGTAGCCCGGTGTATTATCGGGACGGTGTGATCAAGGAAGCCATTCTTTGTATCCGTGATATTACCGAGCAGGTCAATCAGGAGCAGATTATTTTAGAGCATCAAAAAAACACGTTGTTGTCAGAGCGGGAAAAGAACGATGCACTGCAAAAAGCGATTGAAATGAAGGATGAATTCCTCTCAACCATATCCCATGAATTCAAAACGCCTCTTGCCGTCATTAATTCTGCATTGCAGGCAATGGAACTGATCTGCAAAAATGAACTTTCTGACCGTGCGAAAGGCTTTTTGCATAAAATCCGTCAAAACTCTTACAGACAATTGCGTCTTGTCAATAACCTCCTGGATATTACAAAAATCAATGCCGGCTACATCAAGGTGAACAAACGTAACATGGATATCGTTTATTTGACCAGAGCAATTTTCGAATCAGTCCAGCTATATGCATCCCAGAAAAAAATCCATTTGACCTTCGTCTCTCTGATACCTGACCGGATTATCGGAATCGATGACGAGGTGTATGAAAGAATTCTTTTGAACCTTCTTTCCAATGCCATAAAATTTACACCCGTAGGTAAGTCCATTGAGCTGCTGATTCGCGAAGATAAAGATACCATTGTTGTTGAAGTATCCGATACCGGAGTAGGGATTCCAAAGGATAAGCGGGAAATGATTTTTGAACGTTTTGGACAGGTAGACAGCACCTTTACCAGACAGGCAGAAGGAACTGGTATTGGTTTGTCCTTGGTTAAAAATCTGGTAGAAGCTTTGGACGGACAGATAACGCTGAAAAGCAAGGAAAACCGCGGGAGCACTTTTACCATTGTCTTACCCGTTGAAACGGTAAAAACAGAACCTGACAAAGAGCTGGATGTAAAAGTCAACAGCAGATTGGTGCAGGCTACCAAGGTGGAATTTTCCGACATATATATTGATTGAAAGTGGTCTCTCTTTTGGTTGCCAATCAATCAGGAACAAGCTATAATAATATACAGGAAAGGGTGATAGCCTTGAAAAAGTGTATTGTTATGATGCTTGTTTTTTCTTTTATGCTGGGGTTGTGGTGGTTCCCTGCAACAGCAGAGGGGCAAAGGGTGAAAATTGCTGCAGGGGATGTCTATCATGACGGTAAGGTGGATGTGGTTGATCTTGTGCTTATAAAACGGCATGTGTTAAAAATAACCGATATCACTGCCAAAACAGGTTTGATAGGCGATTTGGATTATGACGGGGTAATCAATGTCATGGATCTCGTAATCATGAAAAAGCATATTTTGAAATTGGTTAAAATTGATGATTACAGGCTTACAAAAATCAATTTCCCTAACAGTTATCATAAAGGCATCAATTTAGGAAATATGCTGGAAGCACCTTACGAGGGTGAATGGGGCATCCGGTTTCAGGATGAGTATATCCCGCTGATTAAAAGCAGGGGTTTTGATTTTGTGAGGGTACCCATCCGCTGGTCTGTTTATCAGAAGAACGGAGTAATTGATGAGGCTTTCTTTCAGCGCATGGATCATATTCTCAATGTGATCATAGCGAACAAAATGGGTGCAATCATCAATATTCATCATTATGAAGAACTGTTTTTGGATTATAAAGGGCAAAAGGATACTTTTTATGGCCTTTGGGGACAAATAGCAGAACGATATAAAAATCTTCCCTCTTCCATATCCTTTGAACTATTGAATGAGCCCCATGGTACACTTACACCGGAAGTGTGGATTCCCATGCAGAACAAATGCATCGAAATCGTCAGAAAAACAAACCGCACCAGAAAAATAATTGTATCGGCTGCCAATTGGGGCGGTATAGAGGGAATAGAAAATTTGATTTTACCAAAGGATCAAAATCTAATTCTGTCTTTTCATTATTATTCACCGTTTCAATTCACCCATCAGGGGGCAAGCTGGGCAGATAATATGGATCAATATTTGGGAACAAAATGGACAGGAAATGATATAGAAAAACAAGAGATCGAAAGCGCATTCCAAAAGATCCGTGCATGGTCACAAGCAACAGGAATTCCTGTTTTAATGGGGGAATTCGGCGCTTATGAAAAAGCTGAGTATGAGTCCCGGGTGAGGTGGACGGCTTTTGTGAGAGAAACAGCGGAAAAATACGGGTTTTCCTGGAGCTACTGGGAGTTTTGCGCCGGTTTTGGTATTTACAAGGATCCCACAAAGAGCTTTCTTGAAGAACTGACCAATGCGCTGGTACCCTCAGCCCCCAATCCCGTTTTGGGTACGGGCCGAGGAAACCCCTATGCGATAGCAACATTTACCGCCAATAACAAAGGACCGGTCATCTATCAAAGCGTGGTGCCTTATGTCAACTACGCTTGGACAGGAATACTCACCTATGATGTTGATGACGGAGTCATGATCAATATAGCGAACTGCGTTGATTGGGGACGTGTATATTTCCCGGTGGATATTACAGATACAAGAGACGGCTTTTCCTCCAATACCATAACAGTGACGTTTCAGAACATTGACAGCAGTATCACCGATATTGTGTTTGCGGTAGAAAACAAGGAGATGAAAAAGGAAGCATATATAAAAGGATTCAACAACACGGAACTATTCAAAAACGATGTGGATATTGTCCAAAACAGCGATGGAACCACCACAATAATGCTGGATTTGTCGGGAGCATACAGCAAAATGAAGGGGACTTTCGGTCAAGGTCTCTATCTGAAGGCTTATATAGAAGCGGACCCCAACCGCAAAGCGTGGTACGACCGGAAGGGCATAATGAAGGTTCTCGGTGTGACAACAAAGTAACGGGAAGGAAATGATATATTTGGATATCAATGAAATAAAAGCACGGTTTTTTCAGAACAGACACAAACCCGTCCATATTTTGTTGGGCACGGATTGGTGGACCGACTGTGACGATGTTGCCGCACTGCGGCTGATTGCCTGGGCTGTCCAGAACGATTATTGCATTTTGGATGCGGTGGGTATCAATGGGTGTATGGAGTTTTCTGCGCCTTCTGTGGATGCGTTCTTGACCGCCGAGGGCTGCCCCGATATCGCCATCGGCATAGACAGGGAAGCCACGGATTTCGGAGGCAACCCTCCCTACCAAAGGCGTATGACAGAATACCCCCACAGCATTCAGAGTAATGACGAATGTGAGGATGCCGTGAAGCTTTACCGAAGGATACTGGCATCCTGTGAGGACCGCCTGGATATCATTGAAATCGGATATCCGCAGATTCTTTCGGGTTTATTGCAAAGCACAGGAGATGACGTTTCAGACCGATCCGGATATGAGTTGGTCAAGGAAAAGGTCAATAAGCTGTGGATGATGGCGGGCAACTGGGAAAACCTTGATAGCGGCAGGGAAAACAATTTTACCCGAAACGACCGCTCTCGCAAAGCGGGCAGCTATGTGTGTGAGTATTGGCCCACTCCCATCACCTTTTTGGGCTGGGAGGTATCTTCCCATGTTCTGACCGGGGGAATACTTACCTCAGAAAACGATATGGTTCACATGGCGTTTTGCGACCATGGCTCTCAAAACGGCAGAAGCTCCTGGGACCCGATGCTGGTGTGGATGGCACTGTGCGGTGATGAAGAAACAGCCGGGTATGAAACCCTGCGGGGCAAAGCGTCAGTCAATGCGGAAACGGGTGAAAACAGCTTTGCACTACATGCGGCAGGGTCCCATTGCTTTGTAAAAAAAGCAAAGCCGGATGATTTTTATCAAAACAGTATCAATGCCATTCTGGAAGAAAAGCAGTGCTTCTGAAATACCCGCCTGAATGGGTGGAAAGAACGAGAAAAACGGACATTGTAAAACACCCCCGATCGTAGGTGAATACGGGGGCATCCTCTTCAATAAAACGTTCAATCATCCCGTCTGAAATTTATATGGTTACCATCCTTCCAACAGAAAAGCCGCATCTGCAGACTGCATTGATGCGGCTTTGTTTATGTTTCGGCAATGATTTTGCCAATATCGGAGATATCGTAATTGCCGGAGGCATTCAGCTCTGCTTTGAAGTTTTCAGAGCGAATGACGTTGAGGACCGACTGGAACAGCGGTTTATTGAAATCCTCTTTTTTAATGATCAGGTCATAGCTTTCGTCCTGCATGGGGACAAAGGTAACATTCGCTACGGTTTTCGAGCTTGCCACAGTGCCGAACCCAATGTCCGCTCCGCCCCGTGCTACGGTTCCGGCAACGGTAAGGTGAGAAAAGCATTCTCTGCTATAGCCTTGAATGGAGGATGCTTCGATCCCGGCAATCCGCAGATGCTCGTCCAGAAGCACTCTGGTTCCGCTTCCTCGTTCCCGATTGACAATGGTAATAGCGGGGCGTCTTAAATCATCCCAGGAGGTGATGTTTTTCGGGTTGCCCTTTTGTACATAAAATCCCTGCTTGCGATTGAACAGATGCACGATTACGGCAGGTGTGCCGGGGAGCATATGCACAACATACGGAATATTATATAAACCGCTTTTGCTGTCCCATAAATGGGCGGTGGCAATGCTGACCTGACCCTGATACAGCATGTACAGGCCGTTGTAGCTACCCACATAGGAACGTAGTACCGGCGTGCTGCCGGGCTTTGTTTGCATGTAATTGGCCAGCGTGTCCAGTGCCGCATCCTGACCGCAGATGATGAAGCCGGTTTCCCGCGGGATGGATTCGTCCATGACCGGGACAGGCTGATAAAGCTTTTCGGAAACTGCTTCGTGCCTTTTTGCTGTTTCGCCGGAAGCACCCATCAGAGAACGCCTTTTATAATTCTCCAGCTCCAAATTGCTGACACGCATTTTGTTTCCGACCTTATAAGCGACCAATTCGCCACGGTTGATTAAATTATACACGGTTATTTTTTTGATTTTTAATATATCGGCGACTTCCTGTGCCGAGTATACAATTTCATGTTCCATTGGCAGAGCCTCTCAATCCAAAACAATACACAAACGTTTCCTTTAGTATAACGAAATCAGCAGGAATTGTCAATGTAATGAGGAAAAGGAATTGAATCAACGCTGTTTTTCGAGGTATCTGATAAAATATAATCCAGCAAGATAAATGATTGTTATGCCAATTAAAACAATGTGTATGAAGTATTGTATTTAGTATAATGTAATTGGTTGCCTATGAGAATGGTTCTTCTTCACATATCAATCAACATCAAAACATTGAGTTTTATAAAAAATAACGGAGGATGATCAATGATGGCGGTTAGAAAAAGAGTTCTTAGCTGCATGATAGCAATTGCTATGATGAGTGTAACGGTTACAGTCGGTTTATTGCCGGTCCGTGTAAAAGCAGACACAACGCCCCTTTTGGATTATGCAAACACCTTGGTGGGAACCAATGCCGGACAAGGTTCTACCGTTGCCGGACCGACAGTACCCAACGGATCCATTCATCCCAGTCCCGAAACCAGAGCAGCTTCGGGCGGCACCGCCAACGGCGGTTATATCTCGGGTGATTCGGTCATCGGGTTCGGTCAGCTTTACGCCCAGGGAACCGGCGGAACCAAGTCCTATGGGAACTTCCTGCTTTCTCCCCAAACCGGCGGGGTGCAGACCAACGATGCCAATCATATGTCCACCATATCAAACCAAACAGCAAAGCCCAATTATCACGCCCTGACACTGAACAGCTACGGCATCAAGGCTGAGGTGACGCCCACACAGAACGCTGCGCTTTACCGGTTTACATATCCCGCCAACAGCAGCTCGTCCATTGTACTGGATGTCAGCCGAAAAATTGCCGGTGATGTTGCCATGAAGTCCGGATCTGTTAATATCGATACAACCAATCAATTGATTACAGGTGGCGGAATATTTCACAAAAACTGGAATGATCAGAATCATGGAGAGCCCAGTGACCCCAAATGGTATTACGGAACGGAAATGGATTTTCCCATGTATTTTGCCATGCAATATGATAAAACGCCCTCCGAGATCGGTGTCTGGCAGGACAGCTCGTTGCAGAGCGGTGTTTTTAATAAGACCGTCGGCGGCAGCACAGAGAACACCTCTCACATGGGAGCATATCTGAAGTTTGCTACCACGGCAAGCGAAGTGGTCAATGTGAAAATTGCTATTTCCTTCGACAGTACCGCCAAAGCGACATCCTTGTTGAACAGCCAAATTCCTGCATGGGACTTTGACGCAGTCAGAACCGCAGGTGCCGAAGCATGGAACCAGACATTGGGCAAAATCGAGCTGGGCAGCAGCATTTCCGCTGCAGAGAAAACAAGATTTTACACGGCCATGTACCATGCCAATGTTCAGCCCCGCAACCGTGTTTCCGATCATGGCAACTGGGATGATTACTATACCATCTGGGATTCCTGGAAAACGGAATTTCCGCTTCTGAACCTGATTGCGCCGGAAGTGGTCGCTCAGAATATCAATTCCTTCATCAACCGATATAACGAAAGCGGCTATATCACCGACGCGTATATCGGCGGACTGGAATGGAATGCGGGTCAGGGTGGTAATGACATAGAGAATGTGATCGCGGATGCTTATATGAAAGGCATATCGGGTGTCGACTGGACCACTGCTTATAATGTGGTGAAAGGCAATTCCCAGGCACTGCGGACACCCTCCTACATATCCAAAGGCTATGTTCCGTCTGAGGAGTTTCCGGCTTCTGCACAAAACGGTGTGAAATATACCGGCAGATTCAGGGCAGGTTCCGCCACGGCTGCCTTTGCCTACAATGACTGGGCGATTGCTCAAATGGCAAAGGGGCTTGGCTATACTGCGGATTATAACACCTTTCTTGGTCGTTCACGAAACTGGCAGAATATCTGGAACCCGGAGCAACACACCTCCCTGGCATGGGAAACAAAGGACTATGCCGGGTTCTTGATGAACAGAAAAAGTGATGGCAGCTTTGTGACCGGCGCCAATACCACCGGTTCGGATAAATACTTTTATGAAGCAAACATGCATGAGGGTTCCTATACCAACACCTACGATATGGCGACCCTGATTTCGCTGATGGGCGGCAGGGAACAATATGTCGAACGACTGGAATATGCCTTTGATAAGCCTTGCTACAAAGCACCCTACTGGAACACTGGCAGCCTGATCAACTTTACGAATGAGCCGGCATTTCAAATTCCCTGGACCTTTGCCACTCCAGAGGTAGGAAGACCGGATTTGGCATCCAAATGGGCCAATGAGTTTTATAAGAAATACACCGACACCACTTATCCCGGCGACGAAGACAACGGTGCCATGTCCTCCATGTATATTTTCTTAAACTCCGGTTTTATGCCCTTCTCCTGTACCAACAATTATTATCTGCACGGTGCAAGACTGCCTGAGATCACATATAATCTGGCAGGCAACAAGCAGTTTACCATCATCGGCAACAATACGGGTGCCAATAATTTCTATGTCCAGTCCGCCACGTTGAACGGTCAGCCCTTGAACCGTTCCTACATCACCTATGATGAAATCAAAAATGGCGGGACATTGGTATTTAACATGGGAAGCGCACCGTC
>ERZ778021.3326-NODE-3326-length-11925-cov-6.109014_pt1 | contig 11925 bp, 17 predicted proteins | sample MGYA00375751_ERZ778021 | MGnify/ENA primary metagenome ERZ778021 (study PRJEB29350, sample SAMN05389814) | bioreactor metagenome | isolation source: Thiocyanate stock bioreactor | place: South Africa: University of Cape Town | collected 2013-08-29 ... | reverse complement strand
CCAACCCCGCCGTGTTCAGCAAGCTCGAGGGGACGGTCAAGGTGACCGGCCAGGCGTCCTTCGTGGCGAGCGCCGATTCGATGACGATCGCCGACCGCCGCGCGCTGACGACCAGCTCGGTGCGGGCCGACCTGACCAAGGGCTCCGGAACGGGCCTCTCCGCGATCATCTACGGTGACTGGACCAAGGCGCTGCTCGCGATGTTCAGCGGCATGGACATGCTGGTCAACCCCTACCGGGCCGACGGCGGCGTCCAGGTCTCGGGGTTCGTCGACGTCGACTTCGGCCTGGTCCGCCCCGCCGCGTTCAGCATCGCGACCGACGTCGTCTACTCCTGACATCCCGGGCCCCGGGGCGACCCGGGGCCTTCCGTCCGACCCGAGCGAACCGAGGAGCGAGCCGTGCGAATCCAGATGAACTGCCAGGCCCTGGTGGGGGGCCGGACCTACGCCGAGGGCGAGGTCGCCGAGATGCCGGATCCGGAGGCGAAGCGGCTGCTCGCCGAGGGGGCCGCGACCGTCGCGGCGGCCGAGGTCCGGACCGCCGTGGAGAGGCCGGCCCTCCGGAACGCGGCCGAGAAGGCCGTCAAGCCGATCGTCGGGGGCTGATCCGATGGGCCTCGAGGTCGTCACGCCCGCCGCCGTCGAGCCGATCTCCGTCGAGGAGGCGAAGGCCCACGCGCGCATCCTGACCGACGCCGACGACGCGCTGGTCGGGGTGCTCTGCAAGGCGGCCCGGCGGCACGTCGAGGCCCGCTGCAACCGCTCGCTGGCGGTCCAGACCTACGAGCTGTCGCTGCACGACATGCCGGCCCACGGCTGGCCGTGGGAACTCCCGAGGCCGCCGCTCGTCTCGGTGGAGTCGATCGTCGTCAGGGGGCCGGACGGTTCGCTCGGGGCGGTCGACCCGTCGGCCTACCGCGTCGTCCTCGGCACGCCCGGCCTGGTCGCGCCGGTCGGCGCCTGGCCGTCGGCGGCCCGAGGCCCGGCGGCCGTCACGGTCCGCTACGTCGCCGGCTGGACGCCCGAGGAACTGCCCGAAGACGCCCGCGTCGCGCTCCTCATGCTGGTCGCCCACTGGTACGACCGCCGCGAGCCCGTGGCGGCGGGGTCCCTCTCCGAGGTCCCTCTGGCCGTGGACGCGCCCCTGGGCGGGATCGATTGGAGGACGCGAGGATGATCGACCCCGGCCAAATGCGATCGCGGCTCGTCTACCAGGCGCCGACCCGCGTCGACGACGGGGCCGGCTCGTCCTCCGACGTCTGGGCCGACGTCTTTACGTTGTGGGCCCGCGTCCTCCCCGCCCGCGCGGACGAGACGGTCCAGGCCGGCCCGCAGGTCCAGGGGCGGATCGATTACGAGGTCGCCTGCCGGTTCGACCCGCGGATCGCGATCGACGGGCGGTTCGTGATCGAGGGGACGGGCCGCGTCCTCCACATCGCGGGCGTCGTGGATTGGGAGCTGCGGGGCGTCGAATTGACCATCAGGGCCCACGAGGTCCAGGGCTGATTTAGGAGGTCGCCATGCCGTTCGTCGTCGCGCGCGAGGGTGCGGTCCAGGTCCTCGGCGAGCTGCTGGCCTCGGGCGAGGACTGGCAGCTCGGGCTGTACAACAGCGCCTTCACCCCCACCGAGGCCGACACGGCCTCGACCTACACGAGCCGCGAGGCGGCGTTCTCGGGGTATTCCCGGAAGACTCTGGCCCGCGGCGTCGGGGCCGGGAAGTGGTCGGCGCCGGCCCTCGCGGCCCCCAGCGGGTCGCCCGCCTGGACCGGCCGCGGCCAGGTCGCGAGGTCGTCCTACGCGGGCCAGTCGTGGACCGTCGGCGCGACCGGCGACGCGGTCCACGGGTATTTCGTGCTCGGGGCGACGAGCGGCAAGCTGATCCTCGCCGGGTCGTTCGACACGCCGAGGACGGTCGCCTCGGGCGACGTCCTGAGCGTGACGCCCGTCGTCGAGATGTGATCGAGGGGGGCGTGACGCATGGCCTCCGCGACCATCCTATCCGTCGTCACCAAGCCGGCGAGCGACCCGACCGCCGGGGCCTGGCCCGACGGCGGAGCCCTCGGATACTGGTACAAGACGCAGTCGTCGCTCGCCGCCGTGGGAGCCGACGCCTCGCTGCCGCCGATCGTGACCTCGTGCGCGTGGGCGACCCCCTCGGGGATCGGCACCAGGACCGAGGCGGCCAACAGCCTCGCGACGATGGCCCTCCCGCCGGCGCTCGGCGGCGGGCGCATGATCTACACGTGGGGCGACATCGCCCTCGGCGGCGGCAAGATCCTGCTGACGACCACCGCCCCCGTCGTGGTCTCGCTCTGCTGCTACTCGCAGCTCGTCGCCGACCCGCGGCTCTCGATCCTCGACGCCGGCACGTCCGCCGTCCTGGACTCCGTGAGCCAGCCCAACACGGCCGTACCTCCCACGACCTGGTATCGCATCAGGGTCGACGGGGCCGTCGCGATAAGGTTCGACAGCACGGCGTGGCGCGTGTGCGGCGTCATTTTTTCCCCCGTCACCGCGTCCTACTCCGACCCCGGCCTCGGCGGCCTGGCGATCGGCGGCGAGTGGCCGGCGTCCCTGGCGATCGGCCTGGCGGCGCCGATCGGCCTGGCGATCGGGATCGGCGAGGGGATGGACCCGACGGCCACGCTCGTCGAGGCGGCGGGGGCCGGCCTGGCCCTCGGCGGCGACTGGCCGGCGTCGCTGGCGATCGGCCTGGACGCCCCCGGCGGCCTGGCGATCGGCGGCGGGTGGACGGCCGCGTCGGCCTCCGACCCGACCACGCTCCGGGCGGCGATCTTCGCCCGGCTCAAGTCGTCGACGGCCCTCGCCGCCGTCGTCGGGCCCCGCATCCATCACGGCCGGATCCCGCAGCGGGGCGAGTGGCCGGCGGTCGTCTTCCACGCCCCGGCGAGGAGCTACGGCCACAATCTGGGCGGCGGCGACGGGACCTCGACCGCGACCGTGCAGGTCGACTGCTGGGGGACGTCCCCGGACCAGTGCGAGGCCGCCGCGACGGCGGTCCGGCTGGCCTTCCAGGGGTTCCGCGGCCCGATCGGGACGGTCCGGTTCCTGGGCGTCTTCGTGGACGACGTCGGCGAGACGGCCGAGCGGGATCCGCCCGGCTCGGACGTCTGGAGTTATCGGCACATAATCACTTTAGAGGCGCGGCATCGCGTCTCCATCCCCACCTCCTGAGGGCCCAACATGGCCGTCGTCATCCCCGCCCTGGGCACCACGCTTTCGTATTCGACCACCGCCGACGGGACGTACACCACCGTCGGCAACATCCTGTCGGTCGGCTACCCGTCGGCCTCCGTCGAGGCCGTCGACACCGGCAACCTCGGGACGTTCATCAAGACCAGCCGGCCCGGCCAGGTCGATCCCGGCGAAGTCGGCTTCGACCTGCAGTACGACCCCGGCGATACGACCCACGCGGCGCTGCGGAAGTACGTCACGGGCGAGACCCCGCCCGCGGTCCTGTACTGGCGCGTGATCTCCCCGACCACGCCGGCCAAGGGGGAGCAGTTCCCCGGCTTCCTGACGGAGTGCAGCCCCGCGGCCGAGGACGCCAACGGCAATCTCGAGGGCTCGGCGACGATCAAGGTCGCCGGCGCGATCACAGCCTACGCGGCGGGCGGCGGCGGGGGCTGATCCCCGCCCGTCGGCCTCCGCCCTCCAACCCAATCCTTCACGGAGTTCGTCCGATGCTCACGAGAGATCAGATCCTGGCCGGGCCCCGGCCGCAGGTCGTCGAGGTCGAGGTCCCGGCCCTGGGCGGCAAGGTGTCCGTCCGCGGCATGACGGTCGGCGACCGCGACGCCTTCGAGATCGCCAACGCCGGCGACAAGGGCAAGTTCTTCCGCGCCCGGCTGGTCGCCGCCTCGGTGGTCGACGCCGACGGCTCGCCGATGTTCGGGGAGCGGGACCTCCCGGCGCTGGCGTCGCTGGCCGGCGGGACGTTCGAGCCCGTGATCGACGCGGCCATGAGGCTGAACAAGTACACGCCCGAAGAGGTCAAGGCGCTCGAGGGAAACTGAGGCGGCGGCCGGAGTCGCGCCTCGTCCACCGGCTCGCCCTCCTGCTGGGCAAGTCGCTGGCCGAGGTGCGGGCCCTCCCGGCCGCCGAGCTGGCGGAGTGGATCGCCTACGACCGGGTGGAGGGCCTCCCGGATCTCAACGCCTACCAGGCCCACGTCTGCCAGGCCGTGATCGGCGCGATGGGCGGCAAGCGGGTCCGCCTCGAGGACCTGATGCTGCGGCCCGCGACGGCGGCCGCGAAGCGGCTCACGCCCGAGGAGACGGTCGGGATGCTGGGCCGGGCGCTCGGCCGGGGCGGCGAGGCACGGCCGCCGGCCGAGGGGAGGACGTCGCCGTGAGACTCGGACTGTTGGTGGACGGCGAGCGGGTGGCGGTCGTGGACCTGGACACGGGGGATGAGGTCGCGGGGGTCATCTCGGCGCGGCTGGAGTCCACCCATCGGGGCGTCGTGGCTTCCATGACCTGGCGCGTCTCCGGCGCGTCCGGTCCCGGCGTCTTCGAGCCCGCCGACGAGGCCCCGGCGGAGGCCCCGACGCCGGCCCGCCCCCTCTCCCGCGAGGAGATCCTGGCCGCGGCCCCCGACCTCCCCCCCGACGCGCCGCCCTTCGAGGACGACGACGACGACGACCGGCCGCGGCCGCGGAGGCCGCTGTGACGCGGGCGGGGTCGGGCAAGAGGCCGGCGGGGACGGGCGTCGCCGTGACGATCACCGGCGTCAAGGCGATCGACCGCCGCCTCCGCAAGCTCGAGCCGAGGATCCAAAAGAAGGTCCTGACGCAGGCCATGCGCGCGGGGATGAAGATCATCCAGAAGGAGGTGAAGCTCAACGCCCGCAAGGCGTTCGCCTCGCGGACCGGGGCGACGGTCAAGGGGGTCAAGGTCCGGGCCGTGAAGCGGTCCCGCAAGCGGTTCGGGATCGACGTGAGGATCAACGGCGGTGCGTATGTGGGGAAGACGTTTTATTCGGCGTTCCTCGAATACGGCACGAGGCGCATGAAACCGAGGCCGTTCATGGCCCCGGCGTTCCGGTCCCAGGGGAAGACGGCCCGGGACGAGGCCCTGAAACGGGCCCTGGAAGGCGTGGAACGCGAGGTCCGCGACCTGGCGAAAGGGGGATGACGTGGCTCTGATCGGATCGATCGCCCTGAGCATGGTGGCGAACACGTCGGGCCTCGCGAAGGGCCTGGCCAAGGGGGCGTCGGCCGTCGAGTCCTGGGGCTCCGCGGCGACGAAGCGGCTCGCGGCCGGCGCGGCGGCCGGCGGCGCGGCCCTGGCCGCCCTCGGGATCAAGGCGGGCGCGTCGGCCGCCCACCTCGAGGAGGCCTACAACAAGACCGACCAGGTCTTCGGCGAGCATGGCGCGAGCGTCATCGCGACCGCGAACAAGATGGCCGACGCCTACGGGACCGAGCGCCAGGCCTACCTCGACGGCACGGCGGCCCTGGGCGGCCAGCTGCAAGGGGTCGGCTACGCCGAGAAGGACGCGGCGGCCCTGTCGACGCAGCTCGCCAACCTGGCCGCCGACGCGGCGGCGTTCCGGGACGTCGGCTTCGACGACGCGCTCCTGAAGATCCGATCCGGCCTCAGCGGCGAGGCCGAGCCGCTGAAGGCCTGGGGCATGGACATCTCCGACGCGGCCGTGAAGACCGAAGGGCTTCGGCTCGGGCTCGTGAAGGCCGGTCAGGAGATGGACAACAGCGCGAAGGTCCAGGCCCGCATGTCGCTGATCCAGAAGGGCCTCGCCAAGGACTCCGGGGCCCTGGCCCGCGAGAGCACCGGGACGGCCGCCCAGATCGGCGAGTTCTGGGGCCGGCTGGCCGGCCTCATGGAGACCATCGGCCAGACCACGGCCCCGATCCTCGGCTCCGCGCTGCAGGGGATCAACCAGGCGATCGTGGCGGTCGGCCTCGCCTGGGAGGACGGCGCGGCGGCCGTGACGGGCTGGTTCGGGTTCACCTCCGATTCGGTCGAGGGCGCGACCGGAGGCGTCGGGATCTTCGGCAAGGCCGTCGAGTGGCTGGGCACGGCCTGGGACATGGCCCGGGGCGGCGTCGCGACGTTCTTCAGCTACTTCGAGGCCGGCATCAGCAAGGTCTCCGGCTGGATGGCGAGCATCCTCGACGGCCTGTCCAAGCTCGGGGCCGGCGAGTGGGCCGCCTCGGCCCGCGACGCGCTGCAGGGCTACTCGGACGCGGCCCGATCGACCTCCGAGGGCCTGGCCGGCTACGCCGCGGAGGCGTTCGCGGACAAGGCCGGCCAGGCGTCCGATTCCTACTGGGCGCGGGCCCGCGCCAAGATCGACGCGGCGCGGCAGGAGATGGCGACCGCCAAGCAGGAAGAGGTCGGCGCGCCCAAGGCCGCCGAGGCCGCAGCCAAGCCCGCCAAGGGCAAGGCGTCCGAGTTCGCGGAGGCGATGAAGCTGGGTTCGACGGCCGCCGCCTCGACGCTGCTCCGCAGCCGCTACGGCCTGGGCAAGGACGGGGCCGCCGAGGCGCAGAAGCAGACCGCCGCCAACACGAAGGAAGTGGTCCCGGCGCTGAAGGCCATCGAGGCCGCCATCAAGGGCAAGGCCGCGGGCCCCGCCGTCGTCTCCATCGGATAGGAGGATCGCATCATGGGCGTGACGAGCATCGTCGACCTGTCGTCCGAATCGGGCTGGACCCTCGACGGGGGCCGCTCCTACACGGCCGAGGTCCAGGTCGAGACCGACGGGGCGACCGTCGGGGCGCGGGCGGTCCTCGACGCCCTGAACCTCTGGGCCGGCATGTCCTACCGCTGGCCGCTCACGGCCGAGACGCCGACCGAGGCCGACGCCCGATGCCTGCTCCAGTCGGTCAAGGTCTCGCCGTCGAGCAACGACCGGAAGCAGTGGAAGGCCGTCCTCGAGTTCTCGCCGCGAAGCTGGGAGGGCGACGACAAGGGCCCGGTCGACCCCGAGACCGGCGCCCGCGACCCCTTCGCCGCGCGGCCCACGGTCCGGGCCCGCTCCGAGGCCGAGGAGGTCGCCGCCACGACCGACCGCGACGGCGAGCCGGTGCTCAACAAGGCCGGCGACCCGTTCGACCCGCCGATGGCCCGGTCCCGCCGCACGACGATCTTCGAGGTCTCGCGGGTGGAGCGGTTCTTCGACGCCGGCCTGATCGACGCCTACGAGGACCACGTCAACGCCGCCGCCTGGATGGGCTTCCCGGCCGGGTCGGTCAAGTGCATCTCGATCGCGTCGGGGTGCGCGTGGGACGACGACGCCGGCGGCTACGCCTGGTCGACGGACTACGTCTTCGGCTACCGGCGGCCGGTCGACGTCGGCGGGTCGACGGTCTCGGGGTGGGCCGAGGTCGTGCTCAACGCCGGCTATCGGCAGCTCGTGAGCGGCGAGCGCAAGGCGATCATGGTCGACAACGCCCCGGTCTCGTCCCCGGTCCCCCTGAAGGCCGACGGGACGGCCGCCGGCCCCGCGGACGACCCCGTCTACCTCGCCTTCGACATGCTCGAGACGGCCGATTTCGGCGGCCTGGACATGCCGGCCGACCTGTTCAGCATCGGCACGGCCGAGCCCGACCCCGAAGACCCCGAAGACCCCGAAGACCCCGAGGGCCCCTGACATGGCGGCGAACGACGATGAAGGCGTGCTCATCACGAGGGGGTCGGTGCGGCGGATCGGGCGGGCCGTCGCGAGGGTCGAGGGCTCGCCGGCCTCGGGGCCCGGGGGGCCGTCGGGGGCCGCCGTCTACAACCCCGGCGTCCAGCGGGCCCGGGTCACGACGGCCATCCCCACCGGGACCGAGTCGTCCCCCAGCTCGACGGGGGCGGCCAGGCTCAAGGTCCGCGACTCGGCCGGGGCGTGGGTCGACGGCGAGACCGTCCAGGTCTACAACGACTTCACGATGCCGGCGTCGCTGCCCGTCGGCCGCATGGTCCGCGTCGCGTGGATCGCCGGCCAGTGGTGGCTGGTCTCCGCGAGCTGCTCCTGAGGGCCCGACGATGCTGTTCGACCCCGGATGTCCGAATTGCGGCTGCGGCCCGTCGTCGCCGACGTGCTGGGACGTCGTCTTCCCGGCGTCCGACCTCACGCTCACGGTCGTCCCGGCCGTCGGGTACGGCCCGTCCCGCGACGGGGCGATGCTATGGGACGGCGCGTCGACCTGGACTAGCGTGTGCGTCGCCTCGTGTATCTTCGTCCTCATCTGCGGCGTCGGGTCGAGCCCGTCGTTGGCCTCGCGTGTTTACAGCGGATGCCCCGCGGGCACCTCCTCCGCGATGTGTTCGACGACCTTGGCCTACCCTTCCAAACTGACCTTCGCGAATTCCACGCAGACGCCGTTCAGGCTGGAATTCCGGGTCCGCGACTGCAACGTGTGGGTGTCCATGTTCGGGCTGGACGCCCGCGTCGTCGTCACCCTCTGAGGCCCCCACCGATGCGTTGCCCCCACTGCCCCCGCCGGGGCCTCCCCTGCGACGGCGAGGTCATCCCTCGCCTGTGCCAGCTCGTCGACCCCTCGCACCCCGACCATCGGCCGGAGTACCGGGCGGCCCTGGCCCCGCCCCAGGCCTACCCGTCGATCGCGGCGCAGGCCCGCGGCCTGGCCGGCTCTCTGGCGACCTGGCTCCGTGCCGGCTGCCCGATCACCCCGGCGGCCGAGCGGGCGCGGCGGCGGGCGGTCTGCACCGGCTGCCCGGAGTTCGACGCCGAGGCGAGGCGGTGCCGGGCCTGCGGGTGCCTGGCGGACGTCAAGCCCTGGCTGGGCACGGCGACCTGCCCGCGGGGGAAATGGGGGACGGGTTGACCCGCACAGGAACCAATTCCGCCCCCTGGGACCTTTGCGGCGTGGTAACACTTTGGGCCGTGCGACCCGCGTATCACCCGTGCGCGAGCGGCGGCCCGGAGCGGTCCCGAGGCCCCAAAAACACGGGGTTTCCCTCGCATTTTCGCCGCCGCTCCCGCATCACCCGCGCCGTCGCGAGGCAGGATTTAGAGCGGCGACCCGTCGCTTGGCGCACGTATCGGGATAGGATGGAGAGTGGGAGGTCAAGCCATGCCCGCCTCATATTCGGAAGACCTTCGCCGCCGGGTCGTGGACGCCGTGGAGCGGCATGAGGGTTCGATCCGCCAGGTCGCGCGACGGTTCGCGGTCAGCCCCTCGTTCGTGGTGCGGTTGCTGCACCGGCGCCGCGAGGCCGGGACGATCGAGCCGCGGCCCCATCGCGGGGGGCGTGGGCCGCTGTTGGGCGCCGACGACCTGGCTCGTCTCGACGCGCTGATCCGCGAGGAGCCCGACGCCACCCGCGAGGAGCTGCGAAGACGGCTGGGGATCGCATGCAGCCTGATGACCCTCTCGCGGGCGTTCCGCCGCCTGAGGCTCACGCGCAAGAAGAAGACGCTGCACGCCGAGGAGCGGGACCGTCCCGACGTCCGGAGGAAGCGGGCCGCGTTCCGGAGGGCGGCGGGGGTCCCGCGTCGACGCCTGGTCTTCGTCGACGAGAGCGGCGTGACGACGTCGATGACGCGGCCCTACGGCCTGGCGCCGGTCGGTCGGCGCGTCCGCGCCGCGGCTCCCGGCCGCTGGCGGGCGGTCACGCTGATCTGCGGCTTGCGCGACGCCGGCGCCACGGCCCCGATGGCCTTCGAGGGGGCGACCGATCAGGCCGCGTTCGAGACCTACGCCGAGGACGTCCTCGCCCCCCGCCTCCACCCCGGAGACGTCGTCGTCCGGGACGATCTCCGCCCCCACAAGTCGGTCGCGGCCATCGCGGCGGTGGAGGCCGCGGGGGCTTCCGTACTCCCCCTGCCGCCGTGGAGTCCCGACCTCAACCCGATCGAGGAGATGTCCTCGAAGCTCAAGGGCTCGATGCGAGCGGCGGCGGCCCGGACCACCGAGGCCGTCTACGCCGCCATCGGCTCGGCCCTCCAGGGCGTCACCGCCGAGGACGCCCGAGGCTGGTTCCACTCCAGGGCCGCGTACGCTACGTGAGCGTTCGCCGCTCTAGGTTCCTGTGCCGCAAGGCGTGCGGGTTCGACTCCCGCCTCTCGCATTGGTTTGCAAGGCGACGACTTGGGTTGATCAGTGCGGGCCGATGGTCCAACCCGGGGCCGAGGTCGGCAAGGATTTGGTAACGACCTGCGGGTCGCGAGGGGCGGCGTCGCCGGGATCGACGCCGCCTCCTCTGTCCGCCGCGGCGGCATGCATGGGGTGTTCGAGGCGGCGTGGACTTCCCCTCGCGATGCGGGGAGTGGCGGGGCTGCGCCCCTGCGCCGGGCGGCGGCGTCGGGGCGGGCGTCACACGATCGGGATTCGTCCCGTTCTGTTTGGTGCGGTCCCTTCCCATCCGCGAGGAGCCTCGCATGCCAGACATCGACCCCACCGCAATCACCGAGCAGATGCGGACGTTCCACGCGCAGGACGTGGCCGAGCAGGCCGCGTGGATGCTGCACAGCCCGATGTGGCGGACGATCTCGGCCCGCTTCTACAACCTGCACGGCATCGACCTGCGCAAGCACGTCAAGTCGATCGTGAAGGTGAACCCGACGATCAACGCCGGCTTCGACTTCGTGCCGGTCGACGCCGAAGCCTGGGCGACCGCGCTGCAACGCGGGGGATTCCAGCCGGACCTGCGCGAGCGGATCCTGGGCATCCTCCCCTCGGTGGGGAGCATCGCGGCGCTGGCGACCCACGGGCAGGGGTATCGAGAGGACTCCGAGCCCAGCCTGCATTGCGCGGTCGCGAAGGACCTCTGCAACGTCCACCTCGACAACGTCGGCATCCGCCTGGGGAATTACAACGCCAACGCCCCCCAGCACGTCGCCGACGAGCTGATCTGGCAGGACAAGATCCTCCCGGGGATGTTGAAGGTCGGCATCTCGCCGCACTTCGTCAACCTCCTGCGCCGCGTCCACCCGATCGTCCCGAACCTCCGGCAGGTGACGGCGGTGACCAGGGAATGGCAGCCCCGCGTCGGCGTCGAAGCCGACATCGCCCGCGTCCGCAGCCTGGACGCCTCGAAGCAAGTGCGGGTCTACATCGACTTCTCGCACGCGTGCACCAACTCGACCTGCAACCTGATCAACAACATGCGGGAGAAGACGTACAACGACGATCGGGTCATGTTCACGATCGAGGTGACGGGCCTGTGAGGGCCCACGGCCCGGGTCGCGGCCGGGTCGCGGTCCATCGCCCCGGAGGTGGCTACTCCACGCCGTCGGAGGAGAAGTAGGCGAGGGCCTCGCGGTAGGCCCGTTCCACGGCCTGGAACTCGGCCGGATCCCCGCCCGCGTCCGGGTGCTTCTCCCGCGCGAGTCGCCGGTAGGCGGCCTTGATCGATCCCGTCGAGCAGGGGAAGCCGATGTCGAGGGCGGCGCACCAGGCGTGCCGCGAGGTCAGGTCGGCATGGACGCCCCGAATCCCCTTCTCCTCGCTGGCGTAGTAATACGAACCGTGGTGGAGCACTCGCCCTTCGCGGCGCAGCGTCTCGCGGTCCACGGCCAGCGAGCGCACCTTCGGCGCCGGGCCGTCGGCCGCCTCGGCCTGCGGCTCCTCCTCGCGGAAGGGCTCGCGGTCGATGTAGATCTTCCCGGTGGTCTGCCGAACGATCCGGTGCTTGACGACCACGACCTCGCCGCGCGAGCCGGCTTGCTCGCTCTCGGAGGCGGCGTACAGGAAGGTCGGGCGAGGCGCGACGCTCGGCTTTGCGGGGGCGCGGCGGCTTAGTCGGCTCTTCGGCTTCGGCCGGGCTTCAGCGTCCTCCGCGCGGGCCGCCCCGCCGCGCTTGTAGGCCGACGCCCACTTGCTCGGCAGTCGCCTGGATCCCGCGCCGGCCGACTCGCCGGCCTTCTTCTCGGCCGACTCGGCCGTCTTCTCGTACCCTTCGGATAGGGCCTTCGCCCCCTCC
>ERZ778021.3325-NODE-3325-length-11930-cov-6.025179_pt1 | contig 11930 bp, 5 predicted proteins | sample MGYA00375751_ERZ778021 | MGnify/ENA primary metagenome ERZ778021 (study PRJEB29350, sample SAMN05389814) | bioreactor metagenome | isolation source: Thiocyanate stock bioreactor | place: South Africa: University of Cape Town | collected 2013-08-29 ... | reverse complement strand
CTGCGCGAGCGGCCGGAGCGCCTGGCGGTAAGCCGGCTGTATGCGCACCTGTTCAGGGGGATGTAGCGCACGCTGACGCTACGTATTCAATAGCTGGTAGCGCTTACCTATCAAGGTTTTGAAGCCGATTTTTCTCGCAATCCGCGCAGCCCCGGCAAGACCGCCAGCAGCGACAGCAGCAGCACGCTCCACGCGCCCAGCGTGGGGATGGCCTGGGCGCTGGCAGGCGCCGCCACCCGCGCCGGGCCGCCGGGGTCGGTAATCGATTGGTTGGGTGCCAGATCGTCGTCGCCGTCCTCGCCGTCGATCAGCGTCAGGGTGATGGTGTTGCCCGCGATGCGCGCGCCGCTGAACGGGTACCAGTGCGCAGCCGCCTTGTCCTTGGTGGGGCCGTACTTGTAGTAGACCGTGCCCGGCGGCAGGGCCTCGGGGTAGGTCAGCACCACGGTGGCCGTGCTGCCCGGCGTACCCAGCGCCAGGCGCAGGTTCACCACGCCGTAGGGCAGCGTCACACCCTGCGGCAGCGCGGCGCCCACGCTGGCGGCGGTTTGCGTGCTGGCACTGGCCACCTGCCAGCCGTTGGCGGCCGGCGGCGTCAGGGTAATGGTCTGCCCCGCCTGCGGCCCCTCGGGCACGGTCAGCACCGGCGGCGCCGCCTTGAACGTGGCGTTCACGCTGCAATCGGCCGTGACCTGCGCGGTGGTGAAGGTGCTGCCCGCCAGGATGCCGCCGCAGCCCGTTACCGTATCCACCGCGTAGCCCGTGGCGGGTGTGACGGTAATGCTGGCCGTGCCGTTGTAGGCCACAGTCTGCGCCGCGCCAATGCTGCCATTGGCCCCGGCCGAGGTGCTGACGGTGTAGCCGCGCGGGGCCTGGCAGGCGGCGTCGGTGCCGCTGTTCGCACCGGTGCAGCTCCACGTCCAGGCGCTGGTGCCGCCCGCCACGCTGGTGGCCGTGCCCGCGCTGCACAGGCTGGCCGCAGGGGCGCTGGCCAGCAGTGCCGTGCCGCCGTGTGCGCTGCCGCACTGGCCATTGACCGGGGCCAGCTTGAACGTGGCGCTCACGCTGCAATCGGCCATAACCTGCGCGGTGGTGAAGACACCGCCCGCCAGGCTACCGCCGCAGGTGCTGTTCACGGCATCCACCACATAGCCCGTGGCGGGCGTGACGGTGATGGCCGGTGTGCCGCCATAGCCCACGGTCTGCACCGCGCCGATGCTGCCGTTCGCTCCGGCCGAGGTGGCGACGGTGTAGCCGCGCGACGCCTCGCAGGCGGCCGGGGCGTCGGCCGGGGCGGTGGTGCAGCTCCATTGCCAGTGGGTGTTGCCGCCATTGACCTGGCTGGCGGTGCCGGTCTGGCACAGGTCGGCGACGGGGCCCTGGGTTTGCAGTGGCGGGGCAGCAGCGCTGCCGCACGCAGCCGCCGCGCCAGTGCTGAAGGCGAGCTTCGCCGCCGCGCTGCCCAGGTGGCCCAGGGTGGATTCGGCCAGCAGGTAGACGTCGTAAGCGATGCCCGCGCTCAGCCCGGTGAAGCTGAGTGCGGCCTGCTTGTCCGTCAGATCCGCGCTGCCGCTCTGGATGGCCGTGGCGGCGGTGTAGGCGCCGGGGGTCTTGACCTGCGCCGGGGTGGGCGCCGTGCTGCCACGCGCCAGCAGCAGCCAGTAGGCCCGGCCCCCCTGGGTGCTGGTGGCCGACACGGCGGCCGTGTTGGCCGTGGGGGTGCCCGCCAGGGCCACGCCGCTCCACTGCGGCAGCAGCGACAGGGCCGCGCCGTGGGTGCCGCCGCGCACCAGGCGCAGCGCGTAGGCGGCGCTGGTACGCAAGGCGGCGGCCTGCGTGCCGTCGGCGAAGTACACGGCCCACGCCTTGTCGTCACCCTCGGGCGTGCCGGTCCACACGCCCACGCCGCTGCCGTGGGCCTGGTTCTGGAATATGTCGTCGTTGATGGCGGGGGCGGTGCGGCAGTATTCGAGCAGGGTGCGCAGCTCCTTCACATTGGGCACGCGCCAGTCACCGTGCCCGCCCAGGGTGGCCTGGGTGGCCGCGCCCAGCGCCGTGGCCCAGTCCATGCTTGCGGCGGTACCGGCGCAGGTGGCCGGGTTCTGCCCGCCAAGGCAGCGCGACCACATCAGGCCCGTGCGCTGGTCGGTCACGGTGTCGCCGTCCACGGTGTAAATGGCGCTGGGGTTGGCGGGCGGGTTGCCCTGAGCGCAGTCCAGCGCCTGGGCGGGCGCGGCCAGCAGCCACAGCGCGGCGGCCATCACGGGGGTCAGGGTGTGTTTCATGACAGTCTGGCTCTCATTGAAAAAATGGTTGAGGAATCGAGAACTGGCCGGGGCGCGCTCAGAGCGTGTTCCCGATCTCGCGTGAAGGGGTGCAGGATGCGGATCGGGATGGGCTGCTAGGCGCAAACCGCAGCAATAGCCTTGCTATTGCGAGGATTTGCAACAACGCAGACCGCCCGATTCCGCACCTGCACACCCGCGTGGAGATCGTGAACACGCTCTCACTGCCCGCCGCGCACCAGCCGCACGCGCAGCGCATCGGCGCGCGGCACGGGCCGGGGGGCGCCGGTGGCGAAGTCCAGCGCCCATGCCTGGGCCGTGCTGCCTGCGAAGGGCGTGCGCGTCCAGTACGGGGCGGCGGCGGTGCCGGGGACATAGGCGGGGAAGTTGGCCGGGTCGATGCGCGGCTCGGCGCCGCTGCGGCCCAGGTCCACCAGCGTTTCCAGCTCCTGCAGCGTGGGCAGGCGCCAGTCATTCGCGCCGCAAAGGGCGGCGGCGTTCGTGGCGGCCACGTACTGGGCGGTGTCGCACGGGGCCGCGCCCGTGCATTGCACGCCGGGGGCGCCATCGGGGCTGTGGGGGTCGAACCAGGTGTAGGTGTGGTTTTGCCCGTGCAGGCCGGTGCCGGTCTTGACCTCCCACACCAGGCCGGTCACGTTGTCGCGCGTGCAGGCCCAGGGGGCGCCAATGGGGGTGAAGTCGAAGCCGTTGCGCGCGTCGGCGCTGGCGCCGGTCTTGGCCAGTTGCCCGGTGGCGGCCCCTGCGTCGCGGCCGTGGTGGCAGTCCTGCGCGGTGGGGCGGCTGGCGTCGCAGGCCAGCGTGCCGGTGTCGTTGAGCGGGCGGGTGACGAACCGGGTGGTGTCGAACTCGGCGGTCTCGACCAGCGCGCCCGTCACGTTGGCCAGGGTGCAGGTCGCCGGCTGGCCCGCGCAGCCGCCGCCCTGCCACGCCTTGAACGGGTATGCGCTGGATGCCGCCTGGCACACGGCCGTGCCGCCATGCGGCACCGGGTTGGGCGCGCAGGTGACGCTGCCCGTGCCAAGGGGCCGCACGATGGTGCCGATGGGGTGCGGCGCGCCCAGGGTGAAGGCGGCCTGGGTCTGGCGCATGGCGGTGGCTTCGCTGCCGCCGTTGGCAGCGCCGTCGCTGGTGCCGGTGGTCTGGCCGCTGCGCACGGTGAGCGTGGCGGTGCGCGTGCTGCCCGCGCCTGCGGTGAAGCGCATGCGCACGGCGATCTGGTCGCCACTGGTGACGATGGCCTCTGTCACCCAGGCGCCGCTGCCGTTCACCTGGAATTCGGGCTCGCCCTCGCCTGCAATGCGCGCGCCGCCCCAGGCGTGGCTCCCGGCGATGTGGGGCGCGAGGGTGACGGGGGGGAAATTCTCCAGCGCGCCCGCCGTGGCCGCGCGCGCTGCTGGCGCGGCCACGGCGGCGAAGGGCTGCCCGCCGCGCACGAGCAGGGCATAGGTCGCGTTGATGAGGGGGTTGTAGCTTTCATGGCCACTCCTGAAATTCACCCCATATGCCATGTCGTAACTATTGGCATCGGGCGAAGCCGACCAGACCACCTCTGACGGCATACCGGGGAACACGCTGCGGTTGCCCCTGGGGTCGTTGTCGCAGTTGACGGCGATGCGCATCAACTCGGTCTTGTAGGCCATGCGCCAGCCGCCGCTCTCCAGCCGGTTCTGCTGAAGGCTGTCGCTGATGTGGAAGTTGGCCTGGCCGCTGAACGGCTTGGGCAGCCATTGCCCGGCCCAATGAACCCAGGTTCCGCCTGGGGAGCCGGTCCAGAGCGTGCATTGGCCGCTGGCAAAGCCCCTGCCCTCAATGCAGCGCTTCCACACCAGGCCCGTGTCCCAATGCATGGCGCTGGCGGTGCCCTCGGCCGTGCCCAGGATGTAGTCGCCATCGGTATTGGGGCTGGTGCAGGTTTGCGCCTGCGCCGCCAGCACGGCCAGCGGGGCGAGGCAGGCCAGGATGGTGCGTTTCAGGGCCATGCGTTTGCTCCTTTTCCGATAGCTGCCATCGCTTTCCTGGCATGGGTTTTGTGCCAATTTCATATCAATCCTCATTGCCCGCCGCGCACCAGGCGCACGCGCAGGGCATTGGCGCGCGGCGCGGGGCGGGGGGCGCCGGTGGCGAAGTCCAGCGCCCACGCCTGGGCCGTGTCGCCCGCGAAGGGCGTGGCCGTCCAGTACGGGGCGGGGGCGGTACCGGGGAAGTGGGCAGGGTCGATGCGTGGCTCGGGGCCGCCTTGGCCCAGATCCACCAGCGTTTCCAGCTCCTGCAGCGTGGGCAGGCGCCAGTCATTCATGCCGCAAAGGACGGCGGCGTTCGCGGCGGCCACGTACTGGGCGGTGTCGCACGGGGCCGCGCCCGTGCATTGCGCACCGGGGATGCCGTCAGGGCTGTGGGGGTCGAACCAGGTGTAGGCGCGCCGGGCGCTGTCGGCCTGGGCCTCCCAGGTGAGGCCGGTCACGTTGTCGTGCGTGCAGGCCAGGGGGTCGCCGATGGGGGTGAAGTCGAAGCCGCTCTGCGTGTTGGCGCTGGCGCCAGTCTTGCTCAGTTGCCCGGTGGCGGCGCCGGCGTCGCGGCCGTGGTGGCAGTCTTGCCCGGTGGTGCCGGTGGCGGCGCAGGCCAGCGCGCCGGTGTCGTTGAGCGGGCGGGCGATGAACCGGGCGGTGTCGAACGCGGCGGTTTCGGCCAGCGCGCCGGTCACGTTGGTGACGGTGCAGGTGGCCGGCTGGCCGGCGCAACGGCCGCCCTGCCATGCCGTGAACGGGTACGCGCCGGCTGCCGCCTTGCACACCGCCGTGCCGCCGTGCGGCACCGGGTTGGGCACGCAGACGGCGGCGCCCGCGCCTTGCGGGGTTGCGCTGGCGGTGGCCGGGTAGTGCTTGATGCTGAACTGGGCCGTGACGGCGGTCGCGCCGGTCACCACGGGTTTGCAGGCGGCGCTGCCGCTGCAAGCCCCGGCCCAGCCGGTGAAGTCGTAGCCGGTGCCGGGGGTGGCGGTGCAGGTGGCGGCGGCGCCGTAGGTGACGGGGCTGCTGCACTGGGCGCTGTTGCCGCCCGTGGCGGGGCTGGCTGTGGCGGTGACGGGGTATTGGCGCAGCGCGCTGCACGATTCCGGGGTGCCGCCGTGCAGGCCCGCGCAGTTCCAGGTGTAGTTGGCTGCCGCCGCGCTGTTCACGGCGCTAGGGGTGCCTGCGCTGCACAGGTTGGCCGAGGGGGCGGCCAGGGTGGGCTGGCCGTCGGCGCTGCCGCAGGCGCCGTTGCCCGCCACGTTGAGGGTGAAGCTGGCCGTTTTTTCCACCACGGTGGTGGATTCCAGGCCCTTGCCGGCGGCGTTGGTGCCGGTGGTCTGGCCGCTGCGCACGGTGAGCGTGGCGGTGCGCGTGCTGCCCGCCGCGCCAGCAGTGAGGCGCATGGCGATCTGGTCGCCGCTGGTGACGATGGCCTCTGTCACCCAGGGGCGGTTGTTCACCTGGAATTGAGGGATACCATCGCCTGCGATACGCGCGCCGCCCCATGCCTTGCCCCCGGCGCGGGGCGCGAGGATAAAGAGGGAAGAGGCTTGCTGCGCGCCTGCCGCGACGGTCAGCGCGGGAGGGGATGCCAGGTCGGCAAACGGCTGCCCGCCGCGCACGAACCGAACGTGGCCACCACCACCGTTGCGGCTGTCGAAGCCGGCGAAGCCATTGTCGAAAAGCACGAACCACGCGTTGGCCGGATAACCAACCAGGGGCGACCCCGACCAGACAACCGAAGACGGTGTGTCGGGGAATACCGCGCGGTTGACCTTGGGGGTATAGGCGCAAGCGGTGGTGATCCCCACCAGTTCGTTCTTGTAGGCCATGCGCCAGTCGCCGCTGGTCAGAAAGTCCCGGTCTGCGGGGGCGGAATGCGGGTAGCTCCCCGAGTCGGCAAAGTACTGCGGCAAATAGTCTGTTGCCCAGTTTTGCCACGGGTTGGGGGTTGCCGTGCCCGTGCATTGCCCGCTGGCGCTGTTGAAAGCCATGCCTTCGAGGCAGCGCTTCCACACCAGCCCGGTGGGCCAGTGCATGGCGGTTCCGCCTTCGGCGATGTAGTTGGCGCTGTGGTTGGGCGCGGTGGCCGGGTCACCGCCGCAGGTTTCCTGCGCCTGCGCGGTCAGCACCGCCAGCGGGGCGATGCAGGCCAGGGTGATGCGTTTCAGGGCCATGCGTTTGCTCTTTTTATAGGAGCTGCTTGCGCTTGCCTGGTGCGGGTTTTTTGCTGATTTCATACGAATCCTCATTGCCCGCCGCGCACCAGGCGCATGCGTAGCGCATCGGCGCGCGGCGCGGGGCTGGGGGTGCCGGTGGCGAAGTCGAGCGCCCATGCCTGGGCCGTATCGCCCGCGAAGGGCGTGGCCGTCCAGTACGCCGCCGCAGGGGTGTTGGGGAAGTAGGCGGGGTCGATGCGCGGCTCGGCGCCGCTGCGGCCCAGGTCCACCAGCGTTTCCAGCTCTTGCAGGGTGGGCAGGCGCCAGTCTTTGTGGCCGCACAGGCCGTTGCTGGCGTTGACGTCGTCAACGTACCGGGTGGTGTCGCAGCGGCCGGCGGTCAGGCAGGTGGCGGCGCTGCCTTCGGTGCCGGGGTTGCCGTCGGGGCTGTGGGGGTCGTGCCAGGTGTAGCGGTAGTCCTGGTTGCGGCGCATGCCGGGGGTGGCGATCTTGACCTCCCACACCAGGCCGGTCACGTTGTCGCGGGTGCAGACCCAGTCGCCCGGGCTGGTGCCCAGCGACAGTCCGGGCGGCAGGCTGGCGCCGGCGCCGCCGATCTTGGTGAAGTCGAAGCCGCTGCGCGCATCGGCGCTGGTGCCGGTCTTGGTGAGTTGCCCGGTGGCGGCGCCTGCGTCGCGGCCGTGGTGGCAGTCTTGCACCGTGCCGCTGCTGGTGTCGCAGGCCAGCGCGCCGGTGTCGTTGAGCGGGCGGGCGGTGGGCCGGGTGGTATCGAGCCGCGCGATGACCGTGGGCGGTGCGGTGACGGCGGCCAGGGTGCAGGTGGGGCCGCCTTGCCCGACGCAGTCGCCTGCCCATGCGTGCAGCCGCCAGGCGCTGGGTTGCAGCGCGCAGGTGGTGCTGGCGCCGTGCGGCACCGGGTTGGGCGCGCAGGTGACGGCGCCTGCGCCCGGCGGGTCTGCACTGGCGCTGGCCGGGTAGCGCTTGAGGCTGAACTGGGCCGTGACGGCGGTGGCGCCGCTCACCACGGGCGTGCAGGCGCCGCTGCCGCTGCAATCCCCGGCCCAGCCGGTGAAGTCATAGCCGGGGCCGGGGGTAGCGGTGCAGGTGGCGACGCTGTAGTGGGTAGCGGGGTTGGGGCTGCACTGGGCGGTGTTGCCGCCGCTGGCGGGGCTGGCCGTGGCGGTGACGGGGTATTGGCGCGGCGCGCTGCACGATGCCGTGGTGCCGCCCTGCAGGCCGGCGCATTGCCAGGTGTAGCCCGCTGCCGCGCTGCCCACGGCGCTGGGGGTGCCCGTGCTGCACAGGTTGGCCGAGGGCGCGACCAGGGTGGGCTGGCCGAGGGCGCTGCCGCAGGCACCGTTTTGCGCCACGCCGAGGGTGAAGCGGGTTTGCGTCTCCTGCACGGCGGTGGTTTCCGTGGAGGTGTTGATGGGGTATGCCTCGGTGCCGCCGGTCAGGCCGCTGCGCAGGCTGAGGGTGGCTTGGCGCGAGCTGCCCGCCGCGCCAGCGGTGAAGCGCACGGCGATCTTGTCGCCAGTCTGGACGATGGCCTCGGTGCGCCACGCACCCGCGCCGTTGCGCTGGAATTGGGGGCTGCCTTCGCCCTCGATGCGCGCGCCGCCCCATGCCGTGGTGCCGCTGGGCGATGCCAGGGTGACGGCCGCGAAGCCGTGCTGCACGCCTGCCGCCACCTTGGCGCTGGCCGTGCCCACCAGCGCGTTGAAGGGCTGGCCGCCGCGCACGAAGAGCAGTGCCCCCTGGGTGCTGCGGTCAATCAGGCTGGCCGAGCCTGCGCTGATGCCGATGTAGCGCGCCTGGCTGAGCGATTGGTTCGACCCGGCGGGCGATCCGCTCCAGTACACCTCCACGCCATTGGCCGCCAAGGGGAACACCTGGCGGTTGAGCCGGGGCAAGCCCGTGCAGCCCGTGGCGAGCGCCACCATTTCATTGCGGTAGGGCATACGCCACGCGCCGCTGACGAGGCGATCCACCTTGTGCGCTTCTTGCAACGGGGCCGCACCGCCCCACCACAGATCCATGCCGCCGTAGGGGCGGGGCATGGCCTCGGTCATCCAGTCGTTCCAACTCTGCCGCCACGCCTCACCGGTGCAGGTGTCTCCCACGGTCATGCCCGCAGGGCAGCGCTGCCACACCAGCCCGCTGCTCCAGTGCATGGCCGTATCGCCCTCGACGATGTAGTTGGCACCGTGGTTGGGCGCGGTGGCCGCATCGCCGCCGCAGGTTTCCTGCGCCTGGGCCAGCAGCGGCGCGGCCAGGGCCAGCAAGACCCAGGTGTTCTTCATGGAGGCTCCCTCTGTTCGCTCTTTTTTCAATAGCTGCGAGCGCTTGTCCACAAAGCGCTAGAAGCCGTTCTGGCTTGAATTCAACCCAGCCCCTGGCAGGCCGGGCAGTCCGCAGGCGAAGCCCTGCACAGCCATGCGCCAAGGCTATGCGGGTGCGGCGCAAGACGCCTCCACTGAGCGCCACTGCGTGGCACATCCGGCGCCCCCAGGGCAATCGCATCTCCATTTGCGGGGCTTTCGCTGGCAGGAGCGGCCTTGGCCGCGAATGACTGCCATGGCGCGAAGGCCGTGCTTTCGCGGCCAAGGCCGCTCCTACAGCCGGGAGCGCATTGATTTCATTGATTTTTAAGATGCGATCGCCCTGCCGGCGCCCCCGCCCCACTCTTCTTTCGATAGCTCCGAGCGCTTTCCAGTCAATGGTTTTGTGCCGTTTTGGCTTGAAATCCGCGCAGGCCGAGCACGCCCAGCAGCGCCGCCAGCAGCAGCAGGCCCCACGCCCCCAGCGTGGGGATGGGCCGAGCGCCGCCGGGCGCCGGAGGGGGCTCCTGCGCCATCACGCCCACGCCGCCGGGGTCGGCGATGCGGCCCGGCGCCGGGTCGTCGTCGCCCGGACCGTTGTCGGTGAGGGTCAGCGTGACGGTGCCGGCCGCCGCGTCCACCACCGCGCCGTCGAACACGGCCCAGGCGTTGGCGGCGTTGCGCTTCCAGTACTTCGCGCCAGCGGGGATGCCGGGGTATTGCAGGTGGAGGGTGACGCTGGCGCAGCCGGCCAGGGCGAAGTCGAGCAGGCCGTGCGCCAGCGCCAGGCCCTCGGGCGGGGCCGTGGGGCCGCTGGCGGCGGGCGCCTCCAGCACGGCGCGCGTGAACGTGCATGCCGCCTCGGCACTGGTGAAGCGGCCCTGGATGCCGCCCAGCGCAAAGCTGCGCCAGGCGGGCGTGGCGCTGGCGCTGGCCGCGCCGCCGCTGCCCGCCACGTTGGCGGCGGTGACGGTGAAGGTGTATTCCTGCCCGTTGGCCAGACCCGTGGCGGTGCAGGTGGTGGCGGTGGCCGGGCTGGGCACGCACGTGCCGCCGGGGCTGACGGCCACGCTGTAGCCGCCGATGGCCGCGCCGCCGTCGCTGGCGGGCGCCACCCAGACCAGCGTGACTTCGCCGTTGCCGGGCGTGGCCACCAGCCCCGTAGGCGCGCCGGGCACGCTGCGCGGGGTGGCGCTGGCGGTGGCGGGGGCCGAGTCGCCGGCGGCGTTGCGTGCCTTCACGGCGAAGGTGTAGGCAGTGCCGTTGGCCAGGCCGACGACGGTGCAGCCCGGGGCGGTGCAGTTGGTGGCGGCGCCGTTGGCGGTGACGGCGTAGCCGGTAATGGCGCCGCCGCCGTCGCTGGCGGGGGCGTCCCAGCGGAGGGTGGCGCTGCCGTCGCCGGGCTCGGCCTGGACGTTGCGGGGCGCGCCGGGCACGGCGACGGGCGGCGTCATCAGGCCCGCGCCGCCGGTGAAGGCGATGTAGCTATTGCGGGAGTCGCTGTCGCCCGGCCGGTTGTCGGTCAGGGTCAGCGTGAGGGTGCCCGCCTGCGCGTCCACCGCCGCGCCGCCAAACGCGGCCCACTGGTCGAGGCGGTCGCGCATCCAGTACGTGGCCCCGGCTGGGAGGGGGCCGGGGTACTGGAGGGTCAGCGCCAGGGTGGCGCCGGGGCATTCGTGCAGGGAGAAGTCCACCAGCCCGTACGGCAGGTCCAGCCCTGCGGGCGGGGCGGTGGGGCCGCTGGCGGCGGGCGCCTGCGCGGCCACCAGCGTGAAGGTGCAGGACTGTTCGCCGCTGGTGAAGCTGCCCGAGACGCCGCCCGCGAGCGTGAAGCTGCGCCACACCGGGTAGATTCTGGCGAGGGCCGCCTGGCTCTCGCCAATGGTGTTGCGCGCCATCACGCGCAGCAGGTATTCCTGCCCATTGGCCAGGCCGGTGATGGTACAGCCCGATGCGGTGCAGTCGGCAGGATCGCCATTGGCGGTGACGCGGTAGCCGGTGACGGGGCCGCTGCCCGCGTCCAGCGGCGCATCCCAGGTGAGCACGGCCTGGCCGTTGCCGGGGGTGGCCTGCACGTTCATGGGCGGCAGCGGCACGATGCCCGGTGTGGCAGGGATATAGGAGGTATAGCTGCCGATATCCCCCGAGGCTGCCCTGGCCGCCACCCTGAATTCGTACTCCACCCCATTGGTGAATCCGCCGATGGTGCAAGGCGATGCGGCGCAGCCATCGAAGTTGACGCCTGAAAAGGAAAATTCCCCCCCGCGGTACTTGACCCGGTAGCCCGTCACCGGGTCACCGGGATCATCCGGCGTGGCGTTCCAGGTGAGGGTGACCTCGCCATTGCCGGGCGTGGCACGCAGGTTGCCGGGTGGTTCGATGGCGAGCGCCTGGCCCGCCAGCGCGCAGCACAGCGCGGCGCAGCAGTGTGTAAAGAAAGTGGAAATGCGCATCGCCCGAGGCTATGCGGGGGCGGCGCAAGGCGCCTCCACTGAGCGCCACAACACCGCACATTCCAGCGGCGCAGGACACAGGCGGTGCTATGCCGGCATGCCTTGCGCGTGCAGCTGCCGCACCTCGCCGGGCGCGGCAGCGAAGCGCTGCCTGAAGGCCCGGTAGAACCAAGACAGGTTGTTGAACCCGGCGTCATACGCAATGGCGCTGACGGTGCTGCGCGTGTGCCGGGGGCTGGCCAGTTGACCAAAGGCACGCTGCAGGCGCAGCTCCAGCAGGTAGCCGCTGAAGGCGGTGCCCTCTTGCTCGAACAGCGCGCGCACGTAGCGTGGCGAAATGCCATGGCGTGCCGCCACCCATTCCAGGGTCAGGTCGCCGCGCCAGGCGTGCACCCGCAGGTCGGCCTGGATCGCCTTGAGCCGCGCCTGCCGCAGTCCGCGCGCGCTGGCACGGGCCTGCGCCTGGGGCGTGGCGCCCAGCGCCAGGGCGCCGAGGTCGAGCAGTTGGTCACTGATGCGCAGGCGCGCGGCGTCGCTGATGTCGGCGTCGCCGATGGCGCCGCTGGGGCGGGCGAGCGCCTGCGCCTGTCGGGCCAGCAGGCGCAGCGGCAGGGTGTCGGGCAGGCTCTGGTGCAGGGCGCGGTCCACGTCGGCCACCTGG
>ERZ778021.3323-NODE-3323-length-11930-cov-6.493642_pt1 | contig 11930 bp, 7 predicted proteins | sample MGYA00375751_ERZ778021 | MGnify/ENA primary metagenome ERZ778021 (study PRJEB29350, sample SAMN05389814) | bioreactor metagenome | isolation source: Thiocyanate stock bioreactor | place: South Africa: University of Cape Town | collected 2013-08-29 ... | reverse complement strand
GTAGCCGCGCCAGAAGCGCTTGTAGGCCACCAGCCCGGTCACCAGCGAACCCAGCAGCGGCAGCGACAGCAGCGACGCCGCGAACCAGCCAAGGCTGGTTTTCATGTCCTTGAACAGCAGCCAGCCATGCAGCGCGCGGATGAACTGGCGAAAGGAAAAACCGTCCCGCTCGCTGCCCTGGATGTGGCCGGTGTAGGGATTCACGTAGTGATCGAAGACCACGCCATCCGGGTACTCCGCCTGCACCGACCACGCGAACATCGACTTCACCGGGCGCGAAACACGCCGGATCACCGCCTCGGGGTGCTCGCGGGCGATGACGGCCACCACCTCGTCATAGCCCAGCATCTGCGCATCATCCGAAGGCGGGTTGGCCCGCACCTCGGGCCGGGCGAGCCAGACGATCTCCTGGCTCACGGTGGCGATGGTGCCCGTCAGGCACACGAAGAGCAGGAACACCCAGATCGGCAGCGCCAGCCAGCCATGGGCCAGGAACCACCAGCGGGCGGAAGATTTGGTTTCAGTCATGGATGAGGCATCGCTGCTCGGACAGCCATCCAAGAGAGAGGGCCATCCGCGATTTTCAAAGGGCACGCACCGGTTAGAAACTGCCGCGCAGGGTCAGCCTGAAACTGCGAGGCTCACCCTCGAGCCGTCGGTAGTTGACGATGCGGATATACGCGTCGTAGCGCTTGTCGAACACGTTGCCAATGTTCAACGCCGCCTGCCACTTGGGGGTGATTTGATAAGCCACGCGGGCATTCCAGACGGAATAACCGCCTTGCGCCGGATCCAGCCGTCCGTCCGTGCCTCTCGTTTCGCTGCGGTAGTGAACACCAGTGCCGAATTGCCAGCGGCTCAATTCACCGGGCAGTTGCCAGTTCGACCACAAGCGCAGCAGGTGTTCTGGGGTGTCATAGTCAAACGGCTTTCCCACCAGTTCTGGGCTTGGATCGTTTTTCAGGTATTCGTTGTGCACGTAGGTGTAGCCGCCGCTGATTTGCCAGCCTTTCGCCACGTTGCCGTGAGCTTCCAGTTCAACGCCCTGGCTGCGCACTTTCCCGGCAGCTCTGGCGCATTGCTCGTTGCCGCCAGTGCCGCACGTCAGCGGCCCTCCGTCCCAAACGGCGCGGTTCTTCTGATCGATGCGGAAAATGGCCAGCGAAGTGTTCAATGCCCCATCGAAAAGTTCGCCCTTGACCCCGGCCTCGTAGTTGGCGCCGAGGATGGGATCCAGCACTTTCCCCGAGACGTCGGTAGCGCTCTGCGGCTGGAAAACATCGGCATAACTGGCATAGGCTGACCACTGCGGCGTCAGCGCATAGACCAGACCAGCATAGGGGGTGAACTCGCCATTTTCTTTTTGGGAAGTTGATTCGGCCGTCCCGCTGATAAGGAATACAGGCCGATAGCTGTATTCATAGTCGCTGAATCTGGCACCAACGATGGATGTCAGGCGCTCGGTCAGCTTGCTGCGCAGCATGCCGTAAATCCCCTTCGACACGGTATCGGTGTCTGCCGTGGCAATGCGCGTCGGAGCGGATGCACTCAGAGGCGGCACGTCGCGGTTGATGTTCGGCAGGGTATAGGTGGTGTGGTTGCGGTACTGGACATAGCCATCGTCCCGCGCCTGCTTTCCGTAATTGGCACCCAGCACCACATCGTGCGCGATGCCCAGCGCATCGAATTTGCCGCTCAGGCTGGCATCCACGCCATAGCTTTTGGTGCGGTAATCGTAGTCATAGCCCAGGCCGGGAAGCGTCCCGCCGCCCAGGGGCACCAGACCATTCGGCCCGGAATTGAGCTCGGAGAAGTCGTCCTTGATATAGGTTCCGGCCATCTTGAGCTTCCAGCCGGCATCGAAACGGTGCTCCAGATCGGCCATGAGCCGGGTTTCCGTTCTCTCGTTGCGGCTCCAATCGGCGCTGACATATGCCGAGCGTGGCACCTCAAGCGGGCGGCCATCGGCATACGACGGGACGCCGTCATGTTCACCGATATTGCCCTTGCGCCTTGAGTGCACAAGGCCCACGCCGACTGTCGTATCCGGTGTCAGGTCCACATCCAGCGCCGCATAGGCATTCAGGTTCCGGTCGGACAGCGTGTCGATGAAGGAGCCGGTTCTTTCGTAGTCGAGCACGACGCGGCCACGCACTTTGCGGTCTTCGTCCAGCGCGCCGCCCACATCCAGTTGGGTGCCGTAGGTGCCCCATGAACCGGCGCGGCCTTCCACCTTGACCTGCTTGTCCGCTAGGCCGCGCTTGCGCACCAGGTTGACCGAGCCCGCCGGGTTGCCCGCGCCTTCCAGCAGGCCCTGCGCGCCGCGCAGCACTTCCACACGATCCAGATCGACGGTGCTGGCAGCAAAAGTGTTGCCCCAGGGGCCGAAACGCGCCAGCGGCACGCCGTCGTACTGCACGTTGTCCGCCCGGAAACCGCGCGAGGTGATGTCGCTGCCGCCCTGCGCGCGCTTGGCCAGGATGATGCCCGGCGTGTTGTCCAGCACGTCGTTCAGCGTATTCAGCCCCTGATCATCCATCTGTTGCCGTGTGAAGACCGTGACCGACTGCGGAATGTCTTTCAAGGACTGCACGCCCTTGAACAAGCTCGCCCCCCGCGCCGCATAGCTGCCCGTGCCCTCCGTGGTGGCGCCGCGCTCTGTCTGCGCCACGACCTTGACTTCTCCCAGAACGCGATCAGCATGAGCGGCCACGGCAACCAGCGTCCACGTCGCCCCGTCGTGCCGCGCCTCCAGGCCGGAGCCGCGCAGCAGTTGGCGCAGGGCGGCTTCGGCGTCGTGCATGCCATGCACGGGCTGGCTGGTCTTGCCCGTGCCCAGGGCGGGCGAGAACACGAGCTGCACGCCCGACTGCTGCGCGAAGCGCGCCAGCGCGTCGGCCAGGGGCTGGGCGGGGATGTCGAACTGCGCGGTCTGCGCGCTGGCGTGCAGGCACACGGCGGCCAGCGCGGCGGCGGTCAGGGTGAGACGGAAGCGGTTGCGTTGCATGAGGTGGTTTTCCTTTCACCGCTACAACGAACCAGGGCCTTTGTTTCCTGAATGAAAATTTCACCAGCTATAAAAACAGTAGCTTCCGGCGCTTTCTGGAAAAGCGCTGGAGGCCATTTTTGCTTGAATCCCTGACAGGCTCAGCGGGCAGCGACGCTCCAGCGCCCCTGGGCCAGCCGCACGCGCACAGGCACGGCGGATGGCAGGGCACGCACGAAGTCTTCGGCCTGCGCGATGCGCACCTGGCCCGACAGGCGCAGCGCCGCGGCGCCGGCATCCACGTCCACGGGGCGCGGCAGGTAGCGGCGCAGGCGCTCCAAGGCGTCGCCCAGCGGCATGTCGTCCAGGACCACCACGCCCTGGCGCCAGGGAGCGGCGGGCACGCCGGAGCGCGCTTGCGGCACTGCGGGGCTCTTCCCGGCGTCCATCGGCACGCGCAGGGCCTGGCCTGGGTCCAGTTCGTGCGCGGTGCGCACCTCGCCTTCTGCACCGACGGCTTCGACGCGCACGCGCCCGGATTCGACCTGTACCTCCACGTCGCCGCCTGGTAGGCGCTCGACGCCGAAGCGCGTGCCGAGCACGGTAACGCGCACCCCGCCGCCGTGACTCCCATCCCCGGACTGCGGCACCTCCACGACGAAGGGGCGCTCCGCGTCGCGCGCCACGTCGAAGAATGCCGCGCCTGCGAACAGTTGCGCGCTGCGCCGCGCGGCGTAGTAGGCCAGTTGCACGCGGCTTTGCGCGTCGAGCGTGACGCTGCCGCCGTCGGGCAGCGGCTGGCGCAGCGTCTGCCCGTGGCCGGTGGCGGCCAAGTGCTGCCATTGGGGCATGAACAGGCGCAGGGCGCGCCATGCGCCGGAGCCCAGCACGCCCAGGCCCGCCACGCCCAGCAGCGCGGAGAGCGCTCGGCGGCGCCCCCGGCGTGCGGCCTGCGGCGTGCCGCCATGCCAGCGCTCCATCGCGGCCTGCACATGGTCCATGGCCAGCATCATGTCGCGCTCGACCATGTTGCGCGAGATGCCGAACTCGGCCGCCAGCGCGCCCTGGTCCTCGCCGTTGACGCGGTGGCGCAGGAAGACCTGGCGCGCGCGCTCGGGCACGGTGGCCAGCGCGGCCTCGACCGCGTCGATGGCCTGGCGGTACATCAGCGCCTCGGACTCGTCGGGCACGCCCTGGCCCACGCCGGGCAGCGCCTGCGCGTGGCGCCGCGCCACGCTGTCGTGGCGGCGGCGGTCGGTGACGAGGTTGCGCGCCATGGTGAACACGTAGGCGCGCGCCTCGGCCTCGCACAGCGGCGGCGGGCTGCCGCGCAGGTCCATGTCGGCCAGGCGCAGCCAGGTGTCGTGCGCCACGTCGCGCGCCTCCTCGGGGCAGCCGGTGCGCCGCGCGAGGTAGCGCACGAGGTCGCGGTAGCTGTCGCGGAAGCTCGCCAGCAGGGGCGAGGACGAGGAAGGAGCGGCGGCCTGGGCGGTCATGGCGCGATGGCTACGGGGTCAACGACCGACCATGTTCTCGGGCACCACCCACTGGTCGAACTGCTCGGCCGTGACGTGGCCCGAGGCGATGGCCGCCTCGCGCAGGCTGGTGCCTTCCTTGTGGCCCTTCTTGGCGATGTAGGCGGCCTTGTCGTAGCCGATGTGCGGGTTCAGCGCCGTCACCAGCATCAGCGACTGCTGCACGAGGTAGTCGATGCGCTCGCGGTTGGGCTCGATGCCCACAGCGCAGTTGTCGTTGAAGCTCACGATGCCGTCGGCCAGCAGGCGCACGCTTTGCAAAAAGTTGTGGGCCACCAGGGGGCGGAACACGTTCAGCTCGAAGTTGCCCGACATGCCGCCGATGTTGATCGCCACGTCGTTGCCCATGACCTGCGCGGCCAGCATGGTGACGGCCTCGCTCTGCGTGGGGTTGACCTTGCCGGGCATGATGGACGAGCCGGGCTCGTTCTCGGGGATGCTCAGTTCGCCGATGCCGCTGCGCGGGCCGCTGGCGAGCCAGCGCACGTCGTTGGCGATCTTGTTCATGCTGGCGGCCAGGGTCTTGAGCGCGCCGTGGGCGTGCACCAGCGCATCCTGCGTGGCCAGCGATTCGAACTTGTTGGGCGAGGTGACGAAGGGCAGGCCGGTGATGGCGGCCAGTTCCTGGGCCACGCCTTCGGCATAGCCCTTGGGCGCGTTCAGGCCCGTGCCCACGGCGGTGCCGCCCAGGGCCAGTTCGTACAGGTGCGGCAGCGCGTCGCGCACGTGGCGGGCGCCGTGCTCCAGCTGGGCGACCCAGCCCGAGATCTCCTGGCCCAGCGTGAGCGGCGTGGCGTCTTGCAAATGGGTGCGGCCGATCTTGACGATGCCGTCGAAGTCCTTGGCCTTCTGCGCCAGGGTCTTCTTCAGCACCTCGATGGCGGGCAGCAGCTTGTTCGTGAGCGCATCCACGGCCGCGACGTGCGAGGCGGTGGGGAACACGTCGTTGGACGACTGGCTCTTGTTCACGTCGTCGTTGGGGTGCACCAGGCGGGCCTCGCCGCGCTCGCCGCCCAGCAGTTCGCTGGCGCGGTTGGCGATCACCTCGTTGACGTTCATGTTGGTCTGCGTGCCCGAGCCGGTCTGCCAGACCACGAGCGGGAATTCATCGGGGTGCTTGCCGTCGATGACTTCCTGCGCGGCGGCGACGATGGCGTCCTTCTTCTTCGCGTCGAGCAGGCCCAGCGCGTGGTTGACGGCGGCCGAGGCGCGCTTGACCTGCGCCAGCGCCTTGATGATCTCGCGCGGCTGGCGCTCGCCGGAGATGTCGAAGTTCTGCAGCGAGCGCTGCGTCTGCGCGCCCCAGAGCTTGTCGGCAGGCACCTCGATAGGGCCGAAGGTGTCACGTTCGATGCGGGAGGCGGTGCGGGTGGTCATGTCAGGCGGGTTCCGATGGACAACGAATGGAGAAGGTCAGGAATGAAAACGCAGGCGCCGCCCGCAGCGGTGGTTCGGGCAGCCACCGGCAAGCATACATAAAACGAAAACCATTCTCATTCATGGGGTGCGCGGCAAACCGGGTATCAGCTTTGCGCAAGGGTGCGCGGCGATAATCCAGGAGCATTCGTTTTCCCAACAACTACAGCCCCCCACCATGAGCACCACCATCCGGTACCACGACCTCGTGGAATCCATTGCCGCGTCCCTGCAGTACATCAGCTACTACCACCCCGCCGACTACATCCAGCACCTGGCCCGCGCCTACGAGCGCGAGCAGAGCCCGGCGGCCAAGGACGCGATGGCGCAGATCCTCACCAACAGCAAGATGAGCGCCACGGGCCACCGCCCGATCTGCCAGGACACGGGCATCGTCAACGTCTTCCTGAAGCTGGGCATGGACGTGCGTTTCGAGGGCTTTGCCGCTGACCAGAGCCTGGAGGACGCCATCAACGAAGGCGTGCGCCGCGGCTACAACCACCCCGACAACACGCTGCGCGCCTCGGTCGTCGCCGACCCGCAGTTCGCCCGCAAGAACACCAAGGACAACACGCCCGCTGTCATCAGCGTGCAGATCGTGCCCGGCAGCGCGGTGGACGTGACCGTGGCGGCCAAGGGCGGCGGCAGCGAGAACAAGTCCAAGATGATCATGATGAACCCCAGCGACAACCTGGTGGACTGGGTGCTCAAGACCGTGCCCACGATGGGTGCGGGCTGGTGCCCGCCCGGCATGCTGGGCATCGGCATCGGCGGCACGGCGGAAAAGGCCGTGCTGCTGGCCAAGGAAAGCCTGATGGAAGACCTGGACATGTACGCGCTGCAGGCCAAGGCCGCGCGTGGCGAGAAGCTCGACCAGGTCGAGGAACTGCGCCTGGAGCTGTACGAGAAGGTCAACGCCCTGGGCATCGGCGCGCAGGGCCTGGGCGGGCTGTCCACGGTGCTGGACATCAAGATCAAGATGTACCCCACGCACGCCGCCAGCAAGCCCGTGGCCATGATCCCCAACTGCGCCGCCACGCGCCACGCGCACTTCGTGCTGGACGGCAGCGGCCCCGTGTACCTGGAGGCGCCCAGCCTCGACCTGTGGCCCAAGATCGACTGGGAGCCGGACTACAACAAGTCCAAGCGCGTCGATCTGAACACCCTGACCAAGGAAGAGGTGGCGAGCTGGAAGCCCGGCGACACCCTGCTCCTGAACGGCAAGATGCTCACCGGCCGCGACGCCGCGCACAAGCGCATCCAGGACATGCTGGCCAAGGGCGAGAAGCTGCCCGTGGACTTCACCAACCGCGTCATCTACTACGTGGGCCCCGTGGATCCCGTGGGCGACGAAGCCGTGGGCCCCGCCGGCCCCACTACCGCCACGCGCATGGACAAGTTCACCGACATGATGCTCGAGCAGACCGGCCTCATCGCCATGATCGGCAAGGCCGAGCGCGGCCCCGTCGCCATCGAGAGCATCAAGAACCACAAGAGCGCCTACCTCATGGCCGTGGGCGGCGCCGCCTACCTGGTCAGCAAGGCCATCAAGCAGGCCAAGGTCGTCGGCTTCGAGGACCTGGGCATGGAAGCCATCTACGAGTTCGACGTGGTGGACATGCCCGTCACCGTGGCCGTGGACGCGGGCGGCACCAGCGCCCACATCACCGGCCCGGCGGAATGGAGCAAGCGCATCGCCAGCGGGGAGTTCAAGGGCATTGAAGTGGCATCGGCCTGACGGGGCATCTTGCCTTCTGTGGAAAACAAAACCGCCCTGGGGCGGTTTTGTTTTCCGGGCAAGCGCTTTCCGGGATGGCGGCAGGCCTGCTCAGAACTTCTTGGTCACGAACAGGTTCAGCGAGCGCTCCGCGCCCGGCATCTGCCCGTAGGGGGCGTAGCGGCGGTCGGTCAGGTTGTTGAGTTCGGCCACCATGCCCAGGCCGGCGCCGAAGTCCGCGTGGGCACGCAGGTTGAGCGTGCCGTAGCCGGCGGCCGAACCGGCCAGCGCACCGGTGTCGCCGCGCAGCTCGACCTTGCTTTCGCCACGTACGAACAGGTCCACACTGCCCGTGATGTGGTCCCAGCGCCAGTCCTTGCGCAGGCCGAGCTTGCCGGAGAACGTGGGCGAGCCGCCGTCATACGTGTTGTAGCCATTGCCGTAGCGCAGCTGGCGGCGCATGGCGGCGAACGAGGTGTACGGCGTCAGGCCCCATGCGCCGAGCGCGTGCTCGGCGTACAGCTCCAGGCCCGAGCTGTGCGCGGCATCGACGTTCTGGTACGTGCCCGTGGTGCCGGAGGACACGGTGGCGATGTAGTCCTTCGAGCGGGCGTGGAACAGCGTGGCGTCCAGCACCGTGCCGCCGGCCGCGTAGCGCGCGCCCAGCTCGTAGGTGGTCGATGTCTCGGGCTTCAGGTCGGGATTGCCGGTCAGCGTGGTGCCGCCGCCGGTGGTGGTCAGGAAAAGCTGGCCCAGCGTCGGGTAGATATAGCCCTGCGAGACGTTGGCGCGCAGCGCCAGGCGGCTGGAAGGCGTCCACACCAGGCCGGCCGAGCCCAGGAACTGGCTGTCGGAGCCGTCCTTGGTCGCGTTGGCCTTGCCGTTGGTGGTGGATTCGCGCAGGTCGGAGCGCACGCGCGAGCCGCGCGCGCCCATAGTGGCGGTCAGGGTGTCGTTCAGCGCGATCTCGTGCTGGCCGAACACCGACAGCGTGCGCGTCTTGGCGTCGTCGTAGCGCAGCGAGGTCGTGGTGGTGCCCGGCGGGGTGCGCGTGGTGTCCGTCGCCTTGTCGGCGGCCAGGCCGTCGTCCTCCCATTCGACGCCCGCCACGGTGCGGCTGCCGGGCGAGAACTTCATCTCCGCGCGCATGGTCAGGCCGCTGGTGGTCTGCTTGTCGATGGACGTGGACAGCACGCGGATCTTCATCGGGCCGGCGGCGGTGCTGACGTCGTTGCGGAAGTCGCGGTCGATGGTCTGGCGGTACAGGTTGACGCCGAGCTTGGTCAGCCATGGCGTCAGTTGCGTGCCCTCGTAGAACAGCGAGACCTTGCGCAGGTCGCGGTGCGGCAGCGCGATGAGGAAGCCTGGCTGGCCCACGTATACATTGGCCGCCAGGTCGTAGGCTTGGGCCTTGACGCCGAAGTAATGCTGGCCGAGCCGGTAGCCCAGGTGGCCCGAGACGTTGCGATCCTCCACGTCGGAGGGTGTCAGTGTGCCGTCGGGCGTGCGGCGGTCGCCCTGCTTCATGCGGCCTACGCTGAGGTTGTAGTCCAGCGCGCCCGGCCCCGTGTTGACGGTGCCCGCCGCCGTAGCCGAGGCGCGGTGGCCGCGCGTGGCCGACAGGTAGCCCGCCGTGGCGCTGAGGCTGAAGGGCTTGGCCGCGCCCGTCTTGGTGACGATGTTGATCACCCCGCCAATGGCGCTGCTGCCCGAGACCACCGAGGACGAGCCGCGCACGATCTCGATGCGCTCAATCGTCGTCGGGTCCACCAGCACGGGCTGGCCGTAGTTGGTGTGGTCGGTCAGCTTCTGTCCGTCGATCAGGATGGCCACGCGCCGCGCCGATTCGCCCCGGATGGCGATGCGCTCGATGCCTTCCTCCGAGATCTGCACGCCCGGCACGTCGCGCAGCAAGGTGGCGATGGACACCGGCGCGGTCTGTTCGATGGATTCGCCCGAGATCACCGTGATCGAGGCGGGACTGCGCATCACCTCGGTCGGCAGGCCGGTGCCGATGACGGTGACCGTGTCGAGTTCCTTGACTTCGGTTTGCGCGAGGGCAGGGGCGGTGGCGGCGGCTGCGCAGAATCCCGCGCCGAGCATGAGGGCGCGGCCCAGTTGAGACATGACGGTTCCTTTCGTCGAGAGACAAGCTGAGGCCTGTACCTGGCGAAAGGCTGGGGAGGCACGAAAACAGGCATGTTACATGATGTTTTGTTAATGAGAATTGATTGCAATCAATGCGGGCGTGCATTGCCAGCGCTTCGGGTCCCGGCGGCGCTACCATCGCGGTCTTTGGCTGAAGCCCGCAGGAGTTCCGAATGACGCTCGACACCGCCGCATCCCCCACGCTCGCCGCCTGGCGGGTCGTGTGCCTGTGCGCGGGCTGGTGCGGCGTCTGCCGCGAGTACCGCGCCGTGTTCGATGCGCTGGCCGTGGCGCATCCGCAGGTGCGTTTCGACTGGGTGGACGTGGAGGACGAAGAAGCGCTGGTGGACGATGTCGATGTCGAAACCTTTCCCACGCTCCTGATTGCGGATGCGCGGCAGGCGTATTTTTTCGGTCCGCTGCTGCCCCAGGCGGGCGTGCTGGAGCGGTTGCTGGCCAATCTGCAGCGCGGCGCTTCCGGTTCGGAGGGCGCGTCCGCCGAGGCGCAGGCGCTGTGGCAGCGCCTGCGCGCCGCGCGTGAATAAGGGGTGGATGGGCGCCGGTCTTTGCCAAAGAGGGCGCGAAAGGATACAATGTGAATCTCACGACCAAACGGGCGGGTACCAACCGCCCGTTTTTTTTGGTCGAATGGATTGTGGAGCTCGAAGTTGCCGGAACCAGGGGGAAGAACCAGGGTTCGGGCGGCTGTCGGGTTTTTCGTATTGGCAGGATCGAACCGAACCCGTGGCATTGCAGCAAATCGTTGAACAAACCGTGACCGGACTGGGCTACGACCTGGTGGAAATAGAGCGTTCCGCCGGGGGCTTGCTGCGCATTACCATCGATTGGCCCTGGCAGCCGCCCGTGGAAGGCGCGCAGCCGTTGCCGGAGCAGTTCGTTACCGTCGAGGACTGCGAAAAGGTCACGCGCCAGCTGCAATTCGCCCTGGAGGTCGATGGTGTCGATTACAAGCGCCTGGAGGTCTCTTCCCCGGGGATCGACCGGCCGCTGCGCAACACGCTGGATTTCGAGCGCTTCACCGGCGAAGTGATCGACATCACGCTGAAGGCCCCCATGGGGGCTGCGGCTGCGGGCCAGGTCAGCGCCAACCGCAAGAAATTTCGTGGCCAGCTTTCCCGTGCCGAGGCCGGGGGCTGGCAGATCGTCTGGAGTGACGAGCCTCCCCTGAAGCCGGGGCAGAAGGTCAGCAAGAAGCGTGTGCCCGCGCCGCTGCAGGTGCTGGGCTTCACGCTCGATGAGCTGCGCGAGGCGCGCCTCGCGCCCATCGTTGATTTCAAGGGGCGCGGCGCCAAGAAGGCGCCGGCGCAAGGCTAGTCGTCAAAAAGCATGGGGTGATCGGCTGGGTGCGGCTGGCGCCCGGGTGATTGGAAAAATAGGAGAGTCGTCGCATGAATCGCGAACTGTTGATGCTGGTCGAGGCCATTTCGCGCGAGAAGAACGTCGAGCGCGACGTGGTTTTCGGGGCGGTGGAGCTGGCCCTGGCCCAGGCCACCAAGAAGCTGTACGAGGGCGAGGTGGACATTCGCGTGTCCATCGACCGCGACAGCGGCAACTACGAGACTTTCCGCCGCTGGCTGGTCGTGCCCGACGATGCCGGCCTGCAGAATCCCGATGCCGAGGAACTGCTGATGGATGCGCAGGAGCGTGTCGAAGGCATCCAGGTAGGCGAGTACATCGAGGAGACCATCGAGTCGCTGCCCATCGGCCGCATCGGCGCCATGGCCGCCAAGCAGGTCATCCTGCAGAAGATCCGCGACGCCGAGCGCGAGATGCTGCTCAACGACTTCATGAGCCGTGGCGAGCGCATCTTTACCGGCACCGTCAAGCGCATGGACAAGGGCGACATCATCGTCGAGTCCGGCCGCGTGGAAGGCCGCCTGCGCCGTTCCGAGATGATCCCGAAGGAAAACCTGCGCAACGGCGACCGCGTGCGCGCCATGATCATGGAAGTGGACCTGACGCTGCGCGGCGCGCCCATCATCCTGTCGCGCGCGGCGCCCGAGTTCATGATCGAGCTGTTCCGCAACGAAGTTCCTGAAATCGAACAGGGCCTGCTGGAAATCAAGAGCTGCGCGCGCGACCCTGGCAGCCGCGCCAAGATCGCCGT
>ERZ778021.3322-NODE-3322-length-11932-cov-6.734361_pt1 | contig 11932 bp, 12 predicted proteins | sample MGYA00375751_ERZ778021 | MGnify/ENA primary metagenome ERZ778021 (study PRJEB29350, sample SAMN05389814) | bioreactor metagenome | isolation source: Thiocyanate stock bioreactor | place: South Africa: University of Cape Town | collected 2013-08-29 ... | reverse complement strand
AGCAGATCAATGCGCTGGGCTTCTGCGTTGGCGGCACCATGCTGACCACCGGGCTGGCGGTGCTGGCCGCGCGCGGCAAAAAACCGGTATCGGCCGTCACCTTGCTGACCACCTTGGTCGACTTCACCGACACTGGCATCCTGGACGTCTTCATCGACGAGCAAATGGTGCGCTACCGCGAGATGCAGATGGGCAAGGGCGGGCTGATGAAGGGCCAGGACATGGCCAGCACCTTCAGCTTCCTGCGCCCCAACGATCTGGTGTGGAACTATGTGGTCGACAACTACCTGAAGGGCCGCACCCCTCCGCCGTTCGACCTGTTGTACTGGAACAGCGACTCCACCAATCTGCCCGGCCCGTTCTACGCTTGGTACCTGCGCAACACCTACCTCGAGAACAACCTGATCAAACCCGGCAAGGCCACGGTGTGCGGCCAGAAGATCGACCTGCGCAAGCTGGACATGCCGTTCTACCTGTACGGCTCGCGCGAGGATCACATCGTGCCCATCGGCGGCGCCTACGGCACCACGCAGGTGCTGCCGGGCAAGAAGCGCTTCGTCATGGGCTCCTCTGGTCACATCGCCGGCGTCATCAACCCGCCGGCGGCCAAGAAGCGCAGCCACTGGCGGCGCGAGGACGGCAAGTTTCCGCAGGACGTGAACGACTGGATCGCCGGCGCCACCGAGCACCCCGGCAGCTGGTGGGACGACTGGGCCGACTGGCTGAAAGGCCACGCCGGCAAGCTGCTGCCCGTCCCCAAGACCTACGGCAGGCCGCCCAAGTACAAGGCGATCGAGTCCGCGCCAGGGCACTATGTGAAAACGAAAGCCTGACTCCATAGCGTTTCAAGTGAAATCGCTAATTATAGTTATGAAACGCATATCTCTATTGAATTATTAAAAATGGAGTTTAAAATGAAAAAATATGCATTCATCATACTATATTGGATTATGTGTGGGCTTGTTCATGCGGCCGACTCGAATAGTGAGATGGGCATTACACGCTATGAAACGAAAGAGGAGGCCATGAAGGCGTCTGGTATGGATGTCTATGACACGCAAAGAAATCGTGAGTTTAGCAGATTCACGCTTGAAAACCATAGTAGGGTGGTGAATTACCTGAAATCTGCGTATGCGGGGTCATGGACTGAATATGGTAACGACAAAAATATGAATGTGGTAGTTGCTCTTGCTAGGCCAATTTATATTGATAAATCAATATTCATTGATGACTATTATAAATTTGTATATGTTAAATATAACTATGAAGAGCTGGAGTCGGTGAAAAATAAGATTGTCGATATCTTCATGCGGCCGGCAGAGGGGCGAGATATTTTAATACATAGCGTTGCGATAAAAGTTATGGAAAATAAGGTTGGCGTATCTGTTTTTTCAAAGGATGAGCGGAGGGTATATGATGAGTTGAGGCGGGCTGGATTTGATTTGGATATGATCTATGTGCGATTGGAAGATCAGTTGGAGCAGCCGCTCTTGAATTATTACCCTGGAACGAAGATTTGGATCAGAGGGGGCTCCGGTATTGCGCAAACGTGCACGGGTGGTTTTGTGGGGAATGTGGGAATATATCATGTGCTTCTCACTTCGGGGCATTGCTTCAAGTATTTCGCAAATGAAGTTCGCTTTGATACGGGATATGGAATTTGGGGAGATCTTATTGGACATCCATTGACTTCTGTTTATGGAGGTCTTTATGGAATGGACTATGGTGCTTTTTCGAATCATAATTTTATACACACAATTTACGCGGGTATTCGTGTTCCACCATCTACTGTAAAGGCTGTGAAGTCTCCAATCGGATTTCTGGTCCATTGATCGGCAAAGAAGTTTGTACTTATAGGCAATCGCAAGGTTGGGGTTGTGGGAAAATCCTTGAAATTAATAAAACATTCTATAATAATGAGAATATTTTATTAAGTAATTTTGCGACAATTAATTTGTGTTCTGTCGTGGGCGATTCAGGAGGGCCGGCGGTTTTGAGTGTTGGTGATAATGCATTGGGTATAGTTGCAACCGGTCGATGTGGGTCATTCGGTGGGGGAGGTGGAAGTGCTGGGGAAACCTCATTTCAACCCATCATGCCTGTTATTCGTGCAATAAATAACTTTAATTTTTGGACTAATTGACTAAAGATGGGTAGGGTATGTTTCTGGGATGGATGTAATTGTGGTGTTTGTTAAGGATTTTCTGGTTCGCGCGAAGGGGTATTTTTATCAATAGATCGCTGCATGCTGATTTTTATTGAATGTCATGCATTTGTGTGTTGTTGAAATTTCTGAGGAGATAAATTGGCTATGGAAGATATCGTCATCGTTTCAGCCGCCCGCACCGGGGTCGGCAAGTTCGGCGGCTCGCTGGCCAAGGTGCCGGCCACCGAGCTGGGCAGCATCGCCATCCGGGCCGCGCTGGAGCGCGCCAAGCTGGGCCTCGATCAGGTCGGCGAAGTCATCCTGGGCCAGGTGCTGGCCGCCGGCAGCGGCCAGAACCCGGCGCGCCAGGCCCTGATGAAGGCCGGCATCGCCAAGGAAACCCCGGCCCTGACCATCAACGCCGTCTGCGGCTCCGGCCTCAAGAGCGTCATGCTGGCCGCGCAGGCCGTGGCCACCGGCGACAGCGAGATCGTGGTGGCTGGCGGCCAGGAGAACATGAGCGCCAGTGCCCACGTGCTGCTGGGCAGCCGCGACGGCCAGCGCATGGGCGACTGGAAGATGATCGACTCGATGATCGTCGACGGTCTGTGGGACGTCTACAACCAGTACCACATGGGCATCACGGCCGAGAACGTCGCCCGGCAGGAAGGCATCACGCGCGACATGCAGGACGCGCTGGCCCTGGCCAGCCAGCAGAAGGCCGCCGCCGCGCAGGACGCGGGCCGCTTCGCCGATGAAATCGTCGGCGTGAGCCTGCCGCAGAAGAAGGGTGACCCGATCCTCTTCAACGTGGACGAATACCTCAACCGCAAGACCAACGCCGAGGCGCTGGCGGGTCTGCGCCCGGCCTTCGACAAGGCCGGCACGGTGACGGCGGGCAACGCCTCGGGCATCAACGACGGCGCCGCCGCCGTGGTGGTGATGAGCGCCAAGAAGGCCGCCGCCCTGGGCCTCAAGCCCCTGGCGCGCATCGTGTCCTACGCCACCAGCGGGCTCGACCCGGCCACCATGGGTCTGGGCCCGGTGCCGGCCTCGCAAAAGGCGCTGCAGCGCGCCGGCTGGAAGGTCGGCGACGTCGACCTGTTCGAGCTCAACGAAGCCTTTGCCGCACAGGCCTGCGCCGTCAACAAATTGCTGGGGGTCGACCCGGCCAAGGTCAACGTCAACGGCGGCGCCATCGCCATCGGCCACCCCATCGGTGCCAGCGGCTGCCGCATCCTGGTGACGCTGCTGCACGAGATGCAGCGCAGCGGCGCGAAGAAGGGTCTGGCCGGTCTGTGCATCGGCGGCGGCATGGGCGTGGCGATGGCGCTGGAGCGCGTCTGAGCATGTGCCCGGCGCGGGCGGCTGGCGTAAACCCTGGGGTCCGGCCGCCTGCGCTTTGAGTTAGATTTGCTGCTGTCGGCGCAGATACTTCGCAGGCAGCTATCGTTTTCATAGTCCCTTGAGGAGACATCAAATGAGTCAAAAAGTAGCATACGTCACCGGCGGCATGGGTGGCATCGGCACCGCCATCTGCCAGCGCCTGCACAAGGCCGGCTTCAAGGTCATCGCCGGCTGCGGCCCCACGCGCGACTTCCAGAAGTGGCTGGACGAACAGAAGGCGCTGGGCTACACCTTCCACGCCAGCGTCGGCAACGTGAGCGACTGGCAGTCGACCACCGACGCCTTCGCCAAGGCCAAGGCCGATCACGGCCCGATCGACGTGCTGGTCAACAACGCCGGCATCACGCGCGACCGCATGTTCCTGAAGATGACGCGCGAGGACTGGGACGCGGTGATCGACACCAACCTGAACAGCATGTTCAACGTCACCAAGCAGGTGGTGCCGGACATGGTCGAGCGTGGCTTTGGCCGCATCATCCAGATCAGCTCGGTCAACGGCGAGAAGGGCCAGGCCGGCCAGACCAACTACTCGGCCGCCAAGGCCGGCATGCACGGCTTCACCATGGCGCTGGCGCAGGAACTGGCCAACAAGGGCGTCACCGTGAACACGGTCAGCCCCGGCTACATCGGCACCGACATGGTGCGCGCCATCAAGCCCGAGGTGCTGGAAAAAATCGTCGCCACCATCCCGGTCAAGCGCCTGGGCACGCCCGAGGAAATCGGCTCCATCGTCACCTGGCTGGCCAGCGACGACGCCGGTTTCACCACCGGTGCCGACTTCTCCTGCAACGGCGGCCTGCACATGGGCTGATGGCCGCACCGGCTGACCGATCCCACCCCGCTTCGGCGGGGTTTTTCGTGGGCGCGCGGGCGCGCTACGCCTCGGCGAAAAAATCGATGTCCAGCACCACGCGGTAGTGGGCTTGCCCGTTCTGCCCATGGCGGCCAAAGACCACGGCGGCGCAGCGGCTGGGCTGGCCGGGCCGCCCCAGCCGCTCCAGCGCGCGCCGGAACTCCAGCGCGTCGTCCCTGCCCAGCTGGCCGATCGGCGCGCCGCCGATCCACACCGCGACGCCGGCCTCCGGCGCTGGCCCGGCATCGGGCCACAGCGTGGCGGCGGCCTCCAGGCGGCCATCGGTCTGGCCCACGTCACCCAGCAGGGCGGCCAGATGGGCGGCGTGCAGGCGCTCGCCCACCACCCCTACCTGCACGCCGGTGTCACGCGGCCAGGTGTAGGCGTCGTCCGCGACAGGGCTTGGCCCGGGTGGCGCCGCCGGCACGGTGTCGGGCCCGCGCGGCGTCGCGGCCGCGGGCTGCGGCGGCGCCGGCGTCTGGCGAGGGCCTGAAAAGCGCCGCAGCATCCACCACACCAGCGCGGCCAGAAAAACCAGGAGCAGGGGCAGGAGCAGGGCGTTGAACATGCACGAACAGCGGGCTGGCCAGCGTCACCCCCGTAGCGTCGGGGGTCCACGGCACCCTGGAGGCCCGGCCGGGCTGGCGGCCGCGGCCCAGGGTGACCGGGACACTGTAGCACCCCCACGGGGATAATCGCCCCATGCCCGAAGCCGTATCGCCCTGGCGCCTGTCCGTTGCCCCGATGCTTGACTGGACGGACAAGCACTGCCGCCACCTGCACCGCCTGCTGAGCCAAAAAACCCGCCTGTACACCGAGATGGTGACCACCGGCGCGCTGCTGCACGGCGCCGAGCGGCGCCACCTGCGCTTCGACGCCGTCGAGCACCCGCTGGCGCTGCAACTGGGCGGCAGCGAGCCGGCCGACCTGGCCGCCTGTGCCCGCATTGGCGAGCGCTGGGGCTATGACGAGATCAATCTCAACTGCGGCTGCCCCAGCGAGCGCGTGCAGCGCGGCGCCTTTGGCGCCTGCCTGATGGCCGAGCCGCATTTGGTGGCCGATGGCGTGAAGGCCATGGTCGACGCGGTGGCCGTGCCCGTCACCGTCAAGCACCGCATCGGCATCGACCGCGTCGACAGCTACGACTTCGTGCGCGACTTCGTCGGCACCGTGGCCGAAGCCGGTTGCGGTGTCTTCATCGTGCACGCCCGCAACGCCTGGCTCAAGGGCCTGAGCCCGAAGGAAAACCGCGAGATCCCGCCGCTGCGCCACGAGCGGGTGTACCAGCTCAAGCGCGACTTCCCGCGGCTGACCATCGTGCTCAACGGCGGCGTCACCAGCGACACCCAGATCGCCGAGCACCTGCGCCATGTCGATGGCGTCATGGTGGGGCGCGAGGCCTACCGCCACCCCTGGATCATGAGCCGCTGGGACGCCGGCTTCCTGGGTGGCGCCCCTTGCGCGCTCAGTCAGGACCAGGTCGAGGCCGAGATGGTGGCCTACATGGCGCGCGAGCGGGCCGAGGACGGCACGCCCTGGTCGGCCATTGCGCGCCACATGCTGGGCCTGCACCAGGGCCGGCGCGGCGCGCGCCTGTGGCGCCAGGTGTGGAGCGACCACCGCCTCAAGACCCAGCCGGCGGACCAGGTGTGGGCGCTGGCCCGCGCGCACCTGCAGGCCGGCGAACCCGCCGCCGTCACCGGCTGAGCCCGGCGCGGCCACCGCCGGGGCGCCGCGGCTTGACCCAAGGCGACGCTGAATAAGTCCCCGCGATGTGGCGCGCCCTGGCTGGGGATGGGATGCAAGGCGCAAAGCGCAGCCATAGCCCAAGCTATGGCGAGCATTTGCAACGCCGCAGACCGCCCCAGACAGGGATGCGACGCGCGCGTGGGACTTGTTCAGCGTTGCCCTAAGATGGCCCGTCGTCCATCTTGCACCCCGGAGCCCGCCATGCACCACGCCACATCCGCCCCCCCCCCACCCACCCGACGACGGCGCGCCTGCGCCCGCTGGCCCTGGCCGCGCTGGCCCTGGCGCTGGGCGGCCTGGCCCCGGCGACGCTGGCGCAGGACGCCGGCAGCTGGCCGCGCGGGACGGTGCGCGTGATCGTGCCGTTTCCGGCCAGCGGCGCCACTGACCTGGTGGCGCGCGTCATCGCCCAGCGCGTGTCGCAGGACACCGGCCAGCAGCTGGTGATCGACAACAAGCCCGGTGCCGGCGGCACCATCGGCGCCGGCGAAGCGGCCAAGGCCGCGCCCGACGGCAACACGCTGCTGTTCACCACCAGCAGCACGCACGCCATCTCGCCGCACCTGATGCCCAAGCTGGCCTACCGGGCCTACCGGGCCGACCGTGACTTCACGCCCATCGCCCACGCCGCCGACGCCGCCAGCATCCTGCTGGTGACGCCCTCGCTGCCGGCCAAGACGGGGCAGGAGCTGATCAGCCACGCCAAGGCCCACCCCGGCAAGCTCAACTACGCCACCAGCGGCAACGGCACCATCGTGCACCTCAACAGCCTGGCCTTTGCCGCCCAGGCCGGCGTGCAGCTGACGCATGTGCCGTACAAGCGAACGGCGCAATCCATCACCGACCTGGCTGCCGGCCAGGTGCACCTGCTGTTCGACTCCATCCCCACCGGGCTGCCGCACGTCACCAGCGGCCGGTTGCGCGCGCTGGCCGTGACCGGCGAGCAGCGCAGCGCGCTGGCGCCCAACCTGCCGACGCTGGCCGAATCCGGCCTGCCGGGCTATGCCTCGGTCACCTGGTTCGGCGTCTATGGCCCGGCCGGCATGAAGCCCGAACTGGTGAGCCGGATCAACCAGGCGTTCAACCAGGCCCTCCAGAACCCCGAGGTGGTGGCCAGCCTGGCCCGCCAGGGGGTGGATGCCGCCAAGCCGCAGACCGCGGCACAGTTCGCCGCCATGGTGCAGGCCGACAGCGCGCGCTGGGCCAGGGTCATCAAGGACAACCGCATCGCGCTGGATTGATGGCCTTGCCCGGATCCGGGCACTTTGGGTGGAAATCTGGCTCTTCTCGCGAATGATGGTGAAGGCCTGCGAGACAAGGCTTGGAATGGTCGCTTATTGGAAACCGCCAACCTCCGAACGCAGAGGACGCAGAGGTTTCGCAGAGGACGCAGAAAGCAAGAAGATCCATCGGTTTTCTTGGCGTCCTCTGCCAATCCTTGGTGTCCCCTGCGGTGCGGCACTGATCGAGTACCTCACCATCATTCGCGAGTAGAGCCCGAAATCCGCCGCCAGCGCCTGCTGCTCCAGCGCAAGCAGCTACTTATTTGGTAGCTTACAGGGCGCTGCGCCGAGTGCGCGTCCGATCGCCTACCATCGGTGCATGCCCGCTCGCCGACCCTCGCCCCGCCTGTCAGGCCTGCTTCTGGCCAGCGCGCTGGCTGCGGGCGTGCCCGCCATTGCCGCCGATGCCGCATCGGCGCCGGCGGACGCGCTGGCGCCCCAGCAGACCGAGCCGGCCGACAGTCCTGCGCGCGCGGCCATCAGCCCGCGTGTCAGCGACTGGGGCACGCGCGAGCGGCCGGTGGCCGAGGACGAGCGCGTGCACCTGCTGGTGGGCGCGGCCGTGCGCTCCAGCCCCGACTTCTTCGGCCCCGCGCGGCAACGCCACGGCCTGCGTCCCACCCTGGCGGTGGAATGGGGCCGCCTGCGGCTGAGCACCGGCGGCGGCTACGGGCTGATGGGGCAGGGGCGCGATGGCCGGCGCGACCGTGGTGCCGGGCTGGAGGGCATGCTGCGCACCACCGACCGCTTCAACCTCAGCCTGTCGCTCAACATCGACCGCGGCCGCAACGCCGCGGCCACCGACCGCCTGCAAGGCTTGCCCGACGTGCCCACCACCTTGCGCGCCCGCCTGCGTGCGCGCTACTTCTTGACCGATCGCTGGACCGCCAGCGTGGCCGTGTCGCAGGACATCCTGGGCAAGCACGGCGGGCTGGAGACCGACGCCTGGCTGGGCTACGACTGGCCGCTCGGCCCCGACACCCTGCTGACGGCCAGCGCCTCGGCGTCGTGGGGCAACGGCCCCTATTTGCGCAGCCAGTTCGGCGTGCCGGCTTCGGCTGCCGGCGGCTTTGCGGCCTACCGGCCCGGCGCCGGCCTGTACCAGAGCGAGCTGGGGCTGGACGTGGCCCATGTGCTGTCGCGCCACTGGGTGGCCTTTGGCGGCGTGCGCCTGTCGCAGCTGCATGGCGACGCGCGACGCTCGCCGCTGGTGCACCGGCGCAGCGGCGCGGCCCTGTCGGTGGGCCTGGCCTGGCGCAACTGAGGCTCAGGCCTGGCGGTCGGCGCGCCAACCCTGCGCCAGCGCGCCCAGGGCGATGCCGGCCACCGCCCACAGCAGGCTGAAGTTGCCCGCGCCCAGGCCCGCAATCGCCGGGCCGGGGCACACCCCGGTCAGGCCCCAGCCGATGCCAAACAGCGCCGCGCCGCGCAGCGTGTCGCGGTTCCAGGCGCTGGGGTGCACGCCAAAGCTGCCGCCCAGCAGGGGCTGCTTGAGCAGCCGTGGCAGCAACTTGTAGGCCAGCAGCGTGACGGCCACGCCGCCGCCCATCACCAGCGCCAGGCCCAGGTCGCGCAGTTGCAGAAAGCTCAGCACCACTTCGGGCCGGATCATGGTGGACAGCGCCAGGCCGAAGCCAAACACGGCGCCCGCGGCCAGCGTGGCCAATGCCTTGGCGATGCTCATACGATCCACCTCGTCACCAGGTTGGCCGTCAAAAAAGCCGTGGCCATGAAGGTCAGCACCGCCAGCGCCGACGGCCATTGCAGCGAGCCCAGCCCGCAGATGCCGTGGCCCGACGTGCAACCATTGCCCAGCCGCGCGCCGTAGCCGGCAACGAAGCCGCCCAACAGCAGCAGCCACCACGGCACGCCGGTGGATTCGGCCACGCCGCCGCCGCGCCACAGCCACCAGACGAAGGCGCCCAGCATCAGCCCGAGTGCGTACTCCAGCCGCCAGCCGCGCGAATCAACCAGTCGCGCCTGCCGAAAGAAGGGCCGGCGCAGGGCGTAGCTCCAGGTGCTGGAGAACACCGTGCTCATGCCGCCGATGCGGCCCGTCAGCGCAAACAGCAGCGCCACGCCGCCGCCCACGCACAGCCCGCCCAGCAGATAGTGCTGCCAGCCCAGGGGAAAGGGGATTTGAAAGATCGTCATGGCCGGCATCGTAGCAATGCGGCGCCGCTTTGGCGCGCATCAGGGGCGGCGGCGCGCAGGGTGGGCAGGGCCGGCGGGCGCCCCGCGCGCCGACTGGGCTACAGCCAGGTCTGCCCCGGCCCTGGGCTGGTCTCGATGGTGAATTCGGGCGTGCCGCCCAGCACCAGGCCCAGCACCAGGCTCAGCAGCGACATGAAGATGCTGGCCCAGAACGCCGTCCAGAAGCCGTCCAGGTGAAAGCCGCGCACCAGCCTGGCCACCAGCATCAGCACCAGCGCGTTGATCACCAGCAGGAACAGGCCGAAGCTCAGCAGCGTGAGCGGCAGTGTCAGCACCACCAGCAGCGGCCGCACCACCGCATTGGCCAGCCCCAGCAGCAGCGCCGCCACCAGCAGCGCGCCGCCGCCGTCAAAGCGCAGGCCCTTGAACACATGCGCCGCCACCCACAGGGCGAACGCCGTGATGGCCCAGTGCAGCAGGAAGGGGGTGAGGTTGGCGAGCATGGCGGGGGTAGGCGGGTGGGTGGTGGGCGGGCGTTGATCGTAATCGGGCCGTGGTGGACGAGGAGTCCATGCAGTCGTCGGCTTACGGTCCGAACGCCTCACGAAATCCTGATCAAACAGCCTATTGGCGCTTGCCTGACAAGCGCGAGCAGCTATCAAAAGCGTAGAAACCAGTGTCCAGCGGCGGACCTGCTCGATGCGCGGGTTGTCGGCTTTCACGACGCAGCGCATCGCAGCCGGCTCGTCATCGACTGGCGACCTGAGTCCTGTACGCGGTAGTGCGCGGCTTGACGGCACTGCGCCCGGCGGCAGGGGCTGGGCTCAGCCTGTGGCGGACCACGGTGCACCGGAACCGAGAGCGCCGCGTAACAGATCGATGGCAGCGCGGTGGCGCGCCCGGCTGTCGCGTCAGGTCTTGTTTTTGGTTTTGCCCTTCGGCAGCACCGTCGTGGTGGGCGGCAGCGGGCGGTCCGAAGGCGCGCCGGTCTTGGGCGGCGACGTGTCCTTCTTCGGTTTTTTGACCATTTTTTCTCGGCGTTGTTCACCCATGTCGGTTCCTTGTGTGTGACTGCAAAAGCACACCATGGTAGTCGGGTTGCAGCTGGCCATGTGCCCGCTCAAGCCGCCCACGCGCCGCCGCGTCGGCGTCGGCCATGGGGTTGAGGCCTTCGTACCGACCGGCGATGGCCATGGTCCGCGCTCGCGGAGGTGAGCATTCGCTCAGGTGTTCGTCTGACAGCCGGGCGTGCGCGCGCTAGGGTGAGCGTTTCGCTTGCCATCACCGCTCCCCATGCCTTCTGCCAGCCGCGGTCTGGGCCATGGGCTGCGTGTACTTGCAGCGCGGGTAGTTGGCGCAACCCCAAAAGCGCTGGCCGCCGCTGCGCGGCTTGCGGTCCATCAGCTTCACGCCGCAGCTCGGGCAGGTGGGGCGCCAGTATTCGCCCTCGAACGCCACCGCCAGCAGCGCGGCCTGCTGCTCGGGCGTGCGCTGGTCGATCAGCCGCAGCAGCCCCGCGCCATCCTGCGCGTTGATGCCGTTGGCCTGGGCAAAGGCCAGCGCGTCCGCCGTGAAGCTGGAGCTGGTCGCGTAGGTGCCGCGCGTCACCTTGTGCGCCGTCATGGCTCCCAAAAACTCCCGCACCGCGCTCACCGGCACCGGCTTGCCTTGCCAGTGCTTGCACTGCACCACCGCCACCGGCCCGCTGGCGTTGCGCGAATGCAGCCAGATGTCCACCCCGCCATCGGGCCCGTGCGACTGCGCGCGTGTCTCAAACCCGGCCTGAGCAAACAGCGCTTCACACACGGCCTCAAAGCGGCGCCACTCGATGGCGGCAAAGACTTCGGGGCTCCAGCGCGTCAGGCGCTCATGCGGGGGGGCGAGGGCAGGCGCGGCGGGCTTCGGTGTAGCGGGCGTGAACGCGGGCTCGATGCGCGCGTCGTCGGTCTTCAGGATGCGGCGCGCGGCGGCCTGGTCATACGTCGCAGTTGGCCTGGAATCGACACGGCGCCGTTCGGGCGGGGCGGCAACCGCGGGCGCCGTCGTGCCGCGCCGTTTGTGCATCAGTGGGTGGAGCCCCACCACCAGCAGGCCAATTCCCAACAACACCCAGCCGGGCAGACGCAAGGCGGTTTTGAATCCGTCGAAGATGGGGCTGGAGCCGGCCAGCAGCGGGACGACCAGGAGCGCGCCGCCACCGAAGGCGAGCTTCAGGCCCAGCTCGAGCAGAGATTCCTTGCTCTTTCGACGACGGCCCATGCCCATGTTCCCCATGAAGGTCGTGAAACGTGATCTGCGGCCATTCCCTCAGGCCCTGCGCCGAGGAATGAGGTTAAGGGT
>ERZ778021.3321-NODE-3321-length-11933-cov-3.465398_pt1 | contig 11933 bp, 13 predicted proteins | sample MGYA00375751_ERZ778021 | MGnify/ENA primary metagenome ERZ778021 (study PRJEB29350, sample SAMN05389814) | bioreactor metagenome | isolation source: Thiocyanate stock bioreactor | place: South Africa: University of Cape Town | collected 2013-08-29 ... | reverse complement strand
CGACCTTCCACCGCCTGCTCTGGGACGATGCCGAATGCCGCAAGGGCGAGGCGATCAAGCTCGTCGCCGACGAGAAGATCCGGCGCGTGGTGCTGTGCTCCGGCAAGGTCTATTACGACCTCTACGAGGAGCGCGAGAAGCGCGGGCTCGACGATGTCTACCTGCTCCGCGTCGAGCAGCTCTATCCCTTCCCGGCGAAGGCCCTGATCACCGAGCTGTCGCGCTTCGGCAAGGCCGATGTCGTGTGGTGCCAGGAGGAACCCAAGAACATGGGTGCCTGGACCTTCGTCGAGCCCTATCTTGAATGGGTGCTGAACCAGATCGAGACCGGGAGCCGGCGTCCGCGTTATGTCGGCCGCCCGGCTTCGGCGGCGACCGCGACCGGCCTGATGTCGAAGCACCTGGCGCAACTGAAGACCCTGCTCGACGAAGCCTTCGCCGAGTAAGCGAGCGACAAGAGGACCAACCGAATGGCCACCGAGATCCGTGTCCCGACGCTTGGCGAATCGGTGACCGAGGCAACCGTCGGCCGGTGGCTGAAGAAGGTCGCCGATGCCGTCGCCGCCGACGAGCCGCTGGTCGAACTGGAGACCGACAACGTCACCCTCGAGGTTCCCGCTCCCGCCGCCGGCGTGATCGAGGCGATCACGGTGAAGGACGGCGAGACGGTCGGCGTCGGCGCCGTCCTCGGCACGGTCGGCGCCAATGGTGCCGCAGCCGCCCCGGCCAAGGTAACGCCGACCCCGACGGGCCGCCCCGACATCAAGACCGAGACCGCCCGCCCGATCGCCGCCGGGCCGGAACCGATCGCGCCGCGCGAGCCGGCGCCCGCCGGCACCGCGCCCTCGGCCCGCAAGATCATCGCCGAGCAGAAGCTCGACCCGGCGGCCATTGCCGGCTCCGGCAAGGACGGCCGCATCACCAAGAGCGATGCGCTCGCCGCCATCGCCAGCGCCGGCGCCGCGGCTCCGGCGCTCGTTCCCGCCCCAGCCCAGGCGCGCGCGCCGGTCGCCCCGGACGATGCCTCGCGCGAGGAGCGCGTGCGCATGACGCGGCTCCGCCAGACCATCGCCAAGCGCCTCAAGGAGGCGCAGAGCACCGCCGCCATGCTCACGACCTTCAACGAGGTCGACATGTCCGCGGTCATGGCGCTGAGGACCCAGTACCGCGAGCTCTTCGAAAAGAAGCACGGCGTGAAGCTCGGCTTCATGGGCTTCTTCGTGAAGGCCTGCGTGCAGGCGCTGAAGGAGATCCCGGCGGTCAATGCCGAGATCGACGGCACCGACATCATCTACAAGAACTACTACCACATCGGCGTCGCGGTCGGCACCGATAAGGGCCTGGTGGTTCCGGTGGTGCGCGATGCCGACGAACTTTCCATCGCCGGGGTCGAGAAGAAGATCGGCGAGTTCGGCCGCAAGGCCCGCGACGGCAAGCTCTCGATCGAAGAGATGCAGGGCGGCACCTTCACCATCTCGAACGGCGGCGTCTACGGCTCGCTGATGTCCTCGCCGATCCTGAACCCCCCGCAATCGGGTATCCTGGGCATGCACAAGATCCAGGAGCGTCCCGTCGTCGTCGGCGGCCAGATCGTCATCCGTCCGATGATGTATCTGGCGCTGTCCTACGACCACCGCGTCGTGGACGGCAAGGGCGCCGTGACCTTCCTGGTCCGCGTCAAGGAGGCGCTGGAAGACCCGCGCCGCCTGCTGATGGATCTCTGATCCGCATGGGCGCGGGGGGTGCCGCCATCCCCCGCGCCAGGACCCGACCGGGCAGCCGGTCCCCCACCCCAAGGCCGTTTCCCATGCAGCTCATCATCCGCTACACCCATGCCGATCCCGCCACCTTCCGCACGGCCTTCGACGCCGATGCCGAGGATCGGGGCCGCAACGGCATGACGCTGCTGCAGCTGTGGCGCGAAGATGACGGCCATTCCTGGGCGCTGTTCCAGGTCGGCAACCCCCGCGCCGCCCGCGACTATCTGGACGGGGCCGCGGCGGTCTTTCACGCCCAGGCCGGCGTCAGCGCGACCGACGCGCATTTCGTGGAAACTGTCTGATGACCCCCGAACTGACCGCCCTGGCCCTTGCGGGACTGTTGCAAACCGGCCAGTTCGCCGCCTATTCGATCATGGCCCAACGCCAGGTCGGTCGCCGCGCGGCCATGAGCCCCCGCGACGGCGGGCAGGTCCAGCTGACCGGCATGGCAGGCCGACTGCAGCGCGCCTTCAACAACCATTTCGAGGGTCTGATCATGTTCACCCTCGCGGTGGTCGTGGTCACGCTTGGCCAGGCCGGGTCCACGCTGACCGCCATCTGTGCCTGGATCTACCTCGCGGCGCGCATCCTCTACATCCCGGCCTATCTGCTGGGCTGGGTGCCGGGCCGCTCGATCATCTGGATCACGGGCTTTGCCGCGACGGTGCTGATGATCCTTTCCGCCCTGATTTCTTCTTCATGAAAATATCCCGCGGGGGTGCGGGGGCGCGAAGCCCCCGCCTCTGCGGCCTGACCTAAAGGAACTGCCATGTATGATCTCATCGTGATCGGCGCCGGCCCCGGCGGCTATGTCTGTGCCATCCGCGCGGCCCAGCTGGGCCTGAAGGTCGGCGTGGTCGAGGGCCGCGAGACCCTGGGCGGGACCTGCCTGAACGTGGGCTGCATCCCCTCCAAGGCGCTTCTGCATGCCAGCCACATGCTGCACGAGGCGCATGAGAACTTTGAAAAAATGGGCCTGATGAACGCCCATGTCGATGTCGATTGGGACAAGATGCAGGCCTACAAGGCCGACACCGTCGCGGGCAACACCAAGGGCATCGAGTTCCTGTTCAAGAAGAACAAGATCGACTGGATCAAGGGCTGGGCCTCGATCCCCGGCGCGGGCAAGGTCCAGGTCGGCGACACCGTCCACGAAACCAAGACCATCGTCATCGCCACCGGATCGTCCCCTGCCGCGCTGAAGGGCGTCACCGTGGACAACGATGCCGGCGTCATCGTCGATTCGACCGGCGGCCTGGCCCTGCCCAAGATCCCGAAATCCATGGTCGTGATCGGCGCGGGCGTCATCGGGCTGGAGCTGGGCTCGGTCTATGCCCGCCTTGGCGCCGAGGTGACCGTGGTCGAATATCTGGACGTCATCACCCCCGGCATGGACGGCGAGGTGCAAAAGCAGTTCCAGAAGGTGCTGGCCAAGCAGGGCCTGAAATTCGTCATGGGTGCCGCCGTGAAATCGGCCGAGGCCCAGGACGGCCAGGCCACCGTCACCTATGCCCTGAAAAAGGACGACAGCGAACATCAGATCACAGCGGATGTGGTGCTGGTGGCGACCGGCCGCCGTCCGCATCTGGACGGGCTGGGCCTGGACGCTCTGGGCGTCGCCATGACCGATCGCGGCTTCGTCAAGGTCGACGACCACTGGGCCACCAGCGTCAAGGGCGTCTATGCCATCGGTGACGCGGTCCCCGGCCCGATGCTGGCCCACAAGGCCGAGGATGAGGGCATGGCCGTCGCCGAGGTCATCGCGAGCAAGCATGGTCATGTGAACTATGGCGTCATCCCTGGCGTCATCTACACCACCCCCGAGGTCGCCAATGTCGGCCTGACCGAGGAACAGGCCAAGGAGGGCGGGCGCAAGGTCAAGATCGGCAAGTTCCCCTTCATGGGCAATGCCCGTGCCAAGGCGCAGTTCCAGGGCGAGGGCTTTGTCAAGCTGATCGCGGATGCCGAGACCGACCGCATCCTGGGCTGCCACATCATCGGCCCGTCGGCGGGCGACCTGATCCACGAGGTCTGCGTGGCGATGGAGTTCGGCGCCTCGGCCGAGGATCTGGCCCTGACCTGCCACGCGCATCCGACCGTGTCCGAGGCCGTGCGCGAGGCGGCGCTGGCCTGCGGCGGCGGGGCGATCCATGCGTAAGATGCGCGCGGAGGCGGGGGCCCTGCCCCCGCACCACCAGCACGGTCCGGCACGGACGATCGGGCGGCGCGGGCTGCTGATCTCGGTCCTGGCGCTTGCGGCGTGTGGCGGCAACACCATGCGCTCGGGCGGGAACGGCCGGATCGGCGGTTCCGGCCTCTATCCGAACGAGACGCCCGAACTGCGCCAGCGCATCAACTACTGGTCGCGCCATTACGATGTGCCCAGCAGCCTGGTCCAGCGCGTGATCCTGCGCGAATCCAGCCATCGGCCGGAGGCGCGCAACGGGTCCTATTACGGGCTGATGCAGATCAATCCGACGACCGCGCGGACGATGGGCCATCGCGGGTCACCCGCGGCGCTGCTGGATGCGGACACGAACCTGCGCTATGGCGTGAAATACCTTCGCGGGGCGTGGATCGTCGCTGACGGCGACCCGGACGGTGCGATCAGCTGGTATTCGCGGGGCTATTACTACGAGGCGCGCCGTCGCGGCCTGCTGCGTGTCACCGGCCTGCGGGGCTGAACCACGCCAAACGCGGGCGATCAGCCCCCCGCGATGATGCGGACATAGTTCCGCGTCTCGCGATAGGGGGGGATGCCGCCATATTTCTGAACCGCGCCCGGCCCGGCGTTATAGGCGGCCAGCGCCAGCGTCCAGTTGCCGAACTGGTTGTACATCATCCGCAGATAGCGCGCGCCGCCATTCAGGTTCTGCACCGGATCGGTCGGGTTCACGCCCAGTTTCGCCGCCGTCCCCGGCATCAGCTGCGCCAGCCCCATCGCCCCCTTGTGCGAGCGTGCATTGGGGTTCCAGCCCGATTCCTGCTGGACCAGACGCAGGAACAGATCCTCCGGGATGCCGTGGCGTTGGGCGGCCTGACGGGCATGGGGCAGGTATTCGCTGCGCCGCCCGGTATAGCGGGGTATGTTGGGGGCCGTGTCCAGCACGACCTCCCGTTCGCGGGTGCCGGGCTGCAGCCGGGCCGAGGACTGGTATTGCGTCGACAGACGCGAATCCATCAGTCGGGTCTGGCGCGCGAACTGTTCAGCCCGCGATTTCGACGAGCTGCCCGACAGGCGCAGCCCCTGCGCCTCCACCGGCAGCGCCAGCGTCGAGATCAGCGCCACGCAAAACGTCGCCTTCAGGGTCTGGCCTACCCGCATCTTGTCCGCCCTCGTCCTTGTCCGCATCGGCCTGACGCCGCTTTTGAAGGGACTATACATCAAATCGGACCTGCTGCCAGCCACGGCGTCGGGCTGGGCAAGAACCCGCGCGCGCCCTTGCCCCGCCCCGTCGGACCGGGTTAGACCCGTGCAAACCGGCTCGATCCGGGCAGGCACATGAACCCCCGAACACACATGATCCAAGGAATCGTCACATGGCAGGCAGCGTCAACAAGGTCATCCTGATCGGCAATCTGGGCCGCGATCCGGAAATCCGCAGCTTTCAGAACGGCGGCAAGGTCGCCAACCTGCGCATCGCCACCTCCGAAACCTGGAAGGACCGCACCACCGGCGAGCGCAAGGAGCGGACCGAGTGGCACACCGTTGCCATCTTCAACGAGGGCCTGGTGGGCGTGGTCGAGCGCTATCTGAAAAAGGGCAGCAAGGTCTATGTCGAGGGCGCGCTGGAGACCCGCAAGTGGCAGGACCAGTCCGGCCAGGACCGCTATTCCACCGAGGTCGTGTTGCGCGGCATCGGCGGCACGCTGACCATGCTGGACGGTGCCAGCGGCGGTGGCGGCGGCATGGGCGGTGGCGGCACGGGTGGCGGTCGCGACAGCGGCGGCTATGAGGATTACAATCAGGGCGGCGGATCGCCCGCGCGCGGCGGCGGCAGCGGCGGCGGTGCCCCCAGTGGCGGACGGGCCGATTACGACGACGAGATCCCGTTCTGATCCGACGCGAATCACCCAAGGGGCGGCCGGTGGCCGCACCTTTTTCATGCGCACGGCCGCGATGCGATCTTGCCGCGCGCCCGCCTTGTCTTGCCGCAAGTTGCGCGCCGCACCGGTTGGACTTTGCGAATGATCCTGCGCTTGCAATGCGTCCCACGGGGCGCTTTCTGAGGCGATCCAGGCGCGGCACGCCCGCGCCCCTTGCCACAGGAAGACATGCACATGGCACTCACTTTGACCGATCTGACCGCCCCGCAGGGGTTCCAGCGTCTGGTGCTGGCGCAGGACCCGCAGGCCGGGCTGCGGGCGCTGATCTGCCTGCATTCGACCGCGCTTGGCCCGGCGGCCGGCGGCTGCCGAATGTGGGCCTATCCCGATGACGAGGCCGCGATCCATGACGTGACGCGGCTGGCGCGCGGCATGACCTACAAGAACGCGATGGCGGGTCTTGGCCTGGGCGGCGGCAAGGCGGTGATCATTGGCGATGCGCGCACCGACAAGACGCCGGCGATGATGCGCGCCTTCGGGGTGGCGGTCGATGCGCTTGGCGGCACCTACTGGACGGCCGAGGATGTGGGCATCTCGCCCGCCGACATGGCCCATGCGGCCGAAGCGACGCGCTTTGCCGTAGGCCTGTCGGGCGCGTCGGGCGACCCATCGCCCTGGACTGCCGAGGGCGTGTTCCGCTGCCTGCGCGTGGGCGCGCGCCACGTTTTCGGCAGCGACGACCTGACGGGGCGGCGGGTGCTGGTGCAGGGCCTGGGCCATGTCGGCCTGTCGCTGGCCGAAAAGCTGGCGGCGGCGGGCGCGCGGCTGATACTGACCGATATCAACCAGCCCGCGCTGCAGGATGCCGCGACGCGCCTCGGCGCCCAGACCTGCGCCCCGGATCAGGTGTTCGACCAGCAGATCGACATCCTGGCCCCCTGCGCCCTGGGCGGCGTGCTGACCGATGACAGCGCGCAGGCGCTGACCGCGCGGCTGGTCTGCGGGGCCGCGAACAACCAACTGGCCCATGACGGCGTGGCCGATGCGCTGGCTGCGCGGGGCATCACCTACCTGCCCGACTATGTGGTCAATGCAGGCGGCATCATCAGCGTCGCCAGGGAGATCCACGGCCAACCGGACGCCTGGCGGCTGGACCGCCTGACCGCCATCGCGGGCCGCGTGGATCAGATGCTGGCCCGCGCCCGCGACACGGGCCGCCTGCCCGCGCAGGTCGCCGATGAGATGGTCGAGGCGATGCTCTCTCCCCGCCGCGCCGCCTGAGCAGGCTCCGGCGACAGCCAGCCGCGCAGGCCCCCTCGATGGGGGCCTGCGCGGCTTTCCGGGCCGGGACGGAATGCGCCCTCAGCGGGCATCGCGCAGCACCGAGGCCAGGACGCCGCCCTCGACCGCGTCGCTGACAAAGGCCTCGCCGATCCCGCGCGCCAGAACGAACCGCAGCTGCCCGTCCACGACCTTCTTGTCCTGCCCCATCAGCGCGATCAGGCCCGCATCATCCGGCAGATCGCCCGCAATCTCGGACAGCCGCGCGGGCATGCCCATCGCGCGCAGATGCGCCAGAACGCGGCTCGGCGCCTCCTGCGAACACAGGCCCATCCGCGCCGACAGATCAAAGGCCAGCGCACAGCCGATCGCCACCCCCTCGCCATGCAGCAGCCGGTCGGAATAGCCCGTCGCCGCCTCCAGCGCATGCCCGAAGGTGTGGCCCAGATTCAGCAGCGCGCGCTCGCCCTGCTCGGTCTCGTCGCGGGTGACGATGCCGGCCTTCATCGCGACCGACCGCGCCACCGCCTGCTGGCGCAGCGCCGGATCGCCGCGCAGGTCGGGCGCATGCGCCTCCAGCCAGGCAAAGAAATCCGCATCCCCCAGCAGCCCGTATTTGGCCACCTCGCCATAGCCCGACAGGAAATCGCGGGCACTCAGTGTGTCCAGAACGTCGATATCGGCCAGCACCAGCGAGGGCTGGTGGAACGCGCCGATCAGGTTCTTGCCGCGCGGGCTGTTGATGCCGGTCTTGCCGCCCACGCTGCTGTCCACCTGCGACAAAAGCGTGGTGGGCAGCTGCACGAACCGCACGCCGCGCCGCAGGATCGCCGCCGCGAACCCCACCAGATCGCCGATCACGCCGCCGCCCAGGGCCAACACCACGTCGCGCCGCTCGACCTGCTGCTCCAGCAGCCATTCGACGCAGGCGGTCAGATGCGGCCAGCTTTTGGTGCCCTCTCCGGCAGGCAGGACCAGCGCCTCGCTGGCGATCCCCGCGTCCCGCAGCGCCGCCTGCAAAGCCGCCAGATGCAGCCCCGCCACCGTCGCATCCGTCACGATCGCCACGCGCGGCCGCGCCAGCAGCGGCGCGATCTCGGCGCCCGCGCGGGTCAGCAGGCCCTGGCCGATGCGCACGTCATAGGCGCGCGCGCCCAAGGGAACATGGACGGTGACGGGATCGGTCATGGGATCTCCTGGATCAAGTCGGGATGGGCGGCGCGCAGCTGCGTCAGCAGCCCGCCCGAGGTCGCCTCGATGCTGTCGCCCGCCTGCGACACGAATTCCGCATCGGCCAGCGCATAGACGGGGCCCCGCTCCTCCAGCAGGCGCAGCAGCGTGCCCTTGGGGTCGGCGGTCTGCAGCAGCGGCCGGGTGGGGCGCTGGCGGACGCGCATCCACAGCGTCTCGGGCGAACAGTTCAGCCAGACGGAGAGCCCGCGCGCCCCGACGATCTGCCGGTTCTCGGGGCGCATCCAGGCGCCCCCGCCCGTCGAGATGACGCCCGGCGGCCCGGCCAAGAGGCGGCCCAGGACCTGGGATTCACGGGCGCGAAAGAACGCCTCGCCGTCGCGGGCGAAGATCTCGGTGATGGACATCGCGGCGGCGGCCTCGATCTCGGCGTCGGAATCCTTGAACGGCACGCGCAGGCGGCGGGCCAGGTCCAGGCCGATGGCGGTCTTTCCGGCCCCCATCATCCCGATCAGCACGATATGGCGCGTCAGCACCCTGGTCATTCGGCCTCCCCGGCGGTCGACCGCCGTCAATCGGGTGACTGAATGACGTGATCTTTCGGAAATTGCCATATATATTCGCCAGCAGCCGGCCCAAGACCGGCAATGAACCAACGAACACGGTCGAGCAAAAGGCGAATGCAATGCGGATGTTGAAACTGCTGGTGGTGCTGATTCTGGCGGGCCTGATCGGCTTGGCGGGCTATGCCTATTTCGGCGGCATGGCCCCCACCCGTCAGGAAGTGCGCAGCCCCCTGCAACTGAACGCCCCCACCGCCGCAGAACCGGCCCCCGCGACCGATGGCAACTGACATCCGACCCGTTCTGGCCCTGGGACTGGCGCTGCTGCCCGCCCTGGGCGGCGCGCAGCAGCAGCCGCTGTCGGCCAGCGACTGGCTGTCGGGCAGCGTGCGCGGCCCCGCGCGCGAAAGCTCGGCCTGGCGTCCGGGCGATATCCCGCCCCCTCGTCCCGGCGCGCGCCCGCAAGCGGTCGCGACCAGCGGCGCGGTCGGTCCCGTGCAGGTCACGCGCCTGGATCAGGGCGACCCCGACCAGACCGGCACGCAAAGCCCGCGCCGCGCGGGCCTGCCCGTCGATCTGTGGTCGGGCAGCGATCCGCAGGTGCTGTCGCGCATGGTGCTGGCCACGCCCGCGCGGCTGCAATCCATGCAGGCGCTGATGCGCCGCCTGCTGACCGCGCAGCTGGCCCCGCCCACCGGAAACGGAGAGACGCGCGGCCAGCTGTTCCTGGCCCGCGCTGATCGCCTGCTGGACATGGGCGCGCTGGAGGAGGCGCAGGCCCTGCTGGTCGCCGCAGGCCCCGGCCAGCCCGAGATCTTTCGCCGGATGTTCGACATCGCCCTGCTGGAGGGCGATGAGGGCCGCGCCTGCGCCATCATGAACGGCACCCCCGGCATCGCGCCCAGCTTTGCGGCGCGCATCTTCTGTCTGGCGCAGACCGGGGACTGGGCCGCCGCCGCGGTCAGCCTGCACGGCGCCGAGGCGCTTGGCCTGATCGACGAACGCCAGGCGATCCTGCTGACGCATTTCCTGGACGATGCCTTCGTCGATACGGCCGAGCTGCTGGAACCGGCCGAGCGGATGACCCCCCTGGATTTCCGCATCCACGAGGCTGTGGGCCAGCCGCTGCCGACGCTGTCGCTGCCGGTGGCTTTTGCGCAATCGGACCTGCGGCTGAACAGCGGCTTCAAGGCCCGCCTGGAGGCGGCCGAGCGTCTGGCCCGCACCGGCGCCCTGCCTGCCCCGACCCTGCGCCAAATCTATGGCGAACAGCGCCCCGCCGCATCGGGCGGGGTCTGGGAACGCGCGGGCGTCATGCGCACGCTGGAGGCCGCGCTGACCGGCGGCGATCTGGCGCAGGCCCTGCCCCGCGCCTTTGACGAATTCCGCCGCGCGGGCATGGCCGATCTGCTGGCGGGGATGGTCGCGGGCGATCTGCCCGCCGACATTCCAGACGCGCGCGCGCGCGAGGTGGCCGACCTGCTGCGGGCCTGGGCGGGCCTGCGCGACGCACCCCTGCCCGACCCCGCCCCCGAGATGTCGGCCCCCGTCCCAACGCCCCCCGCCGCACAGCGCGGCGAGGCGCTGCTGACCGCGATGGCCGATATCGATGCGGCGCTTGAGGGCGATCTGGCGCGTGCCGGGCGCGGCATCGCCATGCTGCGCGCCCTTGGGTTGGGCCATGACGCCGACCGCGCCCAGACCCAGATCGCGCTGCTGCCCCAGATCCAGGCCCCGCAATGAGCCGCGATCATCAGGCCATCGGCGCTTTTCTGGATGCCCAGGCCGCCGAGGCCGGGGCCGCGCGCAACACGCTGCTGGCTTACGGTCGCGACCTGCGCGACCTGTCGGACTGGCTGGGGCCGCGCGGGCTGACGCTGGCCACGTTGACACGCGAGCAGGTCGAGGATTACCTGTCCCATTGCGACGCGCAGGGCCTGTCGCGGGCCACCCGCGCGCGCCGCCTGTCGGCCATCCGCCAGTTCACCCGCTTTGCCCTGGAGGAGGGCTGGCGCGAGGACGACCCCGCCATCCGCATCGCGGGCCCCGGCCGGTCGCAGCGCATCCCGCGCACGCTGACGCAGGACCAGATCCAGGCGCTGCTGGACGCCGCCCCCGGCATCGGGCGCACGCCCGCAGACCGCAGCCGCAACCTGTGCCTGATCGAGATGCTGTATGCCACCGGCATGCGCGTCAGCGAACTGGTCAGCCTGCCGGTCTCGGGGTGCCGGGGCGATCCGGCGGTGCTGGTGATCCGCGGCAAGGGCGGCAAGGAACGCATGGTCCCCCTGGGCCAGGCCGCGCGGGCCGCGCTGCGCGACTGGCTGGCGGTGCGCGACGCGGCCCCGCAGGGCAGCGCGATGGCGCGCCTGCTGGCGGGAAAGGGCGCGCGCTGGCTGTTCCCTGCGCCGGGTGCCGCGGGCCACCTGCCGCGGCAGAGCTTTTCGCGGCTGCTGGGACAGATGGCGATGGCCGCTGGCATCGACCCCGCCCAGGTCACGCCGCACGTGATCCGCCACGCCTTTGCCACGCATCTGCTGGAGGGCGGCGCCGATCTGCGCAGCATCCAGATGCTGCTGGGCCATGCCGATCTGGGCTCTACTGAAATCTATACGCATGTATTGAACCACCGCATGCGCGATCTCGTTCTGAACCATCATCCGCTGGCGCGCCCCGTGGCGGTGGATGATCACCCCCTTGACCCGAACAGGACCCCATGGACGACCTGATGACCACGCTGGATTTCGCAACCCTCATGACGGCGGGGGCGATCCTGATCTGCCTGCTGCTGTCGGCCTTTTTCTCGGGGTCCGAGACCGCGCTGACCGCCGCCAGCAAGGCCAAGCTGCGCGCCCGCGCCGACAAGGGCGATACCGGGGCCGAGGCCGCCGTCAGGGTCACCGCCGACAGCGAGCGCCTGATCGGCGCGATCCTGCTGGGCAACAACGTGGTCAACATCCTGGCCGCCAGCCTGGCCACCGCGCTGTTCACGCGCCTGTTGGGCGCCAGCGGCGTGGCCATCGCCACGCTGGTCATGACCGTGCTGGTGCTGATCTTTCCCGAGGTGATGCCCAAGACCTATGCCATCTCG
>ERZ778021.3320-NODE-3320-length-11938-cov-3.942944_pt1 | contig 11938 bp, 12 predicted proteins | sample MGYA00375751_ERZ778021 | MGnify/ENA primary metagenome ERZ778021 (study PRJEB29350, sample SAMN05389814) | bioreactor metagenome | isolation source: Thiocyanate stock bioreactor | place: South Africa: University of Cape Town | collected 2013-08-29 ... | reverse complement strand
CATGGGGCGGATGTCGGTGGCCAGCCCGCCTTCGGGGCGCAGGATGGCGACCTCCTGCAGGCTGCTGCCCATCGAGACCGTGACCTGAACGACACGCGGGTCCAGCGCGCGGGCAAAGGCGTCGATCTCTCGCAGCAGGGCGATGCGGCGGGCGACGGGAATGCCCTCGGCCGGGTCGATCGCCGGATAGAGCGAGACCGGCCGCATCGGCGAGGCCAGCGCCGCCGTCCCGCCGCCACGGCCCACGGCCAGACGGGCGGTTTCCGCCGCGCGGCGCAGGGATGCCTCTGTTATCTCGGTCGAATGGGCGTATCCGGTGACCTCTCCCAGGACCGCGCGCAGGCCAAAGCCGCGCCCCGCCATGAAGCTGGAATTGCGCAGCCGCCCGTCGTCGAAGACCAGCGATTCCGATTGGCTGCGTTCCAGGAACAGCTCTCCGTCATCGGCCCCCGCCACGGCGTCGCGCAGGACCCGCAGCGCGCGGTCGCGGTCCAGGTCGGTCGAGAAGGGATCGAAGGACGGTCGGGTCATGCGGGTCTCCTGGCGGGTTCGGAACGGGTTCGGGGCGGCGGCGTGTCGGGCGCGGCAGGGGGTCGCGTTCCCCTCGGGACCGGAAATACTGTAGGTATGACTTGCCCGGAGGGGCGAGATATGGTCATAGAACGGTCACTGTGAAAGGAAAAGGGGCAGCCTCCCGGCCGCCCCTGCGGCCATTGAGGCCGGGCCACTGCAACGGGATGGAATGATGGCAAAAGCGATGATGGGCCGTGCATTCGCGGCAGCGACGGGGTTCGCATCCGCGGGCATGCTGGCCGGGACGGCTGCGGCGCAGGGTGTGCTGGGTGATCTGCCCACGATCGGAAAGCCGGTCGCGGCGGGCATGGGCTTTCAGCCGGCTGCGACGGAACTGGCGCGCGACCAGCAATGGCTGGACTATTTCGTGCTGATCATCATCGCGGCGGTGACGGTGTTCGTCTGCGTGCTGCTGCTGATCGTGATCTTCCGATTCAACAGCCGGGCGAACCCGGTTCCCGCGAAATTCACCCATAACACCCCGCTGGAGATCGGCTGGACGCTGGTTCCCGTGCTGATCCTGGTGGCCATCGGGGCGTTCTCGCTGCCGATCCTGTTCCGCAGCCAGGAAATGCCGGAAAATCCCGACGTCGTGGTCAAGGTCACCGGCCACCAGTGGTACTGGTCCTATGAATATCCCGAAAACGGCATCGCCTTCGATTCGCTGATGCTGGCCGAGGATGAACTGGCCGATTACGGCTATGCCCCCGACGAATACTTGCTGGCGACCGACACCGCCGTTGTCGTGCCCGTGGGCCAGACCGTGCTGCTGCAGGTGACGGCCAGCGACGTGATCCATTCCTGGACCATCCCGGCCTTTGCCGTGAAGCAGGACGCGGTCCCCGGCCGCATCGCCCAGGCCTGGTTCAACGTCGAGCGTGAGGGCACCTATTTCGGCCAGTGCAGCGAGCTGTGCGGCATCAGCCACGCCTATATGCCCATCGTGGTCAAGGCCGTCAGCCCCGAGGTCTATGCGGCCTGGGTGGCCGAGCAGGGCGGCACCCTGGGCGACGAGCCCGCCGCCACCGCCAGCCTGGACAGCGACGCCCGGATCGACCTGGCCCGCGCCGAGTGATCCGACCTAGAACCCAGGTCGCGGCGGCATCCTGCCGGCGCGGCCAAGGAAACAGAATGCAGGCGCGATGACCGATATCAACGCATACGAGGCCACCCCCGAGGCAGAGTTCGGCGATTTCGTCGCCCTGCTGAAGCCCCGCGTCATGTCGCTGGTCGTGTTCACGGCCTTTGTCGGCCTGTTCGTGGCCCCCGTCGACGTGCATCCCTTCATCGCCTTCTGCTCGGTCCTGTTCATCGCTTTGGGCGGCGGCGCCTCGGGCGCGCTGAACATGTGGTACGACCGCGACATCGACGCGATCATGAACCGCACCCAGACCCGTCCGATCCCCTCGGGGCGCGTGGATGGCGGTGCGGCCCTGGGCCTGGGGCTGGTGCTGTCGGTCATTTCGGTGATGATGCTGGGGCTGGTCGCCAACTGGTTCGCGGCCGCGTTCCTGGCCTTTACCATCTTCTTCTACGCCGTCGTCTATACCGTCTGGCTGAAACGGTGGACGCCGCAGAACATCGTCATCGGCGGTGCCGCAGGTGCGTTCCCCCCGATGATCGGATGGGCCTGCGCCACCGGCGGGATCAGCATCGAATCGGTGTTGATGTTCGCGTTGGTCTTCTTCTGGACGCCGCCCCATTTCTGGGCGCTGGCGCTGTTCATGAAGGAGGACTATCACAAGGCCGGCGTGCCGATGCTGACCGTGACCCATGGTCGCCAGGTCGCGCGGCGACACATCTTTGCCTATACGCTGGTTCTGGCGCCCTTTGCGCTGTGGCTGGGCCTGACCTCGGTCGGCGGCCCGCTGTACATGGCGGTGGCCGTGGTGCTGAACGCGGCCTTCATCCGCGGCGGCTGGCAGATCCTGCGCCGCGCCGAGGAGACCGCCATCGCCGATGGCTACGCGGTCGAGAAACGGGTGTTCAAGCTGTCGCTGTATTACCTGTTCCTGCATTTCCTGGCACTGCTGGTGCAAAGCTGGATCGGAGGCTGGTAACATGGCGCTGAGAACAGAACACGAGATCCATGGTCGCCGTAAATCGCGCAATGTCGGTCTGGGCGTCGTCCTGATCGGCTTTGTCGCGCTGGTCTTTGCGCTGACCGTCGTCAAGGTCCAGCAGGGTGGCCTGCTGGAGGCTTATGATCACCAACCGCGCGTGTCGATGACGCCCATCGTGGAGCCGGTCGCGCCAGTCCAGGAGGTTCAGCAATGAAACGTCTCAGCCCCGAAGGCCGTACGGTCGCCATGCTGCTGGGCGTCGTCGTCACCATGGGCGCGCTGTCCTGGGCGGCGGTGCCGTTCTATGACTGGTTCTGCCGCGTCACCGGTTTCGGCGGCACCACGCAGACCGCCGAGAGCGCCTCCGACACCATCCTGGACGAGGTCGTGCGCGTGCGCTTCGACGCCAATGTGGACGCCAATCTGGGCTGGACCTTCCGCCCGATGCAGACCCGCATGGACCTGAAGATCGGAGAGAGCGGCCTGGCCTTCTACGAGGCGGTGAACACCTCCGATGTGCCGCTGACCGGCACGGCCAGCTACAACGTCGCCCCCGAGGTGACCGGATATTATTTCATCAAGGTCGAGTGCTTCTGCTTTACCGAGCAGACCCTGCAGCCCGGCGAGAGCATCGAGATGCCCGTCAGCTTCTATGTCGATCCCGAGCTTGTGGACGACCGCGATGCCGGTCATGTGCGTGACATCACGCTGTCCTACACCTTCCATCGGACCGAACCGCGCAGTGCCGCGCTTGACACCGGCGCGTCCGACACCATCAACTAAGACGAATACGAGGGAGCCGACGGGGATCCGCCATGGCGCATGCAAAGAACCACGACTATCACATTCTTCCGGCCTCGGTCTGGCCGTTCCTGACCGGTGTTGCGGTCTTCGTCATGCTGTTCGGCGCCACCGCCTGGATGACCGGCGAGGTCACGGTGATGGGCGTCGCCATCACCGGGCCGTGGATGTTCGCCATCGGCCTGGTCGCGACCTGCTATGTCGCCTTTGCCTGGTGGGCCGACATGGTCCGCGAGGCCGAATCGGGTGACCACACCCCGGTCGTGCGCCTTGGCCTGCAATACGGCTTTATCCTGTTCGTGATGTCCGAGGCGATGCTGTTCGCGTCGCTGTTCTGGAACTTCATCAAGCACGCCATGTATCCCATGAGCGAGAACAGCCCGCTGGTCGACGGCGTCTGGCCCCCCGCCGGGATCGAGACCTTCGACCCCTGGCACCTGCCCTTCATCAACACGCTGATCCTGCTGCTGTCGGGCGTGGCTGTCACCTGGGCGCACCATGCCTGGGTGCATGAGGGCGACCGCAAGGTCGCGATCAACGGTCTGGCCGTCGCCGTGGCTTTGGGCATCATCTTCACCGGGATGCAGGCCTATGAATACAGCCACGCGGCCTTTGGCCTGTCCGACACGGCCTATGCGGCGGCATTCTACATCGCCACCGGCTTCCACGGGTTGCATGTCATCATCGGCACGATCTTCCTGGCCGTGTGCCTGCTGCGCCTGCAGCGCGGCCAGATGACCAAGGACCAGCATCTGGGCTTTGAGGCCGCCGCCTGGTACTGGCACTTTGTCGACGTGATCTGGCTGGTGCTGTTCGCCGTGATCTATGTCTGGGGCAGCTGACCCCCGACCCTGAGATCGACAGGCGCGCGGGGGTCTTCCCCGCGCGTTTTTCGTTGCCCCCGCCCATGCCCCTTGCCCCCGGAGCGCCCCATGCCCCGGTATCTGTTCCCCCTGATCCTCGGCATCGTCGGCTGCGCCGTCCTGATCCAGCTGGGCTTGTGGCAGCTGGCCCGCGCCGACTGGAAGGAGGGGATGCTGGACCAGATCACCGCCGGCATCCAGGCCGACCCGGTGCCCCTGCCGGATGCGATCGATCCGTCGATGAAATACCTGCCCGTGACCGTCAGCGGCACCACCACCGGCGCCGAGATCGACGTGCTGTCCCACACCCGCGAACAGGGTGCCGGCTATCAGATCGTGTCGCGTTTCGTGACCGATGACGGGCGCGCGATCATGGTGGATCGCGGTTTCGTCCCGCAGGAGGCCCGGCGGCTGGAGCGTCCGCCCGTGCGCCTTGACGTGACCGGCAACCTGCACTGGCCCCAGGACGCCAGCAGCTCGACCCCGGCGCCGAACCTGGATGAGAACATCTGGTTCGCCCGCGACGTTGACGCGATGGCCGCGTCGCTGGACACGCTGCCGGTTCTGGTCGTGGCCAGCGCCATCCAGGGCGACAATCAGGGCGCCCGCCCGATGCCCGTCGCGATCGAGGGAATCCCCAACAACCACCTGTCCTATGCGGTGCAGTGGTTCCTGATCGCGGCCACCTGGGCGGTGATGACACTGGCGCTGATCTGGCGTATCAGGCAGCGCAGCTACTGAAGGATTTCCGATGCGTTACCTCTCGACGCGGGGCCAGGCCCCGGTGCTGAATTTCGAACAGGCCATGCTGTCGGGGCTGGCGCGCGACGGCGGGCTGTACCTGCCCGAGACGATCCCCACATTCGAGGGGTTGGACCAGCTGGACGGCCTGCCCTATGAGGAGGTCGCGTTCCGCGTCATCCGTCCCTTCACCGGCGACAGCTTTACGGACGACGAACTGCGCGGCGCCATCGACCGCGCCTATGCGCGCATTGCCCATGACGCCCGCGCGCCGCTGGTGCAGCTGGCCCCCGGTCACCACCTGCTGGAGCTGTTCCACGGCCCCACGCTGGCCTTCAAGGATTTCGCGATGCAGCTGATCGCGCAGCTGTTCCAGATCGCGCTGACGCGGTCAGGGCAGCGCGTGACCATCGTGGGCGCGACCTCGGGCGATACCGGGTCCGCGGCGATCGAGGCGTTCCGCGGCATCGACAATGTCGATGTGATGATCATGTATCCCCATGGCCGCGTGTCCGAGGTGCAGCGTCGCCAGATGACCACGCCCCCCGCCGCCAATGTCCATGCGCTGGCCGTGACCGGCCATTTCGACGATTGCCAGGCGCGGCTCAAGGATCTGTTCAACGACCATGCCTTCCGCGACCATGTGGGGCTGGCGGGCGTGAACAGCATCAACTGGGCGCGGGTCGTGGCGCAGATCGTCTATTACTTCACCGCCTGCGCGTCGCTTGGCATGCGGCCCACCGATTTCTGCGTGCCGACCGGCAATTTTGGCGACATCTTCGCGGGGTCCATCGCGCGTCAGATGGGCCTGCCGATCCGCCGCCTGATCGTGGCGACCAACCAGAACGACATCCTGCACCGCGCCCTGACCACAGGTGAGCATCGTTTGGGCGAGGTCGAGCCGACCATCAGCCCGTCGATGGACATCCAGGTCAGCTCGAACTTCGAACGCGCGCTGTATCTGGCCTATGGTCAGGACGCGAACGCGATCCGCCAGCTGATGGAGGAGCTGAAACAGGGCGGCTTCAGCATCAGCCAAGGCGCGCTGGAGGCGCTGCGCGAGCAATACGTCTCGGGCCGCGTGGACGAACAGGAGACGCTGGACACGATCCGCGACACCCGCGCCCGCACCGGAGAGATCCTGTGTCCGCACAGCGCCGTGGGCGTTGCCGTCGCACAGCGCCATATCGAACCGGGCGTGCCGATGGTCACCCTGGCCACCGCGCATCCGGCCAAATTCCCCGACGCCGTGGAACGCGCCATCGGGGTGCGTCCCGGCCTGCCGCCGCACATGGCTGACCTGTTCGACCTGCCCGAGCGTCTGACGCGGGTTGAAAACGACGTGGACGCGCTTAAGTCCCTGATCCTTGAACGGAGGACCGCGTGAGCCAAGACCCCACACCGCGCCTGACGACCCTGCCCAACGGGCTGCGTATCGTGACCCGGCAGATGCCCGGCCTGCATTCGGCGGCCCTAGGCATCTGGGTCAGCGCGGGCGGCCGGAACGAGCGTGCCGACCAGAACGGCATCGCCCATTTCCTGGAGCATATGGCCTTCAAGGGCACCGCGACCCGCAGCGCGCTGCAGATCGCCGAAGCGATCGAGGATGTGGGCGGCTATATCAACGCCTATACTTCGCGCGACGCGACGGCCTATTATGTCCGCGTGCTGGAGGATGACGTCGATCTGGCCTTTGACGTGATCAGCGACATTGTCCTGAACCCGGTCTTTGACGACCGTGAGATCGAGGTCGAGCGTGGCGTGATCCTGCAAGAGATCGGTCAGGCGATGGACACGCCCGACGACATCATCTTCGACTGGCTGCAAGAGGCTGCCTATCCGGACCAGCCCATCGGGCGCACGATCCTGGGCCCGGCCGAGCGCGTCAGCAGCTTTGGCCGTGCCGATTTGGCCGGTTTCGTGACCGAGAATTACGGCCCCGGCCAAATGGTCGTGGCCGCTGCCGGATCGGTCGATCACGACCGCATCGTGCGGCTGGCCGAAAAGGTGTTGGGCCATATCGCGCCCCGTCCGCAGGGCGTCCGCGAAGGCGCCCGCTGGCAGGGCCTTGAGACGCGGACCGTCAAGCCGCTGGAGCAGGCGCATTTCGCGCTGGCGCTGGAGGGGCCGGGCTATCTGGCGCCCGACTTTTACGCCGCCCAGATCTTTTCGTCGGCGCTTGGCGGGGGGATGTCGTCGCGGCTGTTCCAGAAGATCCGCGAGGAACGGGGCTTGTGCTATACGATCTTTGCGCAATCGGGCTTTCATGACGATACCGGTATGCTGACCATCTATGCCGGCACCGGGGCCGAGGATCTGGGCGATCTGGCGACCCTGACCATCGACGAGATCAAGCGCGCCACCGAGGACATGTCCGAGGCCGAGATCGCCCGCGCCAAGGCCCAGCTGCGCGCGGGCCTGCTGATGGGTCTGGAAAGCCCATCAGGTCAGGCCGAACGCATGGCGCGGAGCTTAGCGATCTGGGGCCGTGTGCCCGACGCGGCCGAGGTCGCGGAACGCATCGCCGCCGTCACCGCCGCCGATGTGCGCACCCATGCCGAGCGGCTGCTGGCGACCGCGCGCCCCGCGCTGGCCCTCTATGGCCCGGTCGAGGGTGCGCCGACGCTGCAGGCGCTGTCCGAAAGGCTGGCTGCGTGATCCTGGCGCGGCGCCGTCCTTTCCGGCTGGATGCCGAACGGATCGTGCTGCGCCTGCCCCTGCATTCCGATTTCAACGCCTGGACGGCGCTGCGTTCGGACAGCCGCGCCTTTCTGACCCCGTGGGAGCCTGTCTGGTCGCCCGACCACCTGTCACGCAAAAGCTTTACCAACCGGGTCTATTGGGCCGCGCGCTCGGCTAAGGCGGGCACCGCCTTTCCGCTGTTCCTGGCGCATCGCGACGGCACGCTGCTGGGCGCGATCACGCTGGACAACATCCGCCGCGGCCCTGCGCAATCGGGCACGATCGGCTATTGGATCGGCCAGCCCCATGCCCGCAAGGGCTATATGCGCGAGGCGATCGGCGTGCTGGTGCATCACGCCTTCACCGCGCTGGATCTGAGCCGCGTCGAGGCCGCTTGTCTGCCAGAGAACGCCGCATCGCGGGGCGTGCTGGAGCGGTCGGGCTTCAAGTATGAGGGCGTCGCCCAAAGCTATCTGCAGATCGACGGTCGCTGGCGCAACCATGTGCTGTATGCCAACCTGCGCAGCGACCGGCGCGGCAAGACCGAGGTGCGCTGATGCTGCCCCCCGCCGATGACCGCCTGGCCGCGATGCTGCCTGCCGGCGTGCTGCGCGACCCCGCGCCCCATTACACCGAGGAACCGCGCGGTCGCTATCACGGTCGGGCGGGGCTGGTCGCGGCCCCTCGCGATACTGAGGAATGCGCGGCCATCATCCGCGCCTGCGCGGCGGCCCGTGTGGCCGTGGTGCCGCGCGGCGGTGGGACCGGGCTGGTGGGCGGACAGGTGATGACCGACGGCGCCGCGCCGCTGATCCTGTCGCTGGAGCGGATGAGCGCCATCCGCGACATCTTTCCCGAAGAGGGCGTGATGATCGCCGAATCGGGCGTCACCCTGCAGGCGGGGCGGCAGGCGGCGGCGGGCGTCGGGCGACAGTTTCCGCTGTCGCTGGCCTCGCAGGGTTCGGCCCAGATCGGCGGCGTGCTGTCCACGAATGCGGGGGGCGTGAACGTGCTGCGCTACGGCAATGCCCGCGCCCTGTGCCTGGGGATCGAGGCCGTGCTGCCTGACGGGTCGGTCATGCATGACCTGAAACGCCTGCGGAAGGACAATACCGGATACGACCTGCGCGACCTGCTGATCGGGGCCGAGGGGACGTTGGGGATCATCACCGCCGCGTCGCTTGTCTTGGCCCCGGTGCCTGCGGAAACCGGCGTCGCGATGCTGGTCGTGGACAGCCCGGCCGCCGCCCTGTCGCTGCTGTCGCTGGCGCAGGCGCGCATGGCGGGCGGCGTGACCGCGTTCGAGCTGATCTCAGGCCAAAGCCTGCATTTCCTGGACGCGGCCTTCCCCGACATGCGCCAGCCCTTCGAGGCGCGCCCCGATTGGCTGGTGCTGATCCAGGTCGGGTTGCCCGCGGGCCTGTCGGCGGATGGGGCGTTGGAAGGCCTGTTCACCGCGGGCGCCGAGGCAGGGCTGGTCCATGACGGTGTGATCGCGCAATCGGGTCAGCGGGGGGCCGACCTGTGGGCGCTACGCGAGCATATTCCGCTGGCCAACCGCCATGTCGGCGCCATCGCCAGCCATGACATCAGCCTGCCCTTGTCGCAGGTGTCGCGGTTCATCGACGATGCGGGCGCGTGGCTGGCGGGGCAGGGGGACATGCGCGTCAACTGCTTTGGCCATCTGGGTGACGGCAACCTGCACTATAATCTGTTCCCGGCAGAGGGCCTGACCCGCGACGATTACGAAACCGTCCGCCGCGACCTGTCGCGTGGCATCCACGAGATGGTCGTGGCGCGGGGTGGGTCGTTTTCGGCGGAACACGGGGTCGGGCGACTGAAGGCCGCCGATCTGGCGCGATGGGGCGATCCGGCGCGGCTGGCCGCGATGCGGGCGATCAAGGGGGCGCTGGACCCCCTTGGCATCATGAACCCCGGCGCGGTGCTGGCCTAGGCGCCTTCAAAATCGCACAGCGCGTGGACGGGCATGTCCATGCCCTCCAGCACCTTGCGTCCGCCCAGTTCGGGCAGGTCGATCACGAAGGCGCATCCGATGACCTCGGCCCCCAGCCTGCGGCACAGCGTGATCGCCGCCGCCGCCGTGCCACCGGTGGCCAGCAGGTCATCCACGATCAGGACCTTTTCGCCGGGGCGCAGGGCGTCGTCATGGATCTCCATGATCGCTTCGCCATATTCCAGCAGGTAAGCCTCGCTGATGACAGTGCCGGGCAGCTTGCCCTTTTTGCGGATCGGGACAAAGCCGGTGGACAGCTGATGCGCCACTGCGCCGCCCAGGATGAAGCCGCGCGCCTCCAGGCCCACGACCTTGTCGATGCGCGTGCCGGCATAGGCATGCAGGATCTGGTCCACCGCCATGCGGAAGCCGCGCGCATCTGCGAACAGCGTGGTCACGTCGCGAAAGATGATCCCCTCATGCGGGAAATCGTGGATGGAGCGGACATAGTCCTTGACGGTGCGGCTCATTCAGGGCGGTCCATTTCGAACAGGTCGGTCACGGCGGCATAATCCTTGTACCCCAGACGCGCAATCCAGCCGCCCGCCGCGCGCGGATCGAACCGCCCATCGACCACGCAGTCGTCGCGCAGATGAACGCCCGTCACCACGCCGAAGACGGCGAAATTCGCCTGTCCCGCCAGCGGCACGATCTGGGTCATCCGGCATTCCAGCGCGGCCGCGGCACCTGCCACGCGGGGACAGTCGACGGTGGTGCAATCGGCGACCTCGATCCCGGCGGCGTCGAATTCGCTGGTCCCGGCGGGCAGTGGCGCCGATGTCGCGTTGACCGCATCGCGCAGATCGCCGGTGGCAATGTTGACGCAGAAGACCCCCGTCTCGATGATCTGGGCCACGCTGTCCTTGGTGCCGGGGCGGTCGCCCTTGGCGCCGGTCGAGGCGAACATCACCTGCGGCGGCACATAGGCCACCGCGTTGAAGAAGGAATACGGCGCCAGATTGTCGCCTTTTGATCCGCGGGTCGAGATCCAGCCGATGGGACGCGGGGCCACGATCGCGTTGAAGGGATTGTGCGGCAGGCCGTGGCCGGCTTCGGGGCGATAGAACATGGGCGGCCTCCTCATGGCGTTCGGGCGCCAACCTGCCCCGTATTTTCGCGCGGTGCAATGTTTCGCACGGCCCCGACCCATGCTAAAGGCCCGCCCGACATCAAGGAGGCGCGATGTACGAGATCTGCCCCGAAACCCCCGCCGACGAATCCGAGGTCGAGGGTCTTTACGATCTGTGCTTTGCGCCGGGTCGCACCGCGCTGTCCTCCTATCGCCTGCGCGACGGGGTGCCGCGCGTGGCCGATCTGTGCCTGCTGCTGCGCGATGCGGGCGGCACGCTGATGGCCGCGATCCGGTTCTGGCCGGCCTTGGTCGGCGACCACCCGGTGCTGCTGCTGGGGCCCATCGCGGTGCATCCCACCGCCCAGGGCGAGGGCTTGGGCGGCCTGCTGATGCGCGACAGCCTGACGCGGGCGCGGGCCACCGGCCATGACCGGGTGCTGCTGGTGGGCGACGCGCCCTATTACAGCCGGTTCGGCTTTACGCGGCTGGACGATGTGCTGATGCCGCCGCCGACCAACCCGGATCGGGTGCTGGGTCTGGAACTTAGGCCGGGCGCGTGGGTTGGGGTGTCAGGACCGGTCCAGCGCGCCCCGGTGCCGCAGCCCTCCGATCCGCCCGCGCCGGACAGCACGGCCTGCACCCAGGTCGCCCATCCGAAAGATCCCGCCCATGACCGACCGCAAAGACCTGGTACTGCCCCCGATCACTGACCCCGGCGTGCATGCCCAGATCGACCGCCGGGCCCGCCGCTATCTGGATGCGGGGGGCTTGGGGATGCAGATCCTGACCCGCATCGGCAACACCGCCGAAGGGCTGGTCGAACGCCTTCCGGGCTTTGTCCGCTCGCGGCTGGATTCGGTGACCCGCGCGGCGCTGACGCGGGCCTTCGGCGCGGCCAGCCGGTCGCGCAAGGTGGTGCGGGACAGGGGCGACTGGTTCAACCGCATGGCCTCGACCGTGACGGGTGCCGCGGGGGGTGTGGGCGGTTTCGCGGGCGCCTTGGTCGAGCTGCCCTTTACCGTCACCCTGCTGCTGCGTGCGATGCTGGACATCGCGACTGAACACGGCCTCGACCCCGACAGCGAGGAGGTGCAGATGGAATGCCTGCGCATCTTTGCCGCCGCCGGTC
>ERZ778021.3318-NODE-3318-length-11943-cov-4.775993_pt1 | contig 11943 bp, 10 predicted proteins | sample MGYA00375751_ERZ778021 | MGnify/ENA primary metagenome ERZ778021 (study PRJEB29350, sample SAMN05389814) | bioreactor metagenome | isolation source: Thiocyanate stock bioreactor | place: South Africa: University of Cape Town | collected 2013-08-29 ... | reverse complement strand
CACCTGAACGTATATCTTCTTCCAAAGCTATGACAATAAGCTTATCTATTTCTTGTATTAAATCCATAACATCATCCTTTAGAAGGTTAAATGTAGTGAATTTTTAAAAAAATAGCAAGTCGTTTTTCATAATAATTAGCACTTATACTTCCTAAGTGCTAGTTAATATAGTTTTCTATTAAAGATAAAAAAATAAGGAAGATTTTGGAAGGAAAAACAATAGATGGTTTAGGGTTGAGCTATTGCGAGAACATTCTCTTTATTGTTTTCTTCATAATCTACACTTACTTCATTGGCAATGGGTGAGGGTAGAGTTTCTGGCTTACCCAATTGCATCATATATAGGGAATAATCAAAAAAATCTTCGTTTATTTGACTTCCCGCGCGAAGAATGAAAATATAAGGATGGAGTGTAAAGCGTAGGTCTTTTCTGAATTTTTGCATAAAAACTCTTATGTTAGTGAAAAGTAAAGGCCATTGTAATGGTAAGTGAATTTTTTTTAAACAGCTATAGTTTATGAAAAGCCGTCTTGCAGACGGCTTTTAAGAAAAGATTAGAAGCAATAGCTAAGTTGTAGACCTACAACATCTAAGTTAGACCATAGATCTGCATTTCCACCACCTAAACCGATAGGAATAGATCTCTTTCCGTTCACACGCTTGTTAAAGCCGTGTCCGTAAAACATAGATACTTCTCCATTTTCAATGGCTCGATAAGTAGCGCCAACTGTAATGACATCTTCAACTGTATCGCAAATTAAAAGATTAACAGCTGTTTGTGTTCTGCCAAATGGGACGTTAACGTGTCTAAAACCAGCTCTTAAAGTAAGTTTTTGACTTACATCATAGTCCATACCAACGCGATAGTAAGTTTGGTTTTTAAAACCGAAACCAGTACCGTGGTCAGTTCCTAGTTTATCAATAGTAAGTTCTGAAGCAAGTTTATTGCTTAAAGCGTGTACAGGTTTCCACTGGATATGCTCAACGTCAAATGTGACTGTTGAAACCGGGAGAACTTTAATGGCTAAACCAAATCCAATTTTTCTTGGAATATCGAGTCTTCCTCTATGGGACAAGAATCCTTTATATTTGGTAAATCTTTTCATTCTTGTACGAGGCTGATAAGTTAAACCAACACTAAACCAATCAGTAACGTCATATAACCAACCAATTGTTGCACCAACACCTTGTGACCAACTATAACCTTTATTTGTCACTTTTCCAGGATATGCGCTAAATAATGGGTTATCAAAATTTTGTATGCCATTAACTTTAAGTCTTTGTACATTGTAATTAATTGATAAGCCAAAATGATGACGACAGTAACTCCAAGCAACGTTTGGAGAAAGAGTTTCATGTAGATATTCTAATCCTAAATTTGTTGTGCCAAGTAAAGGAAATGGGTGTTTATAGGTAGTTTTGTTAAAGTTTCTATTGTACAAAACTAAGCCAACTGAAATGTCATAATCTTCAGAAACTACTTTATTAACGCCAAAATCACCGTTATAAAAGTTTTTTGTTCTTCCAGCAACAAACGTGCCGTTAATGCCTGGTCTAACTAAACCAGCGAGGTTATCTCTGACTCTTGATCTTAAATAAAATTGAACCCAAGCGCCTCCTCCGTCAATTCTATCTCCAACTTTTGCCATACCTGCTGGATTAAAGGCTGCAGCTTCCGCATCTTGAGGATAGGCTATAACCGCTGCTGACATTCCAAAAGACTTTGGACTTGCTAATATTGCTTCTGTTGTCTGACTCATTGTGCATAATAGGCCAAAAACACTAATCGTTAGATATCGGCAAACTGAACCGAATTTCATTAGTCCCTCCTGATAATAAAAAAAATAACTTTACATAGTTTAGAATACTTTAATTCAAATTAATTAGTTAACAAAATAGCAAAATTTTGTAAATCACATAAATTTTTAAAGAGGGAAATTTGGTCTCTATCTATTCTCAAAAGGATTTTAATCAACGGTTTTGCTAGGAAAATTAAGGTGTTTTTTACCGTTTTGTTTCTACATATGTATGCTTAATTTTTTTTTAAGAGTTACCGTTTAGCACTATTTTCTTAAAATAACTCAATCATTTGGAAAAATATTTAATTTTGATCTATTGTCTGTAAGTCATTTTACAATCTTAAATGATCGTTTGAGAGGATTTAAGGCATAATTAGCTTTAAATAATTCAAAATGAGATTTGTAAAAAAAATCGAATTCTAGACTAAAAAAATGTCGATGATAAGTGGTGTTTTAAAAACTAAAAAATTTAAGTTTAGTCTATGTATGAAATTGTTTGTAGAGATCTTTTTTAGGAATGCCTCTTATTTGCGCTACCATTTTTATGGCATCTTTTAAAGATATATTATAGGTTTTAGCAAGAGCTTTAACATGTTCATGAATTGAAATATTTTCCCAGCTCCCAGCCTCGTCTTCTTGAATATTTCCTTGAAGTAGTAAAACTATTTCTCCCTTTTGTGCAGAATTTTGCCATTGCACTAAAACATTTTCTGGTGTACCTCTAAAAAAACTTTCAAATTTCTTAGTTAGTTCTTTCGCTAAAACTAAATATCGATTGGGCGCTAGTTCATGTAATAATGACAAAGTTTTTTCTATATGATGTGGAGTGTCATAAAATATAGAAGTACCTTTATATTGCAAAATATCTAAAAAAAAATGTTTCATTTCAGAACTTTTTTTAGGAATAAATCCCAAAAATTGAAAAAAATTTGTCTCAAGTCCTGAACAAATTAAGGCTGTAATAAAAGCACAAGGACCTGGAATACTTTGAATCGGAATATTTTTTTTTATGCAGCTTTGAACTATGTATTGCCCAGGATCTGCTATGCAAGGTGTACCTGCATCGCAAATTAATCCTATATGCATACCATTATGAAGTTTATTAAGGATATCTGCATCTATTTGCGATTGATTGAATTTGTGATAACTTTGTAAAGGTTTTTTTATCTCGTATTTATCGAGTAAAATTTTGCTGTGACGTGTATCTTCACATAAAATTAAGTCACAATCTTTTAATAGTTCTATAGCTCGAAAAGTAATATCGGATAGATTTCCGATTGGAGTTGATATCAGAGAAAGCAAGGAAAACCTTAAATAAATTAGGTGGCACCCAGATTCGAACTGGGGAATCGAAGCTTTGCAGGCTTCTGCCTTACCGCTTGGCCATGCCACCTTGGCTGAAGTTAATCTTATAAAACATTAATGATTTCTTAAGCAAGAGATATTATAGGAAATTGAAACTTTTAGCAGCTTACCTTTGTCATGATTAATGCTGATAGGTTTTTCCACTGTTTCCAATCCCTTCTCAACCTTTTTTTTAATTCTTTTAATTCTTTTTTTAATGCCATTAAATGGTTTTTTTCTGCTTTATTTTTTCTTAAATAATTACATTTTTTTTTCAATAAATAGAGTTTATTAATACTTGTAACAATATTACTTGAAATTTCTTCTATTTTCTCTTCTATAGCATCTTTTCTTAAATACCATGCTACTTTAAGTTTTTGAGTTAAAATAGTTTTGCGCTCTAGTATCATTCTTTTTTTTATAGTCAAGCTGTCAATTTCTTTTAAAGAATGAGCTAAATTACATTTAAACAAAATCCAAATAAACCATTTTGTAGGGTCATAATGATACCATTTGATCCCATTGCGATAATCGTTAGCAAAAGTATGATGAAAATTATGATAACCTTCTCCAAATGTCAATAAAGCTATAATGTAATTATTTACTGCAGATTGCTCTTGGCAAAACGGCTTGTCTCCCCAAGTATGAGCCAAAGAATTTATAAACCATGTAAAATGGTGTAGTAAAAATAAACGCAATCCAAACGCTAATATGATTGAACCTAAGAAGTCATCAAATAATAAGTAAGCAAGTAAAACTACTATACTATTTGTTGTAACAAGACAAAGGGGATAGTATTCATGTTGGAAGCAAACTAATTTGTTTTTAAGTAAATCAGAGACAATTTTGGGATCTATTTTTTTGGGTTTTTTTAAAATCCATAAAAAGTGTGCATACCAAAACCCTTTTTTAATGGAATAGGGGTCATTATCGGTATCAACAAATGCATGATGAATTCTATGGTCAAATGCCCATCTTAAAGCGCTGCCTTGAGCGGTCATTGAACCAAACAATAGAAGGATAAATTCTACGTATTTGTTGGTCTTAAAAGTTTTATGTGAAAAGTAGCGATGGTAGCCTCCGGTTATACTAATACCCGTTAAAAAAAGCAAAATTATACTAAAGATTAATAAATCTGAAGTGTTGGGTACATACAGTAGATAAAAGGGTAATGAAATAAATAAAGCAAAGTGATAAGAACATAAAAAAATAATGGGTATCCAATTTGTATCCTTGTTAAATCTCATGGCTTATGTGTACCTTTTTAAAATCTGTAAAATTAATGCTATCGTAAAAAGAAAGGTTAAGACTCTTTTTAGCAAGAATTTGACTTTGAGACTTTCTTGTAAATGATATACAAAATCAATTCTTTTTTAATCAAAGTTAGAAAGTCAGTAAAGTTTTGAGTTTTAATTGTCAATAATCTTAAAAAACTCTATTGTCAATACTCTTAAAACAAAGCTTCATACCAATCAATTTATGGCTAAATTTAACATTAATCAATTTCCAAAAATATTTCAAAATACAAATATATCTTTACCGTTTTCAGAAATTTCTTGCGATACCAGAAAGTTAAAAGAAGGTCAGTTATATTTTGCTCTAGAAGGTTTAAAAGTTGACGGTCATGACTTTATAGAAGATGCCAAAAAAAAAGGTGCCATTGGAGCTGTTGTTAGTAAAGAATCAAAATTTACCGATAAAAATTTTGCTTTAATAAAAGTAGATAATGTTTTACTTGCCTTACAACAAATGACTCATACAATCTTGCAACGTCGTAAAACGAAAATTATAGCCGTTACAGGATCTGTTGGAAAAACCACGTCAAAAGAATTTTTACAAACTATTTTAAGTAGTAAATATAAAGTTTCTGCGACTATTGAAAACTATAATTCAAAAGTTGGCCTTCCAATAACTGTTATTAATCATACAAATGACGATGATGAGTGGATTGTTCTCGAAATGGGAATGACGCATAAAGGTGATATTGAGCAACTCATAAAAATTGCTCCGCCTCACATAGCAATGTTAACAGCTATAGACTATTCTCATTTTGTAAATTTTAACTCTTTGAATGATATTGCCGCCGCAAAGTGTGAGATTTTTGACTCTCAAAATCTTGTTTTATCTATTCTTGCAAAAGATACTTTGCAACACGATGCAGTAATTAAAAGTAAAAAATTTCCATCTTTTACATATTCAATAGACGATTCTACAGCTGATTATTATTTGGAATTACAGTCGAAAACAATGGTTTTACATACTCCTGATAAGCAAACTTATTCTTTTTCATTACCAAGTATTTTAGGAAAACATAGTTTTAAAAATCTTTGCGGTGCCTTAGCCATTGCTATAAATTTAGGATTAAATATAAATGAAATACAATTGGCAGTGAATCAACTAAAACTACCTGATAGACGATTGCAAACAATTATAAAAAACGACATTACCTTCATCGTTGATTGCTATAATGCACCACCTGTTTCAGTTAAATCGGCATTAGATTCAATTCCTCAAACCAAAGGGAAAAAAATAGCAGTTTTAAGTGAAATGCGAGAGCTTGGGACGATTTCAAAGGAATGGCACGAAAAAATAGCAAAATATGCTTTGAATAAAGTGGACACAGTCATCTGTATAGGTGAAGAAATGAAAATTTTTAAAGATATTTGGCATGAGGCTAATAGAAAAGTTTTTCACTGTGCTACGAAAGAAGAAGTTATTCATTTTATTAAAAATATCATAGAAGAAAGAGATATAGTTTTAGTTAAAGGAGCGAGATTTTTTGAACTGGAAACTATATTAGATCATTTTTGAAATGGGAAAAAAATGTTTGTATTGTTAATGGAATTTCTTCGAACCAAATTCGGTTTGTTCTCTCCCTTTTTAATGAATTATTCTACTAGAATGATACTAGCTGCTATTACATCCTGGGTAATATGTATTTTTGCAGGTCCATACTTCATTAAAAAGCTTTATGAATTAAAAATTGGTCAATCGATACGCTTAGAAGAATGTCCATTGCTTGGGAAACTACATCAAAAAAAGCAAAATACACCAACAATGGGTGGAATTCTTATTTTATTTTCTATGATTATTTCTCTTTTTTTATGGATGGATCCAAGCCATGTTTTTACTTTAATTTTGCTAGTTTCAACGCTTTTATTAGGGATTTTAGGTGGCACAGATGATTATTTAAAATTGCGTTATCGCAATACTAAAGGTCTATCTGCACGTTATAAATTACTTGGACAAGTCCTTTTTTCGGCATTACTTGCTATCTATTTTTTTTCACCAAATGCAGCCAGTCATTTGCAAATTGGTGAGTGGTTCTCACCGCCTATTATAAAAGAATCGAATATAAACTATCTAACTGATGGCCAGACTAAAATCGAGCAAGTAGTTTTACCTCTTTATGAATACGCAGGTAGAATTTATATTCCATTTTTTAAAGATCCAGTATTTGTTTTTTCAGGCTCATTAGCAATATTGGGAGCTATCTTTATTATTTTTGTTATAACAGGTTCTTCTAATGCTGTAAATTTAACAGATGGGTTAGATGGGCTTGCCGCTGGTTGTTTAATTTTAGTAGCAAGTTCTTTAGCATTGATTGCATTTGTTTCCAATCATATAGATTTAGCAACGTATTTAAACGTCTTATATATAGAAGGTAGTGGAGAAATAGCTATCTATTTAAGTGCATTTGTAGGGGCATGTCTTGGTTTTTTATGGTACAATGGGCACCCTGCCCAGTTATTTATGGGAGATACTGGATCTTTAGCTTTAGGAGGTATCCTAGGGGTGTCTGCAGTTCTTTTAAGAAAAGAAATGTTACTTGGCCTGGTAGGAGGAATATTTGTTGCTGAAGCCTTATCTGTAATTTTGCAAGTAGGTAGTTATAAACTTAGAAATAAAAAAAGAATTTTTTTGTGCGCTCCTTTGCACCATCATTTTGAATATAAAGGATGGGCTGAAACGAAAGTCGTGATCCGTTTTTGGATTATAGGATTATTATTAGCATTAATCGGAATTGCTTCTTTAAAGATAGTTATATGATATTAGCAGATCACATCCTGATTGTAGGTTTAGGTTTAACTGGGCAGTCTATTGCAAACTTTTTATTAAAAAATGGAAAAAAAGTTTTTGCTATCGATGCAAATTTGGAAAATTTACTGACAAAAAAGGAAGTACAAGAGCTTGTAAATTATGGATTAAAAGTATTTTCTGATGATACTTTTCATTTGTGGCATTTAATTGAAGTGGCTGTTTTGTCGCCTGGAATTTCACCGAATAATAAAATATATAAAGAGCTCTTAAAATTAAATATTCCAGTTCTTAGCGATATAGAAATAGCCCTTAATAACTATTATGGGAAGTGCATTGGTATAACAGGTACAAATGGCAAAACATCCACAACGTTATTAGTTACTCATCTTTTAAATGAAATGGGAGTAACAGCTGCAGCCGTTGGTAACATAGGACAACCAGTAATAAATGAAACGAAAAAATTAAATCCTTCAAAGATACTAGTTATCGAATTAAGTTCCTTCCAACTTGAAATAATGAACAAAAAATCCTTAGATGTAGGGGTTATTTTAAATATAACGCCAGATCATCTAGATCGCTACGCTACTATGGAAAATTATACAAAGGCTAAATTACGCATTGCCCATTGTATAAAAGATAAAGGGAGTTTATTTTTAAATAGCACTATAAACTTAAAAACAGATCTTTCTTCCGCTTTCCATTGCCATCATTTTGGGTATAGTAATATAAATGAAGTATATACGGATCTAGATTATATTTACGTAAAAAACAAAAAAATAGCCTTACCCAAAAAGTATCAAAAGAAAAAATGTCATCATATTGAAAACATCATGGCCGCCTGCGCTATAATTTCTACCTTAAATTTAGAAATACCCTTGCTGGAAAAAGGATTAGAGTCTTTTACTTTACCAGAACATAGAATAGAATGGGTAAGAGATGTAGAAGGCATTTCCTATTATAACGATAGCAAAGCTACAAATATTGACGCTGTTTTAAGAGCTGTAGAAAATTTTAAACAGCCCATTAGACTGATTGTGGGAGGGGTTGATAAGGGATTTCCTTATACTGATTGGATTGAAGCATTTAAAGGTAAAGTAGTTCAGATTATAGCGATTGGTCAAGCTGCGAACAAAATTAAAACTTCTTTAGAGCCATATTTTAAAGTTGACTTAGCCCTAAATCTTGAAGAGGCTGTAAAGTACGCTACACGTGATGCTAAAAATGGTGATATAGTTTTGTTATCTCCTGGATGCTCAAGCTATGATATGTTTAAAGATTTTGCAGATAGAGGAAATGAGTTTAAAAGAATTGTTAATTGTATAGATAAAGTTTTGACTCATATAAATAATTAATTACTTCTTTTTTAGTATTTTATAACCAGTATCACAAATAAATATAAAAATTAGCTTATATGCTAAATATTAATAACTGAATTGTGATTTATGAAATAAAATGCTTAAGAAATAGCAAAAAAATTTAAGCATGTTATTTTGAGTAAATAGATACTTGAGTTTAAACGAATCAATTTGTTATGGATTATGGAATAAGTTAACAATAATGAAGTTCTGGGTAAAAATTTGGTTATTTAATAATTTTTACTATTAAAAATGATCTAATCCAATTTAGGTAAGTAACTTATCTTATAAAAATGGACTGAAAGTTTTTGATATAACCTAACGGTAATAGCTAAGAATTGCTTATTAAAATTTAAGATAAGCTTTCTTAAAGCAATATTTTGTAGGTGTTGAAGATAGATTAATGGCTCATTCTTTTTTTGAGTCAGATTAGTAATAAAAAAAATATTTGAATAAAATTTACAGTAATGGCCTGAGATTGCAAACTTTTTGCAGTAAATAATTAATTTTAGGAATAATTTCTAATGAGACGAAAAGATATCATTATTATATCTGTTTTACTAAATGCAGGCATTTTAGCCATTCTTTTTGTAACAGCAAATCTTAACGAAGAAAAAATATTGGAACAAACAGAAGTTTCTTCAGCTTTATCAAATGCTTTTAATACAAAACTTGAAAATGATCCTGAAATTATACCGATTACATCTATGGCAAATACTGCTCCTATAGAAGATGAACTAGATAACGTCTTAAAAGAATATACTATTTCTAATCAAAATGAAATTGACGAAGAAGGAACCGATATTCCATCAGAAATTATAGTTCCTCAAAAAGTTGAAAAGCCTAAAGTTGAAGAAAACGCTCTACAGGAAGTCAACTACGTTGAAATTACTGTCAAAAAAGGTGACGCACTAGAAAAAATAGCACGTGCAAATGGTACAACTGTTTCAGCTATCAAAAAAGCCAATAATTTAACGAATGAAAGGTTAAAAATTGGACAAGTCTTGAAAATACCCATAAATGACAAAAAGCCCGCAAAAATTGAGAATAATAAAAAAGTTTCCTCAAATCAAAAGCCTCCACAAGTTTTAAATAATGAGCCACAATACTATACTATTAAAAGTGGAGATAATCCTTGGAAAATAGCAAAACAATTTAGTGTTGATTTTGATGTTCTTCTAAAGCTTAATGAGTTAGATGAATTGAGTGCTAAGAATTTAAAAGTTGGTGATAAAATAAGAGTGCGCTAGTTATGAATCGCGTATTTTTATTTATCTGCTCATGTATAATTTTTTCAGCTGGTTTAGTAATGATTTTCAGTACGACTTCAGCTGAGATTTTAGATCATGATTTGGAGCTTAATACTCATCAAGCCTTAATTAAACAAATTTGTTTTGGTGGAATTGGTTTATTACTTGCTTTTCTACTTTGGAAAATGGGTTATGAAAAAATCATAAATTATAGTCCTTATCTGTATCTTTTTTTTACTTTTTTATTAATTATAGTTTTAATTCCAGGTATTGGTAAGGAAGTCAATGGATCAAGAAGATGGCTTTCACTGTTAGGAATTTCATTTCAACCATCAGAATTCATAAAATATATAGTTCCGGCGTATTTTATCTACGAAATCACAGCATTGCAAAATCAAGGATATAATTTTAAATTTTTTTTAAAAATTATTATTAAAGGTTTTATTCCGATTTTTTTAATATTATTAGAGCCTAACAATGGCACAGCAGCAGTCGTTGGACTTTGTTTAATCATGCTTTGCTATTTAGCCAAAGTTCCTTTTCGGTACTGGGCATTACCCTTGATTGTGGCTATATCTATCGGTGCAATCTTTGCTTATCATTCCCCATATGTTTCGAATCGTTTAAGAGTTTATTTACATCCAGAACTTGATTTAAAAGGAAAAGGACATCAGCCTCATCAAGCTAAGATAGCTGCGGGCTCTGGAAAACTTATGGGAAGAGGACCTGGTGCTAGCTTGCAAAAATGGAGCTATTTACCAGAGGCACAAAATGATTATATTGCAGCCATTTACGCGGAAGAATTTGGTTTTATTGGTATATTAAGCATGATTTTTGTTTACTTACTTATAAGTACAATAGGCTTTCAAATAGCCATGCAGTGCCAAGATCGGTTAGGTTTTTATTTTGGAGCGACAATTACTTTCTTATTCTCTTTTCAAACATTTATGAATTTAGGAGTAGTTTCTGGACTTTTGCCAAGTACTGGTTTAAATTTACCTTTGTTTAGCCAAGGAGGAACATCCTTGATGGCAAATATTGCAGCTATTGGGATTTTATGTGATATTTCTCGAAAAAAAACAACTCTACTCAAGTATTTGAATGATTAAAGAAACAATAATGATAACAACAGGTGGCACTGGTGGCCATGTTTTTCCAGCTATTTCAATTGCTCAAATGCTTTCTAAAAAGAAATATGATACCTATTTTATAGGCGGTTATCTTGATGATAATAAATTTTTTAATAGTAAAGATTAAAATTTTTTTTCGATCAGTTGTGGCAAATTGGTTTTTAAAAAACCTTGGCAAGGAATTAAAAATTTTTATCAGATTTATAAAGGTTTTGTGCAATCTTTAAAGATATTAAAGGCTGTAAAACCTAAATTAATAGTTGGATTTGGAAGTTATTACACAGTCCCTGTTTTATTAGCAGCATTTTACTTAAAAATACCGTATGTTTTACATGAAGCGAATAGTATACCTGGAAAAGTTAATAAGCTTTTTGCAAAAAAAGCTCTTTGGACCGGTCTTCATTTTTCACAGACAGAAAAATATATTAAAGGCCCTGTAAAGCATGTTGGGATGCCCTTGAGAAAACATTTTAAAAAAAATTGTTATTCCAAAGAGGAAGCTTTTAAATACTATGATCTAAATAGTTCAAAAAAAACAATTTTAATACTTGGGGGTTCTCAAGGAGCCTCATCCATCAATAATTGGATGATACATGTGGCTCCTCTATTGCCAAAAAACCTTCAAATTATCCATTTTTGTGGTAGTAAAGAAAATCCTTCATTAATAAAAGATTGCTACGAAAAAGAAGGAATTAAGGCGATTGTAAAATCTTTTGAAAACAAAATGGAATATGCTTTAACAGCAGCTGACGTTGCCATTTCAAGAGCTGGGGCAAGTTCTATCGCAGAATTAATGGAATTTGAAATACCAACCTTATTTATTCCCTACCCGTTTGCGGCAGAAAACCATCAGTTAGTCAACGCTGATTACTACTTAACCCTTGCGAAAGGAGGGGTAAAAATGAATGAAGAACAATATAACAACACTGTTTTTCTTAACATGTTACAAACTTTGTTAGCAAATCAAACAAGCTTTCAGGAAAACATCCAACTCTATAAAAAAACAATTGGCAAAAGTTGCTTT
>ERZ778021.3317-NODE-3317-length-11944-cov-4.829338_pt1 | contig 11944 bp, 9 predicted proteins | sample MGYA00375751_ERZ778021 | MGnify/ENA primary metagenome ERZ778021 (study PRJEB29350, sample SAMN05389814) | bioreactor metagenome | isolation source: Thiocyanate stock bioreactor | place: South Africa: University of Cape Town | collected 2013-08-29 ... | reverse complement strand
GGATCGAGGCCGGCATGTTCCATCCGCGCCGCGTCTTCGCCGGCTGATCGCGCGGGGGACGCCGCGCGGGGGCTTGCCGCGCGGCGCGAAATCCCTCCTATTGCCGGCATGCGCAAGCAGAAGACCAGGCAGAAGCAGAACGGCGGCCAGCAGGCCGCCAAGACCCGTTTCGTCACCCACCGGCGCGCGCCGGTCGGCGCGCCGCCGGGTACGCTGATCGCCGACGACAAGGCGGCCCCCACGACGCTGCGGATCATCCGCATCCTCGGCGAGCGGATCGAGGAGATCGCCGAAGCCAGCCTGCCGGAGCTGACCGCGGCGATGAAGGAAGGCAGCATCTGGCTCGACGTGGTCGGCCTCGCGGACCTCGACCTGATTTCCGAGATCGGCAAGCTGTTCGGCCTCGACGGGCTGGCGGTGGAGGACATCGCCAACACCAGCCAGCGGCCCAAGGTGGACATCTACGAGAACCACCCGCTGATCGTGGTCCACATGTTCGACGGCGTCTCGGTCGCCTCGAAGGAACAGCTCGCGATGGTGTTCGACCACCGCCATGTCGTGACCTTCCAGGAGCGGCCGGGCGACTGCCTCGATCCCGTCCGCAAGCGCCTCGCCATGCCCGGCGGCCGCATCCGCACCCGTGGCCCCGCCTATCTGGCCTATGCCATCCTCGACACCATCCTCGACGCCTATTTCCCGATGCTGGAGCGCATCGGCGAGGAGCTGGAGGAACTGGAGGACCGCATCACCTCGCAGCCGCATCCGCGCGACGTCGCCCGCCTGCACGAGATCAAGCGCGAGCTGCTGGTGGTCAAGCGCGCATTGTGGCCGTCGCGCGAGATGCTGTCGGCGCTGGGGCGTGAGGAGCTCGGCATCGTGCCGCGCGACGTCGCGCCGTTCCTGCGCGACACCTACGACCACGCCATCCAGTTGATCGACGTGGTCGAGACCTATCGGGAGCTCTCCATGGGCCTGCTCGACCTCTACCTGAGCAGCGTCTCGACGCGGATGAACGAGGTGGTGAAGGTGCTCACCATCGTCTCGACCATCTTCATCCCGCTCACCTTCCTGGCCGGCATCTGGGGCATGAACTTCGACACCGCCGATTCGCCGTGGAACATGCCGGAGCTGTCGGCCTATTTCGGCTATCCGGCGGCACTCGGCTCGATGGCCGCGCTGGCGATCGGCCTCGTCCTGTTTTTTCGCTGGAAGAAGTGGCTGTGAGCCGGCAGATTGCGGGTGAAAGACGTGCGGCATCCGTTTCCCGATCGCCTGCCGGCACCGGCTGCGGCTGACGCCGCCGCGCCGATGCCACATTGAGGCGTTCTAGAACGGCCGCGGAATCAGTGCGAAGGTGGCTCTTGTCTGTCGGCGGTGAACACGGAGCCCATGCGGCGGCTGGGGCGGAGGCGGCGGGCGAGCCGGCCGCGCCGTCGGTCAACCCGCGCCCGATCGGCTTCTACCTGTCGCTGCTCGTCGCCGTCATCCTGATCCCGGCGCTCGCCTTCTCGATCATGATGCTCCAGCGCAACAACGCGGCCCAGCGGGCGGCGTTGCAGACGCTGGCGGAGGCGACCGCCGGCTCGATCAGCGAGGCTGTCGACCGCGAGATCCGCGGCATGCTGACGACGCTGCGCGTGCTCGCCTCCGGCAATTCGCTGCGCGACGACGACCTCCAGCGCTTCCACGTCCGCGCCCGCATCGCCCTGCAGGATACCGGCTCGCACATCGTCGTGCTGGACGACCAGTTGAACCAGCTCCTCAACACCCGCGTGCCCTTCGGCGAGGCGAACGGCAAGACCTCCGACCCGGCCTCGGCCCGCTTCGCCGAGGAGCAGCACGTCGCGGTCGTCTCCGACGGCTTCTTCGGCAAGACCGCGCAGCGCTGGGTCTTCAACGTCATCCTGCCGCCGTCGGTCTCGCACCTGCCGCAGCGCTACCTGATCATGACGCAGGACGCGCGCAACCTCGCCAACGTGCTCTCGCAGCAGGACCTGCGCGGCGGCTGGAACGCCTCGCTGGTCGACCGCAACGGCATCGTGCTGGCCTCCTCCTACATGTCGTCCGACACCGGCAAGCCGTTCTTCCTCGGCCTCGACCCGCAGACCGGCATCAGCCGCGGCAAGCTCGGCGAGCACACCCAGGAGCAGGGATACGTGGCCGTTGTCGACACCTCGCCCTTCACCAACTGGAAGGTGGTGATGTGGGCGCCGACGACCATCGTCGACGCGCCGCTGCGCCGCTCCATGCTGTCGCTGCTGCTCGGCGGTCTGGCCGTCAGCGTGCTGGCCACCGCCGCCGCCTGGCTGCTCGGCCGGCAGATCGCCCGGCCCGCGCGCCAGCTCGCGCGCGATGCCCGCCGCCTCGGCGCGGGCGAGGCGGTCGCGGCCACGACCTATCCGATCGCCGAGTTCGCCACCGTCTCGGCGGCCATCGCCCAAGCCGCGCACGACCGCCGCGAGGCCGAGAACGAGATCCGCTTCCTGATGCGCGAGGTCGCCCACCGCTCGAAGAACCAGCTCACGGTCGTCTCCTCGATCGCCAAGCAGTCGAGCCGCAACGCCCGCACTTTCGCCGCCTTCCAGGACGCCTTCCAGAAGCGGCTGTCCGGCCTCGCCCGCTCGACCGACCTCCTGATCGCCGGCGGCGTCGCCGGCGTCGACCTGCGGGCGCTGGTGGAGGCCCAGATCGAGCCGTTCCGCCCGCCCGAGGCCGAGCGCCTCGAGATCGAGGGCGCGCCGCTGCGCCTCGACAACCAGGCCGCCCAGACGATCGGCCTCGCCATCCACGAGCTGGCCACCAACGCGGCCAAGTACGGCGCCTTCGCGACGCCGGCCGGGCGGCTGTCGGTGCGTTGGCAGCGGCAGGGCGACCGGCTGCTGTTCGTCTGGCGCGAGCAGGTGCCGCGCCTGCGCCGCCGCGTCGAGACGCCCGGCTTCGGCACGCAGGTGCTGGAGCGCATGCTGGGCGGCACGCTCGACGCCGAGATCTCGCGCACCATCCACCGCGACGGGCTCGAATGCCGCTTCATCATCCCGCGCGGCAAGCTCGAGGCCGGATACCAGTCCTGATCGCGAATCGATTGGCACTGGTAATCGCGCGCGAATTCCACTATATGCGCGCCAGCCTCGCGCTGAAGCGCCGGCTCACCGGCCCCCGCTGGACGACATCCCGGCCGTGGGCGACCCCGTTCCTCCCTCGAGAAAGGAAGCCACGATGTCGATTACCGCTGAGCGGAAGCAGGAACTGATGACCGAATACGCGACCGCCAAGGGCGACACCGGCTCGCCGGAAGTCCAGGTCGCGATCCTTTCGGAGCGCATCAAGAACCTCACCGAGCATTTCAAGGACCACAAGAAGGACAACCATTCCCGTCGTGGCCTCCTGAAGCTCGTCTCGCAGCGCCGCCGCCTCCTCGACTACCTCAATGGCAAGGACGCGGCTCGCTACCAGACTCTGATCGGCAAGCTCGGTCTGCGCCGCTAGGAGTTCCGGACGGTGGGCCTCGCGGCCCGCCGTTCTCATATCGGGCGCGCCGATGGCGCGCCTGCCCGGGTTCCGGCCCATCGAAAGGCACTTTCGCCGGAGCCTCCCATGGACAGGGTCATGGGGCAGGATTGCCGGACGCTCGGATGGCGAGCGTCGAGTTGTCTTGCCCGTGGCTCGTCCGGGATCGCGGCGCCCCGCGCGGCGATCCTCCGACTGCCGGCAGAGGCCGTATCGGCCGGGTGCGCACGCTCCCGGCGGCGGCGCCGGCCATTGAAGCCAGAAGCGCGCAAGTCCGGCCCCATCGGCCGATGCGCGCTCAACATCAAGGACAGGACATGTTCAAGCAACACAAAGTCGAGCTGGAATGGGCGGGCCGCCCGCTGAAGCTGGAGACGGGCAAGATCGCCCGCCAGGCCGACGGCGCCGTGCTCGCCACCTATGGCGAGACCGTGGTTCTCGCCACCGTCGTGTCGGCCAAGGAGCCGAAGCCGGGCTTCGACTTCTTTCCGCTCACCGTCAACTACCAGGAAAAGACCTACGCGGCCGGCAAGATCCCCGGCGGCTACTTCAAGCGCGAGGGACGTCCCTCCGAAAAGGAGACGCTGGTCTCCCGCCTGATCGACCGCCCGATCCGCCCGCTCTTCGCCGACGGCTACAAGAACGACACCCAGGTGATCGTCACCGTCATGCAGCATGACCTGGAGAACGATCCCGACATCGTCTCCATCGTCGCCGTTTCGGCCGCACTGACGCTCTCGGGCGTGCCGTTCATGGGCCCGATCGGCGGCGCCCGCGTCGGCTACATCAACGGCGAGTACAAGCTCAACCCGCATATCGACGAGATGCCCGAGTCCAAGCTCGACCTCGTCGTCGCCGGCACCGCCGACGCCGTGCTGATGGTCGAATCGGAAGCCCAGGAGCTGCCCGAGGACGTCATGCTCGGCGCCGTGATGTTCGGCCATCGCGGCTTCCAGCCGGTGATCGACGCGATCATCAAGCTGGCCGAGGTCGCCGCCAAGGACCCGCGCGACCACCGTCCGGAGGACCTCTCCGCGCTCGAGAGCGAGATGCTCGGCCTGGTCGAGGCCGATCTCCGCGCCGCCTACAAGATCACCGACAAGCAGGCCCGCTACGCCGCGGTCGACGCCGCCAAGGCGCGGGTCAAGGAAGCCTTCGCGCCGAAGGGCGACGAGGCGCCGAAATGGACCGGCGAGCAGGTCGCGACCGTGTTCAAGGAGTTGCAGGCCAAGATCGTCCGCTGGAACATCCTCGACACCAAGAGCCGCATCGACGGCCGCGACCTCGTCACGGTCCGCCCGATCGTCTCCGAGGTCGGCATCCTGCCGCGCACCCACGGCTCGGCGCTGTTCACCCGCGGCGAGACGCAGGCGATCGTCGTCGCGACCCTCGGCACCGCCGAGGACGAGCAGTATGTCGACGCGCTGACCGGCATGTACAAGGAGAAGTTCCTTCTCCACTACAATTTCCCGCCCTACTCCGTCGGCGAGACCGGCCGCATGGGCTCGCCCGGCCGCCGCGAGATCGGCCACGGCAAGCTCGCCTGGCGCGCCATCCGTCCGATGCTGCCCTCGGCCGAACAGTTCCCGTATACGCTGCGCATCGTCTCCGAGATCACCGAGTCGAACGGCTCGTCCTCGATGGCGACCGTGTGCGGCACCTCGCTGGCCCTGATGGACGCCGGCGTGCCGCTCACCAGGCCGGTGGCCGGCATCGCCATGGGCCTGATCAAGGAAGGCGAGCGCTTCGCGGTGCTCTCCGACATCCTCGGCGACGAGGACCATCTCGGCGACATGGACTTCAAGGTGGCCGGCACCCATGACGGCGTCACCTCGCTGCAGATGGACATCAAGATCGCCGGCATCACCGAGGAGATCATGAGGGTGGCGCTGGACCAGGCCAAGGGCGGCCGCGTCCACATCCTCGGCGAGATGGGCAAGGCCATCGCCGAGAGCCGCCACGAGCTCGGCGAGTTCGCGCCGCGCATCGAGGTCATGAACATCCCGACCGACAAGATCCGCGACGTGATCGGCACCGGCGGCAAGGTGATCCGCGAGATCGTCGAGAAGACCGGCGCCAAGATCAACATCGAGGACGACGGCACGGTGAAGATCGCTTCGTCGAACGCCAAGGAGATCGAGGCGGCGAAGAAGTGGATCCACACCATCGTGGCCGAGCCGGAAGTCGGCGAGATCTACGAGGGCACGGTCGTCAAGACCGCCGACTTCGGCGCCTTCGTCAACTTCTTCGGCCCCAAGGACGGCCTCGTCCACATCTCGCAGCTCGCGCCGGAGCGCGTCCAGAAGACCACCGACGTCGTCAAGGAAGGCGACAAGGTGTGGGTCAAGCTGATGGGCTTCGACGAGCGCGGCAAGGTGCGGCTGTCCATGAAGGTCGTCGACCAGGCGACCGGCAAGGAGATCGTCCGCGAGAAGCGCAGGGAAGACGCGGAAGAGGCCGAGGCCTGATCCTCTCGGCATGGGTTTGATGAAGGGCGCGGCCGCAAGCCGCGCCCTTTTTCTTGGGCCCTAGCTCCGGCGTGGGTCCCAGCGATAGTAGACGATGGGATCGCCGCTTCGCGGATGCAGGTCGTCGCGGAAGGCGACGAGCCCCGCCCTCTCGTAGAACGCGCGGGCTCTCGCATTCCCCGAGCGCGTGAAGAGCGTGAACCCTTGCGGCATCGCCGCCTTGGCATGATCGAGCAGCGCACGCCCAGCGCCGCCTCCGATCGCGTCGGGGGCGACGAAAATCTCGGCAAGTACGGCTTCGCCGGGCTTGATGGCAACGAAACCGACGATCCTGCCGGCCGCGACTGCGACCGTCGCGATCCATGCGGCCGCCAGTTCCGCGTCCACCCGCTGCCGCAGCGTCTCGCGGCTCGGCATCACGGGCGGGCCGACGCCCGGCAGGCTCGCGCTCGCATGCCAGATGTCGGCGATCGCGTCGCGGTCGCGCGCGTCGGCGGGGCGCAGGGTGAGGGCGGGGCTTGGGGTCATGGCGCGTCTCGGTTGGCAGGGGCCCCAGCGAAGTCGTCAAATCCGGCTTTGGCATGGCATGGACGCCTTGCGCGGTGGAGAAATGCGGCGCGATTGCTGCCGGGGCGATTCCGGTTTCCCGGAATCGATAGAACCGCTCTATCTCTTTGTTTCAGCCGCATTTCCGGACGCAAAACCGCTTCGCACTTTTGCTGGAAATGCTCTATGAGCCGGCCATGGCCGACGACGCAATGAAGACGCTGCTCCACCCCTTCGAGACCGGCATGCTGGCGCCGCCGCAAAAGCCGGCGCGCGTGCTCTTCCTCGGTGCGCGGGCAGGGTTCCGCCTGCCGCCGGACTGGTCCGCGCCGGTCCATGCCGTGCAGGGGTTCCGGCCTGATTTTCTGGCGCTGCGGCAGGCGGGCGTGGAGGTGACGCCGCTGGCCGAGGGCGCGGGCCATGCGGCGGCACTGGTGCTCGCCGGGCGCCATCGCGCGGAGAACGAGCTGCGGATCGCCGAGGCGCTGCGGCGGGTGGCGTCGGGCGGCACGGTCGTCGTCGCCGGCGGCAAGACCGACGGCATCGCCAGCCTGCGCAGGCGGGTCGAGGCGATCCTGCCCGTGGCCGGCTCCGCCGCCAAGCATCACGGCCTCGTCTTCTGGCTGGAGCGGCCGGCCGATGCGGAGGCCGAAGCGGCCACCGCGACGCTGACGCCGCGCCCGGCGCCGGTCGAGGGCCGCTACGTCACCGGCCCCGGCATGTTCTCGGCCGACGCGGTCGACCCCGCCTCGCGCCTGCTCGCCGACAGCCTGCCGGACGACCTCGCCGGCCGGATCGCCGATTTCTGCGCCGGCTGGGGCTATCTCGCCGCAAGGCTGGCGGAGCGGCCGTCGATCCGCGCGATCGACCTCTACGAGGCCGGCTACGAGGCGCTGGAGGCGGCGCGGGAAAATCTCGCTGATGCCGTCGCGGCGGGCCTGCCCGTCGGCTTCCACTGGCAGGACCTGGCGGCCGAGCCGGTGGCGGAGCGCTACGACGCGATCGTCATGAACCCGCCCTTCCACCAGGGCCGCGCCGCCGAGCCGGAGCTCGGCGCGCGCATGATCGCGGCGGCACGGACGGCACTGAAGCCGGGCGGCAGGCTGTTCGTCGTCGCCAACCGGCAGCTTCCCTACGAGCGGGCGCTGTCTCAGGGTTCCGGGGCGCAGGGCTTCAGGGCGCAGGGCGAGACCGTGCGCGACGCGCGCTACAAGGTGCTGTGGGCGGTGCGCTGAGCCGCAGCGCCGGCGTTCAGTTGAGGTTGGCGACGCGGCGCTCGGGCAGGGCGGGCGCCGCCTGCTCGATCACCAGCGGCTTCGGCTTGCCGAAGAAGAAGCCCTGCACGACCTCGCAGCCGGCGGCGCGCAGCAGCGTCGCCTGCGTTTCGGTCTCGACGCCCTCGGCGATTGTGTGGACGCCGAGCGCCCGCGACAGGCCGACGATGGTCGACACCACCGCGCCGGAGCTCGAATCCTGCTCCATGCGGCTGACGAAGGAACGGTCGATCTTCAGCTTCTTGAACGAGAAGTCGATCAGATAGCTGAGGTTCGAGTAGCCGGTGCCGAAATCGTCGACGGCGACCGACAGGCCCATCTCCGACAGCTCCTTGAGGATGGCGGCGGCGCGCTCGCGGTCCTGCATCATCGCTGTCTCGGTGACCTCGAGCTCGAGCCGGTGCGGCTCGATCGCGCTGTCGCGCATCACGTCGCGCACCAGCGACAGGAAATCCTTGGCCATGAACTGCACGGGCGAGATGTTGACGGCCACGAAGCAGTCGGCCGGCAGCAGGCGGGCATCGCCGCAGGCGCGCCGCAGCACCCATTCGCCGATCGGCACGATCAGGCCGGTCTCCTCGGCGATCGGGATGAACTCCATCGGCGGGATCATGCCGCGCTCGGGATGGCGCCAGCGGATCAGCGCCTCGTAGCCGACCACGCGGCCGGTGGAGAGGTCGTGCTGCGGCTGGTAGTGCAGCTCGAAATCGCCGCGCTTGTAGGCGACGTGCAGCTCGGATTCGATCCACTGCCGCTGGTCGGCGACCTGGCCCATATGCGGCTCGAACACCGCCCAGTTGCCGATGCCGGACGCACGCGCATGCTGCAGCGCGAGGTTGGAGCGGCGCAGGAGCAGGATCGGGTCCGTGCCGTCCATCGGCATCGCCACGATGCCGACCGACAGGTTGACCGACTGCAGGTGGGTCGAGAGCTGGTAGGGCTTCATCAGCGTCTCGATCAGCGCTTCCACCCGCCGGTCGATCGGCTCGCCGGCGGCGTCGTCCGCCAGCAGCACGGCGAACTCGCCGGCGCCGATGCGGCCGATGTCGAGGCCCTGGGGCAGGTTCGCCCGCAGCCGCTCCGAGATGCGCTTGATCAGCTCGTCGCCCTGGCTGTAGCCGATCGCGTCGTTGATCTGCTTGAAGCGGTCGATGTCGATGTCGATCAGGAACACCGGCTTGCCGCTGCGCGAGGTGGCGATCGCCGCCTCGGCCACCTTGCCGACCATGGCGGCGCGGCCGAGCAGCCCGGTCAGCTTGTCGACCTGCGTCTCGCGGAACACGTAGTTGGCGGATTCGTCCACGCCGGCGAAGAAGGAGAGCGACGAGCCGGCGGCGGCGAGCGCGCACAGCGAGGCGATGATGGCGCCGACCGCCTCGGCCGGCAGGCCCGCGATCTGGTCGCCCATGCCGTAGCGCAGGCCCCACAGGCCCAGCACGAAGCTGCCGATGCCGGCCGCCGCGATGGTCAGCAGCCGGAAGGCCTGGCTGCGCATGGGTGTCTTCGTGTCGTGCATGCAAACTGCCTCTAGGAGACACCACCATAGGCGGTCTCCCCTTAAAAACAGTTTCCGTCCGATCGGCTAAATTTAACGAACGCGCTTTCGAGGCGCGAATCGCCTGCGTTTCAGTCGTTTGCGGGCGCGTTTTCGAGCTTCTTCATCTCGTCCAGCGTCGGCATCGAGATGATGTGGTAGCCGGAATCGGCATAGTGCACCTCGCCGGTGACGCCCGATGCGAGGTCCGACAGGAGGTAGAGCGCCGAGCCGCTGACGTCCTCGATCGTCATGCTCTTGCGCAGCGGCGAGTTGCGCTGCTGGAACGAGTACATGTAGCGCGCGTCCGAGATGCCGGCGCCGGCGAGCGTGCGCACGGGCCCCGCCGACAGCGCGTTGACGCGGATGCCGCGCGGCCCGAAATCGTTGGCGAGGTAGCGCACGCTGGCCTCAAGCCCGGCCTTGGCCACGCCCATCACGTTGTAGTTGGGCATCACCCGCACCGAGCCGGCATAGGTCAGCGTCAGCATGGCCCCGCCGGCCGGCATCATCGCCGCGGCGCGCTTGGCGAGCTCCGTGAAGGAGAAGCAGGAGATCACCATGGTGCGCACGAAGTTCTCGCGCGTGGTGTCGCTGTAGGCCCCCTGCAGCTCGTTCCTGTCGGAAAAGCCGACCGCGTGGACGATGAAGTCGAGCTGGCCCCATTCGCGCTTCAGCGTCTCGAACACGGCGTCGACGCTGGCCAGGTCCTCGACGTCGCAGGGCAACACCAGCCGCGAGCCGAGCTGGTCGGCGAGCGGCTTCACCCGCCGCCCGAACGCCTCGCCCTGGTAGGTGACGGCCACTTCCGCGCCGTTGTCGACGACCCGCCGGGCGATGCCCCAGGCGATCGAATGGTTGTTCGCGATGCCCAGGACGAGGCCGCGCTTGCCCTTCATCAGTCCGTCCATGAGTGCGCCCTCAGCCGTTGTAGCGCTGCATGACCAGGGTGGCGTTGGTGCCGCCGAAGCCGAAGGAGTTGGACAGCACCGTGTCGATCCGCGCATCGTCGATGCGCTTGCGCACGATCGGCATGCCCTCGAACTCGGGGTCGAGCTCCTCGATATGGGCGCTCTCGCCGATGAAGCCGCCGCGCATCATCAGGATCGAGTAGATCGCCTCCTGCACGCCGGCGCCGCCGAGGCAGTGGCCGGTGAGCGACTTGGTCGAGCTGATGTGAGGCATCTTTTCGCCGAACACCTCGCGGATGGCGCCCATCTCCTTGGAATCGCCGACCGGCGTCGAGGTGCCGTGGGTGTTGATGTAGTCGACCGGCCCGTCGACCGTGGCGATCGCCTGCCGCATGCAGCGGATGGCGCCCTCGCCGGAGGGGGCCACCATGTCGTAGCCGTCCGACGTCGCGCCGTAGCCGACGACTTCGGCGTAGATCTTGGCGCCGCGCGCCTTGGCGTGCTCCAGCTCCTCCAGCACGACGACACCGGCGCCGCCGGCGATCACGAAGCCGTCGCGCTTCACATCGTAGGCGCGCGAGGCGACCGACGGCGTGTCGTTGAAGTTGGACGACATGGCGCCCATCGCGTCGAACAGGTCGGACATGGTCCAGTCGAGGTCCTCGTGGCCGCCCGCGAAGACGATGTCCTGCTTGCCCCACTGGATGAGCTCGGTGCCGTTGCCGATGCAGTGCGCCGAGGTCGAGCAGGCCGACGAGATCGAATAGTTGACGCCGTGGATCTTGAACCAGGTGGCGAGCGTCGCGGAAGCGGTCGAGGACATGGCCTTCGGCACCGCGAACGGCCCGATGCGCTTCGGGCTGCCGTTCTTCAGCGTCGTCTCGGCCGCCTCGAAGATCGTCTTGGTGGAGGCGCCGCCAGAGCCCATGACGATGCCGGTGCGCTCGTTGGTGATGTCGCCTTCCTCGAGGCCGGAATCGGCGATCGCCTGCTGCATGGCGACGTGGTTCCATGCGCCGCCCTTGTGCAGGAAGCGCATGGCGCGCCGGTCGACCAGCTCGGTCGGATCGAGCGTCGGCCGGCCCCAGACGCGGCACTTGAAGCCGTGCTCGGCGAACTCGTCGGAGAAGGTGATCCCCGACTTCGCCTCGCGCAGCGAGGCCTGCACCTCGTCGGCATTGTTGCCGATGGAGGACACGATGCCGATGCCCGTCACAACAACTCTTCTCATCGGGGATCCCTTGTCTGGTTCTGGTGGCTGGCCCGCCGGCGGGCGGCTGGCGCGGGTACCCGGCTCAGGCTTCGCCCTGCTTGGCAAGGCCCACCTTCAGGTCGGTGGCCTTGTAGATGGGATCGCCGTCGGCCTTCAGCCAGCCGTCGGCGATGCCGAGCACGAGGCGGCCGCGCATGACGCGCTTGAAGTCGACGCCGTATTCGACCTTTTTCACCTTGGGCGTGACCATGCCCTTGAACTTCACCTCGCCGGTCGACAGCGCCATGCCCTTGCCGGGCTCGCCCAGCCAGCCGAGGAAGAAGCCGGTCATCTGCCACAGCGCGTCGAGGCCGAGGCATCCCGGCATCACCGGATTGCCGATGAAATGGCAGGGGAAGAACCACAGGTCCGGTTTGATGTCGAACTCGGCGCGCACGAAGCCCTTGTCGAACTCGCCGCCCGTCTCGCTGATCTCGGTGATGCGGTCGAAC
>ERZ778021.3315-NODE-3315-length-11956-cov-3.408033_pt1 | contig 11956 bp, 5 predicted proteins | sample MGYA00375751_ERZ778021 | MGnify/ENA primary metagenome ERZ778021 (study PRJEB29350, sample SAMN05389814) | bioreactor metagenome | isolation source: Thiocyanate stock bioreactor | place: South Africa: University of Cape Town | collected 2013-08-29 ... | reverse complement strand
CCATCAACCAAAACATTGCCCTGCTTGGAGGAAGCGTGTTCGTACAGAGCGGTTTGCAGCGATTGGATATTTTCTCCGAAAACCAATACTCGTTCAAATCCACGCCCGTGGTTATCGGATATTCGCAAAATCTGTTCGGCTACAACTACCTGAAATGGAACAAGCGAATTGAACCTGTACGATACAGCACAGCACAAAAACAATACGCCGAAACGCTCGAATTAGTGGCTTCGGAGGCGGCCATGCGATTTTTTCAGCTTGCCACGGCACAGAACAATTTCCGTTCGGCAAGTTATAATTATGCTAATGCCGATACGCTTTTCAGTTACGCCAAAGGGCGGTACGAAATCGGCACTATTACTGAAAACGAGATGTTGCAACTGGAAATAAATTATCTTTCGGAACAAACCAATCGCCTGAATGCCCGCATTGAAATGGACGACCGAATACAGGATTTACGCAGTTTTTTGGGAATTACGGAAAACATGGATATGGTGGCGGAAGTGAGTGAAGCAGTGCCCCATTTTACTGTTCCCGTGGACGATGCGCTACAACTTGCGCGCCAAAACAGTCCCGACATGGAACTGCTTGCCTTGCAAAAACTTCAAAGCGAAAGTGCGGTGGCCTATGCCAAAGCTTCGCGAGGATTTAAGGCTGATTTGTATATGCAGTTCGGCTTGTCGCAAACCGACCGCAGTTTTGCCAACGTCTATCACAATCCGCTTAACCAGCAATTGGTTAGTTTGGGCATTCGCATCCCGATTTTGGATTGGGGCGTGGGGCGCGGACGGGTGGAAGTGGCAAAAAGCAACCTCGAAAAAGTAAAAATAGACATTGCGCAAGCGCGAACCGATTTTGATTCCAACGTGATAAAACTTGTGAAGCAGTTTAACCTGCAAGCCGATAAGGTTGCCATTGCCCGAAAAACCTCGGAACGTGCTGCTCGTCGAAATGATGTGGCGTACCGCCTTTATCTGCTTGGAAAATCCACCGTTCTCGACCTCAACGCCGCCATTGCCGAAAAAGACCGTTCACAACGCGATTATATCCGCGAACTGCAGAATTATTGGAGCCTCTATTACGGGTTGCGAAGCATTACGGGATGGGATTTTGAAAATAATCGATCTATTATTGTTTCGAGACAAGAATATTAAATACAAATTGAAAATGAATAACTCAGAAAACATAAACTCATTTCACGAATCCCGCGACAGCGCTATGGACAAACGCTTGCCCAAACGCTCGTTTTTCCAAAAATACAAATACTACCTGCTGGCCGGAGCGGCGTTTGTGGCGTTCCTCGTATTCGTTATCGTAAGCGTGTCGGGCGGACGAAAACTGCGCGTGGACGACGAAAAAATCGTGATTGCCAACGTGGCGGAAGCGCCGTTTCTCGATTACGTGGATGCCGAAGGCATCGTGCAGCCCATCCAAACCATCAAGCTCAACGCGCTGGAAAGCGGAATGGTGCAGGAAGTGGTTGCCGAAGAGGGGGCGATGCTGAAAAAGGGCGACGTGATTCTCGTGCTGCAAAATCCCGAATTAGAGCGCATCATCGAAGAGCAGCAAGCCGAATGGGAAAAACAGCGCATTCTTTACGAAGAAAAAAAGCTGGAAATGGAGCAGAAAACCATCCTGCTCAAGCAGCAAACACTTCAGGCGCGATACGAACTGAGCCGTTTGCAAAAAGACTTCGCGCTGGGCGAAGAAGAATTTAAGATGGGTGTAAAAAGCAAGGCGCAACTCAATGTGCAACGCGAAGAATTTACCTACAAAACCCAAAGCACCGCCCTGCAATTAGACGGGCTAAGACAAGACAGCGCCGCCACACACCTGCGCCGAACGCTGATGGACAATGACCTCGAGCGGGTACGAAAAACCACCTCACACGCCCGCGGACGAATGGATAATTTAATTGTGCGCGCCCCGATGGACGGACAATTGAGTTTCCTCAACGTTACGCTCGGCCTGCGGGTGGGACAATCGGAAAGCATTGGCGAAATAAAAGTGATGGACAATTTCAAGATACATACCCGATTGAGCGAGTATTACATCGACCGCGTACAGGTGGGATTGCCTGCATCGGTAACCTATCAGGGAAAGAAATATCCGCTACGCGTGTCGAAAGTCGTTCCCGAAGTGAAAGACCGGCAATTTGATGTGGATTTGGTGTTTACGGAGACCATGCCCGACAACGTACGCATTGGCAAAAGTTTCCGGGTGCAGGTGGAGCTGGGACAACCGGAAACGGCCATCGTCATTCCGCGCGGCGATTTTTTCCAAACCACCGGCGGACAGTGGATTTATAAGTTGAACAAATCGGACGACAGGGCAGTGAAAACACCCATCAGCGTTGGTCGGCAAAATCCGGTGCAGTACGAAATAGTGAGCGGACTGCAAGCCGGCGACCGCGTGGTGGTGAGTGGATACGCTAATTTTGGCGATGTGGAGGAACTGGTAATAAAATAGTTTTAAGTGCTGAGTTGGTAATTATTAGTAAGTTTAAGGTTTAAAGTTTGAAAATTTATCAAACCGCCGGCTGCAAACTTCGGTCTTCGGACTTCTAACAGTCTATTTAGTATTTGGTAATTAATAATTTGTAATTAAAAATATATGCTGTTACATTATCTAAAAATCGCGTGGAGAAATCTCCTGAAATACAAAACCCAAACCATCATCAGTGTATTGGGATTGACCATCGGCGTGGTGTTTTTCGCGTACGGATACCATTGGTATAAATACGAAACAACATACGACAACTTTTATCCTAATGCCGATAGAGTTTACAGAATGTACAGTATGTACAAAAGTTCTGGGAAACCATACGAAATGGGAACTATGCCCTATATCGCCGTAGAGAAATTACAACAAGCTTTCCCCGAAATAGAAAAAGTGGCAGTACAATATCCAAACTCTGGCTCTAATTTTAAATACAACAATAAAAATTTGGGATATCCACTGCTTGAGTTTGTGGACGAGCGTTTTTTCAATATGTTTCCACCCAACGTTATCGCCGGTAAAGTGGATGCAAATACCTTTAAAAATAGTGATGAGATTGTCCTTACTGAATCTTTCGTGCGAGAACATATCGGAACGCCGGAAGAAGCATTAGGAAAGGTACTCGTTTCGGGATACGGTAAATCTTATGTCGTAAAAGCGGTTATTTGCAACCCTCCGGCAAACAGCATTTTCAAAAGAGTGGGATACTTATCCGATTCGGATGCACTATTCTTATATACAAAAGTCGACGATGTTGTAAAATGGCACGATTTTAATGATACAAGAGCTTTTTTCCAGTTAAAAAAGAATACAGATATCAAAAAATTCAACGAAAAATTAAGGACTTTTGCCATCGACAATAATTACAATGATGATCTGTTATTTGGTATGGTTCCCCTAAAATCCGTTAGACAAACGATCAGCAATCCGTTCGATAAAGTGACATTCGATATAAAATATATCCGCACGTTTATTCTTTCGGCGCTGTTATTGATTTTTGCCGCGTTTTTCAACTACCTCAATATTCTCATCAATACAATGTTTACACGCGTAAGGGAAATGAATTTGCGCCGGGTAAACGGGGCATCCACACTCAATATTTTCGGGCAGATAGTCATAGAAATGCTTCTGTTGATTGTCGTTGTGCTTCTTTTTTCGTTTTGCGCACTGGAGTTGACTATTCCGGTTTTCGAAAAAACTTTTTCCACCATAATCATTACCGGTAAAATATATCGGATTTTGCTCGTTACTATCTGTGCAGTTAGCACAATGCTTTACCTTACTGCATTTGTGTTCTTATCCCGGTTTATCCGAAAAACTTCGTTAAGACAATCTACCCCGACAAAAAACAAATTCTCATCCAACAGAATTAGCTTGGTATTACAGCTTGCTATCAGCCTGTTTTTTATCCTAAGCGCGTTTGTTCTTTATCGTCAAGTGCATTTTATGCACAATGCCGATTGGGGATTCAACAAAAATCATCTTCTGCAAATAGAAATGAAGTTGAACGAAAGAATTCCCTTTATGGAAAATGTAAAAAAACTGCCAATGGTGAAAAACGTCATCAATACCAATTTTTTCACCATTATTCCGAATATGGAAAATATGGGAGGAACACGCGCGATGGATGTTGAATGGGAAGGCAAGCCGATGGATTATAATCCTGTTTTTCAAACTTTTGATGTGGAAATGAATTTTGTTACGGATATAGGGCTTACTTTACAAATGGGGCGGGATTTTGCCGAACAGGATTTAGTCGGCAGGTGGAAATCCGATAAAATACTCATCAATGAAACCGCTCAACGAATAATGGAAATGGAAAATCCCATAGGAAAGAAAATAACCGTCCCCGCCAATTGGTCTAACGAGCAAGGACGCGGAAAAGAAGAATTTGAGATTATAGGTTTAGTAAAAGACTTTCATACCATTGCCCTGCAAAGTGAGATTCCTCCTTTATTAATTAAAGGGATGAGTAACGCCAATGGTGGATACTTTAATTACGTGCGTGTTGTTTCCGGAACAGAAAACGATGCCATTAAAGCCATCAATGAACTTGTGTTAAAACACCAACCCGACGACGAAAACGAAGAATTAGTGAAAACAGTGGACAGTATCTTGGCCGATTTAAGCAAAACCGAACAAGATGTAATGAATTTGTTCTTCACTGTAGCCGCTTTGTGTGTGTTGATTGCCGTTTTCGGCATCTATTCCGTGTCGCAGCGCGAAACGCAACGACGCCGCAAGGAGATTGCCATCCGCAAAACGGCGGGAGCGAAAACGCGCGAGATAATGGCGATGTTCATTCGCGAGTACCTGATTATTACGCTTGCAGCGTGCGCCGGGGCGTTCCCGTTGGCCGGATTATTTATGCACCGTTGGCTGCAAGGGTTTGCCTATCGCATTTCCATTTCGTGGTGGATGTTTGCGGTGGTGAGTTTGGTTGTGGCGGTTATCGTGCTGCTTACAATTTTTAGTCAGGTAAACAGAGCGTCAAATCAAAATCCGGCGGAGGTGGTGAAATCGGAATAAAAGTCTAAAGTCTTGACTCTTAACTTTTATCATCTAAAAAACAAGTATATGTTCAAAACGGCACTTAAATTAATATTCCGAAATTGGTGGCGCAACAAAACGTTCACACTTATTTCCATCCTCAGCCTTACCGTGGGTATTGCTTGCACGGCTCTGCTGATTTCTTTCGTCAGCTACGAATACGGCATCGAGAAAAACAATCCCAACCGCAATAAACTGGTGTGGGTGATGCAGGATATGCCGTCCAATCCCGGAGAAAAAGTGGCGTATATGAGCAGCGATGATCCCAAACAACTGCAAGAGAAGTATCCCGAAATGGAAGGGTTCCTGCAACTGAACAGTTTTGGCATGAAGTATATCGAGGTGAACAACCAACATCTTGAGCCAATGGAAATTCTCAACGTGGATGCCTCTTTTCCGGAATTCTTTCCGTTCGAACTGCTGTACGGTTCATGGAACGCTTTCCACAATCCGCAGTCGATCGTTCTTAGCGAAAAGCAGACACAAAAGTTTTTCGGCAACGAAAACGCTCTGGGAAAACAGATTACGGTGTGTAAGGAGGACGGTTTCGGCTCGGAAAAAATAATCGTTTACACGGTTGGGGCAGTAACAAAAAGCCGCACGCAGTCGGCCATTATCTTCGACGGGCTTGTCTGCGACCCCGAAAACAACTGGGGCGGTCCCACACTGTTGATGATGCCGGTGCATACAGACCGCTCCCAATTTGAAGAAAAGGTGAAGAAAGACCGGATACCGACGCTCGCAGGAGGACAGTATTATTTTTATTCGTTCGATCAATCCATTTCATCCACTTATAACCAGCAACAACTCAATTACTGGCATTACAGAAAAAACAGCCTGTTGCTCGTCGGGCTGATTTCCGCGATCCTGGTGTTCCTCACGGCAGTGTTCAATTACGTGAACATGAGTTTTTCACGCGTCCTGCAACAGGTAAAAGCACTCCACACACAAAAATTGATGGGTGCCCGCGCATCCGATGTGCGGATACAGATTTTTGCGGACACCTTCCTTGCCGTTCTCATCTCTTTCGTATTGGCAATACTGATGATGCACGATTTGCTGCCGGTTTTCAACCAGGTGGTGTCGGTCGATTTTTCACCGGGATATTTCTACAGCAAAGATTTTTACCCGATACTGATACTGTTCATTGTTGTGCTTACGGTGATCCCGGCCTGGATAATGAGCCGGAAAATCAGCCGCCTGTCGGGAAGCGACTACCGCCTGTTTTTCGCTACCCGTAAAAACCGATGGATTGGCACGTTGATTACCGTGCAGTTTGTTGTTGCTTTCGCTTTGATCATCGCCACCCTTACGGCAAACCGGCAGGTAAGCCTGGTGAAACAAACCGGCAACCGGTACCGGAACCTGATAGAGATATCTGGGGTGATGGAGATTCAGGAACTTCAAAAACTGACATCCCGGTTAAAAAATATTCCCGGCGTATCCGGTGTTTCCATAGGAAACCTGCCCGTGATGAACTCATGGATTATGCACGGCACGTTACGAAAAGAAACCGGGGAAGAAATTGAAACGGCGGTGCTGCAACTCTCGGGAGATGAAGAATTATTAGACATACTTAATCTCCGGCAACTTTCGGGAGACGATTGGAGGTCATCATTCCAAATCAATCCATATTCGGTACTGGTGAACAAGACGTTTGTCGATATATTGGGCAAACGGGAAACGGAGTTAACGAACGAGCCCTTATCCAAGTATTTCGATGTGGGAGATTCGGTATCCGTTATCGCCGGAGTAGTGGAAGATTTTCACTTCAATTCCTTAGAAGAAAAAACAACGTCGTTTGTGATAGGGCGATATGCTTATGATCCGAGATACACCAGCACATTGCGTGTCAGGCTCGACGGCAAGAATGATTCCGAAACCTTTTCCGCCATTAAATCGGCATGGTGGCAAACCTTTCCCGATGACGGGTTCACTTACATCGACACCTATAATGAATTTATCAAACTCAACATTAAAATCTTCGAGATGTCGCGTCTGCTCAACATGTATTCGTTTATCAGCATCCTGCTTACCTGTTTCGGCTTGTTCGGTATCACATTTTATGCGGTTCGTCAACGCACCAAAGAAATCGGTATCCGAAAAATCAACGGGGCGAAAACGCCGCAACTCTTATGGTTGCTGATGAAACCGATATTTATATGGATGGCAATAGCCTTTGTGGTAGCAGTGCCGATAGCGTGGTGGTTTATAGAAAGATGGTTGCAACAGTTTGTTTACCGGATAGATGTATCGGTAAGCTCGTTTTTACTTGCATTGTTATTAGTCGCCGTTATCACATTTTTAACCGTTAACTGGCACGTATGGCGCACGGCGCGAAGCAATCCGGTGGAGAGTTTGAAATCGGAATAAAAACAAGGAATTAACGTGCCAATATGCTAATGAGTCAGTCTATTGCTGAGAATAAAAAGGATAACATAAAATAAACAACAGCCGGCAGTCTTAATTTTTAATTCTTATTTTTTAATTTTTAATTATTGACTCCCGGCTCTAAAATCTAAAAATAATGCAAACAAAAACAATTTTTTTCGCTCTCGCAAGCCTGTTTTTACTGACAAGTTGCACTGGTAAAAACAAACAACCAAAAGACGAATCGCCTTTGAATAAAACAGAACAGACCGAAGCCGTGGACTCCAACAAAATTTACGAGGTATGGGAAGTGGACGAACCGCCTGTTATGCCTTAAACCAAATTAATTCGGTTATTGACAAAACTAATAATAAACGGGTGAAGCGACTTCCAAGTCGCTTAAGAAAAGAATAAAGCGAGCCGGAACTCGCTTCACCCACTCTAAAAATCAAAAAAATATGTTCAAAACAACTCTAAAACTCATTTTCAGGAATTGGTGGCGTAACAAAACGTTCACACTCATTTCCATGCTCAGCCTTACCGTGGGCATCGCCTGCACGGCATTGTTGATTTCATTCGTCAGCTACGAATACGGCATCGAGAAAAACAATCCCAACCGCGACCAATTGGTGTGGGTGATGCAGGGATCTTCTGATGACTCGGGATCCAAATGGGCATTTATGAAAAAGGAAATCGCCGGACAACTCAAGCAAAAATATCCTGAAGTGGAAGATGTTTTGCAGTTTGGTTCGCCGTTTATAAAGTATGTTGAGGTAAATAACCAAAAGTTTGATGCACCTGTCATTCTCAATGTAGATGCTTCGTTTCCGTCGTTCTTCCCGTTCGAGTTGCTTTACGGAAGTTGGAACGCTTTCAATAATCCCAACTCCATTCTCCTGAGTGAAAAACAGGCACAATTGTTTTTTGGCGATGAAAATCCGATAGGCAAACAGATACGGATTTCCGAAGTTTTCGGAAATGACAACGATTACACGGTGGAAGGTGTAATAAAAAATCGGGAACAATCGGGTATTGCTTTCGATGCTTTATTTTGTAATCCGGATACAAAAGACGGAGGAAACACGTTTTTAAAACTCGCAAAAGGAACTAATTTGCAGCAATTTGAGCAGAAAGTAAGAAAAGAGAAATTAGCAGCGAAAGACAAAGTGTATTATTTTTATGATTTCGACGATGCTCTCTCTTTCGAAAATTCGAGACACACCAAACTGCATTCCCGAAAAGATACTTTATTACTTATCGGGTTTATTTCAGCTATTTTAGTGCTTCTTATCGCTATTTTCAATTATGTGAATTTGAGTTTTTCGCGCGTGTTGCAGCAAGTAAGAACCCTGCATACGCAAAAACTGATGGGCGCAAAACCTGTTGACGTGCGGTGGCAGATTTTTTTGGATACGTTTCTCACAGTTTTCATCTCGTTTGTACTGGCGATGTTCCTGATGCACGATTTATTGCCCGTTTTCAAACAGGTAGTGGCCGTCGATTTTTCATCGAGATATTTCTACAACAAGGACTTTTTCCCGTTACTGATGCTGTTGATTTTTCTGCTGACGGTAATTCCCGCCTTAATAATAAGCCGGAAAATCAGTCGCCTGTCGGGAAGCGATTACACCCTGTTTTTCGTAACCAGGAAAAACCGTTGGATAGCCGCTATGGTGACGGTTCAATTTATCGTTGCTTTCGCGCTTATTATCGGAACACTAACGGTAAACAAACAGGTTAATCTGGTAGAAAAGGACATAGAGCGTTACAAGGATGTGATTGAGGTGGGAAGTCCGCTTGCTAAAGAATCCATCGTGCCATTCGAGTCTCGGTTGAAAAGCATTCAAGGCATCCAAAGCTACGCTTTCAGTGAAGGTGGAGTAAATTCCATATTTGTTGGTGAAAACACTTTCCGGAAAAAGAACGGTGAAGAACAAAAAAGTAATGTGTTGCTGATTACCGGTAGCGATGGATTTGCCGAAGTATTGCAACTTAATCAGATTTCAGGTGTTGGTTGGGACAGTGCACACGAAAAGTATCCCCATCCGGTTTTCGTAAACAAAACATTTGCCGATGTAGCCGAAACATCGCCGGAGAATATGGTAGGTAATTCGTTGCGCAGTTATATTGACAACCATGACTCGTTGGCCGTTGTAGCCGGAGTGGTGGAAGATTTTTACATTGGTTCGGTGGAAAACAAAGCTATTCCTGCAATAATAAGATATAAAGATAAAACAAAGCAACTCATCAACATTTATATTCGAACGCAAAAAGGAGAAACCAAAAACGTGGTAAAATCGCTTAAACAAGCTTGGGCACAGGCATACCCCGATGATTTTTTTATGTATGGCGAAGTATATGACACTATGATTGGAGCCAACAGCAAAATCTTCGAGATGTCGCGCCTGCTCGACATGTACTCGCTGATCAGCATCCTGCTTACCTGTTTCGGGTTGTTCGGCATCACGTTTTACGCCGTGCGGCAGCGAACCAAAGAAATCGGAATCCGAAAAATAAACGGGGCGAAAACGCCGCAACTCTTATGGCTGCTGATGAAACCGATGTTCGTGTGGTTGGCGGTGGGATTTGTGGTTGCCGCGCCGTTGGCGTGGTGGCTGATGGAACGGTGGCTGCAGCAGTTTGTTTACCGGATAGATGTATCGGTAAGCTCGTTTTTACTTGCATTGTTATTAGTCGCCGTTATCACATTTTTAACCGTTGGCTGGCACGTGTGGCGCATGGCGCGGAGCAATCCGGTGGAAAGTTTGAAGGCAGAGTAAAGTCAAAGTCTATTAAATAAAACTATATTTATTAAAATATAAGATAAATAATGAAATTACTAGCATTGCCGTTTAGAGTTTTAGGCCGATTCAGACTGTATTCAATTGTCAACATGTTGGGATTGGCAATAAGTCTGGCGTCTGTTATTGTTATTGCGAGGTATATCAATCAGGAAACTACCGTAAATCATTTTGCTTCGGATCTGAAACACACTTACATCTTATCGATAGAGAATCCCGAAGACGGGCGAAAACGTTTTGGTGGAGCTACTGTACGAGCCGAAGACAACATCCCCTTTCCTCCCTTGTTGAATAATCCTTCGGTAAAAAATACAACTACATTTTTTGCATACGAAGAAGACTTTATCGTTTCAGGCAACCACCGTATCAATGTAAAAGCAATAGCTGCCGACAGCAATTTCTTTAAAATTCTACCGTTTCCAATACGTTACGGAAGCCATAAAATGATTGATCCCAGCGATGCAATCATTACCGAAAAATTCGCACAAAAGCTTTTCGGGAAAGAAAATCCAATAGGGAAAAAATTCACCCACTCTTCGGGCGACGAACTAAAAGTGGTTGGAGTTACCGGAAAGCCTTCTTCCAAATCGTTCCTCGCTTTTGATATTCTCCTTGACAAGGATCAGCGCCAATTTATGGCTATACAAGCGTTTACCCTGATCAAATTACACACAGGAGCCGATGTGAGGAAATTAAACGACAGCAATAGACAGTTAGACGAGTCGAGATCTGTCGCTCCCAATCCTGTCCGTCTTCAGTTATTTCCCTTGAAAGATTTTTACTTCGACCGTACACACGAGGTATGGAAAATAACACGTAACAATGATCTTTCGGTATTTGTGAAGGGGAACAGAAATGCCGTGAAAATACTTCTCGTTGTAGGTATACTCATCTTGTTGGTGGGGCTTTTTAACTTCATCAATATCTATACGGTCATCACATTGAAACGCGGAAAGGAGTTTGGTGTAAAAAAAATATTCGGAGCCGGTAAAGGACAAATATTTTGGCAAATCTATGGTGAAAATCTCCTGATGACGCTAATTGCGGTCTTTTTAGCCTGGTTCTTCATCGAGATAGCTCAATCGTATTTATCAACCCGGCTTAACTTTGAGGTGATACCAAACCCTGTGTTCAGTATCTTATTTTCAGTTTTAATCCTGATTTTTCTGCCTTTAATAACCTCACTACATCCTTATCTCAGGTATCATTATTCAAAGCCCATCGCGTCGCTCCAATCTGTATATGTGCGAGGGGTTTCACTGGCCTCACGCAAAACGTTTCTGTTTCTGCAATATGTCATCACTTTCGGGTTGATAGTTATTGCTCTCTTTTTTATGAAACAATTGAATTATATGCTAGCCGTCAATCCCGGATACAACACCAAAGATGTAATTATGGCAAGAATGATGCACCGTGATATGAATGCTTTCAGAAGCTCCGACATGGAAGCAGCATTCCGCAAAATAAGCGAAAATGCGACTCTTGTTAGGGACAGGATGAACAAATCGCCTTTATTTTCAGACTGGGAGTTCGGGCTTCCTGTGTATAATCTGGAAGCGAAAGTTCCGATGAAACGTTCCGACAGAAGTAATTATCAACCCGTAAGTTCTGTCGGGATGTCGCCTCAATACATGAAGATGTTCGGTTTTCAGTTAAAAGAAGGCCGCTTATGGGATTCAACCGATGTGAACGGTGAATTTAAATACATCATCAATGAATCGGCTGCGAAATTATTT
>ERZ778021.3314-NODE-3314-length-11958-cov-5.957742_pt1 | contig 11958 bp, 6 predicted proteins | sample MGYA00375751_ERZ778021 | MGnify/ENA primary metagenome ERZ778021 (study PRJEB29350, sample SAMN05389814) | bioreactor metagenome | isolation source: Thiocyanate stock bioreactor | place: South Africa: University of Cape Town | collected 2013-08-29 ... | reverse complement strand
CTCGTAGGCGGTCACAGCCTGCCCGGACCGCCTACGAGAGGGCCGGGTCCCTTACTCGTCCCCCGCAACCGTCCCTCAGCCGCCCGTCCTCCCCCTCCTAGCGCCCGAGCAACGCACGCACCACGCGCCAATACGCGCGCAACACGAACCTCACCGGCAACGAACGCGCTACGGGCGGGATGAAGGGCGAGTCGAGGTCGGCGGTCAAGGCGGCGGCGAACTCGCCGGCGGAGACGGCGCGGGATCGTTGGATCGCGCGGCGTTCGCGCAGGAGGCGGGGCAGCCAGGCCAGCGCTTCGGCGTCGGCACGCAGCTTCTGGGTCCCCCAGCCGCCCGCCGCCGAGGCGAGGAGGAGCGCGACCTCGGTCGCCAGCAGGGCCGGCGCCAGCAGGACGAGCAGCGGCGCCGGGTAGACGCGGACCAAGGTCGCGAGGCGGTTGCGCTCGAGCCAGCGCCACTTGCTGCCGGCCGAGGCAGTGAACTCGTAGTCGTGGGCGACGACGGCGTGCGGTTCGATCCCCACCGTCTCCCCCGCCAGGCGCAGGCGGAGCGAGAGGTCGACGTCCTCGTGGTACATGAAGAAGCGCTCGGCGAAGCCGCCGAGGCGGCGCCAGACGTCGAGCGGCACGGCCAGGCAGGCGCCGGAAAGGGCGGTGACGATCTCCGGGTCCGGCGCCGCGGCGACCGGCTCGTCGTGCATCCCCGCCCAGACGATGCAGGTGAAGTGGACCGGGTTGCCGGCGGAGTTGATCGTCGTCCCGTCCGCGCCCGCGACGAGCCCCTGCCAGGCCGACCAGCCGCGGCCCTCGAGCCAGGGCCGGCGGATCGCCTCCCCCCACCCCGGCAGCGGCATCGCGTCCGGGTTGAGGATCACCAGCAGGTCACCGGTCGCGGTGGCCGCGCCGACGTTGGCGCCGCCCGCAAACCCGCGGTTGCGCCCCATCGTCACGACCTTCGCCGCCGGCGCCAGCTCCCGCGCCACGGCGGCGGAGTCGTCAGGCGAGTCGTTGTCGACGACGATCAGCTCGTCGCCCTCACGCAGCTCTCGCAGCAGCGGCGGCAGCGTCCGGCGCAGCTCGGCGCCCGAGTTCCAGGCGACGATCAGGACTGAGACGGAAGGACGCACCGACGCGGAGGCTATTCAGCCCGCCGCGCCGGCGCCCTTCCGTGCCCTCCCCAGGGCTACTTCTTCTTGCCGCCCGACTTCTTGCAGGAGGCGACGTTCAGACGAAGCTTGTTCGTCTTCACAACCTTGCCGTTCTGGCCCTTCATGTTGAGGATGGCGAGCTGCGGGCTCTTGCAGAGGTTTTCCGAGTTCTGCAGGAGGCTCCTCTTGCCGCCCTTCATGTTCAGGATGAACGTCTTCAGCGGCACGTCCGGGGTGTTGTTGAACACCGTCTTCAGGCCGCCGTGCTTGGAGCTGATGACGCCGTCCAGCTGGATGTTGATCTGGCCGTTCAGGTCTGCCAGGAGGTCCGGAAGCTTGTGCTTCGAGGACACCATGTAGACCGGCCCCTTCAACTTCTGCTTCAGCAGGGGGCTGCTCGCTTCGGCCTGCCCGTAGATCGAGTTCTTCGGGCATTCCTTCGCCGCCAGCTGGACCCGGGTGCACACCGTCTTGATGTGGCTCTGGTCGAGGAACAGCGAGTGCGGCAGGTTCAGCGCGGTGCGGGCGATGTTGGCATCACCCGGGCGCGCCTTCAGCACGACCCGGATCTTCGGATTCTTGGCCCGCGTCGTCCCGCCGGTGATCTTGGCGTGGAACGAGGGCTTGAACCCGAGCTTGCCGCACCCGGTCGCCTGGTAGGCCGCGCTGACCGCGTAGCTGCTCCAGGCGCCCGCGTCGGCCGGGTTTGAGCCGCCGCCGCTGAGCGTCCCCGCCACCGCGCCGGCGGCGCAGTTGGTCGGGTTGATCATGAACTTGTAGCGGTTCATGTCCACGTCGATCGAGCGGATGTCCAGCTTGACCCCGCCGAACACGTTCGGGATCGGGTCGGACACGGCGTTGATCTGGGCGGTCAGCGGGGCGACGTTGAGCGCCACCCGGACGACCACGGTGCCGAGGTCGAACGGACCGGCGACCGCCGGGGTGATGATCGCCATCGACAGCGGCGCGCCTTTGTAGGGGCCGGCGAGGTACGCCGTGCCGCCCAGGCTGAGCGGCGCGTTGCCGGTGCCCGAGAGCGTCGTCGCCGAGCCGATCGCGCTTTCCGAAGAGCAGGTCGGTTTGGCCTGGAAGGCCCGACCGCTGCCCGCCGCCGCGGCGGCCAGTTCGGCTTCCCCGCAGTAGGGGATCCCGGCCAGCCGCCCGACGAGGCCCTTCGGCAGGGTCACGTTCACGACTTTCAGCTCCTGCTGGCCGTCGCTGCGACCGATATGGACGGTGAACGGCGAGTACTTGCCGGCTGCGGTCGAGTCGGATTTGGCGGTGTAGCTCGGCGTGAACTTGCGGGCGCCGAGGCTGGTCGGGCAGCTGCCGCCGCCCGGGTCGCTCGACAGCGTCAGTTTGCTCGACACGTCGACCTGTTCGCCAGGACGCGCCCACGGTTCCATCTTGCCGGTGGCTTCGCTGGAGCAGGTGGACGGGCTGGTGAGCACCGCCTTGCCGCCGTCGAATTTCAGTTTTACCGAGGTGAACGGCACCTGCGGCAGCCCTTCGGGCAGCGCGCCGGCGAGTTCACCGACCTCCTTTTCGTTGAAGGTCGTGGTCAGCTGACCGGTTTCCTTGTTGGCCGACACGTTGCCGACCAGCCGCACATCGATCCCCTCGTCTTCTTCCTTCGCTTCGACGAGGATCCGGAACTCTTCGCCCGATTCAGGATTGGAGCTCATCTGCGTGCCGACGTAGATCGAGCCGACCAGCGGTTTCGCCAGCGGCGGCGAGTCGATCTGCACCGAGCCGATCATCGAGTCGGACGGGCATTCGTTGCTGTACGTGCGCGCGCCCTTCTTGAACTGGGCGTCGGTGCATTCGCCGAGCCCGACCGCACCGGACGGGTTCAGGCCCATGCCTTCCGGTAGCGCCACGACCGCTTTGCGGAGGTGCGACTCCTGCACCGCGCTTTCCGCGCCGGTCAGGTATTTGAGCGTCGTCTCGACGGTCGCCGGAGCAGGCGAGTCGACCGCGCCGGTACCGGCATCGACGTTGATGCCGGGCGTGAACGGGACCGCGTCACAGCCGGTCTGCTGGACTGCCGTGCCAACGCCCCCAGTGTTCGATTCGACTTTCGCCTCGAAGGGGGTCGAGCCGAACGGGAAGTTCGCATCGGGCTGTTCGTAGGACTCTGCCCGGAACCAGGTCGAGTAGAGCGTCTGGAACTGGTTCGGGTTTTCGCAGGTGGTCGGATTGTTGATGTAGGTGCCGTTGCCCGTGGTTGCACCGAAGTTCACCAACCGACTGATCAGGGTGGAGAACGGGGCTGACGGCGGCGGCAGTTCGATCCGGAAGGACTCATGGAAGTCGTTCTGCCAGGCGACTTCAGTCCTCAGGAAGACCTCCTCTTTGCCGGCTACCACGAAGCCGAACAGCGCCGGTTCACCTTTTTCGGGCTCAAGGTTGTAGACCGGGACTTTGGTCAGGCTCGTGGTCGAAGGCGGAACGATCGCGCCTTTCGGCAAGAAGATCCCCGGTGCCGTTTCCGGTTTCGGTTCGACTTCTTTCGCCGTGTTGACGACGAGGGTCACTTCCTCTTCGCCGACTTTCGATTCGGCACAGTTCGGAGCGATGATTTCTTTGCCGCCGCCGATCGGCACTTTGCGGGTGAAGTCCGCCATCGAGCACTTTGGCGTCGCATTCGGGTTCACCGTCAGACCGGGGGGAAGATCGACGCGCAGGGTTTTGATCGTCCGTCCCGCTTCCGGTTCTTCGATCGTCGTCACCGGGGTGCAGAGTTCGGCGTTCGGGCAGGCCGCAATCGGTCCGCTGGCATTTTCCAGCGCCGCTTCCCCGAGCGCACCGTGGCGGATGATGTACTGGGTAAAGCCGATCGGCGGATGACCGCCGGCCTGGGTGAAGAACGCGCCGCCGGTTTCGGCCGAACAGCGGTAGAACGGACTGGCCCCTGCCGGTTCATCCGTTTTGCACGTGCTCGCCTGGAACCCGTTCCCGTGCGTAGGAGGCAGGTTCACCGTCGGGGTGTGCTGCGGTTCGATGATGTTTCCCGTGTCCGCCCGTGCCATCGAAACCGACACCGCGAACAACGCTCCCACGCATAGAAGAACGAGTGTTACCGAACGCTTCACCATCAATTTCCCTCCTCCGTTAACGCAATTCCCCAAAAGCGATAACGCCGTCCCTGCGTGGCGGTGCTTCTCTCCCTGGCACTGCTCCCACGGCTCACCCTAGCGTCCTGAACGGGCGAATCAAGGCCGGCGGAAGAGGAAGATGGAACGGAAAAACGATCCGGAAACCCTGGAAACAAGCGGATTTGGCGCTCCAAGCTGGCTACCCAGCTAATTTTGAGCCGGCTACCCAGCTAGATCTAAGCCGGCTACCCAGCTAATGTGCTTGGCCTTCTGGCCGTTGCCGTCCTTGGACTTCTTGCCGCCGTTGCCGCCTCTGTGCTTCTGGCCGGCTCCCTTGTGCTTCCCGCCCGCCTTCTTCTTGTGCTTCTTCTTGCCGTGGCAGGGAGTCTGAATCCGCACGTGACGGTTCGACTTCTTCCCGTTCTGACCGGTGAGGCGGATGATCCCCTTCACCGGTTTGGCGCAGAGGTTCGTCGACGCCTGCAGCAGGCCGTGCTTGCCGCCCGGCAGGGTGAGGACGAATTTACTCACCGGTAGGTCCGGGATGTTGGCGAAGGTGGTGCGGATGCCGCCCTTGAAGCTGTCGATCCTGCCGTCGAGGTCGATGTTCACCTGACCACGGAGGTGAGCGACCATGTCGGGCAGCGTGTTGTTCGAGGAGCGCAGGACGACCTGGCCTTCGAGCGGGTTGGAGAGCAACGGCGACCAGGCGCGGGCGTAGCCGTACACCGACTTCTTCGGGCACTGTTCGGCGGCGAACTGGGGACGCGTGCAGACGGTGCCGAGGCTCGACTGATCGAGGAAGATGGAATGCGGCAGGGCGACAGAGGCGAGCTTCGTGTTCGCCTGCCCTGCCTTGGGGGTCAGGGTCGCCTTCAGTTTCGGGTGCTGGGCGCGCCTGGTCTGGCCGAAGAGGCGCAGCTTCAGGCCCGGCTTGAACGCGAGGCCTTGGCACCCTTGGCCCTGGAAGGGGTCGGAGACGTCGACCGACGACCAGGCCGCCGGATTGGTCGGGTCTCCCCCGCCTCCCTGGACGGTCCCGGCGGTCGCCGACTTTTCGCAGTTGGTCCCGTTGAGGGTGAATTCCTTGCGGTTCAGATTGACCTGGATCGAGCGGATGTCGAGCTTCACGCCGCCGAAGACGTCGGGGATTTCGGCGCTGGTCGAGGCCTGCCCGGTTTCCGGGTTGAGGCTGAGCGGCGCGCGGACGACGACGTTGCCGAGGTCGAACGGACCGGCCACCGCCGGGGTGATCACGACCACCGAGAGCGGTGCCCCCTTATATGGACCGGAGAGGTAGACCTTGCCGTTGATCGTCAGCGGGTCGGAGCCGGTGCCGGCCTGGATCGTCGCCACGCCGATTGCGCTTTTACCGTTGCAGGCCGAGCTCTTCTGCTGTTCGGCGCCGGACTTCCTCAGCGCCGCTTCGTATTCCTTCGGCTGGCAGTAGGGGATGCCGGCGAGTTTCGCCGTCGCCCCCGGGGGCAGCGTGATGTTGAAGCCCTTGATCTCCTGCTGGCCGTCGCCGCGGGTGATGTTCAGGGTGTAGGGCGTGTAGGCGAGCGCCCTGCCGGTACCAGGCTGCGCCGAGAAGCCGGGACTGAACGGCCGTTCCGCCATCGTCTTCGCGCAGGGACCGCCGCCGGGCGCCTGGGTCAGTTTCAGTTCGGTGGTGGCGGTCGGCGTCGTCGCCCCGGTCGAGTACGGGACCGCGCTCGAGGTCGACGTGTTGGTGCAGAGCGGCGGGCTCGACAACACCGGGATCGAGTGTTTCGCCTGCGGGCCGAAGGTCAGCGTCGCCGAGCTGAACGCGACCTGCGGCAGTTCGGCGAATTCGCCGGTGATCTGGCCGGTGGTCGGGTTCGCCTTGATCTTCCCTTCCTCGCGGACCTGGACCCCGTAATTGTTCGCTTCGGCGTTGAAGAAGATCCGGTACTCCTGCCCCGACAGCGGATCCCGGCTCTTCTGTTCGGCCAGGTAGACCGGGCCCTTCAGCGAGCCCGCCGGGAGCTCCGGCGCTTCGATCGCGATCGTCCCGATCTGCGATTCGGCCGGACAGCTGGTCGGCGTCCGTGACTTCAGCGGAAAGGATTTGTCGGGGCAGAACTTGAGCCCCGGCGCGGTCGCCGGGTTGAGGCCGGTGTAGGCGGGCAGGGTCACGTTCGCGGTCTTTACGGTCGAGCTGTTCAGTTCCCCGCCGCCCGCGTGCTGCGGGATGTCGAGCGTCACCGCGACCGGGGCCGAGGAGTCGGTCGGCCCACCGGCGACCGCGTTGACGGCGGGCTGGAACGGCACGCTCTGGCAGCCGGAGATCGGCACCGGGGGAGTCGCCGGGATCGGCCCGGAGCGGGCGCCGCCGCTACCTTCGACTTCGAGGAGGCTGGTCGAGTTGCCGTTGCACGGGCTCGGCAGGGTGAGGAAGCTGCCGTTGCCGGCGCGGCCGTTGAAGACGAGTCGATTGCGGCCCAGCGGCGGGAATTCTTCGATGCCGTTGATGAAGAAGGACTCGTGATAGTCGCCGGCCCATTCGATCGCCGTTTCGAGGTAGACGAACTCGCTGACCGCCCGTTCGAGGACCGGCACTTTGAGGGTCACGTGGAAGCCGAAGAGGGCGGGTTCGCCGGGACGAGGGGTCAGGTCGTAGACCGGGAATTTGAGCGGGCCGATCGGGGGGACGTTCAGCAGCGGCGGCAACAGTTCGATTTCCCCGGTGGTGACTTCGCTGATGCCGACTTCGCTCGCCGCCGGGCAGGAGTCCGCTTTGAAGGCGTCTTCCGAGCACTGGGGGACGGCTTGAGGGTTGACGTTGAGGCCCAACGGAAGTTCAACCTTCACCCGTTTGGGCTGGTTTCCGGCTTCGCCCTGGACGCTGAAGTCGGTGACGCCGAAGTTCGGGTGGCCGGCGGCCTGGCTGAAGAATTCGCTCGGCTGCCCGCCGAAGGTGCAGGTCGACGCGGTGCAGGTGCCGGCTTCCCAGTTGGTGATCCCGAACGCCGAGGCGGAGCCCGCGCCGAACGCCGCGATCGCCAGCGCGACGAGCGCCGTCGCCACGGCCACGCCTACAGCGTTTCGTGCATTCCTCCTCATGCGACGACCATTACCCAGCTATCTCGGTTCGGAAAACAACCACGTATCTATCTGTGGTCGTACTTCTTCTTTGCGTGCTTGCGGTGCTTCGCCTTGGACTTCTTCTTCGGCTTGCCGTGGCAGGCTTCGACGCCGAGCGGGAGCCGCTTCGTGCGGAAGGTCTTGCCGTTCTGGGCGAGGAAGGCGAGCTTCGAGAAGTACTTGTGCTCACAGAGGTTGCGCGAGTTGACCAGGAGGCCCTTCTTGCCGCCCTGCATGGTCAGCGTGAAGGTGCTGACCGGGACGTCGGGGATCGGCGAGAAAGTCGTCTGGATCCGGTGGCCTTTGACCGACTTGATCACCCCGTGCAGGCGGATCTCCACCTGTCCCTTCAGGTCGGCGAGCAGGTCGGGCAGGGTGTGGTTCGAGGAGACGAGGTAGACCGGCCCTTCGAGCGGGTCGTCGAGCAACGGCGATTCGGCCTTCGCGAACCCGTACACGGAGCCTTCCGGGCAGGCCTGGGCGGCGAGCTGGACCCGCGTGCAGATCGTCTTGATGTGGCCCTGGTCGATCATCTCCGAGGGCGGCAGCGTCAGCGTCGCCTGGGCGAGGTTCGCGTCGCCGGGGCGCGCGGTCAGCGTCGCCCGCAGCTTCGGGTGGCCGGCGCGCCGGGTCTGCTTCTTGGCGCCGATGAAGCGGGTGACCAGCTTCGGGTGGAAGTCGAGCTTCTGGCAGTCCGAGGTCTGGAACGGCGCCGAGGCGGAGAAGCTGCTCCAGGCTTCCTGGTCCGCCGGGTTGCCTCCCCCTCCCCGCAGCGTCGCCGTCGTCGTCAGCTTGTCGCAACTGGTCGGGTTGAGGGTGAATTCCTTCCTGTTCAGGTCGATCGCGACCTGGCGAATGCTCAGCAGGCTGCCGCCGAAAACGTCGGGGATCGCGTCGGAGACCGCCGTCACCTGGGCCGATTCGGGATCGACGAACAGCGCCACCCTCACCACGACCGTGCCGAGGTCGAACGGACCGGCCGTGGCGGGGGTGATCACTGCCAGGGAGAGAGGGGCTCCGTCGTAGGGGCCCGAGAGGAAGACCTTGCCGGTGATCGAGAGCGGCGTCGGCCCGGTGCCCGCCTGCACGGTGGCGGTGCCGACTTCGCTCTTCTTCGGGCAGCTCGAGTTGGTCGCCTGGGAGGCGCCGCTGGTGCTCGTGGCGGCGGCGATCTGGCTCGCCGGGCAGTACGGGATTCCGGCGAGTTTGCCGATCATCCCCGGCGCCAGCGCGACCGAGGCGCCTTTCAACTCCTGCTGACCGTTGGTGCGCGCGATCGCGATGTGCAGCGGGCTGTAGGCGCCGACCTGGCTGCTTTTCGGCGCGGCGACGAAGGAGGGGGCGAAGGCTCGTGCGGCGAGGCTGGTGGCGCACGGGCCTCCGCCCGGGGTGGCCTGGAGGGAGAAGGCCGAGGTCGGCGTCGCCGGCGGCGTCCCCGAGTAAGGGGTCATGCGGGCGCCGCCGGCGTTGGGACCGCAGGTCGGCGGGCTGGTCAGCACCGACCTCTGGCCGCCGACGAAGTCGAGCTTGAAGCTGGTGAAGGGGACCTGCGGGACTTCGGCGATCGTCGTCGTCAGTTGGCCGGTGGCCGGGTCGGCGGCGACGTGGCCGAGCAACCGCACGTCGATCCCGTAACGGTCCGAGCGGGCGTCGATGAAGATCCGGTACTCGTTGCCGGAGGCCGGGTCGGTGCTTTCCTGCCTGCCGATGAAGACCGGCCCTTCGAGGCTGCCTTCCGGCAGCGCCGCCGAGGCGATCGTCGCGGTGCCGATCCGCGACTCGGCCGGGCAGCTGATCGCCTGGGTCGAGTGAAGGACGAACTGGCTGTTGTCGCAGGTCTTCAGGTTGTTCACCGCGGCGGCGGCCGAGGGGTTGATCCCCATCCCCACCGGCAGCGACAGCGACGCTTCCTTGGTGGTCGAGTCGTCCTGGCCGGTCGGTTGCGCGATGTGCGGGACCGAGACCGTCACCTCGGCGGGCGCCGGCGAGTTCGTTTCCGTGGTCCCGGGGTTCACCCCGATCGTCGGCGTGTAGGGGATCGTGCTGCAGCTTTTCGGCGAGGTGCCGGGCGGGATCGGGGACTCGAGGTATGCGCCGGCGCCGGCGGGGAACTGCTCGCCGGCTTCGATCTCGGCGTAGGACGCCGCTTTCAAGAGGGTCGAGTATTCGCTGCCCGACTGGGTGAAGGCTTCCCCGCGGCAGGTGCTCGGCGTGGTGAGGAAGGTGCCGTCGCCGGCGCGTCCGTCGAAGACGAGGCGGTTCTTCAAGATCAGCCCGGGGACTATCGCTTCGAGCAGGCCGCCGAGCAGCGAGATTTTCGACGTTTCCAGAGGGAGGGCGCGTGGCACCGCGATCGTGAACCCCTCGTGGTAGTCGCTGCTCGAGGCGATGTCGCCTTCGAGGAAGACTTCGTTGCCGAGCAGTTCGAGCCCGAAGCGCGCCGCCTGCCCCTGTTTCGGCACCACGTTGTAGACGGGGACCGCGGTGATCCCTTTGTAGGGCGGGATCGGGGCGAGCGCGGTGACCGCCGTGGTCACGCCGCTTTCGCCGACCTTGGCGCCGTAGCTTTCGCAGCCTTCGGCGCCGGCTTCGAAGACTTCGATCGGGCAGCGGCCGGTCGCCCCCGGGTTCACCGCCAGGCCGACCGGCAGCTCCACCCTCACGTAGGCGAGTTCGGTGCTCGGTCGTTCGAGCAGGCCTTCGTGGGCGACGATGAACTGGGTGAAGCCGTAGTTCGGGTGCGCCGACGCTGCTTCGAAGAAGTATTCGCCCGCGTTGCTTTCGACGTTGCAGAAGTCGGCGGCGTTCGGGTCGGTGATCGCCGGTTCCTTCTTACAGGTGCCTGCCTGCCACCCCGAGTCCACCGTCGGATCGTGCGCGTTGCTGGGCGCGATCACCGAGGCGGTGTCAGCGGACGCCGAGCCGGGTATCGCCAGGAAGAGGCCAAGTGAAACCCCGGTGCAGATCACAGAAAAAGCTAAAAAAATGATCCAGGCATCGCCAAACGCCGCATCTCTCCTCCAGAAGAGCATCCCAGAGCGACAGTACCCGAAAATAGGTTCATGAGTCAATATTTTTTGGTAATCTTGGTTACATGGTCGGAGAAAACGGGGTACATGAGCGTCATGCAAACGGCAACGGAAACGGAGTCGCAACTCTGATGGCGAAGGGCAGACCGACCAGCAACGGCGACCTTGCGACCAATGCGTCGACGAACGGCGGACGCGCTCCCGGTGAGTCGATACCGGTCAACTGGGAGCGCCTTGCGCGGGCGACCGCCCACCCGCTCCGCGTCTCGATCCTCGAAATCCTCGGCATCGACGGGGGCCGGGTCCTCTCCCCCAGCGACCTCAGCCATGAGCTGCAGATCCCGCTCAGCAACACGAATTATCACGTCACCGAGCTGGCCAAGGCGGGCCTGATCGTGCTCGTGCGCCAGCGCGCGGTGCGCGGCGCCACCGAGCACTTCTACACACTCCCTGAGGCTCTACCCGAGGTCGAGGCCGAGGGCGCGACCGCGGCCGAGCCCGCGCGCGTCTGAGTCTCCGGCGTCCGGCCCGTCGGGGTCGGAGTCGTCGCGCACATCGATCTTCGTCGTCGCCAGATGGCGGACGGCGAGGTACACGCAGGCGGCCAGGATCAAGCTGACCCCGCCCGCGCCGAAGCCGACCCCGCCCCGGTGCGGAGACACCGCGAGCCAGTCGGCGACCGAGGCGCCGAGCGGCCGGGTGAGGACGTAGGCGACCCAGAAGGCAAGCACCTCGTTCATGCCGAACCAGCGATAGCCGATCGCCGGGATCGCGATCAGCGCCGCGAACAGCCAGATCGAGCCGAAGAAGCCGACGTGGAGGCTGGTCGCGGTCATGTCGCCGGCGGCGGTGCCGAGCGCGAAGGTGGCGAGCACCGTCGCCCAGTAGAAGGCCTCGCGGCGGCGGGTGTAGATCGAGTGGATCGAGAGCGTGCCCTCGACCCGGTACCAGGCGGCGAAGATCGCGCCGAGCACGATCGCGTAGAAGGCGGTCGAGGCGACGTACGGAATGCCCGCCCCGACGTGCAGTGCGTCGGCGGCCGAGGTGCCGAAGACGGCGACCATGACGACCACCGACCAGTACGTCCAAGCTTCGTAGCGCTCGGCGCGCAACTGCCTGCGCAGCGTCCACACCAAGAGAACCAGCATCAACGGCACCGCGATCGCCGGCCCGAGGAAGCCGTTCATCCAGTCGGAAGTCGACTCCCCCATCGCCGTCGTCGCCACCTTCGTGAGCCAGAAGAAGGCAATGATCTCGGGGACCTTGGCGACAAGCGCCCGGGACTTCAGGGAGGAGAGGGAAGTGGTCATGGCGCGCCAAGCTAGGCGCGAGGGGTAAACCGGGCGTGAGAGCTGGCTAAGGCGTGGATGAGAGGGGCGCGGCGGGGACGGCGCGCTCCGGGCCCCGCCGGCCGGCGTTCGCACTTTCCCGTAGCCCGTACGGGGAACTGCGAACGCATCCGAGGGGACGGCGTGGTTCGGGACGCTGGCGGCGGGGGACGGGCGCGTCCTGGGCGTCGGAAGATCGGGCCCTGAGTGAGTTGAACACACCAGGGTGTGTTCAACTCACTCAGGGC
>ERZ778021.3309-NODE-3309-length-11984-cov-4.901165_pt1 | contig 11984 bp, 13 predicted proteins | sample MGYA00375751_ERZ778021 | MGnify/ENA primary metagenome ERZ778021 (study PRJEB29350, sample SAMN05389814) | bioreactor metagenome | isolation source: Thiocyanate stock bioreactor | place: South Africa: University of Cape Town | collected 2013-08-29 ... | reverse complement strand
CACTGTAGCAAGGACTATCCTTGATGCAAGGATTAATCCGTTAAAATCCTGAGTTACGCATGAACCCGGCTACTCGAACCCCCCAGACGACGGGCACGATGGGGCTTCTGTCCCAGCTGAACCGCGTCGTCTACCGGCGGGCCACCGAGGAGGTCCTGGGGATCAAGCTGAAGCAGCTGATCACCCTCGAAATCCTCGCCCGCAACGAAGGCTGCCTGCAGCAGGAGCTGGGTCAGACGCTGATGGTCGACTCGAACAACTGCGTGCTGCTGCTGAACGAGCTCGACGCCCACGGCTTCGTCGAACGGCAGCGCGACCCGCAGGACCGCCGCCGCCACATCGTCGTCATCACCCCGGCCGGGATGAAGGCGCTGAAGAAGGCGGAAGCGAAGCTGGAGGAGCTGGAGGGCGAAGTGCTCGCCAACCTCGACCCGACCGAACGGGAGCAGCTCCGCGGCCTCCTCGCCCGCGCGATGGAGGGCCAGGACCCGAACTGGGTCTGCGACGAATAGCCCCCTGGGACGGCGTGGGGGCGCCTCCCGGTGTCCTCGGTCGCTCGCCTTCGGGTCACGCACTTGAGTGCGCTCCCCTCGTCTCGCTCCCTGCGTCCTTGCGAGGCTGGCCCACGCCGCCCCAGGATCTTTGAAAAGGACGCCGTCCCCCTGCGGCGCCTCAGTCGTCTATCTCAATGATCCAGGCGCGTTCAGCTCAGTCGACGCTGCCGAAGCCGACACGGTGCTCGCTCGAGGCGATGCGCAGGAAGGCGACCTTGCCGAGGTAGAGCGAGATCACGCCATCCTCCGTGTGGAGGTCGTGCCAGCCGCCCTTCTCGAGCTGCTTGCGCAGGTCCTTGAGGTCGTCCTCGGCCAGCCGGGCGGCGATCACCTGCCCGCCTTCGAAGCCGATCTCGACGCGCTGTGCTTCAGCCATCAGTGCCCTCCTGCGGGTTCGACGATCTCGGTGAGTACCCCGTCGGTCGAGCGGGGGTGAAGAAAGGCGACGCGGCTGTCGCGGATGCCGACCCGCGGCTGCTCGTCGATCAGGCGAATGCCGGCGGCCGTGAGGCGCGGCAGGGTGGCGTCGATGTCGTCGACCGCGTAGGCGACGTGATGGAGGCCGGGGCCGTTCTTGGCGAGGAATTTGCCGACCGCGGTGTCGGGGCCGAGCGGGCGCAACAGCTCGACGTGGCCCTCGCCGACGTCGAGCAGCACGGCCTCGACGCCCTGCGACTCGACCGTCTCCCGGTGCGCGAGCTCCATCTCGAAGCTCTCGCCGTAGAGCGCGATCGCGGCGTCGAGATCCTCGACGGCCACCCCGATGTGGTCGATCCGTCCGAACATCACAAATCCGCCCGCGTGCTCTGCTCTCGCTCTTTCGCGCTCATCATCACCGGAAATCTCGCTCACTCGCTTCCGCGTCCGCCGCGGGCGGGGCTGAGTCTATTCACCCTCCGCCCGGAGGATCTCGGCCATCGCCGCGAGGCTGACCTCGAGCTGTGCGGGGCTCGGCTCCTTCGTCGCCCAGCGGCGCTGGATCTCGCGGCCGGGGGTGTGGAAGGCCTCGGCCAGCGGCGCGCCGTGGTGGCGGTCCGACCAGGCGAAGGCCTCGACCGCGAGCGAGGCGCCCGCCAGACCGACCAGCGCCCGGGCCGCGGCGGAGGGCTTGTCGACGAGGCGCTCCAGCGCGATCGTGCCCAGCGAGGACATCAGCATCATCGGGACGATCAGGTTGGAGCCGCAGCGGTCGTGCTCTTTCGGCACCCCGACGACGTCCTCGACGCCCTGCTCGTAGGCGGCGATCGCCTTGTGCTCGGCGCCGTGGTAGGCGGCGAGGTCACGGTCGGCCAGGGCTACCAGGGCGGGGACGACCCCGATCGCCTGGATCAGGCCCTCCCGCGCGGCGGTGGCCGGCCGGGTGCGCCGCACGAGGCTGGAGAGGGCGAGCGTGGCAGCGGTCGCGACGACCACGCGGCGGTCCTCGAAGGGGAGGCGGGCGGAGCGCATCCGCCTGCGCACCAGCGGCAGCACCAGCATCGCCTCGGCCAGTTTCACCGGGCCGCGCAGGCCGGGCGCTTTGGCGACCAGGCCGGGGACCAGCTCCGGCTTGCGTTCGGAGGCGACTTCGATCGAGCCGTCCGGGCGGCGGACCGCGGCGGCCCAGTGGGTCGGCCCGTGGACGAGGAGGCCGTTGCGCAGCGCCATCCCGCCGAGCCGCAATTTCTTCGCCTTCGGTGCCGCCTCGCCTGCCGCCATGGACAGACGATACGAGATGGCGCCGGGTCGGGCGGGCGCAAAACAGAGAGGGCGCCGAGTCAAGGGGCTCGGCGCCCTCTCCCCCCTGTTTCAATCCCGGCCGGAAGCCCCCAGTCCGAGCCTCCGGCCGGTGTTGCGGCTCTCCCTGGCATAAATGGAAAGCCGCACTTAAGAAACCCCGTCCGGCGCGGAAGTTGCGCTCGTTGCGGCCGGCCGGCCGGCCGGAAAGCCGGCGGCGCGCTCAGTCCGGCCTGCCGAGCCGTTTGCGCAGCTCCGCCAGCCGCTCCCCCAGGGCCTTCTCACGGCCGTTGCCGGTCGGCGCGTAGAAGCGGCGATCGGCGAGGGCGTCGGGGAGGTACTGCTGGGCGGCGACGCTGCCCGGATGATCGTGGGCGTACTGGTAGCCGGTGCCGCGGCCGAGCTCCTGCGCGCCCGGGTAGTGGGCGTCGCGCAGGTAGTCGGGAGGGGTCTGAGCGCCGTGCCCCCGGACCTCGGCGCGGGCGTCGCCGATCGCCGTGGTCGAGGCGTTCGACTTCGGCGCCGTCGCCAGGTAGATCGCCGCCTGCGAGAGGTTCAGCGCGCACTCCGGCATCCCCACCCGGTCGACCGCGCGGGCGGCGGCGTCGGCGACCAGCAGCGCCATCGGGTCGGCGTTGCCGATGTCCTCGGAGGCGAGGATCACCATCCGGCGGGCGATGAAGCGCGGGTCCTCGCCGCCCTCCAGCATCACCGCCAGGTAGTAGAGCGAGGCGTCGACATCGGAGCCGCGGGTCGACTTGATCCAGGCGGAGATGAAGTCGTGGTGACGGTCCCCCTTGCGGTCGTAGTCGATCGCCCGCCGCTGCAGGGCGTCCTCGATCGCGCCGATGTCGACTTCGCTGCCCCCGGCCCTGGCCTGCTCGGTCGCCCGCTCCAGCGCCGAGAGCGCGCTGCGGGCGTCGCCACCGCTGCGCTCGGCCAGCATCGCCAGCGCCTCGTCGGCGACCGGCGGCGGGTCGGCGACGCCCCGCTCGGGGTCGGCGAGGGCCCGGCGCAGCAGCTCCTCCACCTGGGCCGGGGAGAGCGGCGCCAGCTCGTAGACCTGGCTGCGCGAAATGAGGGCGCCGTTGACCTCGAAGTAGGGGTTCTCGGTGGTCGCCCCGATCAGCGTCAGCAGCCCTTCCTCGACCGCCGGCAGCAGGGCGTCCTGCTGGGCCTTGTTGAAGCGGTGGATCTCGTCGAGGAAGAGCACCGTGCCGCGGCCGTTGCCGCGCCGGCGCTCCTGCGCTCGCTCGATCACCGCGCGGATCTCCGCCCGCCCCGCGTTCACCGCCGACTCCTCCTCGAAGGCGCCGTCGGCCATCCGCGCCGCGATCCGCGCCAGCGTCGTCTTCCCCGACCCGGGCGGCCCGTAGAGGATCGCCGAGTGCGGCCGGCCCGATTCGATCGCCGCCCGCAGCGCCGAGCCCTCGCCGACGATGTGCTCCTGGCCGACCATCTCGTCCAGCGTCCGCGGCCGCATCCGCACCGCCAGCGGCGCATCGGCGGGGACCTGTTCGGGAGCTTCGCCGCCGTTCGCCGAGCGCGCGTCGCCGGTGTCGAAGAGCTGGTCGCTCATCCCCTGAGTATGAGGGAGCCGCTGTACGCTCATTCGATGGAGAGCGCGACGCAGGCAGGGAACGCGGCGAGCACGCTCGAGTCGCGCAGCCCGACCACCGGCGAGATCGTCGGGAGCGTCGCCACGATCCCCCCCGCCGAGGTGCAGGGGGTGGTCGACGAGGTCGCGCGGATCCAGCCTGCCTGGGCGCAGCTGACGGCGAAGGACCGGGCGCGGTACATGCTGCGCGCCGCCGACGCGCTGCTCGACGAGATCGACGAGATCGCCGAGCTGCTGGTCCGCGAGCAGGGCAAGCCGCGGGTCGAGGCCTACACGATGGAGCTGCTGCCGACCGTCGACGCGCTGCACTGGGTGGCGAAGGCGGGACCGAAGATCCTCGCCGACGAGCGGGTGCGGATGACCCAGGCCTTCACGCTCTCCAAGAGCGGCCACTTCTCCTACGAGCCGCTCGGCGTGGTCGGGGTGATCGCGCCCTGGAACTACCCCTGGTCGATCCCCTTCGGCGAGGTGGCGATCGCCTTGATGGCGGGCAACGGCGTGGTGCTGAAGCCGGCCTCGCTGACGCCGCTCCTGGGCGAGCGGATCCGCTCGGTGTTCGAGCGCGGCGGGCTGCCCGAGGGGCTGCTGCGGGTGGTCCACGGCGGCGGCCCGGTCGGCGAGGCGCTCTGCCGCTCCTCGGTCGGCAAGGTCTTCTTCACCGGCTCGGTCGAGGTCGGCCGCCACGTCGGTACGGTCTGCGCATCCCAACTGAAGGGGAGCGTGCTGGAGCTCGGCGGCAAGGACCCGATGATCGTCTGCGCCGACGCCGACCTCGGCAACGCGGTGAGCGGGGCGATCTGGGGCGGCTTCGCCAACGCCGGGCAGACCTGCTCGGGGATCGAGCGGGTCTACGTGCTGCGCGAGGTCGCCGACCGCTTCGTCGCCGGGGTGGCGCGCGAGGCGGAACGGCTGCGGGTCGGCGACCCACTCGCCTGGGAGACCGAGATCGGGCCGATGACCTCCGAGTCCCAGTACGCGACGGTGGTCGAGCTGATCGACGACGCGGTCGCCGCCGGGGCGACGAAGCTCTGCGGCGGGCCGGTCGAGGTGCCCGGCCTGGCGGGCAAGTTCATCGCGCCGACCGTGCTCACCGGAGTTACCCACGAGATGCGGATCATGCGCGAGGAGATCTTCGGGCCGGTGCTGCCGATCGTCGTCGTCGACTCCGAGCAGGAGGCGATCGACCTTGCCAACGACTCCGAGTTCGGGCTCGGCGCCTCGGTCTGGACGCGCGACCGGGCGCGCGGGGAACGGATCGCGCGGGTGCTCGAATCGGGGATGGTCTGGATCAACGACCACTCGTTCAGCCACGGCGCCTGCCAGTGTTCCTGGGGCGGGGTGAAGAGCTCCGGGCTGGGACGGTCGCACAGCAAATTCGGCTTCTACGAGTGCGTGAACGTGAAGATGAACGCCTGGGAGCCGGGGCTGACCCGGGACTTCTGGTGGCACCCCTACGACCGCACGCTCGGCGAGGCGGTCCGCAACTCGGCGAAGCTGCTCTACGGCCGCGGCGAGGTCCGCGCCAAGGCCCTCCGCGACGGCGCCCGCCCGCTCCTGCGCGTCGGCCGCCGCACCGTCCGCCGCGGCTAACCCTGTTCCTTTTGTCGCCCACAGGGCGACAAAAGGAACGAACCCGACAGAATCGCGGGATGCCACCGGATCAGGAGCCGGCGATCAAGCTGGTCGGGCTGCGCCGCGTCTACGGCGACCGCGCCGCGCTCGACGGGCTCGACCTCGAGGTCGCGAAGGGCTCCTCGCTGGTCGTCCTTGGGCCCAACGGGGCCGGCAAGACGACGCTGATCCGCATCCTCGCAACGCTGCTGCGGCCGACCGGCGGCGAGGTCCGCGTGCTCGACTGCAAGCTCCCCGACGAGGCCTGGAAGCTGCGCGGCAAGATCGGCTACCTCGGCCACGAACCGCTCCTCTACCGCGACCTCACCGGCCGCGAGAACCTGCGCTTCCACGCCAAGCTGCACGGGATCACCGGGGCCCGCGCCGAGTCGCGGATCGAGGAGCTGCTCACTGCGGTCAACCTCGCCCATCGCGGCGACGAGCGCACCTACGAGTTCTCCGCCGGGATGCGCCAGCGCCTCGCGATCTGCCGCTGCGTCCTCCACCAGCCCGAGCTGCTGCTGCTCGACGAGCCCGACTCGAACCTCGACATCGAGGGCCGCGAGATCGCCAGGATGCTGATCGGCCCCGGCCTCGGCCACACCCGCGTGGTCGTCACCCATGACCCCGATCGCTACCTCCCCGAGGCCGACCAGGTGCTGCGGCTGACGATCGACGAGAAGGCGGCGGCAGTCCGATGACGTCCTCGCGCACCGCCTTCGCGGCGATCCTCGGCAAGGACCTGCGGGCGGAGCTGCGCACCCTGCAGTCGCTGCCCGCGATGGCGCTCTTCGCGATCACCTCGTTCGTGATCTTCCGCTTCGGCCTCAACCGCACCCACCTCGATGGCAGTCTCGCCGCCGGGGTGCTGTGGGCGACGCTCCTGTTCGCCGCCGTGCTCGGCATCAACCGCCTCTTCGTCGCCGAGCGTGAGGAGGGCGGCTTCGACGCGATCCGCCTCGCCCCGATCGACCGCAGCGTGCTCTTCACCGCCAAGGTCGCGGCGCTGATCGTCTACCTGGTGGCGCTGGAGCTGATCGCGGTGCCGATCTTCGTCCTCTTCTTCCTCAGCAGCGCCGCCTCGCTGCCGCCGCTGATCATCGTCCTGCTCCTCGCCGACATCGGGCTCGCCTGCACCGGGACCCTGATCTCCTCGATGGCGGTCAATTCGCGGGCCCGCGACCTGCTCGTGCCGCTGGTCCTGCTGCCGCTCGTGGTGCCGCTGATGATCGCCGCCACGGCGGCCACCGAACCGCTGATGCTGCTGGGCGGAGTCTCTTACCACCGCTTCGGGACCTGGCTGATCGTCCTGGGTCTATACGATCTGATCTTCGCCCTGCTGGGCTACGCGGTATTCGACTTCCTGCTTGAGGACTGACCGCGCCCGTCCGGCTCTCCGGACGATCCCCAGGTATGTACGGCAAAGGACTCAGACCGCTCTCGATCGCGACCGTCGTCGCGTTCGCGATCACCCTGTCGCTGGTCTTCTTCTACGCACCGATCGAAGCCGACCAGGGCTTCTTGCAGAAGATCTTCTACCTGCACGTGCCGCTGGCGATCGTCTCGCTCTGCGGCTTCGTCGTCGCCGGCATCTTCGCCGTGCTGCACCTGCGCCGCGACGATCCCCGCTACGACGCCTACTCCTACGTCTCGATCCACATCTCGGTGATCTTCGCCGTCGGCGGCCTGCTCACCGGGGCGATCTGGGCGAAGGGCTCGTGGGGGCACTGGTGGGTCTGGAACGAACCGACGTTGGTCAGCTTCCTGATCGTCTTCCTGCTCTACGCGACCTACTACCCCTTCCGCTACGCGATCGAGGATCGCCAGCGCCAGGCGCGCTACGCCTCGGTCTTCGCGATCACCGCCGGCGCCTTCGTGCCGCTGAACTTCATGGCCGTGCGGGCCTCGGCCTCGCTGGTCCACCCGCGCGTCTTCGCCACCGCCGAAGGTGGGCTGCCCGCCTCGATGATGTTCGTCTGGTGCTGCTCGATCGTCTCGATGGCGCTGCTGTGGACGACGCTGGTGAAGTTCGAGCTCTCGGCGAAGAGCGCCCAGGGCCAGCTGAAGCGCCTGCGCCGCGCCCTCGACGCGCCGACCACGACCGCCTCCTCGCGGATCGCCCCGGAGGTCCACTGATGCCGGCACTGCTCGCAGTCGCCCCGGCGATCCCCAACGACGTCGGCGGCAAGTACGTCGCCGGCGCCTACATCGTCTTCGTCCTGTTGTTGCTGATCTACGTCGCGATCATGGGCATGAAACTGGCCCGGATCGAGCGCGACCTGCGTGAGGTCGCCGAGATCGCGGAGGCCCGAAAGGCCGAACCCTCTGCCGCCGAAGCCGCTCCCGGACGCGGGAGCCAGGAGTCATCCATACCTGATTCTCTGACTCCTGGCGGGAGCAGAGGAAGCGGCGCCTGATGTCCGAGATCCTGGCGCTCGGGGTCAGCCACAAGACGGCCCCGCTGGACCTGCGCGAGCGGCTCTCGCTGACCGAGGGGCGGGCTGTCGCGGCGCTGCGCGAGCTGACCGAGGCGGCGACGATCACCGAGGCCGCGGCGATCTCCACCTGCAACCGGACCGAGCTCTACCTGGTCGTCTCCGACCCGGTCGAGGCCGAGTCCGAGGCGCTCGGCGTGCTCACCCGCAAGGCCGGGACGCGGCCGACCGAGCTGCTCGGCCACCTCTACAGCCTCCGCGGCATCGACGCCGCGCGCCACCTGCTGCGGGTGACCGCGGGGCTCGACTCGATGATCGTCGGCGAGCTTGTCGAGGGCGCCACCGGGCCGCTCCTCAACCGCCTCTTCCGCGGCGCGCTCGCCGCGGGCGGGCGGGCGCGGGCCGAGACGGCGATCGGCGAACGCGGCGTGTCGATCCCCTCGGTCGCGGTCGAGGTCGCCCAGCGGGCCCTCGGCGACCTGGCCGAGCGCAAGGTGCTGATGATCGGCGCCGGCGCCACCGCCGAACTGGTCGCCCAGGCCCTCGTCTCGCGCGGGGTCGAGACCGTCTTCGTCGCCAACCGCCATCACGACCGCGCGCTCGGCCTCGCCCAGCGCTTCGACGGCGAGGCGATCCGCTTCGAGAACATGCCCGAGCAGCTGCGCGAGGTCGACCTCGTCGTCTCGACCACCAATTCGCCGCATCACATCATCGAGCGCGACGGCCTCGAACAGGTGATGGCGGAGCGCGAAGCGCGCCCGCTGCTGTTGATCGACATCGCCGTCCCGCGCGACATCGAGCCGGAGTGCCGCGAGGTCGGCGCGGTCAGCGTCTACGACATCGACGACGTCCAGCAGATCGTCGAACGGAACGCGGGCACGCGCGAGGCGGAGGCGACGCGGGCGGAACGGATCATCGAGACCGAGCTCGACCGCTTCCAGAAGTGGCTCGCCTCGCTTGAGGTGGTGCCGACGATCACCGCCCTGTGCGAGCACGGCGACGAGGTGGTGCGCCGGGGGACGGCCGAGAACGAGAACCGCTGGGTGGACCTCGGCGAGGCCGACCGGGCGCGGATGGAGCTGATGGCGAAAGCGATCGCCTCGCGGATCCTGCACGAGCCGACCCGCAGAATTCGCCGCGCTGCCGGCCACGACGACGCCTACCAGTACGTGAGCGCGCTGCGCGAGCTGTTCGGGCTCGACGTCGAGACCGAGGTCGAGTCGGAGGCCGACGCGGCGGGCAAGGTCACCGAGCTGCGCCCCGGCCAGGGCTGAGCCGCGGCCTTGGCGCTGCGGATCGCCACTCGAAGCAGCCAACTCGCCCTGACCCAGGCGGGGATGGTCGCCGAGATGCTCGGCGGGGCGGAGCTGGTCGAGGTCTCCTCCGACGGCGAGCCGGGCGACAAGTCGCGCTTCGTGCGGGCCGTGGAGAACGCGCTGCTCGACGGCCGCGCCGACGTCGGCGTGCACTCGGCGAAGGACCTGCCGGGCGAGCAGGTCGAGGGCCTCGAGATCGCCGCGGTGCCGCCGCGTGAGGATCCCCACGACGCCTGGATCGGCGCCGGCACCTCGCTCGAGGACGCGCCCGAGGGGGCGCGGGTGGGGACCGTGAGCCTGCGCCGCAAGGCCCAGCTCCTGGCCGCGCGCCCCGATCTCCGGATCCTCGACCTGAACGGCAACGTCGACACCCGCCTGCGCAAGCTCGCCGAGGGCGACTACGACGCGATCATCCTCGCCGCGGCGGGGCTGCGGCGGTTGGGACGGGAGGGCGAGATCGGCTTCCGGGTGCCGGCCGACCGGATGGTCCCGGCGGCGGGCCAGGGAGCCCTGGCCGTCCAGGTCCGGGCGGGCGACGAGGAGACCGCGGCGGCGGTGCGGGCGATCAACGACGCGGGCGCCTTCGCCCGGCTCCGGGCCGAGCGCGCCTGCTTCACCCGCCTCGACGCCGACTGCTCGACCCCGATCGGCGTCCACGCCAAGATCGATGGCGACTCCCTGCGGATCGGAGCCTTCGTCGGCCTCCCCGACGGCAGCGAGTGGATCCGCGACGAGATCGAGGCCGCCGCCTCCGACCCGACGGCCGCCGGCACTGCCCTGGCCGAGCGCCTCGCAAGCGCCGGCGCCCCCGACCTCCTCGCCCGCGCCGCAGAGGCCTCATGAAAGCCTCCACCCCTCCCCCGCCCCACGATGTTGATGGGCCGAAAAGCGCTGATATAGAGCGCTTTTCGGCCCATCAACGCGGGGGTTCGGTGTGAGGGCGCGGGGCGGGGTCGTGTACCTGGTCGGGGCTGGGCCGGGGGATCCGGGGCTGATGACGCGGCGCTCGCTGGAGCTGATCGCCGAGGCGGACGCGATCTACTACGACCGGCTGATCCCGCCGGGGGCGCTCGACGGGGCGCGCGAGGACGCGGAGCTGATCTACGTCGGCAAGCAGCCGGGCGTCCCCTCGGTGCCGCAGGAGGAGATCGGCGAGCGACTGATCGAGGCGGCCCGCGCCGGGCGCAGCGTCGTGCGGTTGAAGGGCGGCGATCCGTTCGTCTTCGGCCGCGGCGCCGAGGAGGGCGAAGCGCTGCGCGAGGCGGGCGTCGAATTCGAGGTAGTCCCCGGGGTCACCGCGGGAGTCGCCGCCACCGCCTACGCCGGGATCCCGGTCACCCACCGCGACGATGCGTCCGCCGTGGCCTTCGTCACCGGCCACGAGGACCCGGAGAAGGCCGAGACCGCCCTCGACTGGGACGCCCTCGCCTCCTTCCCCGGCACCCTCGTCTTCTACATGGGCGTGAAACGCCTCGGCGAGAACGCGTCGGCGCTGATCGCCGCCGGGCGCAGCCCCGACGAGCCCGCGGCGGCGGTCGAACGCGGCACCTGGCCGGGACAACGCACCGTGAGCGCCACCCTCGGCACGATCGCCGCGACGGTCGAGCGCGAGGCGGTGAAGGCGCCGGCGTTGATCGTGGTCGGCGATGTCGCCGCGCGCCGCGAGGCGATCGCCTGGCTGGAGCGCCGCCCGCTGCACGGCCGCACCGTGGTCGTCACCCGCGCCCGCGCCCAGGCGAGCGGCCTGGCGGCGACCCTCCGCGGCCTCGGCGCCACCGTGGTCGAGCTCCCCGCGATCCGGATCGAGTCGAGGATCGACACCGCCGAGGTCCGCGCCGCGGCGACCGCGATCGCCGACTACGACCTCGTCTGCATCACCAGCCCGAACGGCGCGAACCTCCTCTTCGATGCCCTCGCCGCCGCGGGCCGCGACGGCCGCGCCCTGTCCGGGGCGACGGTGGCGGCGATCGGCCCCGGCACCGCCCGCGCGCTCGCCGCCCACGGCGTCGCCGCCGACGTGATCCCCGAGCGCTTCGTCGCCGAGGCACTGGTCGAAGCACTTGCGGGCGTCGAGGTCGCGGGCAAGAAGGTCCTCGTCGCCCGCGCCGCCGAGGCCCGCGACGTCCTCCCCGACGCGCTGAAGGACCGCGGGGCCGAGGTCGACGTCGTCGCCCTCTACGAGACGGTCCGCGAGACCCCCGACGAGAAGGCGATCGAGGCTGCCCAGGCCGCCGACTACGTCACCTTCACCTCCTCCTCGACGGTGAAGAACCTCGCCGACGCGCTCGGCGACCGCTTCCCGCCGGCGGCCCGCATCGTCTCGATCGGCCCGGTGACCAGCGCCACGGTCCGCGACGCCGACCTCGAGGTTGCGGTCGAGGCCGACCCCCACGACGTCACCGGCCTGCTCGCCGCCCTCCTCGCCGACGCCGCCACCCACTGAGGTGAGCGACCGTGGAGACTTACTCGGTCTATGACCGAGTTTCTCTCCACACCCTTCGGCTCCCCGCACCGTCACTTCGCGCGGGTCGGGTCGACGAACACGGTCGCGCGTGAACTGGCGGCGGCCGGGGCGCCGCACGGGACCGTGGTCACGGCGGCCGAGCAGACCGCGGGGCGGGGACGACAGGGGCGCAGCTGGACGGCGCCGCCCAACTCCGCCCTCCTCTACTCGGCGGTCCTCCGTCCCCTCCTCCCCCGCCACTCGGTCCTGCCCCTCGCCATCCCCCTCGCC
>ERZ778021.3305-NODE-3305-length-11991-cov-7.237098_pt1 | contig 11991 bp, 9 predicted proteins | sample MGYA00375751_ERZ778021 | MGnify/ENA primary metagenome ERZ778021 (study PRJEB29350, sample SAMN05389814) | bioreactor metagenome | isolation source: Thiocyanate stock bioreactor | place: South Africa: University of Cape Town | collected 2013-08-29 ... | reverse complement strand
TAAGAACTAAGAACTAAGAACTAAGAACTAAGAACTAAGAACTAAGAACTAAGAACTAAGAACTAAGAACTAAGAACTAAGAACTAAAAACTAAAAACTAAAAATTAAGAACTAAGAGTGAAAAATTAAATCAGAACCAAGAATCAAGAACCAAGACTTCTTAACTTCTCAACTTCAGACTTCTTTTTTCATTATTCACATTGGCACATTATTCAATCATCACATCATCACATCAGTAAATCATCACATCAATCATTCTTCCCTCAACGCTTCCACCGGATGCAGTTTCGCCGCCCGACGGGCAGGAATCAGTACACCGACTAAGATCGTGCCCGCCAGTATGATTGCCGTTGCAATAATCGTTATCCAAAAGCGTCCCCATGTATAGTCCATCGCATTGTTATAGGTATAGGTGACATCCCAATAAGCGAGGCTGGCACAGATGATAAATGCGGGAAGGAAAGCGGCGGAGAACAAAGCCAGGCTTTCAGTCATTATATAATTTAAAACACCCTTCCTGCTCGATCCCAACGCCATACGCAGGCCTATTTCCCCCTGTCGCGATTCCATCTGGAACCAGAATGTTCCCAGCATGCCGAGGAAAATGATGAACAGGAAGAAGAGGATCATCCACGTGATGATGTTGACATACTTGTTGATGCCGGTGGCGGTTTCATATACTTCGGCCTTGTAATCGTAGGAGGAGAGGCTGAAAAGATAAAACGGACCGATATTGAGTTTGCTTTTCATCTCCTCCGTAAACCGTTGTTCAAATCCGGGAATGTCGGCTTCGGGACTTATCCTGAACCCGATGACCGGGATTGTATAAGCGAGCCGGAGCATATTGAAGGGGGTATAAATGAAAAGGCCGTACCGTTCGTAGATATTGTATTTGGTGGGTTGTGAAACGCCTGCCACTCGAAATTTGAGACTGGGTTCGTAATAATCCCTGAAAGTCTTACCTGTAGCCGATTGTGTATGGAAAAGCGAATCGGCCAATTCAGGCGAGACAACCGCCCCCTGGGGAGATGTCTGGATACCCCAATCGGTGAATCCACCTTCCTTCATCTTAACTTTAAAGACCTTGTCATAATTTTCGCTGACATAGCGGATATTGGCGCCATATGCATTCTTCTCATCTGCCGTGTATCCCTGGAACATGAGATTATCGTCGTAGGGTTCACTGGCATAGTAGTAAGCGGTGGCCTCCACGCCGGGGTATCCGTTTACCAACTGTACGATTTGCCATATCGGATTGATCCATAAAGCCTCTATACTGTCGGGATTGCTTCTGTCGATTGCCTGTGTCGGGTCTACGCCCAGCTTTAATCGATATACATGTTCGAGGTTTATACCCAATGGTTCGGTGTTCTTGCGGACAACCACATAGAGAAAATCCACACAGTACCATAGCAATACCGCCACGGTAACGATCTCGATAAAGATCCAGCGGTTGGACTTCCTGTTCTTCCAGAGTTGTTTGATGGCTGATTTCCACATGATCTTATTCTCCTTTTATGGTTTCGATGATGGTGGTGCGTGATGCATTCCATACCGGAATAATTGCCGACAATAAATTGACGATCAGGCAAAACAGGAATGCGAACACAAAAAGTAATGGCCTGAAAAAAGCACTCAATGGCAAGTGGAAATTCTCCATGACGTTGACCGTCATTATATCTCCCAAAAGCGCATTTTTAAATAAAAGCACGACGGTGATGGAAAGCAGCAGTCCGATGATTCCGCCGATGAGGGTCAGCCACAGGTTCTCAAACAGCAGTTGGCCGCCTATCTGCATATTACTCGCCCCGTAGGCTTTGCGGACGCCTATTTCCGCGCTGCGTTTCTTGATTTGCGTGGAGAGCAGCCCCGACATATTGATAGCCGGCACGATCAGCAATATCAGCATAAGGATAATGAATATCCGCGCAGGATTGGTATTGCTCTCTTGAAAGAAGTCGTTTTGCGCCTGCGTGTGTACGGCTTGCTCGAAAGTGAATTCCCGCAGGTTGTGATTGAATGCTGTTATATTTTCGTCAATTTCTTTTTCCAACGCTTTCAGCGATAAACCTTTTTTTGCCACAACCGCGACAAGGCAATTGCCCACCAATCCCTCCGACCGGTCAGGTGCCCAGTCCATCGCGCTTTTGTCGACCACAATCCAGACATCGCTATAGGCTTTGTTGAAAAGAGAGCTTACAGAGCGTACCACCCCTGTGATTTTGTAATCGGTAAACCCGATCATGATATTTTTACCGATGACGTCCGTCGTGTTGAAGAACTGCATGGCCACCTTGTCGGTGATAATGGCTTCCCTGCGGGCGGCATCCGCCTGTTCGGGAGTAAAAGGAGCTCCCGCTATGAAATCGTAACTGAAAACCCGGAAATAGTTGTCGTCGACGGGGCTTACAATTTTCTTTTCGAAGTTGGCCCGGCTTGTACCTACAAATCCGGCTCCTTCCCCTTTGGCCATAAAATAACTTACCGTTTCGGCATGCTCCAGATTGGCAAAGATATTTTTAGCTGCAGTGTAGGACATGCCACTGTTGGCCTGTGACCGGTTTTTGGTCAGGTAAGAATATCCTAAATCGGAATACAAGGTGCGGCTCCGGTTGATTTCCGGTTCCATGTCGGTAGTCCGGAAAGCATATACCATATACAACACCATCACAAAAGTAATAGTCAACGCCGTGGCCAGCACCGAGATCGCACTGAAAAGCGGATTCGACTTCCACAGTTGTATGACTTGTTTGTAATAATGTTTGAACATTTTTTTAGACTTTTAGAATCAAGAACCAAGACTTTATAAGTGAAAAATTAAAAGTGAAAAGTGAAAAGTGAAAAGTGAAAAATTAAAAGTTAATTCTTAACTTCTCAACTTCTTCACTTCAGACTTCTTTTTTATTAGTCTCATTATTCACATTGGCACATTATTCACATTGGCATATTGGCACATTAGTCTCAATCAGATACTTTCAACTTGTTTTTATCCCGATACCGGCTCATGTCTGATACTACTGCACGATCGCCCGGTTCCAGGCCGGAGATCACCTCTACATATTGATAATTGCTTTCACCCAACCGCACTTTGCGTTTTTCAAGCGTGCTACCGCTCAACACAAACAGTTCATACGTACCCGGCCCACTGTAATATGGGCCATTGTCTATGCGCAACACATCATCCTTGACTGCGTTCATCACATACACATCGGTGCGGAGTCCGGACCGCAATCGGGAGTTGTCAGGATCATCCAGTTGTACGGTGAACTGGATCACGCCGTTTTTAGAAAGTGGGGTCACGTTGCTGACGACGCCTGTCAACTCATCACTCCCGACCCTGACGACTGACTTGCTTCCTACCGAAATACGGTCTCCATAACTATCAGCAATCTCTCCGTCGATACGGAACTGCGACAGGTCCGAGAGTATGGCGACCTCTGTACCTTGTCCCACGCGGGCACCCACTTGGTTGTTGATATAGGTGAGTATGGCTTTCCGCGGTGAGCGGATCTGTGCGTCTTCGAGGATACGTTTCATTTCAGCCAGTGTTTTGCGGAAAATTTCAAGTTCCAGTTCCTGTACACGCAGTTCGGCATCAGCCACCTTGCGGTCGTTCTCTAATTTCTTGTGTGCCTGTTCCTGTTCCAGTTTTGCCACGTTGTATTTGATTTCCACTTCACGCACTTTGTCGGTGGTACCCGCCCCAATGCTGTCCAGATATTTCTCATTGACTACCTCCACCGCCATCTTGTCTATCTGCATGTCATTGACTTTCAACTGCATCTGCATGTCACTGAGTGTGCTGCTGTTTTTAATGCGCTGCTGTTCAATACGGTACTGGCGCATCTGTAGTTCGTCCAGCATCTTGCGGTAATCGGTCTCAATACTTTGAAGGTCGAGCTGTAGCAGGGGAGTACCTACATTCACGGAGTCACCGGCTCTTTTATGGACTTTCATGATGCGGCTTTCGATGGGAGCGATGACAGTCTCTTCGAATGCCGGCATCACCTTTCCCGACGCGCTTACGGTGACTTCAATTGTCCCTTTATCGACGGAGGAGAGTTGGATGTTTTTTAGAGGTATACTGTCCCGCAACAAAGAAATGATCACTGCTATGACCACTATAGAGGAGAGAATGACCGTTCCATATTTGATCCATCTTTTTCTTTTCTCTTTGAGGAGAACATCTTTGGGTATTTTTCTGTCCATGAATGTTGTTTGTTTTGCCGGATCAAAAACAAAACGTGTGCCATAAATGTAATAGATTGATTTTTAGGTGTTTGATATGATATGAAGTGTCCGATATCGGACAGTGCTGTACGGAAGCGAACACCCGTAGAGAAGGTCGTATTAATGTTGGTCTTTAATGTAAAGGGGCTTAAGATAATATTGGAATAAGTATAACAAGAATAAGTATTAAAGTACAGCTGTTGCTTTTCGTATTTCGGCAAGTCGATCATTCCATGATTTGTTTTGACGGATAGTTTGCACATTATAACGAGATTGCATTTTTAGGAGCATCTCTGCCTCAATACCTAAAGCTGCTTCAAACAGTAAGGCATATTCAGTTGTAACGGGGCGTTTACAGTTCAACACTTCATTCAGCACAGAATATGCAACACCCATTTGAGTGGCGAGTTTACGTTGTGATATACCACGAAATTCTATCTCTTCTTTCAATACTTCCCCCGGATGAGTAGGTTCATAAGGAGTGAGGTTGTTTGCTATCATGTGTGAATCAATTCCTTCAATCTTAATCATAATAAAATCAAGTCTCGTAAATATCTCTTTTCAAAGGTTACAATCATACGCCTTCTTACTTTACTGAAAACAAAGATAATAGAAATTTCTTATATTCGCAAAAAGTAGAACGTTTATTTATGTAGTTTGCCCAATGATTTGGCTACCACCACCGATACCATGGCATCACCTGTAATGTTGGTCACTGTACGGCACATGTCGAGTGGACGGTCTATAGCGAAGATCAGTGCAAGGCCGATTGCCAGTTTATCGGCAGGAAAGCCGATCGACTCCAGGACGATGACCAGCATGATCATACCGGCGCCGGGTACGGCTGCCGCACCGATAGAAGCCAACAGGGCTGTTAAAATAATGGTCAACTGGTCGGAGAATTCCAACGGAAAATGAAGTGCCTGGGCAATGAAAACGGCTGCTACTGCCTGATAAAGGCTTGTGCCATCCATATTGATGGTGGCTCCCACCGGTAACACGAAACTTGATACCTCATTGTCGACTCCCAGATGATCTGTAACCCGCTCCATCGTTACCGGCAGTGTGGCGGCACTCGAACTGGTAGAGAAGGCAAGGAGCTGTGCCGGGGCAATTCCTTTGATGAACCAGCCGGGGTTCTTTCCGGTATAAAGATAAACCACAACCAGGTAGAAGCAGAGTATCAGTATCAGTCCCAAGACCACTGTCGCTCCATAAAAAAGTAGTTTCTGAAGGATTTCTACATTGTCGGAATTGACAACGATCTGCGCCAGGAGTGCAAATACGGCAAAAGGGGCGATCAGCATGATCAGGTTGACCATCTTCAGCACTATTTCGTTCAGGCCGTTGATCAACCTGGCGACCGGCCGCGCACTTTCCGGGTCGATCAGCAGCATGCTGATTCCGAAAATAATGGAAAAAAATATCACCTGCAGCATCAGGCTGTTATTGCCGAAAGCCGTAAAAATATTATCAGGGACTATGTTGATCAGGAAAGTCAACGGGCCACTGTCTTGCTGTCCCGCTTCCTGTATATTGCTGGTGATGGATGCATCCCCGGCATAGACCTGTGTCAACTCATCGATTGTCTCCGGTGAGATACCTGCTCCGGGCTTTAATATATTGACCAGAATCAACCCTATAGTAATAGCCGCAATAGTGGTACTTACATATAGAATGATCGTGCGGATTCCTATGTTCCGGAAGCTCGATATATCTTTCAGATCAGAAATTCCTTTTACTAATGATGTGAATATTAGTGGAATAGCAATCAGTTTCAACAACCGGATAAAGATAGTCCCGAAAGGAGCGATCCAGTCGCCAACGAACTGTTTCCCCCAATTAAAATTACTGAACAATATGCCGGCCAATATGCCGAGCGCCATTCCTATTACAATCTTCCAATGAAGGGGAAGTTTTTTCACGTTTTATGATGATTTTTTATTGATTATTTCCAATAATACCAGTGCATGGGTATGTGCTTCATCTTTCCCGGCATAGAGCAGTGTTACGTTGCCATGTTCTTTTTCGAGGTCTTTTATCCTGCGCAGGTCTTCCTTTTCTCCGGAGAGTTCTTTACGATATCGTTCGCCAAATTCTTTCCATTTCCCAGGATCATGTTGAAACCATTTCCTTAATTCTGTGGACGGGGCGATCTGTTTTAACCAGAGATCTACATGGGCATTTTCTTTAGAGAGTCCACGCGGCCATAACCGGTCTATCAATATACGATAACCGTCATTATCACCCAATTGCTCATATATACGTTTAATTTGGATCATAATGCTTTATTTAAAAGTGATTATTGTATTCTATAGATGAATTGGATCGCCACTTTATAACAAAAGGATATAGAGAAAGTTCAAAATTTTTTTACATAAATTTTGGATTTATTCGTTCTATAGCTGCAGCTATTTCGCACATTCGCGTTGTTTTCAGGAAAAATCATGTAATTTTGCCAAACGAACCCGATAGAAGAGTTGTTATGACGATTGAATAATATAAAATAAAATTATCGCATGAGACATAGTATTTTAATAGTCATGAGTGCTATTGTGCTTATGATCGCATCGTGCAATCCTAAAAGTGAAGAAGTGAAGATTTTGAAACAATCCGATTTTCCCGCGCCTCCGGTAGCGGAAGTGGTCCCCGACACGTTTGTCAACTTCGGGCAACAACGTATCGATAATTATTATTGGCTGAAAGATAAGACCAATCCCAAAGTAATTGATTATCTCAACGCCGAAAATGCTTATACCGACAGTGTAATGGCCTCCACCAAAGCACTTCAACAGACCATTTTTGATGAGATAGTAGGCCGTATTAAAGAAGATGATGAGAGTTATCCCTCTTTTAAGGACGGTTATTACTATTATAGTCGCACGGAGAAAGGGAAACAATATCGTACTTACTGTCGCCGTAAAGGATCAATGGATGCCCCCGAAGAGATTATCTTTGATGTGAACGCAATGGCCGAAGGGAAACCTGCATTTATTTTCAGTGGTTATTCCATCAGTCCCGATAACAGCAAAGCTGCTTATTTCTACAATGAGACCGGTTCGTATGCCGAATTCACGATGAAAGTCAAAGACCTTGCCTCGGGTGAAGACGTAGGCTTTTCAATGGATGGCGTAGCTTCGGTAGCGTGGGCCAATGACAACAAGACACTTTTCTATAGCCTGATCGACCAGACATTGCGCTCGTCTAAAATATACCGGCAGGCATTGGATGCCGCGACAGGTGAGTTGGTATATGAAGAGAAGGATGCGCGTTTCGGTACCTATGTCTCCGGCAGCAAGACCAAACAGTATCTGTTTATTGTCTCTGCCAGTTCCACCACTTCCGAGGAGAGATATATCTCTGCCGACCGGCCTGCCGACCCGTTCAAAATATTCCTTCCCCGTGTGCAGGATGTGGAATACAGTGTTTATCCGCATAAGGACAAATTCTTCGTCCGCTATAAAGATAAGGAGAACCTTAACGGTATGATCTACGAAATGCCGCTCTCGGGTTACGAGGACCGTGCTACCTGGAAACTGTTTATGCCACATGATAATAATGTACGTATTGAATCGATCGATATACTGAAAGATCATGTTTTACTCGAGTTGAGGAAAAACGGACTGGCAGAAATTCAAGCCAAACCGGTGTCCGGAGAGGGTGAAACAGAAACAATCGCTTTTCCTGAGCCGGTCTACACGGCATCGCTCAGTGGTAATCCCGAATATGACGCGATTACTTTCCGGTATTCATATACTTCACTCAACCGTCCCACGACTTTATATGAGTACAATATCGAAACCAAAGAGACTGAGAAACTGAAAGAACAGGAAGTCCCTTCCGGATTCAACCCCGAAGACTATGTAGTGGAACGTCTTTGGGCGACCGCTTCCGACGGGGCGCAGATTCCTATGGCTGTCGTCTATAAAAAAGGATTAAAAAAAGAGGGTGCCAACCCTGCGTTACTCTATTCTTACGGAAGTTACGGAATCAGTTCCGATGTCTATTTCAGCGCAAGCATGTATAGCCTTATTGATCGTGGTTTTGTGTATGCCGTTGCCCAGATCCGGGGTGGAAGTGACCTCGGTGAGCAGTGGTATGAAGATGGGAAATTACTGAAAAAGAAGAATACCTTTACCGACTTTATTGCCTGTAGCGAGAAACTGATACAGGATGGTTATACCTCTTCCGATAAACTGGCCGCCATGGGCGGAAGCGCAGGCGGTCTGCTGATGGGTGCTGTGACGAATATGCGCCCCGATCTCTATCAGACAATCGTGGCACAAGTGCCCTTTATCGACGTGGTCAATACTATGCTCGATGATACTTTGCCACTCACCACGGGCGAATATGAAGAGTGGGGAAACCCTAATGAAGAGGAATATTATAATTACATGTTTTCTTATTCCCCCTACGATAATATCAAATCGCAGGATTATCCCAATATATTGATTACCGGTGGGATCAACGATTCACAGGTGCTTTTCCATGAGCCGGCCAAATATACTGCCAAATTGCGTGCGTTGAAGACGGATGATAACATCGTGCTGCTTCACATGAATATGGATTCCGGCCATGGGGGCGCCACGGGGCGGTACGACGGTATCAAGGATACGGCCTTTGAGTTCGCCTTTATCCTTAATCGTGTGGGAATCGATAAATAGACAGAATTGAATTATGGATGCGCAACATCATCATGATCACCACCACGGCCATAACCATGGGCATCATCATGACCATGGGGATGTGAAGAATATCAGGGCGGCATTCTTCCTGAACCTCTCTTTTACTGTCATCGAATTTGTCGGTGGCCTGATAACCAACAGCGTGGCGATTCTCTCAGATGCGGTACACGATCTGGGGGATAGCTTCTCGCTTGGGTTATCGTGGTATTTCCAGAAAGTGGCTAAAAAACCTCGTACCAAGGAATATACTTACGGTTATAAACGTTTTTCCCTGTTAGGCGCCGTGATCAATTCTGTGGTGCTGTTGGTGGGGAGTATCCTTATCCTGATACATGCCATCCCCCGCCTGTTCAATCCGCAACATCCCGATGTGGAAGGGATGTTGTTGCTTGCAGTGTTGGGAGTGATCATTAACGGCTTGGCCGTCTTTCGCCTGAGGAAAGGGAACTCGATCAACGAGAGGGTGGTGTCGCTGCACATGCTGGAAGATGTGTTGGGATGGCTGGCCGTGCTGGTAGGGGCAGGGATCATGTATTTTGTCGATGCTCCTTTTATCGACCCGCTGCTCTCCATTCTGATCTCTCTCTATATACTGTATAATGTATACCGGAATATCCGTCAGAGTTTACGCATCATCCTGCAAGGCAGTCCTTCGGAACTGGATATGGAAGAAGTGAGGCGGACGTTGCAGGAAATGGATGAGGTTCAGGATGTACACGATCTGCATGCCTGGTCGGTGGATGGTGAATACAACGTAATGACCGTGCATGTGGTGCTTCGGAGAGCAGTGCCCATGGAAGAACAGCATCGCTTGAAATTGGTGATTCGCGAAAAACTGCTGTCGCTGGGAGTACAGCATTGCACCATCGAGTTTGAAATCGCCGATGAAGATTGCGGCATGGAGGATTGTTGTTGATCACTCCAAATAAGTATAGCCATACAACCCTGACCGGTAGTTCGAAAGGAACTCCTTTCCTTCCTCCACCGAGATTTTACCCTGTTTTACCGAACTCATCACCCAGGTTTCTACGGTACGTACCAGTTTTTTGGGGTTGTACTGCGCATATTCCAGTACTTCCGCTACCGATTCGCCATCTATTACCTGGTCGATCTTATACCCGCTTTCACCAGTAGACACATGCACCACGTTGGTGTCGCCGAACAGGTTATGGAGGTCTCCCAATATCTCCTGGTAAGCCCCTACCAGGAATACACCTATGTAGTAAGACTCATCTTTTTTGAGCGAATGAACAGGGAGATAGGCAGAACGGAATCCGTCCTGCGAAGCAAAATTGGATATTTTCCCGTCCGAGTCGCAGGTGATATCCTGTAAAGTGGCAGTCCTGTCGGGTTTTTCATCCAACCGGTGGATAGGGATGATGGGGAACACCTGGTCGATAGCCCAGGAGTCGGGGAGCGACTGGAATAACGAGAAATTACAGAAATATTTATCGGGCAACAGGGTTGATAATTGCCGCAACTCTTCGGGCGCATGTTTGGCCCGGTTGCTGGTGATATTGATTTCCCGGATAATTGAGAAATAGAGCTGTTCCATCTGCGCGCGTGTTTTCAGGTCGAGCATCCCCAGGCTGAAAAGGTCGAGCGACTCTTCCCTTATCTGCTGTGCGTCGTGCCACGCCTCCAGCATCCGGGCCTGCGTAAGCGTATCCCAGATATTGTAGAGTTCTTTCACCAGTTCATGCGCGTCCTCTTCTATTTCCTGCTCTTCGGGCCATGCCGGCAAGGTGGCCGTTTCCAGTACTTCAAAAATCAGTACCGAATGGTGTGCCGTAAGCGCACGGCCCGACTCTGTGATAATATCGGGGTGGGGTAGGTCGTTCTTATTGGCCGCATCCACGAAGGCGAATACAGAGTCGTTCACATACTCCTGGATAGAGTAGTTGATGCTGTTTTCGGTGAAGGAGGATCGCGTGCCGTCGTAATCGACACCCAATCCGCCGCCTATGTCCACATATTTGATCCTGAATCCCAGTGAATGTAACTGCACATAAAACTGGGCTGCTTCCCGCAGCGCCGTCTTGATACGGCGTATCTTGGTGATCTGGCTCCCTATATGAAAATGGATAAGCTGAAAGCATTCCTCCATCTTGCTTGTCTTGAGCACCTCCAGCGCTTCGAGCAGTTCACTCGAATTGAGTCCGAATTTGCTGCCGTCGCCACCCGACTCTTCCCACTTGCCGCTGCCGGAACTGGCAAGTTTCACGCGGATTCCGATATTGGGTTTTACTTTCAATCGTTTGGATATCTTGATGGTCAGGTCGAGTTCATTCAGTTTCTCTACCACGATGAACACTTTCTTTCCCATCTTTTGCGCCAGTAAAGCCAGTTCGATATAACTTTCATCTTTGTATCCGTTGCAGATGATGAGCGAGTCGTTGTCGGTATTGATTGCCAGTACGGCATGCAGTTCCGGTTTGGAACCCGCTTCAAGGCCGATATTGAACCGTTTTCCACTTGAAACGATCTCCTCTACTACCTGTCGCATCTGGTTTACCTTGATCGGGTAGATGATATAATTCTGGGCATGATACTCATATTCCTTGGAGGCGATGGCGAAGCTTTGGGATATTTTCTCAATACGGTTGTCCAATATCTCCGGAAACCGAATCAATACGGGAGAGGATACATCGCGCAGGTACAGTTCACGCATCAACTCGCTCAAATCTACGCTTTGACCGGCCTCCTTGCGCGGAGTTACCTGTACATGACCTTTTTCGTTGACGGAGAAATAACCGTTTCCCCACCCGTTGATATTATACAATTCTTCTGAATCTTCAATACGCCATTTTCTCATTCCGGCAGATATTTTTTAATGATGATACATAAACCCGACCAGTCATTATGCAACCTGATCAATTAACTGGCAAAAATACGCATTAATTTTGTCTTTTGAAGTTATGACCCGTAAAATGATAGGGAAAACATCTACTTCCCCACATAGGCTCCTAAGCACTTTTTTTGTTTTAATCTTTTTTAAGGGGCTTTGCGCAACAATTCATGGTTGCAAAACATCATATTCAATATAGAACCGGAAATGTTCACCTAAATATAAATA
>ERZ778021.3304-NODE-3304-length-11993-cov-4.621126_pt1 | contig 11993 bp, 9 predicted proteins | sample MGYA00375751_ERZ778021 | MGnify/ENA primary metagenome ERZ778021 (study PRJEB29350, sample SAMN05389814) | bioreactor metagenome | isolation source: Thiocyanate stock bioreactor | place: South Africa: University of Cape Town | collected 2013-08-29 ... | reverse complement strand
CAATTGGCAGTACCCCATAAGAGCTTTTTGTTGTGCTCCTTCATCAGATCCTTGAGGATGCTTTTGATTTCATCCAGACGTGCATTGCTTTCGGAGAGGGTCTTTCCTTCCGGTGCAATATCCCTGTCGTGAAAACAGAAATAGTCAATTCCCAGCTTATTCATCAGCTCGAAGGCGGCATGTGCCTTATTGATGGCAATGTCCATTTCAGACTTGCCCCCGAAGCATTTGTCTGCGGTACCCCTGCCGAACAGATCCGAACCGTCGCCGCAGAAGGTATGCCAATAGCTGGCGGCAAAGCGAAGCTGTTCCCGCATGGTCTTACCTGCGATTACCTCCTCCGGATTGTAAAACCGAAAAGCCAGCGGATTTTTGGTTTGTGTCCCCTCATATTCAACGTTCCCGATCTTTTTAAAAAATTCCATATCATAACCTCCGATGATTCATTCTGATACAATTATATTTTCAAAATCAGTTCTTTTCTATCATCAAATTGCGATATGATAGCAAAATATTGCGGTTAACGGGAAAGTATGATAGGATGGTGTCAACAACAAGGAGGGATGGCATGAGAGAACGGGTGTACAAAGAGCGGACTGACCATGGTCCAATATCGCTGTATCATCATGACAGCAAAGGGACGATTTTCCCCTGCCACTGGCATGATGAATATGAGCTGTTGTATTTTCATAAAAATACTGCCATCTTAAAGATCGAAAATCAATCCTATGTGATGCCCGAAGGCTCGGTGGCCATTGTCAACCCCGGCGAGCTTCATACTGTGGCTTCTTTCGAAAGCTCGGGATGCAGGTTATCTGCGTTGGTGTGTAAGCTGTCCGACGTGCAGGAGCATTATATAAATTTGCAGGATGACAACAGCCTTATTGTCCGGATTTTTGAAACCTATCAAACACAAAAAAATTCATATTTGGCGGTGAAAGGCATGATTTATCAGTTGTTTTATCATCTGCAAACGGAGGATAAGGTGAAACCCCTAGTCAACTCTCCGGCGGCAAATCAAAATATGAAAAGGGTACTGACCTATATGGAAGAAAATTATTTTGAAGCCATCACTCTGGAGGATATGGCAAGAAAAGCACGTTTCAGTAAATATCATTTCATCAGGGTTTTCAAGCAGTATACCGATAACACCCCCCAAAAATTCTTGAACGAAATCAGAATAAGCAAAGCAAAGGAGATCTTGAAAACAGGGAGCGTGGATATCACCAACACTGCCCTTCAGGTGGGTTTTGAGAATGTCAGCTATTTTATCAAGGTGTTTAAGGGTATCACCGGTCAGACACCGCTGAAATATCAGAAGAAAGACAGACAGGAATCCGTTGACTTACAGGATTCGACAAGGTAAAATATATAAGAATGTTCGTCAAAATGCCGATATAAGAAGGTTTACAATGAATAAAATCAAAAAAATAATCTGTTCACCTCGGCTACCCTTTGCTTTGTTTTTGATCTGTATTCTCCTCGCTGCTGCCGCCTATGCATGGCAGCGGATTTACACTTCGGATTTCAAGCCAATCAACGGAGATTTTCAAAATTACAATGCGTTTCGGCGCGTCCTCGGAGGTCAAATCCCCTATCAGGATTTTGCCAATTATTTGGGAGTAGGTATTTTGGTGACCAATGTGCCATTTTTGGCATTTTTCAATAATTTCACCGCCAGTCTGCTTATCACCAATGTCACAACCTATCTGATTTTTTGTGCTTCGGTCGCCCTTTTGTCTTATCTGGTATCAAGGAACAAGACAGTTTCCCTGTTCTTTGGTGCTGCACTGCCGGTTGCATATTTTCATATTTTAAATCGAGTACCTTCCCTGCTGCAATCGTTCGATTTTATCAATCTCTGTAAGCCGGGAAATTCCATGCGGATGCATCGGGCGTTTCTGCCGTTTTTGCTTGCCTTTTTCTTTCTTTTTGTGCTTCGGAGCATCAAAAAATCAGACAAAAGCATTCTTATGCTGATTACCGGAAGGAAGACCGTATCGATTTTCGGTCTTGTGATCGGGGCATGTATTGTATGGTCCAACGATTACGGCTTTGCCTGCGTGGCAAGCTCGTTTTTTATCTTGTCCCTTTTGCTTGCCAAAAACAGTAAGGCAGTAGGAAAAACCGCCTTTTTTTCGATGCTGTTGTTCCTTGCCGGCACGATGGCAGGATTTCTGTTCAGTCTTCTGGTCGTCACCCGTGGGCATATTTTATCTTATTTTACATTTACAAAGGGTGTGTCGGACGATCAGTTCTGGTATTACGGCGACACAAAGCTGTTAAAACTGAGCGACATATGGGCCAACAGTGATTACAGGCTTAGTTTTATTCTATTTGCAATTCTGACCATAGAATTTCTCGTCAGGCTGGCGATTGATAAACATGACAACAATTCTATACTGGCTTTTTTTATACTCTTCACAAGCTTTCTTGCCTCTCTTATCTACATATATGGATCCGGCGGATTTGCCTTTGAAGCATTGAGACTATGTATTTTTGTAATATTGCTGGCAAACCTGATGAAGCTTCTGGAATTCTTGCTTCGGGCGACCCGTTTTCGGATCGTGACACAGGGTGTTTTTACATTGTTTTTATGTGTGCTGCTCCTGTATTCGTCCTATACCGGATATGACACAATGAAGAATTACAGACGAAACACCCAGCCCAGTACATCCTACGTTGCCGGGCTGCGGGGCTACACCCACTATGCGGAAGGCTTGAAAAAGGAGGTAGAGCTGCTGGGTGGCGGTGAAATCTTCTCCACTTATGCCTCAGCCTATGAAGCCATCACCGGTCAATACCAGCCCAGCGGAACCGACTATATCATCCATGTGCTGGGTGACAAGCAGCGGCAGGAGTATCTGGACTGTTTTCAGAAGGGTAATTATGGGTATGTTGCTACCATTCGCAACGATATCAGCAATTATGAAGGTTGGGTAAAGCGTGCCAATTGGTTTTTCTATAGAGAGCTGTTCGCAAATTATGTTCCTGTTGCCTCCACCGATTATAACATCCTTTGGGAGAAATACGGCTTTCGCAATACCATAGAAGCCGGTTATACGATAAACATCAAGAAAATCAACGAATATTCAGCAGAGATTCTTGTCACCAGTACCAACCTGGACCATATCACAGCGGACGTAAGCATTGAGTATGACAGTAGCTTTCAGATGAATTTCAGCAGACTGAGTGCGTTCCGGAGAATCGTCTCGGTTGATGACCCGACTTGCAGACCGGAGGCACTGACGGGAGGCGGGCTGCGAGGCTATGGAATCCCCAATCAGGCGGATACATACAACATTCACATTACACTGGAGAACGGCAAAGGTTCTGTAGTCATCTCCTCAAAGCCCGGTGATTGTACGGTGCTGAACCTGAAAACAGCAAAGCTCAATTTTTTTGTACCAACCTTCACAGGGGAGCTGCTGGACCTGTGTAAAGAATAAATATCTGCAGTTTTTCATTTTTTTATATTTTTTACCAACACAACGGAAGAATGAATTGTCTCTCATATAAATTGATACGGACATTTGTATTGAGAAAATGGAAAGGGATGGTTGTTCTGAAAGTCGGAAAAGCCACAATAAGCATTGCGCTTGCAGTAATTTTAATGTTAGGAGCGGTTTCCTGTAGGAATTCACAAACTCTTTCGGGTGAGGAAGGTCAAGTCACAACAAAATCAGTGACCACAACACAGCAGCCCACCGTGACGACGACGAAACCAACGGGAAAGGTAGTACAACTGACCAATCTGATGGCGGGCATAAAAGCAAACCAAAGCAAAGCTGTTTTGCTTGATGAAGATTTTATCAACCCGACAGTGGATTTTTCGGTGGAGCTCTTCAAAAAATCAGTGACCAAAGGGAAAAACTCGTTGATCTCGCCGGTGTCCGTATATCTTGCCCTGGGCATGGCAGCGGGCGGCGCAAACGGAACCACCTTGGCTGAATTTGAAAAGCTGTTGGGCGGCCAAAACCTGAAGCAGAAGGATTTAAACCTCTATTATCGCGCCTTTTCAAAAAGCCTGACCGATGATAAAGAAGGCAAGCTGACCATTGCCAATTCGGTGTGGTATCGGGATGACGGCATGCTGGAGATTAAAAAAGACTTTTTGCAGACAAACGCCGACTATTACGGAGCCGGTGCCTTTAAAGCAGATTTCAATGCCACGAAAACCGTAGACGAGATCAACAACTGGGTTAAAACAAATACCGACGGACAGATCGATAAGATAGTAGATAAAATCGACTCATTGACAGAATGTTATCTCTTCAACACGTTGTATTTTGAAGCGGAGTGGGATGAAATATATTATGAAACGGATAAGGAACAAGCAAAATTCACATTATCAAACGGCAAACACATCACAACAGAATATATGAAGGGAAAGGAATCTTCGTATCTCGCCAATCAGAATTGTACCGGCTTCCTGAAACCATATCGGGGTGAGAAATACAGCTTCGTTGCCTTGTTGCCAAACCAAGGGGTTACAATGGACAAATTCATTACCTCCTTGTCGGGAAAGACCTTTCTTGAACTGCTTCACAAAAAGTCGGAGGAAAAGGTGATTACGAAATTGCCAAAATTCCGGTATCAATATGATTTTGATCTGAACAGTGCGTTGAGACAGTTGGGCTTAAAAACTGCATTTAATGAAAGTGCGGACTTTGGAAGCATGTCGGAAGAAAAATTGTTCTTATACGATGTGCGGCATAAAACTAGTATCCATGTATACGAAAAAGGAACCAAGGCAGGAGCAGCATCTGTAATGGAAATCTGGAAAATGGGACTTGATATGGACACGGATAAACCAAAGGAAGTGATTTTGGACCGTCCCTTTGTTTATGCAATTATAGACAACAAAACAAGCCTGCCCATATTTATGGGGACCATGATGGACCCGTCAAAGGAGTAGATGATGATGAGAAGAAAAAAGCTGCTATTTGTTGTTCTGCCGATTTTTTTGATCCTATCGATTGTTTCAGTAACCATGCTATTGCAAAGTAGTCAGACGGTAAAAGCAGAAAATTTGTTGGATGACATCAAACCAAAACCGATCTATGCGGGTTTGTTGAGTGAGGAATATATCGGTGCGGTTTCGGACTTTTCCATAGAGCTGTTTAAAAAGTCGATCAAGGACGGGAAAAACTCACTTGTGTCACCGCTCAGTGTTTATTTTGCTCTGGGGATGACGGCAAACGGAGCAGACGGAGAAACCCTGGCGGAATTCAAAAGGCTTTTGGGAAAGGACCGGCTCAGCATGGAGGAGCTGAACAAGAACAATTACAGCCTGATGAAGAGTCTCACAGACAATAAAACAAATCGGTTAACCATTGCCAATTCCATATGGTACAGAGAAAATCAGGGGTTGACTGTCAGCAAAGAATTTTTACAGACCGATGGGGATTATTACAAAGCTGATGCTTATATGGCAGATTTCAACGACAAAAGAACCGTCAAGGACATCAATAACTGGGTGAAAAAGAATACCGGCGGACAGATTGACAGTATCGTTGACGGGATAGATACCAATACCATGCTGTATCTTTTCAATACTCTGTATTTTGAAGCAGAGTGGGAAACGAAGTACTACAAGGAGGCTGTGAGAGAGAACAAATTCCATTGTTCCGACGGGGAAGACATCGAAACAAAATTTATGTACGGTTCAGAATACAGCTATCTTTCCAGTGACAATTGTCAGGGGTTTGTGAAAAACTATGCGGGGGATAAATTCGGGTTTGCGGCGCTGCTGCCCAATCAGAATATCAGCATGGACGATTTTATAGAGTCCCTCACCGGCGAAGCGTTTCAAGCGCTGTTCAAAAATGCCTCCAACGAAACGGTGCAAACCGCCATTCCAAAATTCACCACGGAATATGACTGCAGCCTGAACAACAGCTTGAGCAGCATTGGATTGACAGAAGCTTTTGATGAAGACAATGCGAATTTCACAAGCATGTCCAACAAGGATTTGTACATCGCTGATGTGCGTCACAAGACCTTTATTTGTGTGAATGAAAAGGGAACAAAAGCGGGTGCGGTTACCAAAATGGAAATGATCGCTAAAAGCGCAATGATAAAACCGCCCAAAGAAGTCATTCTGGACCGTCCCTTTGTCTATGCGATAATTGATAACCAAACAAGCCTCCCGGTTTTCATCGGGGTAATGGAAAACCCGAAGGCATAGAAAATGCAAAAAAACCGGGTGCAGAACTGCACTCGGTTTTTTGGTGGTCCGCCCAAGAGGACTTGAACCCCTATCGCCAGAATCGGAATCTGGTGTTTTATCCGGTTAGACTATGGGCGGAAACTTACCGATATAGTATATCATTTTCTCCCTTTGCTGTAAAGAAAAAATTTTGATGAAAATTGATTTCTAAAAACTTGCAGAATATTTAGATATCTTTAGGGAAAATTATTCTTAATCATTCGTGATATAAGCAAATAAGGAGAAATAGATATGCTTTTAATGGAACGGATCAAGCACCTGTCCCGAAGGTCATTGATCAGGCTCGCCAGCTTTGCAACTGCATTGGTCATTACACTGGCAGGCTTCACGATATACGGCTATATTATGGCTTACCGGTACAGAACTCAGCTGGAATATACCTATTCCAGAGCGCTGGATGAGCTGAGCAATTATTTAGACAATATCAATTTTACGCTCCAAAAAGAATTGTATGCGAACACACCGGTACAAATAGATGAGCTGGCGGCGTCCCTGTGGCGGGACTCCGGTTCTGCCAAAAACTGCCTCGCTCAATTACCCACCAATGATTCGCAAATCGATAATATCTATCGGTTTTTGTCACAGGTGGGGGATTATTCCCTTTCGCTTTCCAAAAAGAATGCCCTTGGCGGAGGAATTTCGGAGGAAGAACGAAACGGCTTACAGTCTCTCAGCAATTATGCCACAAACCTGTCCGGGAAGGTCAGCAACATGCAGGCGGAAATCAACGCCGGGCGAATGTGGATCGGCGAGGTACGAAGAGCCATTGAGAGCGGACAGCAGCCGGAACAAAAAGGCGGTTTTTCCTCCAATCTGACAAAGCTCAATCAGGCCGTCACGGATTATCCCACACTGGTATATGACGGACCCTATTCCGATCATATCATGCGCCAAAAACCAAAACTACTGGAAAATGCAAAGCAGGTAACGAGGGAAGCAGCAAGAGCCACAGCAGCGGCTTATATGGGAATCAAAAAAGAAAATTTGAAGGACTATGGGGAAGAAAACAGCGTGACTCCGGCATATTTGTTTGCACAGGAAGGGAACACTGTGGCCGTTACCAAAGCGGGTGGATATGTTTTGTATATGCAAAAGTCCAGAAACATTGATGATGAAAAGCTGGAGTACAAAGAAGCGTCCGCGATAGCAGCAAAATATCTCAGGGAAATAGGCTTGGGTACGTTTGATGAAAGCTATTATGTAACGAGTGGCGGTATTTGTATCATCAATTATGCATTTACACAAAACGGTGTGATTTGTTACAGCGATTTGGTCAAAGTGGGTGTGGCGCTGGACACCGGTGAAATTATGTCCCTTGAAGCCAGAGGGTATATCATGAACCATTATGAAAGAAAGTCCTTTGCGTTTAAAAACACAGAGCAAAAAGCCAGATCGGTGCTCAGTCCTCTTCTGGAAGTAAAAAGCATCAACAAAGCGCTGGTCATGACTGACGGACTGAAAGAAGCCTTGTGCTATGAGTTTGTTTGCAAAGGCAAAAACAATGAGGATGTTCTCGTGTATGTAAACGATGCCACATTGCAGGAAGAGCAAATTTTTATACTGCTGATCACCGACGGCGGTGTGTTAACAAGATAAAAAAATACTGTATCACAGGGTTGTGATACAGTATTTTTGATTACAAAAATCTGCGCCATCAGCCGGCAATCAATCCGTCCAGCATAAAGCTGCCGGCAAAAGTGGCAGGGACCTCCAGCCTGACGGTATGGACTGCTTTGTCTTGAGGGGGTACAATCAATTTGAACGCATAGCTTCCGCCCGTAGCAGAGGATTGCAGAAGTTTGGTTCCGTCCACAAAAATATCCACCGGGGGTGTGCTGCCTGTGCTTGCATGATAGACAATATAGGCGACAGAACAATCGACTTCAAATTCAATGAAATTTCCGGCTTTTCCGCTCCATGCCTTTGGGAAAGAAACAGGATTGTTCCACTTTGTTTGCCAAATCACCCAAGAATCAGAATTGGTCAATGAAAAACCACTTTGTGATTTTGGTGTGAGGTTACTGCTGCTGTACAGCTTTGCATTTTCAAAATCAACAGTAGAAATGCTCAAGGGATTTGCCAGAGCGGATGAATCCACCGTCAGCAGTCCTTGTTTTTGATAAATTTTCTCCAGTTGATGAATGACCAGATCTGCCGCCATGGCATCGCCGGGCTGGTTTTGATGAACAATGTCCTTGAAAAGGGGAGCGGGATCAAAGCCCGGTTCGTTTGTTACCCGATATTGCAGTGCCTGCATATAACTGATAGCGGGAATATGATACTGCTGCACGGTAGGCAATTGAATGCTTTGAATATTGCTAAAAGCACCGTTGTCATAGTAGCTCATAAAAAGAGACAAAATGCCGGGGTTGCGTGAGGATTTTAAAATTTTACGAATCAATCCCTCATAGGACAAGCCGCACAGCTCATCATAGTCGTTCACGGCATATTCAACAATGACAAAATCACAATTCTTTGCAATGATATCATTGTCAGCACGGGCAACACCAAATACAGAGCTGGTTCCGCTGATACCGGCATTCACCACAGTGACCTTGCCGGGAAACTTTGTTTTCCACCAATTTGCCACCAGAACGGCATACCCTGTGTCGGAGCCATAGGTAACCGAACCGCCGATAAAACCAATGGTAATATTTTCTCCCCGTTCTGCCTTTTTCATGGCTTCGGCAATGCGGCCTTTGTATCCTTCATTTGCAACAGAAGCAGTATACATATTGGTTACCTCCTTTGTGTTGGATGCAGGGGGTAAGCCTTTTATTTTTAATATCCAGCGTTTTAAAACGACCATATCAAGGATATTCACTGTTTTGTCCCCATTAAAATTCACGGACACGAACTGTATAGCCGTTGGAGATGATATTTTTAAGACATATTTCTTCAAGGATACCATATCAATAACATTCGCAAACCCATCACCGGAAGTATCACCGATGACAGCGATATCATAGGCTTCTGTAACAGAGGAGGAGGCATTCAGGCATACAAGCCTCATTCCGGTGCCGATCACCGTTTGGGAAGTGACGGTATTTTTTTCATATATGTTGGCGGTGTATCCTTGCTTCACACGAATGTCGCAGAGAAAATCCGTTACCAATGTGCCTGCTTCAACAGTGAGAACCGTAGCGTTCACCAAATCATAAATATCGCTTGACAGGTTTTTGGTTTGATCTTGTGCGGTTGCGGTACCGGGGAAACAGAAGCATAGGGAAACAATCAAAGCAGAAACAATCAATCTTACCCATTTTTGTTTCATCAAACAATCCTCACTTTCATAAATTCAGTTACGGACAGAAACCTTCGCCTTTCAGGCCAATTCTGTTTTTAAACAGAAAAAAAGTTTTGAACCAGTTTGGATTTGGTTTCTTATTTTTATATTATAACACACTTTTTTAGCCAATCCTATAATCAAAATATAAAAAAATCCGGCTGCGTATAAAACGCAGCCGGAGAAAGACGGTTTATCACTGGTCAGCAATTACCAAATCCGATGGCAGAGCAGCAGTCGGTTTATTTTTTTTGATGCTTTGCTCGATTTTTGCTTCAATCCATGCAGCAAGATCGGGAATCACAGATACCAAAACCTGCTGGGTCTCGGTGGACATGGTTTGCAGTGCCATATCTTTTGCTTGATTGAAGGCTATTTTTTGCGCTTCAGCATCAAATCTGCCCTCTCGTTTCAAGGCATCTACATAGGTCTGAAAGGTTGCATCAACTGCAGCAGTGACAGCATCAACTGCTTGATTGAAATGCAGCAGAAGCTGTTCGTTTTTTGTATGGCTGATAATCTCTTTTGCCTTTGCATTCAGATACTTGCTGACAAAGGTAGTTATGGCGGAAAAAAGCGGGACAAAAACAATCAGAACCAAGGTCTGTCCTGCGGGACTGTTTAAAAAATCTATCATTTTGACACCCTCACTTCTCAGACAATCTGAATATCTTTGATATAAACCCAGCTATAAAGCTCTTTGAGCAGTACCTGATTAGGGTTTACCTTTGCAGTTCCCACCTGGGACACGGTATAGGGCTTGTTTTTGTATGACGACGGGACCTTGACCCCTTTGCTCGCCCCACCGTAAACCGCATTGGCAGTCACGATTTTCACCTTGGTACCTACCCCGATGGTTTTTGGCTTAACCAGTGTTGTGGCGGAAACAACAGATGTTTTACCGCTTTCTGTTTTCACACTTCCACTGAGCTTAAAAGCACAGATTAAATAGGAATATTTGGTGTTTTCAGCAAGACCCGTATCGGTAACGTTATTCACCGTGACCTGCTTGATCAGCTCATATGCACGTTTCGTGTTACTGTAGCGATACACAGCATAGCCGGTAATTCCCGAGACAGCGGTCCAGGTAAGCTTAATGCTGTTATAAGAAACGGGAGTTGCTTTCAGTCCTGCAGGAATGGGAATTACCGGGGTTTTTGCTTGTACTGCCATTTTGTCAAAGGGAAAATACTGTCCCGGGCAATCCGTTGCATTATAGTCCTTATGCTTTTTGATGGCAAGACCCGGATATCTTCCTAAAATATTGCGCAGCAATTCAACGCCTGAATTGAATTGTACTGCAGGCATGACAGTTTCTTTTTGATAATTTCCCTCAAAGCAAATACCAATACTGTCAGTGTTATGATTTTTACTGTGGGCACCCACAGTATTTTCGGGTCTGCCTCTCCAGATCCCGCCATCCTTTCTGATATAATAATGATAGCCGATTCCCAAGTAATTATCATCAGTTCTGTTCAGATAATACGCGTGAATTTGCTGGACCGATTGTGGTGCGTCTGCACCCTGATGGTGAATAATGATATCCTTTGTTGATTTTCTGATATCAAGATCTCCGTCAAAAACCAATTTTGCGTCGTTGATAACCAATTTTCTTCCTCCTTACATTTTTTTGCCGCAGCTGATATATCAATGAGTGCGTGACACATTACGAAATGCAAATATACAGGCTCAACTGCTTTGGTTCAAGCCATGGATTTTGTGTCCGGTGCAGTTCAGCTCATTACATTAATATTCGATAGCTGCTACAATGATGCAAAAAGTCCTCTCATTTGTCAGACCAAATGAGAGGACTTTGCTATTTATAGTTTAGTATAAGGAGAGAAGACATTCAACGACACGATTAATTGAGCGCAGCGTCTCCGGTTTCTCCGGTACGAATACGGTATGCATCATCAATGGTCGATACAAATATTTTACCGTCGCCCACTTCACCTGTTTTCGATACCTCTAAAATAAGATTGATGGTTTGTTCAAAGTTATCTTCAGAGACAACAAGTTCAAGCTTTACCTTCGGAAGAACATTCAAAATCACTTCAGAACCCCGATAGAATTCTTTCCAGCCCAGTTGTTTTCCGCAACCCATGACCTGCGTGATTGTGATGCCGTTCACTTGGATTTTAAGTAATGCTTCTTTCAATTCTTCAAGTTTTGACGGGCGGATAATGGCTTCGATTTTTTTCATTTTTTTCTCCTCCTTATTGGTCTAAGCCTGTAAAGGCAGGATATGCAGATTCACCGTGCATTGCATAGTCAAGTCCGTCAGCTTCTTCTTTTGGTGTAACTCTGATTTTCATGAAGAGCTTTATTACCATAATGATAAGGAACGTACCGATAGACGCAAATGCAATTGTAAATCCAATGGAGATAATCTGCTTGATGAACAAATCAGCATTGCCCGAGATGAATAGACCTTCCAGTGCGAGAGAGGGGTTTGCTTGCTTGGCGGCGAACAAA
>ERZ778021.3302-NODE-3302-length-11996-cov-3.902521_pt1 | contig 11996 bp, 9 predicted proteins | sample MGYA00375751_ERZ778021 | MGnify/ENA primary metagenome ERZ778021 (study PRJEB29350, sample SAMN05389814) | bioreactor metagenome | isolation source: Thiocyanate stock bioreactor | place: South Africa: University of Cape Town | collected 2013-08-29 ... | reverse complement strand
GGCGCCTCGGTCGCAAAGGCGCGGGCCAGGCCCACGCGCTGCTGCATGCCGCCCGACAGGTCGCCGACCTTGCGTTCGGCCCAGTCCGACAGGCCGACGGTCTCCAGGTGGTGGTCGATCCGGTCCCGGCGCTCGGCGGTCGACATGCCCGCCAGCTCCAGCCCCAGGCCCACATTCTCGCGCACGCTGCGCCAGGGCAGCAGGCCGAACTGCTGGAACACCATCGCCACGTCGCGCAGGCGGATGTCGCGCAGCGCGCGGCTGCCCGCGCCGGTCACGCTGACCATGCGGTCGCCGCGCCGGATGCGGACCTCTCCGCGGCAGACGGGGTTCAGCGCGTTCACGGCCCGCAGCAGGGTCGATTTGCCCGACCCCGACAGGCCCATCAGGACCAGGATCTCGCCCTCGGCGACGGACAGGGAACAATCGTGGACGCCCAGCACCTGGCCGGTCTCGGTCTTGATGGGGCCGCGGTCCAGCCCCTCGTCCATCAGCGGCAGGGCGCGGGCGGGGTGGTCGCCAAAGACGATGCAGACCCGGTCGAATTCGACGGCGTTCATTTGCGGCCCTCCATGCGCAGCATCCGGTCCAGCAGGATCGCCACGACCACGATCACCATCCCCGATTCGAACCCAAGCGCGGTGTTCACGCTGTTCAGCGCCCGCACGACCGGCACGCCCAGGCCCGACGCGCCGACCAGCGCCGCGATGACCACCATCGACAGCGACAGCATGATGGTCTGGTTCAGGCCCGCCATGATCTGGGGCAGGGCACTGGGCAGTTCCACCTTCCACAGCAGTTGCCGCGGCGTGGCGCCAAAGGCGGTCGCGGCCTCGACCAGGGCAGGGGGCGTCGAGGCGATGCCCAGCTGCGTCAGGCGGATCGGTGCGGGCAGAACGAAGATCACGGTGGCCAGCAGACCCGGCACCATGCCGATGCCAAAGAACACGATGGCCGGGATCAGATAGACGAATGTCGGCAGCGTCTGCATCAGGTCCAGCACGGGCCGCATCCAGGCGTAAAGACGCGGCCGGTGCGCGCAGGCGATGCCGATGGGCACGCCCACCGCCATGCAGACGATGCAGGCCGACAGCACCAGCGTCAGCGATTGCAGCATTTCCGACCAGTAGCCTTGGTTCAGCACGAAAAGCAGCCCCGCCAGCATCAGCAGGCAGGGGCCCAGCCTGCGCTGCAGCAGGCCCGTCAACGCCATGGCCAGCGCGATGAACAGGAACGGGTGCGGGGCCTGCAGCGCGGCCAGGATCGCCGCGATCAGCGCCTCCATCGTGGTCGAGATGGCGTCGAACACCCCCGCCGCATTGGCGTTCAGCCAGTCAAAGGCCGATTTGGCGGTCCGTCCCACCGGGATCTTGGTGTCGGTGACCCATGCGGTCATCTGCTCCATGCGCGCTCCTGCAAGGCTGTGGCGCCGGGCGCGGGGCCCGGCGCGGGGGTCAGTTCAGGGCCGCCTGCAGCGCCGAATGCGGATCGTTGCCGTCCACCGTGGTCAGGTCCGCAAGCCAGCCGGTCGCGGCATCGGGATTTGCGGCCAGCCAGGCGCGGGCTGCGGCCATCGGGTCCTGACCATCGTTCAGGATGGCGTCCATGACCTCGTTCTCCATCGACAGGGTGAACTCCAGGTTGGTCAGGAACCGGCCCACATTGGCGCATTCCGCGACATAGCCCGCGCGGCTGTTGGTGCGCACCTCGGCCCCGCCCAGATCGGGACCGAAGATGTCGTCGCCCCCGGTCAGATAGGTCATGTCGAACTGCGCGTTCATGGGATGCGGCTCCCAGCCCAGGAAGACGACCGGGCGGTCGCGGTCGGACGCGCGCTGGACCTGCGCCAGCATGCCCTGTTCACTGGATTCGACGATTTCGAAGGTGCCCAGGTCGAACTGGTCCATCGCTACCATCTCCAGCAGCAGGCGGTTGCCGTCGTTGCCGGGCTCGATCGCATAGATCTTGCCGTCCAGGGCGTCCTTGTGTTCGGCGATGGCGGCGAAATCGGTGATGCCCAGATCGGCACCGGCCTGGTTGGTCGCCAGCGTGTATTTCGCGCCCGTCAGGTTGGTGCGGACGGTGTCGACGGTTCCCGTGTCGCGATAGGGGGCGATGTCGGCCTCCATCGTGGGCATCCAGTTGCCCAGGAACACGTCCACATCGCCGGTGGACAGCGCGGTATAGGTCACGTGCACCGACAGGATGCGCGTCTCGGTCCGGTATCCTAGCGCCTCCAGCACGGTCGAGGCCAGCGCCGTGGTCGCCGTGATGTCGGACCATCCCACATCGGAAAAGACCACCTGGTGGCACTGTTCGGGCTCTGCCGCGTGGGCGGGCAGGGCCAGGGCGGTGCCCATCAGAAGGCTTGCGGCCATCCGGGAAAGGGTCATTTGAGGCTCCCTGTTCTTGATTGGTCAGTCAATTAACGTTACATGGAAACGGCAAAGCAACAGAAATCTTCCGCAGCAGGGGTGATCATGCCGAAACTCGGGGCCGAGCCTATCCGAAAAGCAGCGCTGATCAATGCCGCGATCTTCGAGGTCGGGCGCGCGGGGTCGCTGGATGTCACCGTGGCGCAGATCGCCAAGCGCGCCGGCATGTCGCCCGCGCTGGCGCATCACTATTTCGGCTCCAAGGACCAGATCTTTCTGGCGGCGATGCGCTATATCCTGCGCAGCTATGGCCAGTCGGTCCATGACCGCCTGCCGGGGCGGGGGGCGCGGGGGCGGCTGGACGCGATCGTCCATGCCAGCTTTGCGCCCCAGAATTTCCAGCGCGAGACCGTCAGCGCATGGCTTAATTTTTACGCACTTGCCCTGAACTCGCGCGAGGCCGCGCGGCTGTTGCGCGTCTATCACCGCCGGCTGCACTCGAACCTGATCGTGGCGCTGCGCGGGCTGACCGACCATCCCGAACGCACCGCCGACACGCTTGGCGCGCTGATCGACGGCGTCTATCTGCGCGCGGTCCTGACCCCCGGTCCGACCGATGCCGATGCGGCGCTGAACACCATCATGACCTATCTGAAGGAGGCCCTCGCATGAGCCTGTCCGCCCAACCCGCCGCGTCCCTCTTCATCGACGGCCGCCCCGTCGAGGGGCAGGGCGACACGCTGGACGTCCGCTATGCCTTTGACGGCGGCACCATCGCCACGCTGCGCGAGGCCACGACCGACCAGGTGGCTCAGGCCTGCGCCGTGGCCCGCGCCGCCCAGCCCGCATGGGCGGCGATGGCCCCGGTCGAACGCGGCCGCATCCTGGCCCGCGCCGCCGCCATCATCCTGGAGCGCAACGACGAGCTGGCCCACCTTGAGACGCTGGACACCGGCAAGCCGATCCAGGAAACGATGGTGGCCGACTGGCCCTCGGGTGCCGCATCGCTGGAGTATTTTGCGGGGCTGGCCGCGACGCTGACGGGGCAGATGATCCCCCTGGGCGCCGATTGGGCCTATACGCGGCGAGAGCCTCTGGGCGTCTGCGCGGGCATCGGGGCGTGGAACTATCCCAGCCAGATCGCCTGCTGGAAGGCCGCGCCGGCGCTGGTCATGGGCAATACCATGGTCTTCAAGCCGTCCGAGGAAACGCCGCTAGGGGCCCTGAAACTGGCGGAAATCTTCATCCAGGCGGGGATGCCGCCGGGCGTATTCAACGTGGTGCAGGGCCGCGGCGCGGTCGGGGCCGCGCTGGTCACCGACCCGAACGTGGCCAAGGTCTCGCTGACCGGATCGGTGCCCACGGGTCGCCGCGTCTATGCCGCCGCCGCCGAAGGGATGCGCCACGTCACGATGGAGCTGGGCGGCAAGTCGCCGCTGATCGTCTTTGATGACGCCAACCTGGAGGATGCGGTCAGCGCCGCGATCCTGGCTAATTTCTACAGCGCCGGGCAGATCTGTTCCAACGGCACGCGGGTCTTCCTGCAGGAGGGCATCAAGGAGGATTTCCTGGCCCGTCTGGCCGAACGCGTCAAATCCGTCCGCATGGGCGATCCGCTGGACCCCGACACCAATCACGGCCCGATCATCAATGCGGCCCAGGCCGACAAGATCCGCGCCGCGATCCGCGCGGGCGTGGATGCGGGCGCGCGCCTGGTCTGCGGCGGCGAGGGAGAGGGGCCGTTCATCCCGCCCACCGTCTTTGCGGATGCCACCGACGACATGACCATCGCCACCGATGAGATCTTTGGCCCCGTCATGACAGCCCTCAGCTTTGTCGACGAGGCCGAGGTGATCGGTCGTGCCAACGGCACCGGTTTCGGCCTGGCCGCAGGCGTGTTCACCCAGGACCTGACCCGCGCCCATCGCGTCATCGCCGCGTTGGAGGCCGGGACCTGCTGGATCAACACCTACAACCTGACACCGGTCGAGATGCCCTTTGGCGGCGTCAAGCTGTCGGGTCTGGGGCGCGAGAATTCGGCGGCGGCGATCGAGCATTATAGCCAACTGAAATCCGTCTATGTGGGCATGGGAGGCGTCGATGCACCCTATTGATCTGCCGAAAGCCGCGCAGGACGCGGATTACGTCATCATCGGCGCGGGCAGCGCTGGCTGCGCGCTGGCCTACAGGTTGACCCAGGCCGGGCGGACCGTCACGCTGATCGAATTCGGCGGCAGCGATATCGGCCCCTTCATCCAGATGCCGGGCGCGCTGTCCTATCCGATGAACATGAGCCGCTATGACTGGGGGTTCGCCAGCCAGCCGGAACCGCATCTGGGCGGGCGCAAACTGGCCACCCCGCGCGGCAAGGTGATCGGCGGATCGTCCTCGATCAACGGGATGGTGTTCGTGCGCGGCAACCCGCAGGATTTCCAGCACTGGGCCGACAGCGGTGCCGAGGGCTGGGACTATGCCGGCGTTCTGCCCTATTTCAAGCGGATGGAGACCTGGCATGGCGGCACCTCGCCTGTGCGCGGCACCGACGGCCCGCTGCACATCACCCGCGGCAAGCGCAAGAACCCGCTGTTCAACACCTTCATCGAGGCCGGTCAGCAGGCCGGCTGGCCCCGCACGGACGACTATAACGGCGAACAGCAGGAGGGGTTCGGCCCGATGGAGGCCACCATCTGGAAGGGCCGCCGCTGGTCCGCTGCCAACGCCTATCTGCGACCCGCCAAAAAGACCGGGCTGCTGACCGTCGTCCGCGGCCTTGCGAACCGCATCCTGTTTCAAGGAAAGCGGGCCTACGGCGTTGAAATCGAACGCAACGGCAAGATCGAGGCGGTTCATGCGACGCGTGAGGTCATCATCTCGGCCAGCACCATCAACACGCCCAAGCTGCTGATGCTGTCGGGCATCGGGCCTGCGGATCACCTGCGCGATCACGGGATCACGCCGTTGGCGGTCCGTCCGGGCGTGGGCGGCAACCTGCAGGATCACCTTGAGATCTACATGCAGTACAAGTCGCTGAAGCCGGTGACGTTGTATACCTACTACAACCTGCTGGGCAAAGGCCGGGTGGGGGTCGAATGGTTGTTGCAAAAGACCGGCCTGGGCGCGTCGAACCAGTTCGAAAGCTGCGGCTTCATCCGGTCGTCGGAGGCCAAGGACTATCCCGATATCCAGTATCACTTCCTGCCGCTGGCGGTGCGCTATGACGGCAAGTCTGCGGCCAAGGGGCACGGGTTTCAGGCCCATGTCGGTCCGATGCGGTCGAAATCGCGCGGCACGATCCGGCTGGCATCGGGCGACCCGTCCGTGGCGCCCGAGATCCGCTTCAACTACATGTCCCAGCCCGAGGACTGGGAGGAGTTCCGCGCCTGCGTCCGCCACACGCGCCGCATCTTTGACGCGCCCGCCTTTGCGCAATATCGCGGCGACGAGATCCAGCCCGGCGACGCGGTCCAGACGGATGCGGAAATCGACGCCTTCATCCGCGAGCATGCGGAATCGGCCTATCACCCCTGCGGCACGGCGCGGATGGGGGCGGCCAGCGACCCGGACGCCGTCGTGGACCCCGAGCTGCGCGTGATCGGGGTCGAGGGGCTGCGCGTCGCGGACAGTTCGATCTTTCCGCGCATCACCAACGGAAACCTGAACGGCCCGTCGATCATGACCGGCGAAAAGGCCGCCGATCACATCCTGGGCCGCCAGATGCTGCGCGCGTAAGCAAAAGGCCCGCAGCGATGCGGGCCTTTTGTCATGCCGCGTCGGCCGCTGCCTGACGCTTGGTATAGTTCAGGACCGGGGCCAGCCAGCGTTCGGCTTCGTCCAACGTCCAGCCCTTGCGCAAGGCGTAATCGCGGGCCTGATCCTCCTCGATCTTGGCGACCCCGAAATAATAGCTGTCGGGATGCCCGATATAGAGGCCCGACACCGACGACCCCGGCCACATCGCCATGCTTTCGGTCAGGGTCACGCCGGTCGCGGCCTCTGCGTCCAGCAGGCTGAACAGCGTCAGCTTTTCGGTATGGTCGGGCTGGGCGGGATAGCCCGGCGCGGGACGGATGCCCTTGTAGGGCTCGGCCGCCAGTTCCTCGGGCGCAAAGGTCTCATCGCGCGCATAACCCCAATAGTCGCGCCGCACGCGCTCGTGCAGCATCTCGGCCATCGCCTCGGCAAAGCGGTCGGCCAGCGCCTTGACCATGATCGCGCCATAGTCGTCGTTGGCCCGTTCATAGCGGGCCGAGATCTCTGCCTCCTCGGGGCCCGCCGTCACGACGAAGCCGCCGACATGATCAGGTGTCCCTTCAGGGGCCACGAAATCCGACAGCGCCACGTTAGGCCGGTCGCCGCGCTTGGTGACCTGCTGGCGCAGGGTGTGCAGCATGGCCAGCGTCTCGGCCCGGTCGTCCCCGGTGAACAGGCGGATGTCGTCGCCCACCGCGTTGGCCGGCCAGAAGCCCACCACGGCGCGCGGCTTGAACCACTGGCCGTCGATGATGCGGGCCAGCATCTCCTGCGCCTCGGCGAACAGCTGGCGGGCGGCTTCGCCCTGCTTTTCGTCGTCCAGGATGCGGGGATAGACGCCCTTCAGCTCCCAGGTCTGGAAGAACGGCGTCCAGTCGATATAGCGCGCGATCTCGGCTAGGTCCCAATCGTCGATCACCCGCGCGCCGGTGAAGGTCGGGGCCACGGGCGCATAGCCCGACCAGTCGATCTTCAGCGCATTGGCCCGCGCCTTGGTCAGCGGCAGGCGCGACTTCGACGCCTCGGAACGCTCATGCTTGTCGGCGACGGCGGTGTAGTCGGCCCGGATCTCGTCGATATAGGCGGCCTTGCGGTCCTCGGACAGCAGGTTCGAGGCGACGCCCACGGCCCGGCTGGCATCGGTCACATAGACCGCCTGGCCGCGCGTGTATTTGGGCGCGATCTTGACCGCCGTATGGATCTTGGACGTCGTCGCGCCGCCGATCAGCAGGGGGATGTCCATCCCCTCGCGCTCCATCTCACTGGCCAGATGCACCATCTCGTCCAGCGACGGGGTGATCAGGCCGGACAGGCCGATGATGTCGACATTCTCGTCGCGGGCCACCTGCAGGATCTTCTGCGCGGGCACCATCACGCCCAGGTCGATCACCTCGAAGTTGTTGCAGGCCAGCACGACGCCGACAATGTTCTTGCCGATGTCGTGGACGTCGCCCTTGACGGTGGCCATCAGGATCTTGCCCGCCGTCTCGCGCTCGGTCCCGCCAGACAGGCGCTTCTCCTCCTCCATGTAGGGCAGCAGAACGGCCACGGCCTGCTTCATCACGCGGGCCGATTTCACCACCTGCGGCAGGAACATCTTGCCCGCCCCGAACAGATCGCCCACCACGTTCATCCCGGCCATCAGCGTCCCTTCGATGACATGCAGCGGCCGGTCGGCCTGCTGCCGCGCCTCCTCGGTATCGGCCTCGATATATTCGGTGATGCCGTTGACCAGCGCATGTTCCAGCCGCTTGTCCAGCGGCCATTCGCGCCAGGACAGATCCTTTTCGCGCTTGGCCCCCTGGCCGTCGCCGCGGAACCGCTCGGCGATCTCCAGCAGGCGTTCGGTGCCATCAGAGCGGCGGTTTAGGACGACGTCCTCGCAGGCCTCGCGCAGGTCGGGGTCGATCTGGTCATAAACCGCCAGCTGGCCCGCATTGACGATGCCCATGTCCATGCCCGCCTGGATGGCGTGGTACAGGAACACGGCATGCATTGCCTCGCGCACCGGCTCGTTGCCGCGAAAACTGAAGGACAGGTTCGACACGCCGCCCGACACATGGGCGTGGGGCAGGTTCTGCCTGATCCAGCGTGTCGCCTCGATGAAATCGACGCCATAGTTGTTATGCTCTTCGATCCCCGTCGCCACGGCGAAGATATTGGGATCAAAGATGATGTCCTCGGGCGGAAAGCCCACCTCATCGACCAGAATGCGATAGGCACGTTCGCAGATCTGGATCTTGCGCGCGCAGGTATCGGCCTGACCGTCCTCGTCGAACGCCATGACCACGACGGCCGCGCCATAGGCCAGGCACAGCCGCGCCTGTTCGCGGAACTGATCCTCGCCCTCCTTCATGGAGATCGAGTTCACGACCGGCTTGCCCTGCACGCATTTCAGGCCCGCCTCGATCACCTCCCATTTGGAGCTGTCGATCATGATCGGCACGCGGGCGATGTCGGGTTCGGCGGCCAGCAGGTTGAGGAACTCGACCATCGCGGCCTTGGAATCGATCAGGCCTTCGTCCATGTTGATGTCGATGATCTGGGCGCCGTTTTCCACCTGGTCGCGGGCGACCTCCAGCGCGGTGGCATAGTCGCGCTCCTTGACCAGCTTGCGGAAACGCGCGGACCCGGTGACGTTGGTGCGTTCGCCGATATTGACGAAGGGAATGTCGGGGGTCAGCACAAAGGGCTCCAGCCCCGACAGGCGCAGGTAACGATCAGGCATAGGCGGGCACCTTTCTGGGGGCGAACGGGGCCACGGCATCGGCGATGGCGCGGATATGGTCGGGCGTCGTGCCGCAGCAGCCGCCGACCACGTTGACCAGACCGGCACGGGCGAATTCGGCGACTTGGGGGGCGGTGTCGTCGGGGCCTTCGTCATATTGGCCAAAGGCGTTGGGCAGGCCCGCATTGGGATAGGCGCAGATCAGCGTGTCGGCCACGCCCGACAGCTCGACCAGATGCGGCCGCATGGCCGAGGCACCAAGTGCGCAGTTCAGCCCGATGGTCCACGGGTTCGCGTGCCGCACCGAGTGCCAGAACGCCGTCGGCGTCTGCCCCGACAGGGTGCGCCCCGAGGCGTCGGTGATGGTGCCAGAGATCATCATCGGCAGGCGTGACCCGTGATCCTCCATCGCCTGAATGCAGGAAAAGATGGCGGCCTTGGCGTTCAGCGTGTCAAAGATCGTCTCGATCAGCAGGATGTCGGCGCTGCCCGCGATCAGGCCCTTGGCCTGCTGCAGATAGGCGGCGCGCAGCCCCTCGAAGGTCACGGCGCGATAGCCGGGGTCGTTCACGTCCGGGCTCATCGATGCGGTGCGGTTCGTCGGGCCGATGGCACCCGCCACGAAACGCTGCCGCCCGTCCTTGGCGGTTGCGCGGTCCAGCGCCCGGCGCACGACGCGCGCACCTTCGACGTTCAGATCGTGGACGGCCTCTTCCAGCCCGTAATCATGCTGGGCGATGGTGGTCGCGGAAAAGGTGTTCGTCTCGACGATGTCGGCGCCGGCCATCGCATAGCGGTAATGGATCTCCTCGACCGCCTCGGGCTGGGTCAGGATCAGCAGGTCGTTGTTGCCTTGCTGGGGGTGGTCGGTGTGGTGGCGGCAGGCATGGCCCGACCCGTGGCCGGTATAGTCATCCTCGCCCAGGCCCAGGGCCTGGATCTGCGTGCCCATCGCGCCGTCCAGGATCAGGATGCGTTCGGATGCGGCCTTGTACAGGGCCGCGAAGGCGGGAGAGGGGGGCAGCGACATGACAAAGGCCTTTCCGTTGGAATACCTCACATAAGCGTTGCAAGGCCTGTCGGCAAATTCATAGTTTTCGACAAGATCATGAAACCGGCGCAACTCAGACCGGCACTCCGCCATCATCCTTGAGCGTCCTCAGCACGATCTCGGACCGGACCTGCGCCACCTGCGGGTGCGGCAGCAGGTGGCGATGGACGAAATCGGCGAACCCCTCCAGGTCGCGGGTGCGCACGTCCAGCACGTAATCCGCATCGCCCGACACGGAAAACGCCTGCCGGATCGCAGATTGGGCTGCGACAAAGCGGGCGAAATCCTCCTCGCGGCCCTGACCGTGGCCGCGCAGGTTCACGCGGATCACCGCGCGAAATCCGTGCCCCAGCTTGGCCGCGGACAGGCGCGCGGCATAGCCCTCGATCACGCCCGCAGCCTCCAGCGCGGCCCGGCGGCGCGAGATCTGGCTGGCCGACAGGCCCACCGTCTCGGCCAGCGCGGCATTCGTCAGCGCGCCGTCACGCTGCAATGCGGCCAGAATTGCGTTGTCGAACCGATCCATGCGTGTCCCGTGCGCCAGACGCCACAATACGGCGCATCCCATGCATTGATCGCTCAGGGACCGGATGCTTTGCAAGCACCATGCGCGGCATCTGACCCATAATGTGCGAAACGACAGGAGGATACCGCATGGGCCCGTTCCCGCATGACGCCCCCAAGGCCACGATCAGCGCCGCGAACCCCGCAGGCACCGACGGCTTTGAATTCGTTGAATACGCCCATCCCGATCCGGCCGTGCTGGACCGCATCTTCCGCCAGATGGGGTTCACGCCGGTCGCGCGCCACAAGACCCGCGACATCACCCTGTATCGGCAGGGCGACATCAACTATCTGCTGAACGCCGAACCGGACAGCCATGCGGCGGGGTTCGTGGCCGAACACGGCCCCTGCGCCCCGGCGATGGCCTGGCGGGTGGTCGACGCGCAGGTTGCGTTGAGGCGCGCGCTGGATCTGGGCGCGACCGAATACACCGGCCCCGGCAAATCGATCGAGGCGCCCGCGGTGCAGGCCATCGGCGGATCGCTGCTCTATTTCATCGACCGCTACGGCGATGCGGGTAGCGCCTATGACGCCGATTACGACTGGCTGGCTGAGGCCGACCCGCGCCCCGAGGGGTGCGGGTTTTTCTACCTGGACCACCTGACCCATAACGTCATTCGCGGCAACATGGACACCTGGTACAAATTCTACCACGACACGTTCAATTTCCGCGAGATCCGGTTCTTCGACATCAAGGGCAAGCAGACCGGGCTGGTCAGCCGCGCCCTGACATCGCCCTGCGGCAAGATCCGCATTCCGATCAACGAGAGCACCGACGATCACAGCCAGATCGAGGAATATCTGCGCGAATACAAGGGCGAGGGCATTCAGCACATCGCCATCGCCACCAACGACATCTATGCGGGCACGGACCGGATCGCCGATGCCGGGATGGCGTTCATGCCTGGCCCCCCCGACACCTATTACGAGATGTCGCACCGCCGGGTGAAGGATCACGACGAGCCGCTGGACCGCATGAAGGCTAGAGGCATCCTGATCGACGGTGAAGGCGTCGTGGGCGGCGGAGAGACGCGCATCCTGCTGCAGATCTTCTCGAAAACCGTGATCGGGCCGATCTTCTTCGAGTTCATCCAGCGCAAGGGCGATGACGGTTTCGGAGAGGGCAACTTCCGCGCCCTGTTCGAATCCATCGAGGAAGATCAGATCCGGCGCGGCGTCCTCGACGCCACCCCGGCCCAGTAGGCCCGCCGATCACCATGGCCTGGACCGACTACAGCAGCGCGCCCGCACCGGGCACGCGCATCTGCCCCGCCAGCGCGGTCACTGGGGTGCACCCGATCACCGTCCGCACGGGTCGCGGCGATTTTTCGGTGATCGTCCTGCGCGACGGCGATGCCGTCCGGGCCTTTGTGAACGCCTGCCCGCATCAGTATCTGCCGCTGGACTATCGCGGGCCCAACCTGCTGTCCGCCGACGGCACGCGCCTGCTCTGCACCGCCCATGGTGCCAGCTTCGACAAGGCGACGGGCGCGCCGCGTGTGCCGCGCGTGGGTGAGGACGACATCCT
>ERZ778021.3299-NODE-3299-length-12002-cov-7.235457_pt1 | contig 12002 bp, 6 predicted proteins | sample MGYA00375751_ERZ778021 | MGnify/ENA primary metagenome ERZ778021 (study PRJEB29350, sample SAMN05389814) | bioreactor metagenome | isolation source: Thiocyanate stock bioreactor | place: South Africa: University of Cape Town | collected 2013-08-29 ... | reverse complement strand
TGCTTGTTATTCTTTGCTGTTTCTAATTTTTCAAACAATAAAATTAAGTAAAGTATTTTAGAATCAAAAAAAGCAGTTTGAATGAGCACTTTTTTTTAATAATATTTATTTATATTTGTAAGAACTGAAATTTTGAGGAAGATAATACTAATTCTATTTCTATGGATGATGCAACAAACGGCTCCAATTACCAAAAATTATTGCATGAAATAGAGCTGTTAAAATATGAGAACAGACTTCTGAATACTAAAATTGAGAAGCTGACTACTACAATGGCAATCAGACATTACTCACCGACAAGCAACTCCTTTTTGATTTATTGGTATGTCTGGTTGAGGAGGCTCCTTTCGGTGTATTGATAAAAAAGGTAAATGCTAAATCCATTGTGTATTTCAATAAAGCAGTGGCAGATCTTTTTCAGTTGAACGGAACTCGCTTGCTGGGGCCCTACTGGAATAATTTCTTCTCTCACGAATGGCTTCATAAAATTGAAGAATTAGACAGAGAATGTATACAAAACAATTGTAACAAATCAGACACCATCCACATTACAACCAAAGAGGGCGAATCTCGTACGGTGCTTACCGTAAGGCATCAGCCGGCACTACTCGATACAGAAGAGGAACAGTTTATGATTACTTTCTTTTTAGACATAACAAAAGACGAGCATATAAAACAGGAGATTGCATCCGCATTGGAAGCCGACAGACGTAAATCCGAATTTCTTGCCAACATGAGTCACGAAATCCGTTCGCCCCTTAATGCGATTGTAGGTTTCTCTCAGTTAATGGAAGATGCGGAAGACGCCGAAGAAAGGCATACCTATTCCGAAATTATACGTCAGAATAACGACCAGCTGCTTCTTTTGATTAACGATATCATCGATTTTGCTAAAATAGAATCCAACAAGCTTTCTTTCACTTTCGAAAGCGTGAATATCCATGCCCTTTGCAAAGAGGCTTATGTAACATTTTCGTTGAGGAACAAAGAGGGTGTTTCCCTTCATTACGAAGAGGGACCTTCGGTTTATGTACACTCGGACAGCAAGCGTTTGATGCAGGTGCTTTCTAATTTCCTTACCAATGCTGTAAAATTTACGGATGCAGGTTCGATAACCATCAGCTATGCCGTACAAAACGACGAGGTAACCGTAAGTGTTACCGATACCGGAACCGGTATTTCTGCCGAACATTGTAATAATATATTCAGTCGTTTTACCAGAGTGAACGAAAGTCGTCCCGGAGCTGGATTGGGATTATCTATTTCTAAGAAATTAATTGAAAAGCTGGGAGGTAAAATTGGCGTAAGCTCTGAACTAAACAAAGGTTCGGTTTTCTGGTTTTCACTGCCTTTGTCCAAATAGCAAGTAATATAAAACAATTCTACCCCACATTTTACAAGTGAAAAACAAATAAACAAAAACGAATAGTGTGAATCAAATGCATATAGGAGATAATAACTCCAACAACATAAATAGCTGGAATTCTTATTTCGAATTCATTCCCTGCGCCATGCTTACGCTTGATGCCGGGGGGATTGTTACGCAATGCAATCCGGCCTGCCTTGAATTGTTTTGCAGCGAAAAATCGCTTGTGGGTTACTCTTTATTTAACGACCCCAACTTTACGTCCTCTATAATTGCACGTTTCAGGACTGAGTCCGGGTTTACTGTATCCCTTCCCTACGATTTTGCCAAGGTTACTTATTCGACCTGCTTCCGACAAAAGTTAATATACATAACCTTGAAAGTTAAGTTCCTGCAAGACTCCGGCAATGGAGCTCCTGGATATTTCGTATGTATCACCGAGGGGGCTTTACCTGAAGCCGAAAAATCGCCTAAAAAGGTCTACTCGTCCGATGCGCTTTCCTTTACTAAAGAGGAATTGTTAAAGATTGCCGAGCTTATCCCCGATCTTATCTTTGTTGTGGACAAAGATTTATATTATAGGAAAACGTTTGCCTACGGGTCCAAACTGGGACATCTCTATATCCCCGAAGATCAGTTATTAAACAAACACGTAACCGAAGTCCTGCCCGCCAAGCAAGCCAGACTTATTATGCTTGCCATACAAGCAGCCTTTAAACGAAACAAATCCACCAAAGTCAAGTATTCGCTTCACATTGACGGAATAGATCAGTTTTATATGGCAAGGGTGATTCCATTCAACGATACCTCCGTTTTCATGATGGTGCAATGCATCACGGATAGCTATGTGAGCGAAATGAATGTGCAGATGCTATCCTATGCGGTTAATCATACCAACGAGAAAATTATGATGCTGGACGATTCGGGGGCAGTTGTCTATGCCAGCAACCGGCTAAAAACAAAATACGGACTAAAAAAGACAAACAATAACTACCCTTCTGCTTTGTTCAGCAACCTGTTTCAGGGAGAAAGCTGGGAAACAATCAAGAAACAACTCGAAACTTCGGAGTTCGTAAAAGTTGAAGATATGTTTACTAATATGGAAGGAATAAAGTCGCCCATGGAGCTTTATTTCTACAGAGTGTTGGATATTGTAAAAGGTAATATGTATTGGTGTTTTGCCCGTAACATTACAGAAAGGCATACGTATCGTAAGGAAATAGAGGGGGTTAACAAACTGATGACAACCATATTGGATAGTCTTCCGCTTGCCATAGGAGTTAAAAGTGTGAGAGACGATTTCAGGTATGTTTACTTTAATGCCGAAGCAAAAAGGGTATTACTTAAAATAGCTGAAGATGTTGTGGGAAAGACTGACTTCGATCTGTTTCCGGGCTCCGACTTCCCCTATCAAGTGCGAACAAAAGATATGCTGGCCATAGAGAAGGGAATATATTCTGAATATGCGGTACCCTTTACGGGGCCCGACGGGGCAGAGCATATCATGAACCGCTTGCATATTTACGTGAACAATCCGGATAATCCGCAGATAGTATCAGTATTTTGGGATGTTACCGAGCAACATAACAACCAGGTGGAACTAATTAAAGAAAGGGAAAAGAACAGTTTAAAGTCGGCTTTCCTCTCGAACATCTCCCACGAGATACGTACACCACTGAATGCCATCACCGGTTTTTCTGAATTAATATGTGAAGCCGAAACGCTGGATGAAAAGTCGGCATACAAGCAACAGATAGGTGAAAACAACGAACGATTGCTCAATCTGATTGACGATATGCTGCTGATGTCCGAAATAGATTCGGATATGGCAGAACTCTCCTTTACACGGGTTCCGGTTAAAACTTTATGCAACAATCTTTTCAACCGGTTCTCCGGCAAAGAACCCCAGGATGTTACCTTCACTTTCGACTCAGGTGATTCGCCCGAATGTATCTTGCTGACCGACGAACTGATGCTGGAGCGAGTATTTATCTATCTGCTGGAAAATGCATTTAAGTTTACCAGCAGGGGGGCGGTTACCTTGTCGTATCAGATCAACACAGAACATGAAACATGCAAAACAGTTGTATTGACTGTTTCCGATACCGGGATCGGGATTGATCCCGCCTATTCGGAACAGATTTACGAGCAATTCTTCAAAATAGAAAAGTATAGTCAGGGTCCCGGACTAGGATTAACTTTAGCCAAACGGATCATGCATCTGCTGGGCGGAAGCATCTGGTTCGAATCCAGGGAAGGTGGAGGAACTCTATTTCACGCAAAACTTCCACTGAGTTGAAATCCAATCATCTAAACTGAATTTATATTTATTATTAGTTTTTTTTATCTTAAAAAGATATTTTTCCTCTTATTGTTTGATTATTTAAAAAATATAAACTATTATTGCAATCTGTTAATTTATTACATCTGGAGAGATGCCGAAAGAACCATATTAAGATGTTTACCTTGCTAGTTTTGTTAACCAATTAATTTAATGAATAATGAATTTTGCCAATGTGAAGTACAAATTGTCGGCGATGATGTTTGTACAGTTTTTTATCTGGGGGAGTTGGTATGTTACAATGGGAACCTATCTCGGAGAGACCCTTCATTTCAATGGAATTCAAATAGGTCTCGCCTACGGAACAGTAGCAATCGCTTCCATGATTTCGCCTTTTATTGTCGGGATGATAGCCGACCGCTTCTTCTCTGCCAATCATGTGATGGCATTTCTTAATATTGTTGGAGCAGGACTGCTTGCTTGGTTATCTGCTATCGACGATTTTTCCCTTTTCTTTCCGGTACTGATTATCTACTCTATTTGTTACATGCCCACAACAGCATTATGTAACTCCATCTCATTTTCAAACCTGAAAGATCCGGGAAACGAATTTTCACGCATCCGGTTGTTGGGATCGCTGGGATGGATCGGAGCTTGTTTATTGGTAAGCGCCCTGAAAATAGAACACCTATCCTCGCCTTTCCTTATCGCATCGTTTACCTCGGTTTTGGGGGCAGGTATCGGATTGTGGCTGCCAACCAAAACTCCTGCAAAACAAGTTGCAAAAGTAAACATCGCGCAGATGCTGGGATTCGACGCCTTTAAACTAACCCGGCAACGTTCATTCACCGTATTGTTGGTTTTCTCGGCACTAACTTGTATGCCGTTAGCCTTCTACGATTCGTTTACCAATCTGTTTATGAACAATACCCAAATTAACAATGCTGCTGCAGCGATGAGTATGGGACAGGCCGTGGAGATCTGTTTTCTGTTCACATTCCCTTTCTTTCTTAGAAAACTGAAGTTTAAGGGATGTATCGGCACAGCTATATTCGTATGGATTATTCTATACGGACTGCTGGCTATATCGGCGGCGACCGGAATCAAAGGTCTTGTGTATCTGGCTCTGCCGTTGCATGGCTTCTGCTTTACCTTCTTTTTTGTTGCCGGACAGTTGTATGTGGACAAGAAAGCTCCCGAAAATTTACGTAATTCGGCACAGGGACTAATTACATTTGCCACCTACGGAGCTGGAAAATACATCGGCACACTGATTGCCGGTAATGTAGTTAACCATCATACCTCCAACGGCGTTTACGCATGGGATGTAATCTGGACGGTACCCTGTCTGTTTGCCTGCCTTATCTTTGCCGGTTTTATGCTATTATTTAAAGAAAATGAAAAAGAAACGGCTCGAGCCGTCTCTACCATAAATCTGGAATCCAACTAATTTACATAACCTATTAAACACAATACGCCTATGGAATAAACCGAGATTAAATCGATTTGGCACCGGTGTGGCCATGCCAAATCAAACTAAACGCTTTTTAACCTTTTTTTCTTAATCTATTTTATAATCAAGCAAAACGAAGAATATGAAAAATCTTCTATTTCAGAATAAAAACCATGGATTACCCCAACGTATGCTTTGTACGTTGTTTATATTTCTGATAAGCATAACTGCAGCCATTGCTCAGAATGTTACCGTAAAAGGTAAAGTAGTCGATGCTAACGGCGAAGCATTAATCGGAGTAAATGTATCTGTAAAAGGAACCACTATTGGTACCATCACCGATCTGGATGGTAACTATACACTGCAGGCCCCTAATGCCAAATCAACTTTAACCTTCTCATTTATTGGTTTTCAGAGTACGGATGTAGCTGTAAACAATCAATCCACCATCAATATTACCTTGAAGGAAGACAGTCAGAATCTGGACGAGGTGGTAGTTGTAGGTTACGGAGTACAAAAGAAAGTTACTGTAACCGGTTCTGTAGCCAGTGTAAGCGGAGAAATGCTGAAGGCGTCTCCCACTACAAACTTAACCAACGGAATGTTGGGACGTATGCCCGGTGTGATTGGTTTCAGCCGTGCCGACGAACCCGGTGGTGGCGGAACAACCATCCGCATCCGTGGAACAAACACATTGGGTAGCAAGGATCCGCTTATAGTTATTGACGGTGTTCCCAGCCGTGCCGGGGGATTGAACCGACTTAACCCGAGCGAAATCGAAAGTATGTCTGTATTGAAAGATGCTGCAGCCGCTATTTACGGTTCGCGCGCAGCTAACGGTGTAATCCTGGTTACAACCAAGCGTGGTAAAGAGGGAAAACCTACCGTAACATTTTCGGGTAATTATGGATTCTCCAACCCTATCCGCCTTCCTGAAATGGCCAATGCATTCGAATATGCAACCATGATGAACGAAATCAGTCCCAATGCCAAACCTTATTCAGACGAAGATCTGCAATTGTTTAAAGACGGAACCGATCCCTGGGGACATCCGGATACCGATTGGTACGACGCAGCCATCAAGCCCTCTTCCCCTATGTACAGAACAGATGTAGGTCTAAGCGGAGGGTCTGATAAATTTAAATTTTACCTTAACCTGGGTGCCAACGGTGAAGATGGAATTTATAAAAATAGTGCCAACCGTTACGACCAGTACAGCATCCGTGCCAACCTGGATGCCAAGGTAAGCAATTATGTTAACGTTAGTTTCGGTACTTTGGGACGTATAGAGTATCGTCAGTACCCCACCAAGAGTGCAGGTTCCATTTTCTCAGCTCTGCGCCGCAGCAAACCAACATTGCCGGCATTCTGGCCATCAGGCGAACCTGGTCCGGATATTGAGTATGGTGATAATCCGGTTGTAACAGGAACCGATGCCACCGGATACGACCGACAGAAAGATTACTACATACAGAATACCCTGAAGGTAAACGTAGATATCCCCTGGGTACAGGGCTTGCGTTTAACGGGTAGCGCGTCTTACGACAAGTATTTCAAAATGCGTAAGAAATTCGACAAACCTTACTATCTGTATTCATGGGATGGCGGAGACGATCATAAAGTGGTTCCCGGCAAGCGTGGATACGCCACCCCTCAGCTCACCCAGGCGCATATTGACCAGACAGCCTGGTTGTTAAGCGGCGTACTTGATTACAATCGCACCTTTGGCGATCATACAGTGGGCGTTACGGCCGGTATGGAAGCCGAAGAAAAACAGCAGGATATGCTCGGAGCTTTCCGTAAATACTTCTTGTCCGACAAAATTGACGAGATGAATGCTGGAGGTATGACCGACCTTACCAACGACGGAAGCTCGTGGAAAGAACGTCGTAAAAATTACTTCGGACGTTTTTCTTATAACTACCTTGAAAGATACCTGGTTGAATTTGTTTGGCGTGTGGATGGTTCGTACCGTTTCCCTAAAAACAAACGCTATGGTTTCTTCCCTGGTGTATCTGCAGCGTGGCGTGTATCCGAAGAGAACTTCTGGAAAGAAAACCTCGATTTTATCGAATATTTCAAGTTGCGCGGTTCTGTTTCTCAGACTGGTAACGACGCTCTGTTGAATGCAGACGGCAATTACGACCAGAGTATCCAATACCTCAACACCTTTGGTTTTGGCGACTCATATATTTTCGGAACAGCCGAAAATCCTCGTTTAACCCCTACCCGTACACCCAACCCCAATATTACCTGGGAACGCGGTACAACCTATAACCTGGGTTTCGACTTTAAATTCCTTAATAGTCGTCTTACATGGGAATCGGATCTTTTCTACCACAAACGTACCCACATGTTGATCAGCCGTAATGCTTCGCTTCCTGAAATATCGGGTATCACATTACCTCGCGAAAACCTGGGTGAGATGGAGAACAAAGGTTTTGAAACCATGATCGGATGGAACGATAAAATCGGCGATTTTGAATACGATTTATCTTTGAACGGCACTTATGCCATTAACAAAATCCTTTTCTGGGACGAAACTCCGGGTATACCCGAATATCAGAAATCGACTGGCAGACCGGTAGGATCTCCTCTGTTCTATGTAGCCGACGGCGTATTTAACAATCAGGCAGAGATAGAGGGATACCCCCATTGGTCGGGTACGGTTCCGGGTGATATCAAGTTTAAAGACATCAACAACGACGGAAAGATCAATGCAGACGATCGTGTACGCAGAACAAAGAATGCCGAGCCTCGCTTTGTAGGCGGTTTCAATGTAAACCTTCGTTACAAGAACTTCGACTTGATGGCCCTGTTCCAAGGTGCTTTAGGTGCAGAAACCTATATTCAGACGTGGTCTGGTACAGTAGGAAATTACCTGAAAGATTTCTATGACAAACGTTGGACAACCGAAAATCCCAATGTGGAACACCCACGTGCGTACGAACGTGAAAACCAATATTGGATCTCTAACTGGAATACCTACTTTATTCGCTCTTGCGATTACTTGCGTTTGAAAAATATGGAATTAGGGTATAACATAACATTACCGGCCTTAAAGAATGCAGGTATTTCCAATGCCCGTATTTATGTTAACGCTACCAACATCTTCACGATTGATAAGTTGAAAGTGGCCGATCCGGAGGCAGATAGCAAGGATATTACCTCCTATCCGCAAAGACGCGTTGTGAACTTTGGTGTTTCATTAACATTCTAATCGTATAATTATATGAAAACAATTTTTAAAAATATAGTACTTGCCTTGACATTGGGTACAGCGGTTACGTTGAATTCCTGTTCGTCGGACTTTTTGGATATCACGCCTACCGATCAATATTCGGAAGATGCCATGTTTTCGGATGCCGCCCTGTCGCAGGCATTCCTGAATTCAATTTACGGATATGTACGTCACGGTGCCGGCGAACATGCCATTTCGGGAGCATCGGATGAGGCTTATTTTACACACAACTACGGAATGAAGGCCATCAACGAAACAGCTGTTTCGGAAAGCGACCTGCAATGGTTTGACGACGGTAACTGTCCGTTCCGCTGGAGTGATGCCTACAAAGGAATTCGTTATGCCAATCTGTTTATTTCGAAGATAGGTGAAGTTCCTGTAACATCCGGATACAACAATGATCAGATGAAGGGTGAAGCTCATTTCCTTCGTGCCTATATCTATACCCAGCTAGTTCGCGGCTTTGGTGGTGTGCCTTTGGTAACCAAGGTGTACGGTTTGAACGATACCGAAGAGATGAAGCAACCCCGTAACACGGTTAAAGAATGTCTGGATTATATTCTGGCCGATTGCGAAGAGGCTATCAAACTGCTTCCTGTAACGGTAAGCGACGACAATTTAGGCAGAGCTACCAAGGGTGCTGCCATGTCGCTTAAAGCTCGCGTATTACTGCAACTTGCCAGTCCGCTTTACTTCGACCGCGCTGTAAACACATTGCCCGTTAACCAGAATACAGGTAATCAGCAGGAGTTGTACCGTTCGGCCAAGACTGCTGCTTTGGCAGTAATCAACAGCGGTACTTACAAACTGATCGATTGCCGTGCTGCAACATTGGAACAAACAGCCAATAATTTCCATCAGAGCATTATTGACAAGAATAATTCGGAAAAAATCTTTACCCGTCAGTTTGCTCAAAAGGGATCAACCAACTGGTTGGTACTGCAACACGGACCCAATGGCTACCACAACTGGTCGGGTATAACCCCGTCTCACGACCTTGTAGCTGCCTTCGAAATGGCAGACGGAACATTGATGACCGGATTCAGCAATGTGGGTGATAAGAAAACATCCAATCCTTACCTTAACCGCGAACCTCGTTTTTATGCCACCATCGGATTTGATGGTTGTACCTGGGGACGCGTAAGACCGGCCGATGCCTATCCGTTGGATCCTACCCCGCTGGGACAATTACAATGTGGCTACTACGAAGTTTCAGGTGTGGAAAGTTCGGTAACAATCAAGCTTCCTCCCAACGACACAGAGCTTACTTTCAAGGGCTTAAACGGAATCGACACCCGTCAGGGACCTATCGAAGACTGGAACGGATCGTGGACCGGCTATTACGAACGTAAATTGGTTGACACATCGGTAGACGGACAAAACTATGCTCAGAATGTACCGTGGACCTATTTCCGTCTGGCCGAAATGTACCTTATCGCAGCCGAAGCCAGCGTTGAATTAAACGAATTGGAAGACGCAGCCGATTATCTGGATGCCTTACGTAACCGCATCGGCATGCCTGATACAAAGACTACTCTTACACGGAGAGGAAAAGCCTTTAACCAGGCAGACATGAGAGAATTTGTTCGTCACGAACGTTTTGTGGAACTAGCCTTCGAAGATCATCGCTACTTCGATGTTCGCCGCTGGATGATCGCACCTCAAACTGCAAGCCGCAAGCTGACTGGAGTATTGGTATACGGACTTCTTAAACCGGGTATGACTCAACCTAAGCCCTATATCCATAACGAAGAGAAATACAATTATACCTACATTGTAAAAGACCTTTCATTCCGCGAAAACCGCGCATGGGATAATAAGATGTATTTCGCCCCTATCAAACAGGCCGAAATCAAACGTAACCCCAACCTGGTTCAAAACCCCGGAATGCAATAAGCGCTTGACGTTTGCATTGAATAATGGCAACAGATTACTAATAGCGCCATAGATTATTAATATTGACCGCAGATTTAAGTAATCTGAAACCTGATTGAGAATTAACAAAGGGAGTGATATCGTGCCATATCACTCCCTTATTATTTTAAGGCCTCCTTATGGGTTACGATCACCCTTCTACGGTAAGGTAACTTCGGCCATTGTCACCCCGGTTCACCTTGATCTGAACCGGAATACGTTCGGTCATCTCCTGCACATGCGAAATCACCCCGATCTTGCGCCCCCTGGTACGAAGGCTATCCAAAGCATCCATGGCCACACGAAGCGTTTCGGCATCCAGCGAGCCAAAACCTTCGTCGATAAACAGAGACTCAACCCGCATCCTGTTGGACGACAAGGACGAGAGTCCCAGAGCCAAAGCCAGCGATACCAGAAAAGATTCCCCTCCCGACAACGAATGAACGGTACGCACCTCGTCGCACATATCCCGGTCAATCACTTGCAGGGCCAGTGTATCGGGAACCCGTTCCAACCGGTAGCGCTTACTAAGCTCACTCAGCTGAACATTGGCATAGCTCAACAATACGTCCAACGTATACCCTTGAGCGATACGGCGGAACTTACCACCGTCCGACGAGCCGGCAATTTCATTCAGACTAGCCCAGTTTTCGCTAACCTCGCGTGCCTGAAGCAACTCTTTTTCCAGCGACTGAACCTTTTGCCTGTTCTCTTCGTTCGTTCTAAGCTTAAAACGGATTTCGGTCGCCAACGCATCCAACTCCCTGGACTTGTCGGCACACTGCACCTGCATCTGCTGTAAAACCTCCGGTTCAGCAGGATAAGAGGCCTCATCCCAATCCATCTCCTTCCTTTTTGTATCATGCTCGGCAAGTCTCCGGATACGGTCGTCCAAGGTAGTACGGGCCGTAATCCGGTCGTTTTCCTGCTGTTGCAGGTAGTTCCGTTCCGAAGCAATCCATTGCGTATCACGCTCCAGCAACGAAGTAAGCAAAGTCTCGTCCACAGACTTACTACGTGTGGCGTTAAAATCGGCAAGCCACTGCTGCAAAGCCTGTTTGGTTTGGGAAAGCCGGGCTTGATATTCCCTTACATCCGCCTCCAGCTGTTTATAGGTAGCCTTCAGTTCCGTCTCCAGTTGAAGTTGTTTCTTCAGCTTTTCGCCCATTTCATCGAGCTCCTTTTTAAGGGACTCCAGTGCATTGAGCATCTGCTGCTCGGTTGCGTCGGCATCCTTTCCGTCCAACACCAGCAACCGGGAATCACGTATTGTCTCCCATGCGTTCTTACGCACAGCAACCAATTCGCGGGCAGCAACAAGCTGTTTACCTATTGTATCCAACAGATTTACGGCCCCCTCCCTTTCGGCCTTCTGTCGGGTCAGGTTATCCTGCTCTTGTTGCAACCGGACCTTATTATTCTGCCATTCCACCGCAAAACTTCGGAGCTTTTCGCGGAAACCAACCGTATCCTCGCGCCAGGCAGCCTGCCACTGATCGTGACCAAATAACTCATCCGCCTTAAGAAGCGACTCCTGAAGCAATCGGCTTTGTTCGGCACAGGCCGCCTCCTCCGCAACAATCCGACTTTGGGTAAGAGTAAACTGCCCCGTTAGTTCGGTCAGCTCCTTATCCAGCTGTCCCGCCAACGAATTCAACCGGAGTTTGTCTTCCTGCAAAAGTTGCAACTCCTTCTGTAGATTACTATAGGTAAGGGCAAGCTCCTCCAGCACCTTCAGTCTATCATC
>ERZ778021.3298-NODE-3298-length-12005-cov-6.425105_pt1 | contig 12005 bp, 11 predicted proteins | sample MGYA00375751_ERZ778021 | MGnify/ENA primary metagenome ERZ778021 (study PRJEB29350, sample SAMN05389814) | bioreactor metagenome | isolation source: Thiocyanate stock bioreactor | place: South Africa: University of Cape Town | collected 2013-08-29 ... | reverse complement strand
CATTATTCTCATTGGCATATTGGCACATTAGTCACATTTTTTTACTACCTTTGCAACTTCAAAAATTCATTCACGTTAAATAATTCACAATCGTGGCCGATACAAAGTATATTTTTGTTACAGGCGGTGTGGTTTCCTCTTTGGGAAAGGGAATCATTGCAGCATCGCTTGGTAAGTTGTTGCAGGCAAGAGGCTATAAAGTTACCATCCAGAAGTTCGACCCCTATATCAATGTCGATCCCGGAACCCTTAATCCCTATGAGCATGGTGAATGCTATGTTACTGTAGATGGACATGAGGCGGACCTCGATCTGGGACACTACGAGCGTTTTCTCAATATACAGACCACTAAGGAAAATAATATCACTACCGGACGTATCTATCAGAATGTGATCCAGAAGGAGCGTCGTGGTGACTATCTCGGAAAGACGGTGCAGGTAATACCTCACATTACGGATGAAATCAAGCGTAATGTCAAGTCCCTTGGTGTAAAAAGTAAATTCGATTTTGTCATTACTGAAATAGGGGGAACAGTGGGTGATATTGAGTCCACTCCATTTCTCGAGGCGGTACGTCAGCTTCGCTGGGAACTGGGACGCAACTGTTTTTGTCTCCATCTTACTTACGTGCCTTATATCGCCGCTGCGGGAGAGGTGAAGACAAAACCTACCCAGCATTCTGTCAAGGAGTTGCAGTCTCTTGGTATTCAACCCGATATGCTGGTGCTCCGGACAGATCGTTATCTCAATAAAGATATTCTCGATAAGGTAGCCCTTTTCTGTAATGTGGAACAGGGTGCCGTGATGCAATCGGTGGATGTCTCCTCTATCTATGAAGTTCCTGTTATGATGCAGAAGCAAGGCATGGATGAAGTGGTATTGCGGAAGATGAATATGCCCGTTGAAGGCAGCGCTAATCTGGAAGCATGGAAGGCTTTCCTTCAGAAAAGAAAAAGCGCCAGGAAGGAAGTTTGCATCAAATTGGTAGGAAAATATGCCGAATTACCGGATGCTTATAAATCGATCAACGAAGCACTGGCACAGGCAGCGATTTATAACGACAGGAAACTCAGGCTGGACGTCTGTCATTCGGAGAAGATCACTGAAGAGAATGTCGAAGAAACTCTCCATGATGCCGACGGTATTGTGGTTGCTCCCGGATTCGGACAACGGGGCATTGAAGGGAAATACATGGCCTTGGGTTATGCCCGTGAAAATGATATACCCACTTTTGGGATCTGCCTCGGGATGCAATGTATGGTCATCGAATATGCCCGTTCAGTACTGAATATTCCGGATGCCAATTCCACTGAATTCGATCCCAAGGCTGCCGACAAGGTCATCGACCTGATGGAAGAACAAAAACATATCACCAATATGGGAGCATCCATGCGTCTCGGGGCATACGATTGTGCCATCAAAAAAGGATCATTGGCATACAAAGCTTACGGAAAGACCAAGGTGAGTGAACGCCATCGTCATCGTTACGAGTTTAATAATTCATATAAGGACCGGTTTGAGGCTGGTGGCATGAAATGTACCGGTATCAATCCCGATTCGGGATTGGTGGAAGTAGTGGAGGTGCCCCATCTACGTTGGTACCTCGGGACCCAATTCCATCCTGAATACAACAGCACCGTTATTTCACCTAATCCGCTTTTTATGAGTTTTATGCAAGCTGCGGCGGAATTACACGATGCACGCCAATAATAAAAACAGATAATGGATAAAAATACAGTCACAGGATTGCTGCTTATCACAGCCATCATTATAGCTTTTACGATTTATAACAGGCCCAACCGTGAGCAGATTGAGGCTCAGCAGCGTATGCGCGACTCCATCGCCATGGTGGAGGCAGAGCGGGCACAATTCGAGGCACAACAAAAGGCTTCAGGTGTGCAGCCTGACACAGCCATTCCCGCTGCAGATAATACTATAACCGATTTTTTTGGCGCAGGGGCGTCGTCATCTCCCACCGATACCACTTCCCTTGCTATGCAACCACCCGCTCTTTCTCCGGCTCAGGAAGAAACCGTTGTCCTGGAGAACGAAAAGGTACGCATTCTGCTCAGCACGCGGGGAGGTTCCATCCGTTCCGTGCAAATGAAGGAGTACCTCCATCATTCGGGGGGGGATCTGATGTTGTTCGACGGACCCGATGAAGCACGTTTCAATCTCAACCTGTTCAACCGCAATAGTGTTCATCTCACCACTGAGGACCAGATCTTTACTCCTGTACGGAGTGACGACAGCCATTCCGTTACGATGCGTTTGCAACAAAGCCCCGGGCAATATATCGATTTTGTATATACCCTTCCGGAAGATGAATACATGATGGATTTCGAGGTACGGCTGGCTGGTATGAAGAATGGCCTTCACCCCGAGAGCCTCACCAATTTCCGGATGAACTGGGAACAGAAAATCCGTCAACAGGAAAAGGGACGTATGTTCGAGAACCGCTTTACGCGCATCCACTATAAATACGATAAACAGGATGTGCAGAAAATGAGCGAAACCAAGAACGATCACAAGGAACTCTCCGAACCACTTAAGTGGTTCTCGTTCAAAGACCAGTATTTTACTTATATCATCATCGGTAAGCAACCCTTCAGCAATACCATACTCAATTCCGAAGTGCTTACCAGTCCCGATTATACGAAACGTTACAAGGCCGAAGGATGGGTGCCCCCTGTAGTAAGCCCTGACAGTGACCTGATCACTGCCGGTTTCAACTATTACTTCGGCCCCGTGCATTATAATACGCTTAAGGCTTATGATAAGGACGTTGCCAATAGTGCCGATAAGCTGCATCTCGAGGAGAATGTGTATCTCGGTTACAGCTGGCTTAGTTGGGTTAATAAATGGTTTGTAATTCCCGTATTTAACTTCTTCCTCTCCCTCAACTGGGGAATGGGATTGATCATCCTGATCCTTACCCTGATGGTGAAATTGATTACCCTGCCGCTTACCTACAAATCATTTATGTCGTCGGCTAAAATGAGGGTGCTTCGTCCCCAGATACAGGAACTTGAAAAGAAATATCCCGGTACGGACCAGGAGATGATGATGAAACGACAGCAGGCCACCATGGAACTCTACAACAAAGTAGGTATTAATCCTATGAGCGGTTGTCTCCCCATGTTGATACAGATGCCTGTGCTATTGGCTCTCTTCTTTTTCTTCCCATCGGCTATTGAATTACGACAGCAGAGTTTCCTCTGGGCGGACGACCTGTCTACCTATGACTCCCTTATATCCTGGAGTGGCAATATCCCTTTGATTACCCGTTTCCTGGGTAACCATATCAGTATATTCTGCCTGTTGATGACGGTGATCAACGTAATCTACACCAAATACAATATGTCTATGACCGATACCGGTTCCGCACAGGCAATGCCCGGTATGAAGTACATGCCTATCTTTATGTCGGTATTCATGTTCTTCTTCCTCAATAATTACCCGGCAGGGTTGAATTATTACTATTTCCTCTCCACGCTGATTACCATCGCACTTACATTTATTATGAAACAGGTGATCGACGAAAATAAGATCCTGGCACAGTTGGAAGCCAACAAGAAAAAACCCAAAAAGAAATCGGGCTTTATGGCCCGGCTTGAAGAAGCCCAGAAGATGCAGGAGAAGATGGCCCGCGAAAAAGCCAAAGAAAACGCCAAACGAAATATGCGGCGTTGAACAACATCTCCGGAGAACATTTCCCACTGTTACCGGAGATTTTTTTATTCTTTGTAGAGAAAAACCACATATATCATGAAAGATGAGTTTTTAACAATTTACTGAACTTATTTTTCTCATATTTGTTCTTACATAAATAAGACGAAGTTTACTTTTTAAAAAGATATTCACATGAGTAAGGAAGATAAAAAAGTACTTGAGTATGATGAGGACGATTCTCTGCGTTTCATACGGGAGAACCTGCCGGATGAGATGCAGGATGAGTTCTCGGACGACGAGATCAACTACGTTGTAGATCTTATTTATGACTTCTATGAAGAGAAAGGCTATCTCGATGAGAATGAAGATGATGATCCCGAAATCGAAATCAATGAGGACGAGTTATTGGAATATATTATCCGGAATGCCCGGAAAAATAAAGAGATATTAGGGAGAGATTATACAAACGAACAAATTGAAGCCATCGTGGCAGGTGAACTGGCCTATTGCGACACGCTTAATCTGTTCGACTAACTAAAATAGATTAATTAAATTAATAAAAAAACTATGAGACAATTTTCTAAATTATTTGCCATTGGCCTTTTGGGAGGTGCTTTGGTATTATCGGGTTGCGGTGCAAGTAATACGGTGAAAGGCGGAGGAATCGGTGCAGGGGGTGGAGCAGCTCTCGGAGCCGGAATCGGAGCCATTGCCGGAGGAGGCAAGGGTGCTGCCTGGGGTGCCGGTATAGGAGCTGTGCTGGGAGGTACTGCCGGAGCTATTATCGGAAACAAAATGGATAAGCAGGCAGCTGAACTCGAACAGATTGAAGGTGCCCAGGTAGAGAAAGTCAACGAAGGTGAAGCCATCAAAGTTACTTTCGAATCGGGTATCCTGTTCGCTACCAATTCGAGCACATTGAGTACCGCTTCACGGTCTTCACTCGATAGGTTTGCCACTTCATTGCAGAACAATCCCGATACTGATGTGAAAATCTATGGCCATACCGACAGCACCGGTAGCGACGCTATCAATAATCCATTGTCGCAACGTCGTGCCGAATCTGTATATAACTATCTCGTTTCTAAAGGAATATCCGGGAATCGTCTGGTTGCAGATGGTTTTGGTTCCACACAACCCGTCGCAGATAACAATACCGTGGCTGGCCGTGAACAGAATCGCCGTGTGGAAGTGTTTATTCTTCCTAACGCCAAGATGATTCGTGAAGCACAGGAGCAGGCACGGTAAATTCTATCGTATAGTAAAAATAAATTACTACTTTTTCAAAGTGCAAATTTTTGAGTCGCGTTGCCTTTACCGGCAGCGCGATTTTTTCAACGGATAGTATAGAAAAGTATGGCAGAGGATTTACATGTTCCGTACGGAGCATCCAAAGAGGAAATATATAAAGCGCTACTTCCCCAGTTGCAGGCATTGACGGAGGGAGAACCCGATCTTATTGCCAATATGGCCAATATTACGTCAGTTCTTCGGGAAGCATTCGGTTTTTTCTGGGTCGGTTTTTACCGGGTGGAAGGTGACCGGTTGGTGCTCGGTCCTTTTCAGGGTCCGCCGGCCTGTACCCGTATCGTATATGGAAGAGGAGTTTGCGGCACTGCATGGAAGGACGGTCGCACCCTTATCGTGCCGGATGTGGACAAGTTCTCCGGCCATATCGCTTGTAGTAGCTTGTCGCGTTCTGAGGTCGTTGTCCCGGTCAGGAATAACGGTCTGGTGACTGCAGTGCTGGATGTCGACAGTGATCGGCTCGATCATTTCGACGAAATCGATGCTTTTTATCTGGAAAAAATATGTACCCTGATACGTTAATTTTCCTCTCTGATATTTTGCAGAGATAAAACAAAAAGGTATCTTTGCACCGTAATTAGAGCAAAGAACAAAGATTAAAGAGTAAAGATTTCTTTACTTGTTTCAGATATGGATTTTTATTTTTTGATACTGTCTTTATTCCTTATTCTTTACTCTTTATTCTAATTTGGTAGAGCATAACCTTGCCCCAAAAAGGAAATGAAAACTAACCTTGGCAAGGAGAGACAGTAACCGGGTTAAGCGGTAAGATTCAGAATTTAAAAGTCTTTATTCTTTGCTCTTTATTCTTTATTCTAAACAATTGCGGAAGTAGCTCAGTTGGTAGAGCATAACCTTGCCAAGGTTAGGGTCGCGGGTTCGAGTCCCGTCTTCCGCTCAAATGAACGTCCTAAAGTAAATTTCGGGGCGTTTTTTTATGATAATGCCAGTTTAGTCCCCAATTTTAATTTTTCCACTACTCAGCCATTTACAATCCATTGTCCAACTATTAGAGAGGCAAGGTCAACAAGGGATTTCTGCAATCGTAAGTCCTTCTCCTGTTAGCTTTTATTAGTACTACCCTGTAAAACAATAACAAAAGACATTTGTTTCACTTATACACGCTGTTTCGTGGACTCAATTTAAATTAAAAAAGAAAGGATTCAATTATGAATTTAGAAAAACAGGCAGAAACGTTGAATGATTTGATTTTAATCAACAACGACAGAGTAAAAGGTTATCAGAAAGCCATTGATGAGTTAAAGCCGGAAGATGCCGATTTAGCAGGTACTTTTCAGGAAAGGGTTAATCAAAGCCGCCTATTTGGTGAAGAATTGGAGACCCACGTGTATCGTTCGGGAGAGGAAGTTGCTGAAGGCACCATGGCGTCAGGTAAGATTTATCGCGCGTGGATGGATATAAAGGCATTTTTCTCGGGAAATAACCGGAAAGCCATTCTTGAAAACTGTGAATTCGGTGAAGATGCAGCTTTGCGGGCCTATGAGGAAGCATTGAAATGCGAAAATCTTACGCCTGAACAACGCGCATTGGTAATCCGTCAACAAACGGAAATACAAGCTTCGCATAACCAGATAAAAGCAATGCGAGACGGACTTGTCTAAATGTGACAAGTTTTCCTATACATGTGACGGGTTTACCCTCACCATTATGGGTTTATATTTAAAAAATATAAGAGAGTATAAAGGTAGATGTCAGCGAGGCACCTACCTTTATTTTTCACGATTGCCGGTTTCTGCTTCCACCCATTCGTCATTTTCGTTGCAGTAGTCACACTTTCTTTTTTCCCCTTCGTTCATTATCTGTGTATATCCGCAATAAGTGCAGGCATACATGCCGGGGCGCTCTACTTGTCTGGTTTTTTTCTTCAGGTAATCCGGCCATATCGGTAATCCCGCTTTTATCTCCGGTGAATTATAGAATAAGACGCTTAGTTCACCGCTTGGTTCCAATATGGCACTTTCCACTTGTCCCAAATGAAAAATATGCTGGTTTCGAAGTACCGAGAAAAATTCATCCATCGCCAATTCTTTATGTTTTAATGATTCCTTTGATGCCTTTCCTTCATGGATAATCTGATATGGTCTTCCTTCAAGGATTTTTTCCACTTTTTCGGAACGCTCTATCAATTTGGTAATGAGCCAATAGGAAAGAAAGACGATGAAAAAAACCACCAGGGCGTATACAATGCCGACTTCTTTATAGATCATGGGATCACCGGCAGCAGAGCCCAGTGCAATAATAATCAGCAATTCAAAGATAGAGAGTTGCTTCACTGCCCGTTTTCCCATAATGCGCAGCCCTGCGAAGAGAAGGAGGAACATTATCAGGGTGCGCAGGGCGATTTCTATAAGAAACAGAAAGTTTTCTTTGCCGAATAAGATATCTGTCCAATTCATAATTTACATTTTTTTAATTGAAGTGGTGAATGTCCACTGTACTTCATTTCTTAACAACAGAGAATAAATGATTGTTTACTATCGGATTTGAAGGCATTTACGAAATGAACCAATCCGGCTTTAATGATGTTTTAATCGTATGAAATCAATTTGGAATGGAGCTATCGGATTTGGACTGGTGAATATTCCCGTCAAACTGAAAGCAAGTCTGGAAAAATCAAAAAAGAATATCTCCTGATGACACTGGATAAATATAAAAAGAAACGGGATTTCAGCCAAACAAGCGAACCCGAAGGGGACAGCGCTCCTGTGGATGCCGATTCAAGGAGGGGCATGTCCACGGATACCGGTTCCAAAAAGACCGGTTCCAGGAGGACCAAATCTCCGGATGCCGCCCCCGCTCCCGGGAAGCATGTTTTTGTGGTGCAACGGCATGCGGCCACACGCCTGCATTACGATTTCCGGCTGGAGATGGAAGGAGTGCTCAAGAGCTGGGCGGTTCCGAAAGGGCCGTCGCTCAATCCTGCCGATAAAAGGTTGGCCATGATGGTGGAAGACCATCCCTATTCTTACCGCACTTTCGAAGGGACTATTCCTGAAGGCAATTACGGTGCCGGTGAGGTGGAAATTTGGGATGAAGGCAACTATGAGCCCTTGTTGCGCCAGAAAGGTAAAACGGATGAAGAAATCCTGCTGGAAGAATTGAACAAAGGTTCTGTGAAAATCATTCTTCACGGGAAAAAATTAAAAGGGGAATTTGCGCTGGTGAAAATGCATACGGCGAAAGAAGGAAATGCATGGCTGCTCATTAAACATAACGACGCACATGCCGTGCATGAAAACTACGATGCCGAAGATTATACCTCTTCTCAATCAAAAGTGACCAAACTGGCTGAAAAGAAATATAAAACGACGTCTTCCCGTGCGGCAACGAAAAAGAAACATTTTCCGGTCTCTTCGTTGGAGCGGGAAAAAGTTTCTGGATATATCAGGCCGATGTTGGCAGTGTTGGGCGAAGAACCGTTCGACGGTGAGGAATGGATATTCGAGATCAAATGGGACGGATACCGCGCCATCGCCGATCTCACCGGAGGTTTACAGTTTTACTCGCGCAACGGATTGTCGTTTCTCGGAAGATATCCGCTTATTGAAGAAGGGCTGGAAAAACAACAATACGAAATGATTGTGGATGGTGAGATCGTGGCATACAATAAAAACGACAAACCCGATTTCCAAACACTGCAACATTTTGCAGATAATCCGGAAGCAACCATTATTTATCACGTATTCGACTTGCTTTTCCTGAATGGTCACAGTACGGAAACCCTTCCGTTGTATCAACGCAAAGAGCTGCTGAAAGAAGCCCTCATCGAAACACCCCATGTAAAATTTTGTGATCATGTGGAAGCCAAGGGGAAAGAATTCTATAAAGCCATACAGAAAGCCGATTTAGAGGGGGTGATGGCGAAAAGGAAATCGAGCCTCTACAGTGAAGGAATTCGCACTTCGGAATGGGTAAAAATAAAAAATCATAATATCGATGAAGCCATCATCGCCGGATATACCGAACCGCGCGGTTCCCGAAAGTATTTCGGTGCCCTTATTTTGGGTAATTACAAAGATGGAAAATTACATTATGCGGGTCATACGTGAACCGGATTCAACCAAAAATCATTGAAGGAAATCCATACGTTGCTCCAGCCTTTAGTAACCGAAAAAATGCCTTTTGAAACAAAACCGCCTACCAATGCCCCGCTTACATGGCTCAAGCCGGAAGCGGTGTGTACGGTGAAGTATTCAGAAAAAACGGAGGAAGGTCTTTTCCGGCATCCCGTATTTGTCGGCATCCGGGAGGACTTAAACGCTACAGACCTTTATCATGATCAAGTGAAATATACCCATACCGATAAACTTTACTGGAAAAAGGAAAAGATTACCAAGGGCGAGTTAATCGATTACTACCTTTCGATAAGCGAATATATTTTGCCATATTTAAAAGACCGGGCACAATCGTTGCACCGTTTCCCCGACGGGATAGACGGATTGAGTTTTTATCACAAAGATGCGGGGAAGAATGCACCCTCGTGGGTGGAGACAATCCATATTTATTCCGAATCCAATGATAAGGAACTGGAGTACGTTGTCTGTAACAATAAAGAAACACTCGGGTATCTCATCAACTTGGGATGTATTGAGCTTAATCCCTGGAACAACCGGATAGAAAAACCGGGTAACCCCGATTACCTGATCATCGATCTTGATCCCTCGGAAAAAAATAGCTTCGGTCAGGTCATCGAAGCCGCAAAGATAACCAAAGAAATACTCGATATATGCCAGGTGCCGGCCTATTGTAAAACATCGGGAAGCACGGGTATCCATATTTTTGTACCTATGGGGGCGCAGTATGATTATGAACAAGTGCGCGATTTTGCCCATATTATCCTCGACTACGTTCAGCAAAGGCTGCCCGATACTACTACCTTGGAGCGCAGCCTTAGCAAGCGTGGCCCGAAAATTTACCTGGATTACATGCAAAACCGTGATGGGCAAACCGTGGCAAGTGCCTACAGCGTCCGTCCCAAGCCGGGAGCCACCGTTTCTATGCCGATTGAATGGAAGGAATTAACGGAGGATTTGTCCATAAGTGATTTTACCATTCATAATGCCCTTTCGCGTATGCAAAAAAAAGGAGATATCTTCTTGCCGGTATTGGGAAAAGGTATTGATTTGAAAAAAGCAATAGACCGGTTGGCAACGTGAGAAAGCGATGGATAGATTAGCCCGTATATTCCATGATCCCGAAAAGACCGCCAGGGCAGCTAACCTGGTATATGTTACCGATGACTTGCCGGGAATAATACGTAAAAAACGGGGAAAAACATTTCGGTACTTTTGTGATGGGAAAGAAGTGAAAAATAAAGAAGTATTGGAAAGGATCAGTAAACTGGTTATTCCCCCCGCTTGGGAAAATGTATGGATATGTGTGTTGGAAAACGGGCATCTTCAAGCCACCGGGATTGACGCAGATAAGCGAAAACAGTACCGCTACCATCCTGCATGGATTGCATTGAGAAACCATACCAAATATTACCGCATGGTCCAATTTGCCCATGCTCTACCTCATATAAGGTCGAATGTCGAAAAAGATCTTGCGAGGCATGGTCTTCCAAGGGAAAAAGTATTGGCGGCAGTGGTCAGTCTCATGGAGCGTACCAACATGAGGGTAGGGAATAGCAGCTACGAGAGGTTGTATGGCTCATTTGGGCTCACTACCCTTAAAAACAGGCATACTGATGTGAAAGGCAATACGGTCAGGTTTTCTTTTAAAGGAAAAAAAGGTATACATCAGGATATCACTTTGCGGAATGCGAAACTGGCACGAATTGTGCAACGATGCAAGGAAATTCCCGGTAAGGAGTTGTTCCAGTATTATGATGAAGAAGGAAAACGCCAATCCATTGACTCCGGCATGGTAAACGATTATATCAGGGAGATTGGTGGAGAAGATTTTACCGCCAAGGATTTCCGTACATGGGGTGGGACGGTAAATGCTTTTTTGGCATTCAAAGAGTTAGGTCAGGGTGAAACGCAAACGGAACAAAAGAAAAAAATAGTGGAAGCGCTCGATAAAGTAGCTGCGTGTTTGGGAAATACGCGCGCAGTCTGTAAAAAATATTACGTGCATCCGCTTATTATAAACTTATATGAAACCGGTTCGCTTCAGGGATATTTCGATCAGCTCGATAAAATAGAGGAAAACGACGGGCAGACAACACTGACCGGAAAAGAAAAAATTATCCTTTCTATTTTGGAGAAAGGATAATTTAGGAGGATAACTTTCCTATTCTCATCCTTCTTCATCGAGGTCTTCCATATCATCGATATCATCAATGTCATCAATATCTTCGATATCTACTTCTTCGATGTACATGGTGTCGTCATCTTCATCCGTACCCCGGTCAGTTCCGTCACCGTAAATCCTGTCACTGCCTTTGGGGCCGCCGTAATCACTTTCCGGCAAGTCTTCTTCCCGGTAAATGTCGGCATCATTTGTCGGTATGGTTTCTTCTCCTTCTTCTTTTGCCTCTTCATTTACCGACTCTACTGCCAGTTCCGTTAAGCCCACATCGGTCGACTTTTCTTCTTCAAGTGTCTCTTCAAGGATGTCGGCCACTTCGTCCAAACCGAGTGTACGGGCCAATTCGGCAAGGCTTCCGTAAGTGGCGATTTCATAATGCTCTACTTTTTGGCAAGCAATAATAATGGCCACATCGCGCACCATGCTGCCCTCTTCAGTATCTTCGAGCATAGTTTCCCCTTCTTTGAGGATACCGATGATAGCTTCGCATTTCTTTTTGGAAGGTTCTTCACCGACAAGTTGAAATACTTCTTTCAACCTTTCTATTTGTTCCCCGGTTTCTGTATGATGATACCGGATACTTTCCTTGAGGGATTGAGAGATGGCGGCTGCCTCCATCTTGTCGAGACCTTTTAAAATTTCGCCTTCTGCAAAATAAATGTCTTTCAATTCTTCCACGAAAAATTCTTTTAATTTACCTTCAAATTTTTCGTTAAAACGAGCATTTTGTCTTTTTTTTGGAATATCTTT
>ERZ778021.3297-NODE-3297-length-12011-cov-4.614169_pt1 | contig 12011 bp, 8 predicted proteins | sample MGYA00375751_ERZ778021 | MGnify/ENA primary metagenome ERZ778021 (study PRJEB29350, sample SAMN05389814) | bioreactor metagenome | isolation source: Thiocyanate stock bioreactor | place: South Africa: University of Cape Town | collected 2013-08-29 ... | reverse complement strand
TTCCAGCGGCATCAGCACGATCTTGGAATTGCCGGCCGATCCGATCCTGGTCAGCGCCTCGGTGTATTTCTGCGCGACGAAGTAGTTGATCGCCTGCACGTCGCCCTTGGAGATCGCTTCGGAGACGACCTGGGTTGCGCGCGCTTCGGCTTCGGCGGAGCGCTCGCGCGCCTCGGCGTCGCGGAAGGCGGCTTCCCTTCGGCCCTCGGCCTGGAGAATCTGGGCCTGCTTCAGTCCCTCGGCCTCGAGGATCTGAGCGCGCTTGTTCCGCTCGGCCATCATCTGGCGGGCCATCGACTCGACCAGATTGGCCGGCGGGTTGATGTCCTTGATCTCGACGCGGGTCATCTTGATGCCCCACGGATGCGCCGCCTCGTCGACGATCCTGAGCAGTCGCTCGTTGATCGCGTCGCGGTTGGACAGCAGCTCGTCGAGGTCCATCGAGCCCATCACCGAGCGGATGTTGGTCATGGTCAGGTTGAGGATGGCGTTCTCCAGCCCCGACACTTGGTAGGCCGCCTGCGGCGCGTTGAGCACCTGGTAGAAGGCGACGCCGTCGACCGAGACGATGGCGTTGTCGCGGGTGATGACCTCCTGCGTCGGGACGTCGAGCACCTGCTCCATCATGTTCATCTTGGCGCCGACGCGGTCGATGAACGGCACGATGATGTTGAGGCCGGGCGACAGCGTGCGCGTGTAGCGGCCGAAACGCTCCACCGTGTAGTTGAAGCCTTGGGGCACCGTCTTGATGCCGGCGAAAATCAGAAGCAGGACGAGAACGACGAGAACGCCGATCACGATGTCGAGGCCAGAAAACATTCGGTCTCCTCCGCAAGCCTGCGCCGCAGCGCTCCTGTCAAATGATCTATTCGCAGAACGGGCTACTTACAATCGCTCGCGGCTGGAATCGTGGTCCGACCGGATCCCTATTGCGGCGACGTTGGCCGGCCGGTAGCCTGCCGGCTTCACGAGATCGACGAGCCATGCCGCTGCTGAGCTTCGATAATCCGGTATTCGCCGCCTTTGCGATCTCGGCGGCGATCATGGTGCTCAAGGCCGTCGCCATGTCGTGGCTGACGGTTGTGAGGATGATGCAGGTGAACGGCGGGTTCCGCTCGCCCGAAGACCTGCGCAGGACGCTGCTCAACCCGACGCCCGACCCGAAGCAACTGCTTCCCGACGAGCGTGTCGAGCGCATCCGGCGCATCCAGCAGAACGATCTGGAGAACCTGCCGTTCTTCTTCATGGCCGGAGCCCTCTATGTCCTGACCGATCCCCCGCTGGCCCTCGCCCAATGGCTGTTCTACGGCTATGCGGTGTCGCGGCTCCTGCATTTCGCTGCCTACATTTCCGGGCAGATCCACGACATTCGTGCGACGCTGTGGACCGTGGGATCGCTGATCATCGTGTTCATGGCCGTCATGGCTCTGGTGCACGCGCTGAACTAGGCTTGCGTTCCCGAGGCGGGCTCCTCTAGCCGAAGCCGAACAGCGCGGCGTCCGCGTCGCCGCGGCCCTCGATCAGGTTGCAGACGATCTCTGAGGCGATCTGCGAGAACGTGATGCCGTTGCCGCCATAGCCCATGACGGCGAACAGGCGGGGACGGCGCGGCAGCCGGCCGATGCGCGGCATGCCGGTCGGCGTGGTGCCGAACGAGCCCGTCCCGGCAAAAGCCGGGGTCGGGTCCACGGCGGGCAGCAGGCGGTGCAGCTTGCGCGCGATCAGCGCCGATTTCTCGGCGATCAGCGCGTCGCGCGCCTCTTCGTCGGAAAAGGGCTCGTCCTCGCCGCCGCAGATGATGCGGCCGTCGCGGGTGCGGCGCAGATAGAGATAGGGGTCGGACGCCTCCCAGACGAGCGCATCGTCCGGCCAGCCGGGCTGGCGCGGGCGGGTGGCCATCGCCCATGTCGAGATGATCGAATGCGGCACGCGGGGCACCATGTCCATCAGCTCGTAGCCGGTGGCGAGCACGACATGGCCGGCGCGGATCGTCGGCCCGTCGCGGGTCTCGACGGTCACCTCGGAGGCGGAATGGGCGATGCGGACGGCTTCGGCCGGCGCGTGCAGCTTCGCCCCGTTGCTCATGGCGCGGAGCAGCGCGGCCGCCGTCAGCCGACGCGGGTCGAGGGTTAGGTTGCCGGGGCTCAGGATCGCCGCCTCGCGGCCGATGCCGTAGCCGTCGCGCAGCGCCCGCCGGTCGAGGAAGTGCGCCGCGATCCCGGCGGCGCGGCGGGCTTGCGCCTCCTCGGCGAGCGCATCCGGATCCAGCTCGTCGCCGGCGAGATAGAGCGAGGGGCGCTCGGCGAGGCGGCAATCGACGCCCAGCGCGCGTACCCGGCCGGCGAGATTGGCGACGCCGAGGCGCGAGCGGCGCCACGCCGCGACGGCCCGGTCCTTGCCAACCTGCCTGATGAGGCGCGAAAGCGGCTGGTCGAGCTCGTACTGGACGAGCGCGGTGGTGGCCGAGGTGGAGCCCTTCAGCGGGCCGCGCCGGTCGATGGCGATCACCGACAGGCCGGCCTCGGCGAGCGCGTCGGCGATCAGCGCGCCGCTGATGCCCATGCCGACGACGAGCACGTCGCAGCGCGCGTCGCGCGCCAACCGCGCGGCCGGCACCCGCGGCGCGCGGTAGGCAAACCAGACAGGCTTTCCTGTCCTGAGATCGAGCTTTCGGGGCATGGGCGGTTTCGGCGAGGCTCCGGTAACGCGCGGGCGGCCCTTGCGTTCCGCGACTCTTCAGATCCAGCCGCCGAGCTCGCGGCGCACGACCGCCTCGATGACTGCCATGCCCTCGTCGCTGTCGTTCAGGCAGGGGATGTGGGAAAAGTTCGCGCCGCCGGCGTGCAGGAACTCGTCGCGCACCTCGCGGCCGATCTCGTCCAGCGTCTCGAGGCAGTCGGCCGAGAAGCCGGGATTGACGACGGCGATCGACCTGACGCCGTCATGGGCGAGCTTTCCGACCGTCTCGTCGGTATAGGGCTGCAGCCATTCCTCGCGGCCGAAGCGCGACTGGAAGGTGGTGATGAGCCGGCTTTCGGACCAGCCGAGGCGCTCGCGCAGCAGCCGCGTCGTCTCCAGGCAGTGGCGGTCGTAGGGGTCGCCCTTCTCGCAATAGCTCTTCGGCAGGCCGTGATAGGAGGCCACGACCACCTCCGGTTCGAAGGGCAGGGTGGCGAGATGGCGCTCGATCGAGCGCGCCAGCGCGTCGATGTAGACGGGATCCTCGTAGTAGGGCGGCACCGAGCGCACGGTCGGCATGTGGCGCAGCTTCATTAGCGCCTTGTAGAGCTGGTCGTTGGCGGTGGCCGTGGTCGAGGCCGCATATTGCGGATAGAGCGGGAAGGCGAGGATGCGCTCGCAACCCTGCGCGGTCAGGCGGGCCAGCACGCTCTCGACGTCCGGCGTGCCGTAGCGCATGGCCCAGTCGACGACGATGCGGTCGTCGCCGCGGAACGTGTCGGCAAGGCGCTCTGCCTGGCCGCGGGAAATCGTGCGCAGCGGCGATTCGTCCTTCTCGCGGTTCCAGATGCGCGCGTAGTTGGCGCCGGAGCGGCCGGGGCGGGTCGTCAGGATGATGCCGTACAGGACCGGATACCAGATCGCGCGGCTGGTCTCGATGACGCGGCGGTCCGACAGGAACTCGGCCAGGTAGCGGCGCATCGAGCGATAGTCGGTGCCATCCGGCGTGCCGAGGTTGAGGAGCAGGACGCCGATCTTGCCGCCCTGCGCGGCGGGCCTGGCCGCGGCCGACGGCGCCGCGGTCCGGACAGGGGCAGGATCGCGCCGTTCGGTCCCCGTACGATCGGTATTCTTCACATCCATGCCGGGCTCCCTTGCTGCGGGCGGAACGTAGCGACGCGCAGCCTCAATGCAAGTGACACAATGGCCGCAGCCGGCCGCATCGCGGCATACCGGAAAAGGCGGATGCCCGCCCGGCGGGGCCGGGCGGGCATCCTGGAAGGCAGGCGCGACGGCGCGATCAGGGCAGCTTGAGCACCTGGCCGACATGCAGCCGGTAGGGCTTCTTGAGGCCGTTCGCCTCGGCGATCGCCGTCCACTTGGTGGGATCGCCGAGCTGCGCCTTGGCGATCGTCCACAGATTGTCGCCGGCAGCCACGGTGTAGGTCTTCTCCCCGGCCGCAGCCTGTTCGGCCGGCTTGGCGGCTTCCGCCGGCTTCGCCTCCTCCGCCGGCTTGGCAGCCTCGGCAGGCTTGGCGGCCTCGGCGGGCTTTGCCTCTTCGGCCGGCTTCGCCTCGGCCGCGACCGTCGGCGGGTTCGCCGCGATGTCGGTCGCGCCCTTGGGCAGGTCGGGCGTCTGCGCGGCTTCGGCCGGCTTCGCCTCCTCGGCGGGCTTCGCAGCCTCCGCAGGCTTGGCCGTCTCGGCGGGCTTGGCTTCCTCGGCCGGCTTGGCAGCCTCGGCCGGGGCGGCAGCGGCTATCTCGGTTATGCGCCCGTCGGTCTTGGGCGTGTAGGGACGGTGGGCCTTGAGATATTCGGCCACGACCTGGTCGAGCTGCGGACCGTAGTCATAGGCGTTCTGGCCGTTGGTCGAGAACAGCTTGTAGCCGTCGCCGCCGTTGCGCATGAAGTTGTTGGTGGCGACGAGATAGACCTTGTTCTCGTCGATCGCCGCCCAGCCGTCGCCGTCCTTGACCTCGACCGACTGGATGCGGCCCTCGCCGGGCTTCACCGACTTGTCGAAGGAGTAGCGCATGCCCGCGACCTGCGGGAAGCGGCCGGCGCCTTCCTCGATCTGGGCCACGCCGCCCTCGAGCGAGGCGACGATGTCCTTGCCGGAGAGCTGGAAGGTGGCCAGCGTGTTCTGGAACGGCAGCACCGCCAGCACCTCGCCCATGGTGACGACGCCCTGGTCGATCGAGGCGCGCAGGCCGCCGCCATTGGTGATGGCCATCGTCACGCCCTGGTCCTTGGTGCGCTCGAGCATGGCGTCGGTGACGAGGTCGCCCATCGAGCATTCTCGGGCGCGGCAGGTCTCGCGGCTGCCGTCGACGGCGGCGGTCGTCTCGGAGACCTCCTGCGCCTTCAGGTCCTCGATCGGGCCGGCCATCTCCTTGACGCGGGCCAGAACGGCGGCGTCGGGCTCGATCGACTTGTCGAGGTAGATCGGGTCGCCGGCGGCCGACTTGACGACGCCGTTGTCGTCGAACACGACCTTGAACTCGCCGAGATACTTGGAATAGGAGGCCGCCTGGGTGACCGGGACCTTGTAGCCCTCGGGGTTGTCGATCATCGTCGGATAAGGGCCCTCGGCCTTCGCGTCGGTGTTCGACAGCAGCGAGTGCGAGTGGCCGCCTACAACGACGTCCACACCCGGGATCCTGGCGATCGCTTCCTTGTCGCGCGGGTAGCCGACATGGGTCAGCGCGATGATCTTGTTGATGCCCTGGCCCTGCAGCGCCTTCACCGCCTCGGTGATCTTGGCGACGTCGTCCTCGATCTTGATGTTCGGGCCGGGCGAGGAGATCTCGGGCGTGTCGGTCGTCACTGCGCCGACGATGCCGATCTTCTGGCCGCCGACCTCGAGCACGACGTAAGGCTTCACCAGATCGCCGACCTTGGACTGGGCGTTCGGGGTGACGTTGGCGCTGACGACGGGGAATGTCACCATCTTGAGGAAGGGGACGAGCGCGTCCTCGCTGTCGTCGAACTCGTGGTTGCCGAGCGTCATGGCGTCCGGCTTCATCTGGTTGAGGAACTCGCCCTCGGCCTTGCCCTTGTAGGTCGTGTAGAACAGCGAACCCTGGAAATTGTCGCCGGCGTTGAGCAGGAGGACGTTCTGGCCCTCCAGCTTCTTGCGCTCCTGCGCGATGGCCGTGATCAGGCGGGCCGCGCCGCCGATGCATTTGCCCTCGCCCTCCTCCTTGGCCGAGCAGGTCGATTCGAAGGCGTTGTTGGATTCGATCCGGCTGTGCCAGTCGTTGAAGTGCAGGATGTTCAGTTCATAGTCGGCAAAGGATGCCTGAGCCGACATCGCCAGCGCCGATGCCGACAGCGCCGCGACCAGAAAAGTCCTTTTCATGCTTCGATCTCCCGTTGAACTCGCTGGAGGCCAATAACCGGCAAGTTTGAAAGTTTTTTCTCGGCCGGTTTGCCGGCATGTTCACACCGGACCGCGCGGCCTTGCAAGAAGATTCCTCCGGCCCGGCTCAGCCCGAATAGTCGCGCTCGTCGGCGATCACCTTGCCATCGTTGGGCAGCGATCCCGCGGGCACCAGCTTGACCGCGCCGCCGAGCTTGGTGACCTCGCGCAATACGGCTTCGATGCCGCGCGCGTCGAGGGCTGCGCCGTCGGCCGGCTCGACATGCAGGGTCATGGCGTCGCGCTCGCCCTCCCGCGTCACGACGAGGCGGGCGCGGCCGATCGCCGGGTCGCGGCGGACGACCTCGGCGACCTGCTTCGGGTCGACGAACATGCCCTTGACCTTGGTGCGCTGGTCGGCGCGGCCGAGCCAGCCGCGGATGCGCATGTTCGTGCGGCCGCAGGGCGAGGCGCCGGGCAGAACGGCCGACAGGTCGCCGGTGCCCAGCCGCACCATCGGATAGGCGGGATTGAAGGAGGTGACGACGACCTCGCCCACCTCGCCGTCGGCGACCGGATCGCCGGTGCCGGGCCGGACGATCTCGAGGATCACATGCTCGTTCACGACCATGCCGGGATTGGGCTCGCCCGCCGCCGAAGCGGTCTCGTAGGCGATGACGCCGAACTCGGCGGTGGCGTAGCACTGCATGACGGCGACGCCGCGCGCGGCATATTCGGCACGCAGCGACGGATAGAGCGCGCCCGCCGAAACCAGTCCGCGGCGGATTGAGGAGAGGTCTCGCCCCATCTCCCCGGCCTTGTCGAGCATCACCTTCAGGAAGTCAGGCGTGCCGGAATAGGCCGTGGGGCGCAAGGTCGCTGCCGCCTCCACCTGCATCTCGGTGTTGCCCGTGCCGGCGGCGAACACGGTGCAGCCCAGCGCGCGGGCGCCGTCGTCCAGGATGAAGCCGCCGGGCGTCATGTGGTAGGCGAAGGCGTTGTGGACGAGATCGCCGGGCCTGACGCCCGCCGCGAAGAAGGCGCGGGCCGCCTGCCACGGGTCGACGCCGAGGCCCTGCGGCTCCCAGATCGGGCCGGGCGACATGAATACGCGGCCGCCCCTGACATGCGCGGGATCGGCGAAGCCGCCGAAGGGCGGTTCGGCCCGCTGCATCTCCATCAGCTCGGCCTTGCGCAGCACGGGGAGGGCGGCCAGCGCGGCGCGGCTCGTCACCTTCGACAGGTCATGGCCGGCCAGCCAGCGGCCGAGCCCCGGCGCGGCGGCGGAGGCCCTGCGCAGGAAGTCCGGCAGCCGCGCGAACAGGTCGCGCTCGCGCGCCTGCGGCGCACGTGTCTCCAACTCGTCGAAATGCGACGCCATCGTTCCTCCCCCGCCTCTTTTGCCTCCTTATCGCAGCCGTCCGTGCCCGTGCGCAAGGCACGGGCACGCCGGAGGAGGCGCGGAACGCGGGAGCGGCGTCAGGACACGCCGGTACGGCGCGTCAGCACGAACTGCTGGCCGGTCGAGCTGGTGCAGTTGAGCTGGACGGGCGTGGCGACCGCGCAGTTGAAGGCGACCGGCTTCTGCTGGATCAGCGAGAAGCCGCTGATCTGCGCGACGGTGGGGTCGCGCATCGTGTAGGTGCCTTCGGACAGCTTCTGGCCGGTGTCTGTGGCGTAGGTCTCGAAGCGGCCACCGGTGAAGTTGGTCACCCCGGTGCCCTGCTGGTCGATCCAGGCGCCCTCGACGCCCTGCGGCGCGACGGCCACCGGGCGGGGGCCGGGACCGGGGCCCGTGGTGCAGCCGGCGAGCGCCGCCAGTGCGACGATCCCCGCAGTCGAGGCAATCCTGCCCGCAGTCGACATGGTGTTCATCCTCTCCTCGTCCTCGCCCTTCGACCGCCGCGCGGTCCCCGCATCCGGGCTCCGTCCTATCTTACGAGAATGTTCCGGAATTGCCACGGGTCTGATGCGTCGATGTCCTCGGCGAACAGGCCGGGGCGGCCCTTCAGCGGCGTCCAGTCGGTGTAGTAGCCCTTGACCGGGCCGAGATAGGGCGACTGCACATCGAGGCAGCGCCGGTAGTCCATCTCGTCGGCCTCGACGATGCCGGCGGCCGGGTTCTCCAGCGCCCAGACCATGCCGGCGAGCACGGCCGAGGTGACCTGCAGGCCGGTGGCGTTCTGGTAGGGCGCGAGCTCGCGGGCCCGCGCCAGCGAGAGCTGCGAGCCGTACCAGTAGGCGTTCTTCTTGTGGCCGTAGAGCAGCACGCCGAGCTCGTCGACGCCGTCGACCAGCTCGTTCTCGTCGAGCACGTGCCGCACCGGCTGCGCCCTGCCGGCGGCGCCGAACATCTCGTGCAACGACAGCACAGCGTCGTTGCAGGGGTGATAGGCGTAGTTGCAGGTCGGCCGGTAGGTGACCTTGCCGGCGCGGTCGCGCACGGTGAAGAAGTCGGCGATGGAGATCGCCTCGTTGTGGGTGACGAGGAAGCCGTACTGGGCACCCGGCGTCGGGCACCAGCTCCTGACGCGGGTGTTGGCGCCCGGCTGCTCGAGGAAGATCCCGGCCTTGCAGCCCTTGCGGTGCCTGCGGGCGTTCTTCGGCATCCACTTCTCGTGCGTGCCCCAGCCGAGCTCGGCCGGCTGCAGCCCTTCCGAGATGAAGCCCTCGACGGACCATGTGTTCCAGAACGTGTCGAGCGGCTTGGGGTTCTTGGTGCGCTGGGTGTCGCGCTCGGCGATGTGGATGCCCTTGACGCCGGCCTTCTTCATCAGCCTGGCCCAGCCGGCGCGATCGTGCTGCGCGGGCTCCTCGACGTCGAGCCCGAGGTCGCCGGCGAGGTTGATCAGCGCCTTCTTGACCAGCCAAGAGACCATGCCGGGATTGGCGCCGCAGGTGGAGACGGCGGTGGTGCCGCCGGGGTTCGCGCGCTTCTCGGCCAGCAGCGTCTCGCGCAGCGCGTAGTTGGTGCGCTCCGCATTGTCGACGTCGTCGTCGAAATAGAAGCCGAGCCAGGGCTCGATCACGGTGTCGACGTAGAGCGCGCCGAGCTCGCGGCAGAGGCGCATCAGGTCGACCGAGCCGGTGTCGACCGACAGGTTCACGCAGAAGGCCTGGCCGCCGCCCTTGGTCAGCAGCGGCTTGAGCAGCTTCCTGTAGTTCTTCCTCGTCACCGCCTCCTGGATGTAGGAGATGCCGCGTTCGTCGAGCAGGCGCTTGTTCTCATCACTGGGATCGATGACGACCATGCGCGACCTGTCGAAGCCGAAATGACGCTCGATCAGCGGCAGCGTGCCGCGGCCGATCGAGCCGAAGCCGATCATCACGATCGGCCCGGTGATTTCGCCGTAGACGGGCCATGTCTTGTTCGCCATTCCGGGCTGTCTCCTTTTGTTCGCGACGGAAGGTTGCAGGGAAGGTTCAAACCACATGGAGGCGCAGGAAGGAAGGGGCATCGCGCCCGCCGGGCCGGCGCCGCGCCGGCCGTTCCCCGGGGGCAGGCCTTCGATACCCAGTTGTCAAACACCCAAAAATCGACACCATTCGCATGTGGGCTGCACCGATCGTGGTGCTTGGGAGAATTCACATGAGCAGAAAATTGGGCGGTCTGGCGTGGGCGCTGGTGCTTGCGCCGCTCGCTTTGACGGCGCCGGCGACGGCGCAGGACTTCTCGGCCGGCAAGAAGGTCGACAAGCCGGAGGTGTCGCGGTCCCTCGGGGATACCGCGATGCCGCAGAAGGCGACGCGGACGAGCACGCTGCAGCGGTCGAGCGAATCGAGCCGCGCCCTGCCCGGCGCCTCGGCGGCGCCGAGCTACCGCATGATCGGCCGCTCGCGCGACGGCGCGGAGCGCAAGATCGAGCCGAGCCAGCGCGTGATCCAGGCGATCCAGGGCGAGAAGAAGGCCGAGCAGTCGCGCGACGTGATCGGCCGCGACGGCCGCTCGCACGTGCAGGACACGACGCAGTATCCGAACATCGCCGTCGGCTTCCTGCAGTCGACCAACACGGACCCGCAGCTCGTCTACAACTGCACGGCCGCGCTGATCGGCCCGCGCATCGCCATCACCGCCGCCCAGTGCGTCTACGACCACGACATCGACGGCGGCTGGCTGGAGGCCTCACGCTTCTGGCCGGCGCTCAACGGCAACGACGTCGTGCCGTTCGGCGAGGCCGAGTGGGACGAGATGTACGTCCTCGAGGACTACATCAACGACTATGACGGATCCTACGATTCGATCTGGCCCTACGACGTGGCGGTCATCGTCTTCAAGGAGCCGGTGGGCGACAACATCGGCTGGCTCGGCTACAACTCGTTCGACGATCTCGACACGTTCGACGCGGTGCTGACCGGCTATGGCGACGGCCGCGAGCCGTGGCGGCAGTTCGATTCCAAGTGCAAGGTGCAGAAGGCCAACATCTCCGACCTCGACTTCCTGCACCAGTGCGATGCCGACTACATGTCGACCGGCGCACCGATCTACATGCACGACGCGAGCGACGATTCCTACACCGTGCTCGCCCTCAACATGGGCGGCCTCAACGGCCAGAACTGGGCGCTCAGGATCACCGAGCCGATCGCTCTGTGGATCGACGACCTGAACCAGAAGTAGCGGCCTTCCGGCTCTCCGCGCGCGGCGCGGGGAGCCGGCCCGCTCACGCCTCGCGGTCGAGCGCTTCGAGTTCGTCGATCAGGCCCTCGATGACCGACAGGCCCTTCTGCCAGAAGTCCGGCTGGCTGGCGTCGAGGCCGAACGGGGCGAGCAGCTCCTTGTGGTGCTTGGTGCCGCCGGCCCGCAGCATGTCGAAATACTTCTCCTGAAAACCCTTCTCGGCGTTCTGGTAGACTGCGAACAGCGAGTTCACCAGGCAGTCGCCGAACGCGTAGGCATAGACGTAGAAGGGCGAATGGATGAAGTGCGGGATGTAGGCCCAGAAGGTCTCGTAGCCCTCGCGCAGCGCGATCGCCGGGCCGAGGCTCTCGGCCTGCACCTCCAGCCAGAAACGGCCGAGCTGGTCGGAGGTCAGCTCGCCGTTGCGGCGCTCGCCGTGGACGCGGCGCTCGAACTGGTAGAAGGCGATCTGCCGCACGACCGTGTTGATCATGTCCTCGACCTTCTGGGCGAGCATGGCCTTGCGCTCGCGCCTGTCGCGCGTGCGGTCGAGCAGCGTGCGGAAGGTCAGCATCTCGCCGAACACGGAGGCCGTCTCGGCCAGCGTCAGCGGCGTCGACGACATCAGCGGCCCCTGGGCGCCGGCCAGAACCTGGTGCACGCCGTGGCCGAGCTCGTGGGCGAGCGTCATGACGTCGCGCGGCTTGCCGAGATAGTTGAGCAGCACGTAGGGGTGGGCGGACGGCACGGTCGGGTGGGCGAAGGCGCCCGGCGACTTGCCCGGCCGCACCGGCGCGTCGATCCAGCGGCCGTCGAAGAAGCGCAGCGCGATCTCGGCCATCTCGGGCGCGAAGGCCTGGTAGGCCGACAGGACCGTGTTCTTGGCGTCCTCCCAGCCGATGACGGCCTGCGGCGTCTCGGGCAGCGGCGCGTTGCGATCCCAGTGGTTCATCTGGTCCATGCCGAGCCATTTCGCCTTCATCGCGTAGTAGCGGTGCGACAGGCGCGGATAGGCGTCACGCACGGCCGCCGCCAGCGCGTCGACCACCTCCGGCTCGACGCGGTTGGCCAGATGGCGTGAATCGGCGATGTCCTTGAAGCCGCGCCAGCGGTCGGAGATCTCCTTGTCCTTGGCGAGCGTGTTGGTGATCAGCGTGAACAGCCGCAGATTGTCGCGGAAGACAGCAGCGAGCGCGCCCGCCGCCTTGCGGCGCAGCTCGCCGTCGGCGCTCTGCAACAGGTTGAGCGTCGGCTCCAGCGCCAGCTTCTCGCCGTCGACCTCGAAGCGCAGCGCCGTCATCGTCTCGTCGAAAAGCCGGTTCCAGGCGCCGCGGCCGGTCACCGACTTCTCGTGGA
>ERZ778021.3296-NODE-3296-length-12017-cov-5.473332_pt1 | contig 12017 bp, 11 predicted proteins | sample MGYA00375751_ERZ778021 | MGnify/ENA primary metagenome ERZ778021 (study PRJEB29350, sample SAMN05389814) | bioreactor metagenome | isolation source: Thiocyanate stock bioreactor | place: South Africa: University of Cape Town | collected 2013-08-29 ... | reverse complement strand
CGGCGCATCATGGGCGCCGCAGCGACCATACCCGATGATTGAGTGGCTGCCAGAGGCAGCGCGGCTGCGGTGATCCGGAGCGACGCGTAGGGTGGGGCGGATATTTCCGACAAGGTCGTTGCCGACCGCATACGGTCTTCATGAAGCCAGTTTACACCCTGTATGGCTGCCTGTGTCAGTCCGCAGGGCCGGGGCCCGACCGGATTTGACGATCCGGCCCGCTCCAGATGTCACGCTTAACTTCTAGAGTTCGACAAAGCGACCCTATGAGACCCAATAATCAGAATAAGAACCGGCAGCGTGGCCGCAATGGCGGGCGCAAGCATGTTAATCCGCTGTCGCGGAACTATGAGAGCAACGGCCCGGACGTGAAGGTCCGTGGCAATGCCGCTCATATCGCCGAGAAATATCTGCAGCTGGCCCGCGACGCGCAATCGTCCGGGGATTCGGTGATGGCGGAGAACTATCTCCAGCATGCCGAGCACTATTTCCGCATCGTCTCCTCTGCCCAGCAGGCCATGAACGGCCAGCGTGAAGGCCAGAGCCAGGACGATAATGATTTCGACGATGACGTGTCCGAGCTGAACTCGCGGTTCTCCTCGCCGCAGCCGGTGCAGCAAGTCCAGGCCCATGAAGCCGAAGACGATGCAAGCCAGCCCGCGCCGCAGCCCGTGGCAGCCGAGACGACGTCTGCGCCCGCCGCCGCTGGCGAAACGGCCGCTGTAGCCCCCGCCGATGGTGAAGCTGCGCCGCGCAAGCCGCGTGAACGCCGCCCGCGCCGCCGTCGCCCGGCCGGTGGGGAAGGCGCTGCCGACCCTGCCAATGCGCCGCAGCCAGATGTCGGCGAACTACCGGCATTTCTCACGGCTGGCAGCAATGCCAACGCCGCCGAGTAAGGCAAATCTTCAAGGCCGGGCCCAGTGCCCGGCCTTCGCATTTTTGGGTCACGTACCCTTCAACTCATCGCGTGCCGCCCCATATATCGGTCAGTGGGAACGCGCGCTGCTTGGTCAGGCGTTGTTGCCAACGACGCTTCCGACGCCGTGACGGTGCCTTGATGGGCCGGCTGGCGGGCGAGACAAGGAGAGTTGCATGAATATCGAGAAATATACCGAGCGGGCCCGCGGCTTCATTCAGAGCGCGCAAACCGGCGCCCTCGGCAAGGGCCACCAGCAGTTCGCGCCCGTCCACCTCTTGAAGGTGTTGATGGATGACGACCAGGGCATGGCAAGTGGGCTGATCGAACGGGCCGGTGGCGATCCCAAAGCCGTGCGGGCCGGTGTCGAAGCCGCCCTCAACAAGATTCCCAAAGTCTCAGGCGATGCCGGCCAACTCTATTTGAGCCGCGAGCTGGCCAAGGTCTTCGATACTGCCGAGCAGGCAGCGCAAAAGGCCGGCGACAGCTTCGTCGCGGTGGAGCGCTTGCTCCTGGCGCTGGTCATCGAAAAGGACAGCGATGCCGGCAAGATCCTGGCTTCGGCCGGCGTGACGGCCCAGGGCCTCAATGCGGCCATCGAGGCGATCCGCAAGGGCCGCACCGCCGATTCTGCTTCGGCCGAGAACGCCTATGATGCGCTCAAAAAATACGCGCGCGATCTCACCGAAGACGTGCGCCAGGGAAAGCTCGATCCGGTGATCGGCCGCGACGAGGAAATTCGTCGGACCATCCAGGTGCTGAGCCGGCGCACCAAGAACAATCCCGTGCTGATCGGCGAACCCGGCGTCGGCAAGACCGCCATCGCCGAAGGGCTGGCGATCCGCATCGTCAATGGCGACGTGCCCGAATCGCTCAAGAACAAGAGCCTTCTGGCGCTCGACATGGGGGCGCTGATTGCCGGCGCGAAATATCGCGGCGAGTTTGAAGAGCGGCTCAAGGCGGTGCTTAACGAAGTGACCTCGGCGGAGGGGCAGATCATTCTGTTCATCGACGAGATGCATACGCTGGTCGGTGCCGGCAAGGCGGATGGGGCGATGGATGCGGGCAATCTGCTCAAGCCCGCTCTGGCGCGCGGCGAATTGCATTGCATCGGCGCGACCACGCTGGATGAATACCAGAAGTATGTCGAGAAGGACCCTGCGTTGCAGCGCCGGTTCCAGCCCGTTTTCGTGGGCGAGCCGACGGTGGAGGACACGATCTCGATCCTGCGCGGGTTGAAGGAGAAGTATGAGCTGCACCATGGCGTGCGGATCGCGGATAATGCGATTGTCGCGGCGGCCACCCTGTCGAACCGCTACATTGCCGACCGCTTCCTGCCCGACAAGGCGATCGACCTGATGGATGAGGCCGCAAGCCGCATCCGCATGGAGGTGGAGAGCAAGCCGGAAGAGATCGAAAACCTCGACCGGCGGATCATCCAGCTCAAGATCGAGGAAATGGCGCTGGCCAAGGAGAGCGATCAGGCGTCGAAGGACCGGCTGGCCGCGCTGCGCGAGGAACTCGCCAATGCCGAGCAGAAGTCGGCCGAGCTGACCACCCGTTGGCAGAACGAGCGCGACAAGATCGCCGCCGAGGGCAAGATCAAGGAGCAGCTGGACGCCGCGCGCATCGAGCTGGAACAGGCGCAGCGCAAGGGCGATCTGGCCCGCGCGGGCGAGCTGTCCTATGGCCGCATCCCCGATCTGGAACGTCAGCTTTCCGAGGCGCAGTCTCAGGCGCAAAACGCCATGCTGCGCGAGGAAGTGACCGCCGATGACATCGCGGGCGTGGTCAGCCGCTGGACCGGCGTGCCGGTGGATCGCATGCTGGAAGGCGAGCGGGAAAAACTGCTGCGCATGGAAGAAGTGATCGGCCAGCGCGTGATCGGGCAAAAGGATGCGGTCGTGGCCGTGTCCAAAGCGGTACGCCGCGCCCGCGCCGGTCTGCAGGACCCTAACCGCCCGCTGGGCAGCTTCCTCTTCCTGGGCCCGACGGGCGTGGGCAAGACCGAGCTGACCAAGGCGTTGGCCGGGTTCCTGTTTGACGATGACAGCGCGATGGTGCGCATCGACATGAGCGAGTTCATGGAGAAGCACGCTGTCTCGCGTCTGATCGGCGCTCCTCCGGGCTATGTCGGCTATGATGAGGGCGGCGTGTTGACCGAGGCGGTGCGGCGGCGGCCCTATCAGGTCGTGCTGTTCGACGAGGTGGAGAAGGCCCACAGCGATGTGTTCAACGTGCTGCTGCAGGTCCTCGACGATGGCCGTCTGACCGATGGGCAGGGCCGTGTGGTGGATTTCACCAACACGCTGATCATCCTGACGTCCAACTTGGGCAGCCAGTATCTGGCCAATCTGCCCGAGGGCGGCGATGTGGAAAGCGTCGAGCCGCAGGTGATGGAAGTGGTGCGCAGCCATTTCCGGCCTGAGTTCCTCAACCGTCTGGATGAGATCATCCTTTTCCACCGGCTGGGTCAGGAGCATATGGCGCCCATCGTCGATATCCAGGTCGCGCGGGTGCAGAAGCTGCTGAAGGATCGCAAGATCACTTTGGCCATGACCGATGCGGCCAAGCGCTGGCTGGGCCGGGTCGGCTATGATCCGGTCTATGGCGCGCGTCCGCTGAAGCGCGCGGTGCAGCGCTACCTGCAGGACCCGCTGGCCGAAAAGCTGTTGGGAGGCGAGGTGCCCGATGGCAGCACGGTCAATATCGAGGAAGGCGATGGCGCGCTGAATATCAGCGTGGCGTGATGAAAGGGGCCGGGATAAGATCCCGGCCCCTTTTCGCATCAGCTGGGCGGAATAAAGGCCTGCTGGATCGCCTGAAATTCCTCGCGGGCTTCGGCGCGAGCGCTGTGGGCGGCCAATGCGGGATAATCGCTGAGCGTTACCAGCCAGCCATAGGCTTCGGACACAAAGCGCGCGACCACGGCACCGGCGATGTCATCATGGCCCGGCGCATCGCCATGCCACCAATCGCCATCGCGGGCGGCGCATTGTGCGTTCAATGCGGCCATGCCATCGCGGATCTGGGCTTCGCTGCGCTGGGTGAAAAACGGATCGACCTCGCCGCCGAACCGGCGCGTGTAGAAATAGGCCACCGCCTTGTCGGCCACCGCCGTGGCTGTGGCGATGCGCTTTAACGCGGCGCGGCGGGCCGGGCCATGGGCGGCGATCAGGGCTTTATCGCGGCCATGGACCTCATCGAGATGGTCGAGGATCGCCCCGCTCTCGATCAGCACTTCACCATCGTCGAGCACTAAAGTCGGCACCCGCTTCAATGGATTGAGGTGGGCGAATTTGTCGCCATCGCCCATCACCGAGAACGGGCTGTGTTCGAATGCCATGCCATAAATCCTCAGGGCAATCCCGACGCGGCGGACAAAGGGGCTGTCGAACTGGCCAATCAAAAGCATGGGTATTTCCTTTCGGCCGCAGACTGCACGGGTGCGCAACTCTTGGCAAGAGAAGCGAAAAGCGGTTTCGGCGCCGCGTTCCATCGGCTAGGCAACCAGCAGGACACAGGAGTTTGAGCCTATGAGCGCATGGCATATCGGGGTGATTGGCGGATCGGGTCTGGCCGAAGGGATCGGGCTTGAAGGCGCGCAGGAGATCGCCGTCGAAAGTCCGTTTGGCGCGCCCAGCGGCAGCGTCACCACCGGCACGCTGGACGGCGTGCGCTTCACCTTTTTGCCTCGCCACGGGCCCGGCCATGCCATCCCGCCCGGCGAGATCAACTACCGCGCCAATATCGACGTGTTGAAGCGCTGCGGCGTGACGGATCTGGTCTCGCTCTCGGCGGTGGGATCGCTGCGTGAGGAATATGCGCCGGGCCATTTCGTCTGCGTCGACCAGATGATCGACCGCACGCAGGGCCGCTCGCGCAGCTTTTTCGGCAGCGGTATGGTGGCGCATCTAGCGCTGGCCGATCCGGTCTGTCCGCGCCTGTCGGAATTGCTGGCGCTTTCGGCGCATCACGCGGGCGGCACCGTGCATCCCAAGGGCACCTATATCGCCATTGAGGGACCGCAGTTTTCGACGCGAGCTGAAAGCCGGATGTATCGCGGCTGGGGTGCCGACGTAATCGGCATGACCGGCTTTCCCGAGGTGCGTTTGGCGCGTGAGGCCGAGCTGCCCTATGCGATGCTGGCGATGGTCACTGACTATGATGCCTGGCGCGACGAGGAAGCGGGCGTCGAGGCCCATGAAGTCTTCGCCACGATGAAGGCCAATGCAGCGCTGGCCCGCGCGGCGGTGCGTGAATTGGCGCGCCTCTTGCCCCCCGTGCGTGAGGGCAGCCCGATTGACCGGGCGCTCGACGGCGCCTTTGCCACGGCCCCGGCGCAGCGCGATCCGGCGCTGTTGGCGCGGCTGGATGCGGTTGCGGGTCGCGTTCTGCGGTAAACGGAAAACGCCCCCGCCGTTTCCGGCAGGGGCGTTTCCTGGCATCAGAACTGATCAGGCCTGACGGTTGCGCCAGCTGTCGGCATAGGCGTCACGCGCCACTTCCGAATAGGGCACCGAGGCGATCACGGCCTTGATCTCGGTCTGCACGTGGCGCTCGACGGTGGGCTTGCGCGTGCCGCCATCGGGTTCACCCCATAGCAGCGTGACCTGCGTGCCGGGTGTGGCGACGCTTTCGTCCACCATGGCCAGCGTCAGGAACTTGCCCTCATTGGCGGTATAGCCGATCCAGGTGGAAAGGCCGACCATCTTGCCATCCTGCAGCACCTGATCGAACGGGTGCATCGCATAAACGGCGCTGGGATATTCCATGAACTTGGCGCGGTCGCCCTTGGAGAGCGCCGAAGACTGGACGCGCATCACGTCTTCATTGTCCAGCGCCAGCGTCACCTTGCGGCGGTGGGGGCCAGCGGCCTTGGCTTCCAGCGCCTCACGGCCGATGAAGTCATGGTCGAATTTCACAAACGGACCATAGCCCAGATCCCACGGGGTCAGGTAATAGCCCTCGATGCTCTCGGGGATGTACGATCCGCCGATCGAGCACTTGGCTTCATAGGAATTGGCCGATGCCCATTCGCGGAAACCCTTCGAGCCTTCGCCGGTATAGGTGGCGGGCAGCGGCGAGGGGATCCAGCCCGATTCCAGCGTGTTCGACGAATAGGTACGGCCGCCGCACAGCGTCAGGCCATAATCCTTGCCCGCTTCGACCAGCGCGCCATGGACAGCGGCGTAATCTTCCCAGGGGCCGAAGAGTTCATAGCCCGGCTGGCCCGCCATGCCGTGACGCAGCGCGCGCACCTTGGCGCCGCCGAATTCCAGCGTGGTCATGTGGAAGAACTTGAGGTCGGGCGCGTCATAGCCCAGCGCCTTGGACAGCACGGCCATCGCATTGGGGCCCTGAAGCTGGAAGCGGTAGTTCTTGCGCTTGCCGTCGGTGCGCATGGCCCAGCGTTCGTCGCGCTCGACCTTGACGTCCCACTTGCCGGTGGCGGCATGATATTCGACCCATTCGATCGCGGGGGCGCGGCCCACCAGATTGAACAGGTTTTCGCCCAGATAGAACAGGATCACGTCACCGATCACATAGCCTTCGGCCGTGCAGGGCACGAACTGCTTGGCGCGGTCGGGCACAAAGCCCTTGAAGCTGTTGATGCCCAGATAGTTGAGCATGGCAAAGGCGTCGGGGCCCGACACTTCCAGATCGACCATGTGATACGACTGGTTGAACAGCACGGCGGTCTTGGCCCAGGCCTGCTGCTCGGTGCGCCAGTTCGAATATTCGGCCGGAACGCCGGGATAGACATTGGGGCCGACCTGCGCGTTGCGCAGCATTTCGACAATGTCGCCGCTGGCATCGAGGACATCTTGCAGGCTTTGGGTCATCTTACTCTCCTTATGTGGATCTTGGTGTTCAGGCGCGCTGGGTCAGCCAGCGGGCGATGATCTGGGTGAAGGCTTGCGGACGCTCGATGGGCAGGAAGTGGCCCGCATCGGGCACGATTTCCAGCGTCGCGCCGGGAATGGCTTCGGCAATGGCGCGGGCCTGCTCGGGCGGGCTCCACACATCCAGCGCCCCGGTGCAGGACAGCACCGGCATGGTCAGCGTGGGCAGCAAATCCTCCAGCGACGGGCGCGAGAGCAGGGCCTCGATCTGCGCCTCAAAGGCGGAGAGGCCCTGTTCAAGGCACATGGCGGTCAATGGACCCATCAGCGCGGGGCGATTGTCGGGCGCGATCATCGGCGGCAGCCAGTCGGCCACCAGCGCCTCCATCCCATATTCGCGGCCCTTGTCGCGCAGGGCATAGCGCTTGTCCGCCTCGCCCGCGCCCACAGGATGCGTGCCGGTGGAAACCAGCGCGAGCCGCTCGACACGCTCGGGCGCACGACGCGCGACTTCCAAGGCCACGCGCGCGCCCATCGAATGGCCCAGCAGGGCAAAGCGTTCGGGCGCCTGCGACAGCAGCCGTTCCGCCATCGCGCCCAGCGAATCCACCGTACCCCAACCGGGCAGGGCGGTGGCCTGCGGCAGGGCGGCGCACTGCGCGGCAAAGACCCGCGAATCACAGATCAGACCGGGAACCAGCAGCAATGGGAGGTTTTCAGGCATCGTTTCCCGCATTTTTCTCGTCCATGAAAAATTCATCTATACGAAATTATCGCCCTGCGCTAGAGGACACTTCAAGTCACACGCATTTCGTTTTAGTATGCGTCGCATACAAAATATCCGTCCCCGATGAGGCAGGCATCCAAGCCCCCATCGCCGGGCGCCAGAGAGAAAGGGCAGAGGACCATGGTGGCCATTTCACAGATCCACCCCAATTGGGAACGCGCGCCGGACGGTATTACCGACGGATTTTCCTTGGAAATCACGGCCAAGGATGTCGATTCGCTGCGCGCCGCCGCGCCCGCCATTCCGCCCGAAACGCCCATCGCCGTCACCTTCCTGCCAGGCGAGGAAGCGCCCGCGCGAATCGCCGCCGCCAAGGCCGTACGCGCGCTGGGTTTTGAGCCGATGCCGCATTTTTCCGCCCGCCGGATCACCAGCGAGGCTGAATTCCAGGATTACCTCGACACCGTTGTGCAGGAAGCGGGCGTGCGCCGCTGTTTTGTCATCGCGGGCGATCCCGAACATGCTGCGGGGCCCTATAATGATTCGAGCGAACTGATCGCCACCGGCCTGTTTGAAAAGGCCGGGATCAAGGCAATCGGCGTGGGCGGGCACCCGGAAGGGCACCCCAACATGAGCGAGGAGCAATGCTGGGAAGTGCTGGCCCGCAAATGCGTGGACATCGACGCGCGCGGCATGGCCCCGCTGGTGGTCACGCAATTCGGTTTTGACCCCGATGCGGCGCTCAATTGGCTGGTGGCCCTGCGCCAGCGCAGGATTGTTGCGCCCGTGCGCATCGGCGTGCCGGGGCCTGCGGGCATCAAGACCCTGATGCGCTTTGCCGCGCGCTGCGGCGTGGGCGCCTCGGCCAGCGTGCTGGCCAAATATGGCATTTCGATCACGCAATTGCTGGGCAGCGCCGGGCCGGACAAGCTGGTTGACGCGCTTGCCAAGGGCCTGAATGAAAGCCATGGACCGGTGCGGTTGCATTTCTATCCGTTTGGCGGGCTGGAAAAAACCGTGGCGTGGATCAACGGGTATCGCAAATCACGCGCCTGATACGGCGCGAACAGGAAATAAGCGCCGGCGCTCAAATGCGCCGTGCGGGAGAGAGAAAGGATCAATGCAAGTGACCACGTCTGACCACGACACTGTTTGTACGCTGAGCCTGTCCTGTGGGGACCAGCCCGGCCTTGTGGCCAAGGTGGCGGGCTATCTGGCGGGGCGCGGCGGCAATATTCTCGATGCCCAGCAGTTCAACGACCGCCTGACCGACCGCTTTTTTATGCGCGTGATCTTTGCCTTGCCCCAGGGCGATACGGCCGAGGAATGGCGCGCCCATTTCGGCGATCTGGCCGCCGAACATGCGATGGACTGGCGCCTGCGCGTCCATGGCGAAAAGCAGAAGGTCGTGCTGATGGTCAGCAAATTCGACCATTGCCTCGGCGATCTGCTCTATCGCTGGCGCATCGGCGAGATCGACATGGATGTGGTGGCGATCATCTGCAACCATGACCGCAAGCATATCACCACCAGCCTGATCGGCGATCTGCCCTTCTATCATCTGCCGATCACCAAGGACACGAAGGCGCAACAGGAAGCGCAGATCAAGGCCATCGTGACCGAAACGGGGGCCGATCTGGTGGTGCTGGCGCGCTATATGCAGATCCTGAGCGACGATCTGGCGGGCTTCCTGTCGGGCCGCTGCATCAATATCCACCACTCGTTCCTGCCCGGCTTCAAGGGCGCCAAGCCCTATCATCAGGCCTATGAGCGCGGGGTCAAGATGATCGGTGCAACGGCGCACTACGTGACCGCCGACCTCGACGAAGGTCCGATCATCGCGCAGGACGTGGGCAGCATCAGCCACGCCCATGCGCCCGAGGACCTTGTACGCAAGGGCCGCGATATCGAACGCCGCGTGCTGGCCGAAGCGGTCAAGGCGCATCTGGAGGATCGCGTGTTCCTCAATGGCCACCGCACCGTGGTATTCCCGGGCTGATACAGGAGGCGGGGTGTATGGATAGTGTGATCTCTCTGCGCCCCGCGCCTGTTGCGGGCTATGAGGTGGCCGAAACGGTGGTGCGCCTGTCAGGTTTCGAGGTGATGGCCGCCGTCGGTGTCAATCATGGCGAAATCGGGCGGCGTCAACCGCTGGTCATCTTCGCCGAACTGGGCCTTGGTGTGGGCGCCATCGACCGGCTGGAGCAGACCGTCGATTATCGCGATATCGGTGCGGCGGCGGAACGCCTTGCGCGCACCCACATCGATCTGATCGAGAGCTTTGCCCGGCAATTGGGTGAGGCTTGTCTGGGGATGGGGTCGGTTTTGTGGGCGCGTGTGCGGATTGATAAGCCTGAGGCGGTTGATAATGGGATGGCCTCGGTGTCGGTGATGGTGCGGGCGGTTTAATCGCGGATTTTATGCCTCCGGCGGGTTAAGGGCGGGGGCCCTTAACAATCCCAATACTGTGTTTGTTGCGCCATGGGTTCGGCCTTGTGCAAGTTTGCCGCGCCGCAGGCTATAAAGCCGCTTTGCGGATTAGCGCATGTCGGCCATGTTGCGCGCACCCATTAACGGGATTGCAAAGGGACAAGTCCCTTTGCCCGCCGGAGGCCAATTTTCCTCCTTCTACCGAGGATCAATCCGCAACCCCGCCGCCCTCCTGAACAGTTCTAGCACCAGCGGATCGCTCTCCTCGGCCCGGATCGCGGCCTGAAACTCGATCCCGCGTTTTGGCCGGGGCCACACTTCCTGCAGCCGCCCGTCTGCGACCGCCTCGCGCGTCATGGTTTCGGGCAGCAGGGCCATGCCTTGCCCCGCCGCGATGATGTCGATCAGCATCCGGGCGTTGTTGCAGGTGCGGATCGCGGGTAGGGCATCGCCCGAGAGGGTTTCGAGCATGACCTGATGCAGCGGCGACTGGCGGGGCGGTCGGCTCGTGACGGACGCCGCCGTCGTGGGTGAGGCCAGCCATTGCAGCGCCACCCCGCCGATCGATGCGGTCTGCAGCCCCGGACTGGCCACTGGGCCGGCCAGAAACACCAGGTCGCTCGTTGCGCCCAGCAGATCCTGCAGCAATTGTGCGGTCAGGCTTATCGTGATGTCCAGCGTCACAGCGGGCATGTCGTGCTCGATCTCGGCCACGAAACCCGGCAGGCAGGAGGCCGCCGCGATCTCGCCGGTGCCGATGCGCACGACGCCGCGCGCGCCCGCCAGATTGTCCGCCGCCAGCGTCCGTTCCAGCGCCGCCCAAAGCGGTTCGGTATCGCGCACCAATTGCCGCCCGCGCACCGTCAGCAGCATCCGCCGCCCCTCGCGCCGGAACAGGGGATAGCCGATCTGCGCCTCCAATTCGCGTACGCGGGCCGAGATGGTGGGCTGGGTGGTGTTCAGTCTCTCCGCCGCCGCTGCAAAGGTGCCGAGGCGCGCGATCCAGAGCAGGGTTTCAAGGTGATAGAGGGCGATGCGGTTCAATTTATGCCTCCGGCCAGCAAAGGGCGGGGGCCCTCTGCAATCCCGTTAATGGGGTGGCGCCATGGGGTCGACGTTGGGCGGCGCGGCGACTTCAATTTCCATCCCCAGTATCGGGATTGTTAAGGGCCCCCGCCCTTAACCCGCCGGAGGCACCTTTCTCTGCACATTCCAATACATCACCACTACCTATCAATAACCCAAAAAAACTATCATTAGAACACATCATTTTCCTTCGATACAGTCACCCCTATATCAATCCCGAGAGAGAGGGAGCTGTATGGCGAGCAAGGTTTATCCCAGCGCAGAGGCCGCGCTGGAAGGGGTGTTGCGCGATGGTTTGCTGATTGCCAGCGGGGGCTTTGGCCTTTGCGGCATTCCGGAGCGTCTGCTGGATGCGATTCAGGCCAGCGGAGTCAAGGATCTGACCTTTGCCAGCAACAATGCGGGCATTGACAATGAAGGCATCGGCAAGCTGCTGCGCACGCGGCAGGTGAAGAAAATGATCTCGTCCTATGTAGGCGAGAACAAGGAGTTCGAGCGTCAGTATCTGGCGGGCGAGCTTGAGGTGGAATTTACGCCTCAGGGCACCTTGGCCGAGCGTCTGCGCGCGGGCGGGGCGGGCATTCCGGGCTTTTACACCAAGACGGGCGTTGGCACGCTGGTGGCCGAGGGCAAGGAAACCAAGATCTTTGACGGCCAGGAATATGTTCTGGAGCAGGGCATTTTTGCCGATCTGGCCATTGTGAAGGGCTGGAAGGCCGACACCACCGGCAATGTGATTTTCCGCAAGACGGCGCGCAATTTCAACGTGCCCGCCGCCACCGCCGGCAAGATCACCGTGGTCGAAGTTGAGGAGATCGTCGAGCCGGGGCAGCTTGATCCCGATGCGATCCATCTGCCCGGTGTCTATGTTCAGCGCATTGTGCTGGGCAGCTATGACAAGAAGATCGAATTCCGCACCACCCGTCCGAAGGAGGCCTGAGCAACATGGCTTGGAACCGCAATGAAATGGCCGCCCGCGCCGCGCGTGAGCTTCAGGACGGCTTTTATGTGA
>ERZ778021.3294-NODE-3294-length-12025-cov-3.339098_pt1 | contig 12025 bp, 8 predicted proteins | sample MGYA00375751_ERZ778021 | MGnify/ENA primary metagenome ERZ778021 (study PRJEB29350, sample SAMN05389814) | bioreactor metagenome | isolation source: Thiocyanate stock bioreactor | place: South Africa: University of Cape Town | collected 2013-08-29 ... | reverse complement strand
GTGGTGCCTGGCTCACAAAATTGTGACGTGTTATGTCCGCATCCTGCCGATCCCAACAAATCATTCAGTGTGGAAGAAGTGGATATTCCCGACGGGATGACGCCTGTAGAAATGCGTATGAAAGCGGGCGACGTGCTGTTTTTTAATGGCAGCTTGATTCACGGTTCGTATCCCAATATCAGCGCAGATCGTTTCCGGCGTGCGTTCATTTGTCATTATGTGCCGCAAGATACGGCTGGAATGAGTTCCGGTTATTATCCGTTGTTGGATTTTGACGGCAATGAAATTCTACGTGAAGCGGTTGATGGCGGCGGCCCCTGCGGCACGGAAGATTTGCAATTGCTTTTGGCAGCGCGAGAAAAGATGACGGCATAGGGTTTACGCACGAAAACCGTACGCAGGTCTTTAGTCTGCGTTCGCTTTTACATAGAAGAATAGTTTTCACAAGCGCAGGCTAAAGACCTGCGGCTACGCCTGCTATCAGTGACAAAGACACCAAAATAGAGTTTACTTGTGATGTTGCCACATGGATCAAGAGAACTCAAACCCTGACGAAAACCTGGAATCAGACCCCGAACCACAAGATCAGCCCATCAAAGTTGAGCCGGATGAAAATGGCAGTCTGGCGCGTGTCGATTTGCCGGACGGATATTCGCGCCGCGGCTTGGAAGAAATGGCCAAACTCGACCAAAGCGATACTCCGCGCGATAAAGAATCCGACTTGATGGAACATCTGGGAGAATTGCGCTCGCGCATTCTCTATAGCGTGACATTCGTTTGCGTCGCCATGGTGGTGACGTGGAATTTTGGTGATTGGATTTCGGATTGGTTTTCGCAGCCAATTCGCACTGCACTTAAATCGCATAATATTGAGTATAAGCTCATCACTATTGGACCTTCCGAAGGCTTATTGATCTACTTTCAGATCATCATGGCAGCGGCGATTATCGTTTCAATGCCTTTTATCTTTTGGCAATTCTGGCGCTTCGTGGAACCAGCGCTTTCGCACCGAGAACGCCGCTTCACGATGGTTTTGGTGCCGTTCTCTGTGGTGTTGTTTTTTGTTGGTTGCGCATTGGGATATTACATGTCCCCTCTCTTCTTCAACTTCTTCCTGGCTTTTCAGCCGCCGGGTTCGGTTGCTAATTATTCTTACGGCCAAAGCGTGGCGCTCTTGGCCAAGATGTTATTGGTCTTTGGCGTGTGTTTCCAAGTGCCGGTAATTGTGATTTTCCTGCACAAAATTGGTGTGGTTTCGCAGGACGTTTTGATCAAATACTGGCGTCATGTAATTGTGGCGATCTTTATCGTTGTTGCAATCCTCACGCCCACCTGGGATCCGCTCACGCTGACAGTTTGCGCCGTGCCGCCATGTTTGTTGTATTTTGTGGCGATATGGATGATTAAGTGGCTCTAAACGAATTTTGATCCCTGATTTCAGGTGTAGAGTTAGGAACAAAAAGAGATCGTTGAGCGTCCGAATGGGGTAAACCTTTTGCTATAGCCTCGAACCTAAGTTACATGCGAACATTTTCCTTTCCAAAAGTACTACTTTTTATATTTGCGTTGCTGTGCCTTAAAAGTACTTTTACGCCGTTGCATGCCGACACTTTGCGCAGCACTGTCAGCATCACAGATGGCGGCAAAAAAGTCGTTATGATAAATGGCAAAGCGCAACCGTTGTTTTGGTGCGATGGCATTACCAAAATCAGCGATTTGGATGCCTATGCCAAGAGCGGTTTTAATAGCGTAGTGGTTCGCCTGTTTTGGGCGCCGACCCAAGACGGCTCTTTAGTGCCGCAGGATTTGCAGCCGCAACAGACATTTGCCGCTGCCGCTGCGGCGCGCGGGTTGTATGTGATTTACGCTCTGCCCGAAGCCCCTTTTGGTCAAGATGATCAGTTCACCTTCAGCGCCGCCAATCGCGCTTACTTTTTTATGTGGGAGAACTGGATCAAAGGCACGATGCAGGCGCTGGCGTCAACACCAAACTTGATTGGCTGGATGTTGCCCGATGATCCGCGCGGATTGCCAACAGTTGATGATGTCGATTTTCGCGGCTGGCTTCAGCAGCATTATCCCAGTTTGCCGGTGCTCAACAAAGAATGGATGACGAATTTTGGCTCGTTTGACGATATTACTCTGGAGTATGTCGAATCCATCGTGCAACAATGGCGCGGCGTTAAACCGCCCAGCGGCGCAATGAGCGATACCGACTTTCGTAATTATGCGCAACAGGCCGCTAACCGTCGTGGCGGCAGCCCCAATTGGGCATTTCATCCAGCGGCCTTAGCGCTGGGATTATATCGCTGGGATAACTTTGGCGCGCTGGTCAATCGCTGGGCGCAAATCGTGCATCAGGCCGATCCGCAGCGCATTGTCTTTTCCGGTCAGCTTCCCGATTATGCCTCGCTCCTGGCGTTGCCAGCAAATGTGGATGTGTCAGTTCCGGCGTTGTGGCCGGGCAGTGCAGAGAACGACATTGTCACGGGCAATCCGCAAGCGGTGGATATTGCGCGACGTGCCGGACGCTTTTGCGCCATGCCAATGTTGCCGACTTCGTTGCCGGATAATTTTCCGCCGAATCTGGTGGCGTCGCGCTTGCAGGCCTGGAGTGATGCGGCTTTGGCGCATGGTGCTTCGGGATTGGCATTGTCGTCGTGGAACGACGTGAATTCGAATGACGCGTTGCAGAAAACCGTGCAATCCACTTTAAAAAAGATCAATAACGAGATGCGCGAAAGCCGCTGGCAGCAAGCACCGCTCGCCACCACTGCAATCATTTTGACGCCCTTGGCAGATGGATACACCCTCGTCGGCCCCATGGAAACCGTCTCTCAATCGCTTCCGCAAACAATGGGGACATGGCAGAACACGCCCACCGTCCGCACCACGCATCAAGAGCGTGGCCTCTATGGATTTTGCAATCAATTAGTCAGCGGTGAGCCAAGTGATTTGGTTTACGCGATGCGCTGGGGATCGCAATTTGGTGCTATTGATTATTTGTCACCTGAAGATTTAGGTGGTGAATATTCTCGCTTCAAAGGTGGCGTCCTCAAAAATTACGCCACGGTGTTATTGCCGCAGGCCTATTGGATGCCGCCGCCTGTTCTCACCGAGATCACGCAATATGTCAATGGCGGCGGCGTTATTGTGGCGGATTTGGGAATTGGCGCGGCGCAAGCGGGCGATCAAGTCGTCGATTTGCAACCAGCTTTAACTGCGTTGCTGGGCGTTGTGCCGCAGAAAATGCAAACCGTGGCGTTCAATTTGACGACTGCGCCGGACGCTGGATTATTGCCATCATGGGCAACATTGGCGGCTTCGCAGCAAAGCGTGCTGACGGCGGGCGATGGACCAGGCGGCGCGGCCTTTGCCAGCCCTACAGTTTTCACGACATTGTTGCCCAGCACCAAAAGATTGGGGTTGGGATTTCAATTGCCCATGCCACTGGGCGCGAATCCAGAGACACAAAAGTACTTATTGCAACGCGCCTGGCTTTCTGGCGCGCCGCAAGGCAACGGCCTTGCCATTTACGCGCCGTTTCGTTTATGGACACACTGGCGCCCTGGCTTTCGCGGCTTCGATGAATTCCATCGCGACTTGCTGGGACGCGGCGCAGCTCTCACCACGATTCTCAATCGGTCACTCTTCCCCTCTCCCGATCCAACTCCTGGCGCGCAGCAAATGTTTCCTGAAATGATCAATTACCCGCAGGGAATTGGGCTCATCAACCACACGCCGCCAACGCCAAATGAAGGTGAGAAAGCTGGGACGCAAATGGCGGCAGTTGCCACCGGATCGCTGGGGAATTTTCTGTGGCGTAATGCGCTTTGCGTGTTTCCAGCAGATGGCTCCATCGCATTGCCCACGCGCCCAGCGCCGCCAGGAACGCCGGGAGATTTTACGGGAAGTGCTGTAGTTACTCAATTATACAGTTGGGTGGATGCCGATCAAAGCATGTTGCTGCACCCTGTTCCCGTGCACCTCCAACCCATCAACGGCGGCACCGCCGTGACGGGCAATTTGCTGGAAGATTCTGCTTCTAAAATCAGCATTGTAGTGTGGCCAGGCGCCGCTGCCGTGTTGCCACAAAACGGTGATTTCCGCGTGCCACTTCAAGGCGGCGGCACGCGCATCATTATCGATAATCAAAGCGAAGAAAATGGCTACGTCATCGCGCCGGATTCGAAGCACCAATTAACAATTACTGATTGGGGCAGACCCCAAAAAGAAGGCGAACCGCCGCATCAGGAAAAGGCTGTGGTGCAGGCGGATGCGAATGGACAAATAAAAATTGATGTGACAGGAAAGTCGCTTCAAATACTTTTTCGTATACGCGTGGCTCCGGCGTCCCGCCGGTGAAAAGTACTTTTATTCACCAGCGGGGCGCCGGAGGCACGAAATGGTCACAAATTTTGAACATGAGCCAAGCCGATGCTTATTTAAAGTGAAAGATAAGCGGAAAAGCAAAAATCACAATAGCCGCCCACGCGCCATAAAAGTAGAACGGAATCGTCATCGCTTTTTTCAGTGCATCGAAAGTACTTTTATGCGCATCCAATGAAAACAATTGGTATGCAACTGCCGTTAATTGAACTCCCAGAATCATATCAACTCCAAGAGCGGCAAAGCGGTTTGGCGTGATTCCGCCAGTGAAGGATCGGCTTATTAAATAATAAACTACCGCCAGTGTGAGAATTACGGATATTGAGCTGAGCAACGCATTGGGCAAAATAATCCAACGTGGCAACTCCTTTTCTTGCGGATTTCCTAACGAAAAGAAAATGAATGCGGTTGTTCCAAGAAGTACAAAATTAAAAGTAATGAGAAAATCACGAGATTCAAAGACGTTCTCCCCCGATCTGAAAATCAGTGCCAGGAAATAGGCCACGAAAGTTAATAGAATAAGGGGGACAAAACAACGCGCTAAAAAGGATGTTAAAGAGCGGGATAATTGCGGATAAGCCTCGGTCAATAGTATGGCGATCAATGGCGTGGACACCGCCATAGGAAACCAAATCTCTTGGAAAAATCCTGAAAATCCGATGTTGATTGTATCAAATAATAAGAGAATAAACCCGTATACAAGTCCCCAGGCCATCGCTACTAAAATTGAAGTTACTAATAATTCCCCGCTGTGTGGAATAAGCCGAGAAAAGCTTTGAATCATTGTTTTCCCCTTTTCCCTTATACAAAAACCCATCGTAATCCATAATAAAACTGGAAAAAAGGCGCAGATTAAAACCAGTGTGTCTGTTGAATTGACAAAGCCATATTTATCATAATCCACCGGAAGAAGGTTAATGTATATCGCTGATACACAAAAAATAACAGCCAAGGGGAAAACGTCTTTCAGGGATGTTTTACGTTTCCAAGTCCAATAGATAGCGATTGCTGGTAATACGCTTAATGTAACATTACGCATCATAAACGCATCCTCATTTAAGATTGTGAACGAAGGGATTTTCAGAAACGCCCAACCAGCGAGAACCGCACCAATCAAAAACAAGAGATCATAATAATTAAACGTAGATGATTTTGATATTGTTTCAATGTCGCCTTTGGATTCATGATTAAACCGCGCCATCCAGAAATCAATAACGGGCGATGGTTCCAATTTCGCAGAAATCTCACGAAATGCCTTTTCAAAGGCAGTGGAATCTTGCTGATAAAGTACTTCTAATTCAGCCGGAGAGTCGATGTTCGATTCAATTTGTTCTTTCATAATACACGTCCATTTTACCTACAATAATGAGCTTTTCCGTCATTCTTCATTAGTGTCATTTCGACCGAAGCGAGGAACGAGCGTAGTGGAGAAATCTTGCTGTTATACACGACAAGATTTCTCGACTACAAAATTTGCTGGGACAAATTTTTCCGCTCGAAATGACACACTAAATTAATAGCCTTTAAAAGTACTTTTACGCATTCAACGGCAACGTCAACTCCACCTTCACCCCGTGCGGAGCATTATTTTCCACTGCGAGCTTACCACCGATAACAGCCATCATTGTGCCGTGCAGCGCCAAGCCTTGTCCGCTGCTGGATTGATTTTTTGTTGCATTCAAATTACTTCCGTCGTCGATGATTGTTAGACGGAATTCGTCTTCGACCTGCACGGAAATGGTGAGCGTCAAAGTACTTTTATCGGTACGACCATACTTTGCGGCGTTGCGGATTGCTTCTCTTGCGGCATGGAAAAGTACTTCTGACACAACAGACGAAAGCCCGGCTGAATAGTCTTTTGCTTCGGTTGAAACATTCCAATTAATAGCATCGAAATCCCGCGCAAATTCTTCTTCCACGCTTTTGTTAAGCGCTCCCAATAATCCCCACTGCGCCACGGACGGAGCAAGTGCAGAAGGCATGGAACGCAGCAATTCAGAAATCTCTTTATGCACATTTGCCAGCAATGTTTGCGATTCGGCACGATCCGTTTCGCTGCCGCTGAGCATCAGCATCGCCGTGTGCAATCTCGGTAACACTTCATCATGCAAAGCGCGGCGCGCGCGATGATCGGCCACTTGCGTTTCTGTCATTCGTTGCCGCTGCAATTCCATCAGGCGCGACGCCAATGCCGCTGCCGCCAACGCGTCTAATAAACGTTCGCCACCGGCACGCGCCACTTCGATTTCTTCTTCGGTGTATAATCCGCCAGTATGTTTTTCTGCCAAGAGCAACACGCCATTTAGGTTTTGCGCATTACGTCCATCACGCAGCGGAATGCGCCAGGCGAGACCGAGATTCGTTTCCACGGCAGCGCAAAGTACTTTTGTATCCACTGGAGATTCATCAGAAGTAGAAGGTGAATGCGCTTCGTCAGGGAAATGCAACGGTGCGCCAGCCAGCGGTGCCAAAGCGCCCAGTGGAATTAATTTCGCGCCGCGTGTTTCCAGAATTTGATCGCAAAGCACATGAAACATCGCCTGCGCATCGCCGCGTTCATCGGCGTTTTGCGAGGAAAGTACTTTGTTATAAAAATGCTGGCTGGCGATAAAAGGACGCAATTGCGCAGTGGCGATTTCGCGTTCTTTGAAAAACTGCCAACTCAATAACGCAAACAAAAAACTCATCAGTACAACGATTATTAATAGCGAATAAACGGTTCGCAAATCTATAATGAGACACCAGGCAAGAATCGCGCTGCTCAATAATGAAACTGTGACAACGCCGCGCCATTGCCGCAGAAACCCCTGACGTGGCAGCGTTTTTCCGGTGAAAATTTCGTAGGAAACAATCGCCTTTCCCATCAAAACCACGGTGAGGCCAATCAGCGAAATTAGTAATAAATCGAAAAGATCGGCAAATGGCTCGGCGCTGCTGACGATATATCCGATGGGAAAATGCCGCAGCGAAACGATTAACCAACTCATCGCTCCAGCAACTAACAGGCTGACAATAGACTGCACGACTGATGCTGCCAATAGCCACGGGCGCGCTCTCCGCCTCGCCAGATCGCCCATCATGCGGCTGGATGGTGCGGGATGACGGAGCGCGTTCATGGCAAAGGCGAGGCAGAGAAAAATCGTGACAGGATACAGCAAAATATAAAGCGGTGAGATGCGTCCGCCGCGTTGCACCAAATCCTGCACCATGCTATTGCCGCCGCTGTAGGCAAAAGGATTTGCAAAAAGCAGCATGGCAAAAAGCGCGATCATAAGAATCGTGGTCAGCGCCAAACTCCAGCGATGGCGCAGATATAGTCGAGACGAAAAATCATCCCAAAAACCCGCATACCACAGCATCAATAAATACCAGGCATACGGCAAAATCACAATTGGCGTGAAGAAAAAATACCACCAAAGCCGCACGGTGACGAAGAGTTCTTCGATTGAAGAATAGAGCATCGCCGTGTGCGTGGCGAAAAAGATGCCGCCCAGAAGTAATCCGATTGTGGCCAGCCAAGTGCCGCCATTGCGTTTTTGCGCGTTAAGCAAAACAGTCCAACCCAACCAGAAAAGTAGAATCGTGTTGAACAACGACGCGGCGTTCATCGCCCAATAGACCAAATCGAAAGCATTCATAATGGCCACACAACCCATTCACCATCAGCATTTTTTACGCGCGCCACGCCGTCTTCGTTCCATTCGATAAGCTGCCCGGCATTATAAATCAGCGCGGCGCGGGTGCGCGCTACTTTCTCATCGGTGGCGGAATCGTTCAATCCCCAACTGGTATAAATCAATCCGTTGAATCGCGAAATCGTGCGCTTATCACGAAAGCCCATCTTGGCGGCAATCTGCTCATTGGTCATGCCAAGCGCTAACATTTGCGCCACTTCACATTCGACCGGCTCCAGCAATTCCAACGGCGCGTGCCGTTCCTTATGCCGCACTTCGTGCACGCGCGTTTCGATATCGGGATCAATAAAGCTGCGCCCAACAGCAGCATCTTTAAGCAGCGGCACAATCATTTCCGGCAGCAGATAATTGGACTTTTTGACGTATGCATAATGACTCAAAATTCCCGAGCGCCGAAACGCGCGATAGTATTCGTCCTCATCCTGAATAGAATAAAACACAATTGGCAAGCGCGGAAATTCGCGGCGAATAGCAATGGCTGCTGCAATGCCATTCATCGCTCCGGCCAGTTGCACGTCCATCAGAATCGCATCTGGCAGCGCTCCGCCAAGACAATGCTCCAACGCCTCTTCCCCTGTTGGATAATCGCCGCAGACCTTCACTTCCCGCGTCTTCTCCAGCCCGGTTTTCATGGCTGGCCGCAGACGCTCGTTATCTTCGATTAGCAAAATCTGAAGTATTTCATTCATGCAATGGATTGTGAATTAAAACCGCAAATAGCGCAAGCACTCAAGTGCATTTTGCGGCGCACACGGGCGCGGAAAATAGTGTTTTAAGCGGTGGTGAATTTGGAAAAAGGCAGCGTATAATGCCATGCAGGAGGTTGATCATGATGAAGAAAACGAAAGTGACGGAGAGAAATTGGGTGAACTATTTTGCAGCAAATCGCACACGGCGTTTATCTATTGATTGGACAAACGGCGTGGCGATTTCCGCAAAAGAACGCGAGGCGATCACTGGTTCTTTGCAGCGATTTCAGGTTGGTGAAAGTGGAGAAGGGAAGTATCTCAAAAAGTATGCCGCGCAAACGGGTGATGCCGAATACGTGCAGGCGATTGATCTATTTATCGCCGAAGAAAATTATCATGCGCAATTGTTGGCTCATGTTCTGGATGCTCTCAAAGCGCCGCTGTTGCAAGGACATTGGAGCGACGCAGCGTTTATTGTCTTGCGGCGATTCGGCGGGTTGCATGCGGAATTGATGATATTGCTGGTGGCTGAGTTAATCGCCAAGCGCTATTATCGCGTATTGCAAAACGCCACGCAGGACGAAAATATCCGCCTCATGTGCGCGCAAATTCTGCGCGACGAAAATGCCCATGTAGCATTTCATTGCGACACACTCAGCCGCGCGTTCGCATATTATTCCACGTCGCGCCGCGCATGGACTTTATTGAGCTGGAAAAGTTTCTATCGCTTTGTGTGTTTCGTGGTGGCGTGTGATCACCGGAAAGTACTTTTCGCGGCTAATGTTTCCATTATGGATTGGATGCGCTCAACAAATGATGTGTTTGATCAAGCGGCACATTCTATTTTTGATGTCACTCAGAAAGCGACAAGTCAGCATCGTGTTGGGCAATCATTGCAGGAAGGGAAAAAGTACTTTTAGTTGAAGCGGATTCCCCCTTTTTAAAGGGGTTAGGGGGATTTTTGAGCGTAACAATTTTAGCGGAAGTTCACTTTTCATAGTTACCCCAAAGAAAATCCCCCTTAATCCCCCTTTACAAGGGGGAATTAAGGGATTTTCAAGGCTCCTTCATCAGCAGAGAGTTTGCGACTGAAGAATGACGCGGAAAAAAGGAGAAAATATGATTCGTAATTGGATAAAATCGTTGGATGGATTACTGCGCGGTGACGTAACTAAGTTAACATCATTACAAAACGGTGCGATTGAAGTGCCCACTGGTGGAATGTTAATTTTAATCGTTGTGCTCGGCGCTTTTTATGGTGTCTGCATGGCGTGTTTCGCGGCATTCAATCGGCCGGTCGCTGCGGCGATGATGCAGATGGTTGCATCGGCAGGGAAAATCCCTCTGCTGTTTTTATTAACGCTGCTGGTCACATTTCCCTCGCTGTATGTCTTCAATGCGTTGATCGGTTCGCGCCTGACGTTGCGCGTGGTGTGGCAACTTCTCATCGCCACGCTGACAGTGATGATCGCGGTTCTCGCTTCGCTGGGGCCAGTCGTGGCTTTCTTCTCGGGCTCCACAACCGGCTACAATTTCATGCTGATGTTTAATGTATTAGTTTGCGCGGCATCGGGATTCCTGGGATTGAAGTTTTTGCTATTCACCTTGCAACGTCTGACGTTGGTTTTAGATAAAGAAAATGCTTCGACACCAGAACCGCAAGGCGCGTTGGAGAAAGTCGAAGGCCGCGCTTTCAGTGGCAACGTGCGCGCCATATTCAGAATTTGGGTGATTGTGTTTGCTCTGGTTGGCGCGCAGATGAGTTGGGTTTTGCGGCCATTTATCGGCGATCCCAGCATGCCATTCACCTGGCTGCGCGAACGTGATTCCAGTTTCTTCATCGCGGTGTGGCATGTTTTCTGGAAGTTATTAGGTGCGTAAAAGTACTTTTATGAATACATTCCTTCAGCGCGCTGATGCGCTTTTGCGCGGCGCGGCAGACATCCCAAACTGGCGCAGAAGTTTCGGCTATAGCCTTGTTTTCGGCTTGCTGTATGGCGCGGTCATGGGATGCTTTGGAGGATTGAGCGCGGAGCGTTGGATACAAATCGCCTATTCATCGCTCAAAGTGCCGCTGCTATTATTGGTCACGTTCGGCTTTGCATTGCCACCGTTTTTTGTGATGAATACATTGCTGGGCGTTCGCGAAGATTTCGCTGTGGCGTTGCGCGCGATTCTTGAAATGCAGGCGGGCGTTGCGCTCATTCTGGCATCGTTTGCGCCGTTGACGCTTGGCGTTTACGTTTCCACGTCGCAATACGAAGCCGCTGTTTTATTCAACTCCTAATGTTTTGCCTCGCCGCATGCAGCGCGCAAATCATTCTTTATCGGCGCTATCGCGTGCTCATTGCGCGGCGCGCCATTCACGCAAAATTGATGTGGGCGTGGCTGGCCTGTTATTGTTTCATCGCCGCGCAGCTGGCCTGGACATTGCGTCCCTTCATCGGAGCGCCAAATGCGCCAGTTCATTTCTTTCGCGGTGGATTAGGCGGCAATGTCTATGAAGTGCTGGGGCATTTGTTGGTGAAATTGTTGTCGTAGTAAAAGTACTTTTAACCGTAAATAGGAATTGTCGAATCAAAAATATGTACGTCATCCTGAAGGAGCTTGCGACTGAAGGATCCCCCGATTTTTCAACGTACTTCGTCGCAGTTTCGGGGGATTCTTCAGGTCGCGTAGCTCCCATCAAAATGACGAACTTGTATACTTCCGCCATTTCTGAAACAACGCCACCAACCCAATTCCCAACAACACAAATGCCGCGTCAGATGCTGTCTCGCGCTTATTGTTTCTTTTCGGTGCTGGAGGCAAATCTATTTGTGCAGGAAGATCTTGTATATTCTTTATTGATGGCGCGACATCTTCCGTGGAAATGGCGTTTGCTGACGGCTGAATTTTCGAGCCATAGCTGTTGGCATAAACCTGTGTGAATTCCGCCCCGAAGAAAACAATTTGCGCGCTGTAATAGATATATAAAAGCAACACCACAAGCGAGCCAGCCGCGCCGTAGGCGGATTTTGTGCTTTGCGTTCCCAAATACCAACTTAACGCCGCTTGGCCAATCATGAAAAGCAGCGACGTGATGATAGCGCCAATCCATACATCACGCCAACCAATATCGACATCCGGCAGCACTTGATAAATCAACGCGAAGAGTAACGTGATAATCACAAATGAAACCACAAATGTCACAAGCTGCAACGCGCCCGCCATCGGAAAGTAAGCACTCATGGAATGAACAAGAGCTTTGAG
>ERZ778021.3292-NODE-3292-length-12032-cov-6.236370_pt1 | contig 12032 bp, 12 predicted proteins | sample MGYA00375751_ERZ778021 | MGnify/ENA primary metagenome ERZ778021 (study PRJEB29350, sample SAMN05389814) | bioreactor metagenome | isolation source: Thiocyanate stock bioreactor | place: South Africa: University of Cape Town | collected 2013-08-29 ... | reverse complement strand
CGCCCGAGGAGTTCGAGGCCCTGCGGGGGGACCTGCTGGAATCGGCCGAGGTCCACGGGGCGAGCTACGGCACGCCCGCCGGCCCGGTCCGCGAGGCCCTCGCTGCGGGGCTCTGCGTGATCCTCGTGATCGACGTGCAGGGGGGATTCCAGGTCCGGGAGAAGGTCCCCAACGCCTTGCTCGTCTTCGTCCAGGCCCCGTCGCTCGACGTGCTGGAGCGCCGACTCCGGGAGCGCGGGACCGACGACGACGCCACCATCGCCCGGCGGCTGGCCAACGCCCGCCGCGAGATCGAAGCATCCGAAGGCTACGACGTCCAACTCGTGAACGACGACCTGGAGGCCTGCGTCGACGCCCTGGTCGCGACGCTGGCCGAACACCAGTGCGCAGGGGGGATCGGCCATGATTGAAGAGCTGAAGGAAGAAGAGATCGTCAACAAGGTGGGCGGCCGGTTCAAGCTCTCCACCCTGATCCAGAAGCGGATGATCGCGCTGAATCAGGGGGCCCGCCCGCTGATCGACGGCCGCGGCCTGGACAAGATCTCGATGGTGATCCAGGAGATCATGCAGGACAAGATCTACCTGGACATGTCCGGCAAGCTCCAGACCAACGAGTCGCCCGAGGATTACGTCGACGGCGGGACGGTCGATCTTACCCAGGCGTCCGAATGAGCGCGACCCGCGGCTGAGGAAGGCCTCGCGCGGGCGAAACCCCCGAAGCCGGCGCGGCCCGCCGGCCGATGACAGGGGACGCCGACTCCGTCATCGACCAGGTGCGAACCCGCGCCCGCCGGACGCCTCGAAGCGACCGCCGGACGCGGGGGCGTTCGGGGGGACCCATGCTCCTGCGACAGCGATTGTTCCGATCGGCCCCCGGCCTCGCCTTCCTCGTCGTCAACCTCTTCCTGGCCCTCAGCCTGCTGGGCTACGACCCCGGCGACGCGCTCCGCGGCCGGTCGACGCCCGACGACGCGGCGGTCGTGCCGGTCGCGAACCCGTGCGGCCCGGTCGGTGCCCAACTCGCGGAGCTGGCCCAGCAGACGTTCGGCTGGGCGTCATGGCTGGGGCTGGCCGCCCTGGCGGCGCTCAACCTGCTGGTCGCGCGCGGCCGACGGCCGGCCGACCGAGTCGGGCCCGCGATCGGCTTCCTGCTCGTCGCGACCGTCGCCGCCGCCCTCATCGACAGGTTCGGTGCCGGCGTCCGGCCGAGCGCGCCGGTGGGTCCGGGCGGGTATGCCGGCGCGATGGCCGCCTGCGCGCTGGAGGGGCAATTCGGGCTCGCCGGGATGCTCCTGATCCTCGCCGCCGCCGGGGTGCTCGGGGTCGCGCTCTGCCAGGAGGCGCTGATCACGCTGCCAGCGCAGGAGCTGTCGGCGATGCTCCCGGGCGTCTTCCGGCGGAGGCGGTCGGCGGCCCCGATCGCCGGCGTGCCGGCGCTGGCCGAGTGGCAGCCCGGGCCGCCGATGCTGGCCGGCGAGGCCGCGCCCCGCCCGGCCCTCGCGCGGGTCGCCGAGGTCGGGCCGCGCCCGGGCCCGCTGGTCCAGCGCGGGCCCGCGCCGGGGTCGGCCCCCGCCCCGGTGGTGCGCGGCCCTCAGCCGCCGGCCGTGGCGAGGCCGGCGCAGCCGGTGCCGATGGTCGACCCGTCGTCGCCGGTCCAGCTCCCGCCGTTCGAGCTGCTGGAGCCCCCGTCCCCCGCCCCGGTGCAGGAGCACGAGGCCCAGATCCACGCCCGCGCGATGCTCCTGGAGCGGACGCTCCTGGACTTCGGCTATCAGGTCCGCGTGGTGCAGATCGACACCGGCCCGGTCATCACCCAGTTCGAGATCGAGCTGGAGGCGGGCCTGCGGGTCTCGCGCGTCGCCGGGCTGTCGGACGACCTGGCGATCGCCCTGGCCGTGCCGACCGTCCGCATCGTCGCCCCGATCCCGGGCAAGAGCACCGTGGGCATCGAGGTCCCCAACGAGCGCCGGACGATGGTCCGCATCAGCGAGGTCATCGCCGACACCGAGGCGATGCGCTCAAAGACCCGCATCCCCCTGTTCCTGGGCAAGGACGTGAAGGGGGCCCCGATGGTCTTCGACATGGCCGACATGCCCCACCTGCTCATCGCCGGCCGGACCGGCACCGGCAAGTCGGTCTGCCTCAACGCCATGATCACCTCGATCCTCATGACCCGGTCGCCGGACGAGGTCAAGATGATCATGATCGACCCCAAGATGGTGGAGCTGTCCCAGTTCAAGAAGATCCCGCACCTGATGACGCCCGTCGTCACCGACATGAAGAAGGCCGAGTCGATCCTGTCGTGGGCGTGCGACAAGATGGACGAGCGCTACGGCTTCATGGCGAGGGCCGGCGTGCGGCACATCTCGCTCTACAACCAGCTCGGGGCCGACGAGATCCTGCGCCGGATCGCCCCCGAGGACGAGGAGGAGGCGAAGCGGATCCCGACCTACATGCCGTACATCGTCATCGTGGCCGACGAGATGGCCGACCTGATGATGACCGCCGGCAAGGAGGTCGAGCAGCACATCGTCCGCCTGGCGCAGAAGTCCCGGGCCGTCGGGATGCACCTGATCCTGGCCACGCAGCGCCCGACGGTCGACGTCATCACGGGCCTCATCAAGGGGAACATGCCGGCCCGGATCGCGTTCCAGGTGACGAGCCGCAACGACTCGCGCGTGGTCCTGGACGAGATGGGGGCCGACAAGCTGCTGGGCAACGGCGACATGCTGTTCCTGGTCCCGGGCACGTCGCAACTGGTCCGCGCCCAAGGGACTTACGTCTCCGACGCCGAGCTGAACCGGCTGACCGACTATCTCTCGCAGTATCCGGCGGAATACAGCCGCGAGATCATGCAGCTCAAGGCCGGCGGCGGCCCCGGCGGCAAGGAGCGCGAGGCGGCCCTGAAGGAGCGAGACGACCTGTACGAGCCGGCCATCGAGGTCGTCATCCGCGAGGGCCGCGGCTCCAGCTCGCTGCTCCAGCGGGCCCTCGGCATCGGCTACGGGCGGGCCTCGCGGCTCATCGACTTCATGGCCGAGGACGGCATCGTCGGCGAGTTCAAGAGCGGCTCCGCCCGCGAGGTCCTCTTCACTTGGGACGAGTGGGAGGCGCTCAAGAACGGCGGCGAGGCCGGCGGCGCCGCGGGGGCCTCCGACGGGGCCGCGGCCTGAACGGGAGACCGCGATGAGGAAGGCCCTCTCGGCCCTGATCCTGGCGCAGGTCGCCCTGGCCCTCGCGGTGGCCGCGACGTATGGGATGTTGCCCGACCGCGTGGCCACCCACTTCGGGCCCGACGGCCGCCCCGACGGCTGGGAATCGAAGGCCGCCTATGCGGCCTACCTGCTCGCCGGCTCGGCGATGATCTCGATGATGTGCGCCGGGCCGCTCTACCTGGCCCGCAAGCTCCCGGACTCGCTGATCAACATCCCGGAGCGCGACGACTGGCTCGCGCCGGAGCGCCGGGCCGAGGCCCACGACCGGCTGTTCGGCCTGGGGCTGGCCATCGCCGCGGCGACGACCGTGCTGTTCATCGCCCTCCATCTGCTGACCGTGCGGGCGAACCGCGAGCGACCGCCCCGGCTCGCGCCGGCCGAGGCGTCGGGGCTGATGGCGGCCTTCCTGGCCGTCCTCGGGGGCGTGATCTATGGCTTCAGCGGCCGGGCGTGGAAGATCGAAGACCGTCCCTGACCCGGCGCGGTCGGCTCAGCGGGGGGCCGGGGGGATGGTGCCCGAGGCCGAACGGCCGCCGGTCGACGCCGAGGGCCTGGCGGCGGGGGCCGCCTTGGAATAATAATTCGACCGCGGGACGCGACGGCGGGAGGCCGCGGACGAATAGGCGCGGGTCGCGAAGTTGGTCGACTGGTTGCGGAGCTGGAAATACGACGGCGGCGCGTGGCCCGACATATCGAACCGACCGCTCGCGTCGGCCCCGCCGTAGTTCAGGCTCGAACGCGGCGCGGACATGTACGCCTTCGAATTGGCCGCGGCGGTATACTTCTTGGCCCGCGCGACCTGCTCCTTGCCTTCCTTCGCGTAGTCTTCCGCGATCTCCCCCGCGTATTGCTGGGCGGCGGCGGGGCGGGCGAAGGCGACGGCGAGCAGGGCGAGGCCGGCGATCGTGATCTGGCGTCTCATGATGTTTGGCGTCTCGCGGGAAAAGACCAAGCATCGACGGCGATCGTCCCCGACCGCCTCCATTCTCATCATTGTCGGCCCCGCGGTCGTGGTTTTCAAGGACTCTTGAAGCCTCCGCGCATCGCGGGCCCCGTCATGTCGCCCGAAATCCACGCGAGGGCCCCCTCGGGATCGCCGTCATCGCCTCGCGAACCGCTCCCGGTTGACCTTGCGGAAATACTGTCGGGCGAGGATCTGGAAGAGGTCGTCCTCCTCGCCGGATCGGGTGAGATCCTGCCCCTTCTTCACGACGCCGATGTAGCCGACGAGCATCTCGTCGGTGGACGACGGCCCCCAGGTCACAAGCCGGGGGGGGTGGTGGGGGTTGCGGGGGTGATCCGAGTTGTCGAAGTGGGCGACGACGTGGACTTTCGTCCCCTTCGGGAGGGTGATCCGTTCCTTGAAGTAGTAGGTGTTCTGCCAGGAGGGATCCCAGCGGGGGATGTCGAGCAGGTCGCGGGTGGAGCCGTCGGGGAGGACGGCGGTCATGCGGAAATCGCGGCCGAGCTCGTGCATGTGCGGGGTGGCGGCCAGGGCCTCGACGTCGACCGGGACGTGCCACGTCGCCTTGACCTCGACGTTGGCGTCGCCGGCCGGGAGTTGGAGCTTGTCGTTGGTCGCGTTGGCCCAGTGGATCGACTGCTCCACCGGCTTGCGGCAGAGGTGGAGCCCCAGGCGGGTGCGGTCGACCTCGGGCTTGCCCGTGGGGTGGTAATGGACCTGGAGGATCACGTCGGCCCCGCGCGGGACGAGCCGGCCGACGCCGTCCGGCAGGTGGGCCACCTGATTCCCCGCGGCGTACCCGCCGAGGTCGCCGTCGACAGGCACCCCGGCGCCGGAGTACGAGGTGTAGCCGGGCCCCGCCTCCGCCTTGTCCCGCTCGCGGCCGCCCCCGTTGAGGTCCAGGAACGCCATGACGTGGTGGACGGCCTTCCGATTCCCCGGCAGGTACTCCACGGCCGAGACGTAGACGTCGCGCGAGAGCCGGGACGGGATCACGAAGCAGCGATAGAGGTCCGGCCCGCCGGCCGGGACGGTGAAACTCTCGGTCATCTCCAGGACGACGTCGGGCTCGCCCAGCGTCCAGCCGCCGGCCGTCGCGGTCGGGGCCTCGTCGGCCTCGCCGTCCCCGCGCGGGGAGCCGGCCTCGGCCCAGGCCCGGAGGGTGGCGATCTCGGCCTCCGACAGCGACGGGTCGTGCTTCAAGCCCGGGCCGAACTTGCCGTTCGCCTTCCACGGGGGCATCGAGCGGTCCTCGGCCACGTCCGCGAGGTCGCGCGCCCGCTTCTTCGCATGATCGTATGTCTGGAGGTCGAACGGGCCGACGCGGTCCTTGCGGTGGCAGGTCACGCAACGGGCCTGGAGGATGGGGCGGACGTCCCGGACGTAGTTCGGCGTCGGCTCGGGTTCGTCCCCCGGCGACCCGGCCGGGATCGCGAACGGGACGGCGCAGGCGAGCACGAAGGCGGCGCGGCGCGCAAGGCGAGCGCCGTCGACGGGACGTCGATTCCCCATAAGCGATGCGTTCCTCGATGTGGCTTGGAAGCGATGCAAACCGAACGCGAGCGGCCGGGACGACTCCCTTCAAGGACCGCTCCCCGCCGAGCCCTTCTGGACTCGGGACGCATCTCCCCCCTTGGCATGGGGGACCAAGCCGCCTCACGCATGGCCGACGCGCGACGATCCGCAGGGGATGCGGACGACGAACGCGGGGCCCGCGAGCGACCCGTTCAGGAAACGCGATGGATCGTCTTGAAATTCGTCGGAAGAAGAGAAGAGACGGTGTAACGGTAGCAACCCCAATCGGCGGCGACAAGGGTCGAACATCGGAATTTCTTCGGATTCAACGCCGCCCGATCGGTCGTCAGCGCCCCGCGCGGAAGGCGTCGAGGATCGCGTCGGCCCCCTGGTCGCGCAGGGCCTGCGCGACGCGGCGGCCGAGGTCGTCGGGGCCGGCCGGGCTCGCCGACAGGCACGACGAGATGCGGCTGCGGCCGTCGGGGTCGAAGACGGAGGCGTCCAGGTGCAGGCGGCCGTCGTCGGCGATGCGCCCCCAGGCGGCCATGGGGATCATGCACCCCCCTTCCAGCTCCGCGAGCGCCCGGCGCTCGGCGACGACGGCGACGTGCGTGGGGCGATCGTCCAGCAGGGCCAGCAGCGTTCGCGTCGGCGCGTCGTCGGCCCGGCACTCGATCCCCAGGGCCCCCTGCCCCACCGCCGGGAGGATGGCCGGAGGCTCCAGGCGCTGGGTGACGCGATCGTGCAGGCCCAGGCGATGGAGCCCGGCCCATGCCAGGACCACGGCGTCGAGCCGGCCGTCGAGCGCCATGTTCAGCCGGGTCTCCACGTTCCCGCGCACCGCCTCGACGTCCAGGTCGGGCCGGGCGTGGAGCAACTGGGCACGACGCCGCAGCGACCCCGTCCCGACCTTCGCCCCGGCCGGCAGCGACTCCAGCCGGCGATATTCCGGCGCGATGAGCGCGTCGGCCACGTCCTCGCGCGGGGGCGTCGCGCCCAGGATGAGGCCGTCGGGCCCCTGCGTGGGCAGGTCCTTGAGGCTATGCACGGCGACGTCGACCGCGCCATCCAGCAGCGCGCGCTGGATCTCCTTGGTGAACAGCCCCGTCCCGCCGATGGCCGCCAGCGGCGAGTTTCGATCGCGGTCCCCGTGGGTCTTGATCTCGACGAGTTCGACCTCCAGGCCGGGGGATCGCTCGCGGAGGGCGGAGGCGACCCACTCCGACTGCCAGCGGGCGAGGCGGCTGCCGCGGGTGCCGATGCGGATCTGGCGCGGGGGGGCGGGCGAGGTCATGGCGGGCTTCGATCGTTTCTTGCTGGGATATGGTTGGGTAGGAGGGCGAACCGACCGCTGCGTACGTCGATTCAATGGGGAAAATATCGGACCATCGACCACATGAACCATCCCATCGCGACTCCCACGAAGATCATCGCGACGCCCGCCAACCTGGCCGGAGCACCGTGGAGCACGAACCGGCGGGTGAGGCGGACTCGGCCTCGAGCCGCGGGGACGGCACCGTAGAGGATCACCCCCCGGCCGAGGATCAATATGATGCAAAGATAAGCCAGGAGGATCTCGGCCAAGCTTCAGGCCTCCCGCGAGATTACGACGGCCACCACCCGCCGGGCCCCGGCCCGCATGAGGGCGCGGGCGGCCGAGCCGAGCGTGGATCCGGTGGTCAGCACGTCGTCGACGAGGACGACGGTCCGGCCCTTCAGCTCGGCCCCGCGGCGGGCGGCGAACGCGCCCCGCATCACGGCGTCGCGGTCCTGCCGGGTCCGGCCGACGAGGTGGGGGGTGTACTTCACGCGTCGCAGGGCGTCGCGGGGCTCGCGCCGCAGGGAGACGGCCAGGGCGCGGGCCAGCACGTCCGTCTGATTGTAACGCCGGCGGAGCCGCCGGAACCAGTGCTGGGGGACCGGTGTCACCAGGGCGTCGGACGGCACGGCTTCGAACGCCTCGCGTCGGGCCTCCGCCCAGAGCGAGGCCATCGCCGGGGCCAGAAACGCGCCGCGCTCGTCCTTGATCGCCAGGACGAAGTCGCGCCAGGGGGCCTCGTCCTTGCGGTGCAGCCCCAGGGCGACGGCCGCGTCGAAGCCCAGGGCCTTGCCGCGGCACTCCGAACAGCCGCCGGCCAGGTCCGCGTAGGGGCCGACGGGAAGGGCGCAGCGGGGGCACGACGCCTCCCGATACGCGACGGCCTCCGCCAACAATTCGGCCCGGCAATCGTCGCAGAACGGGCCGCGGACGGCCGGCCCGGCGGCGAGGCAGAGCGTGCAGCGCCAGGGGAAGACGAGGTCGCAGACGGCCTCGCCGACCGCCCGCCAGGCCGGGGCCACGTCAGCCCCCCGCCGCGCGGGGCTTGGGGGCGGGGGCGTCGGCCTCCAGGTAGGGCTCCAGGCGCTCGCGCAGCTCGTTGCGGGCGCGGGCGAGGAGCGACTTCACCGCGGCCGGCGAGCGGTTCATCACCTGGCCGATCTCCGCGTAGCTCATCTCCTCGAACTTGCTCAGCAGGACGGCCATCTTCTGGTCCTCGCCGAGCACCGCGACGGCCTCGCGGACGACCTCCGACAGCTCCACCTGGCGCATCTGCGCCGAGGCCGTCTTCTCCCGGCCCGGGACCGCGAACGCCGGGGCCCCGGCCTGGGATTCGTCGGCGGCCCCCCCCACCCCCAGCGACGCCGCCGGCTTCCGCCCCTTGTCGCGGGCGTGGTTCATCGCCAGGTTGTTGGCGATCGTGAACAGCCACGTCGAGAACTTGGCCTTGGGCCGATACCCCTTGCGCGCCTTGTACACGCGGAGGAACACGTCCTGCGACAGGTCCTCCGCCTCCTCTTGGTTGCCGACGACGTGGAAGAGGACGCCGACGAGCCGGTCCTGATACCGCGCGACCATCGCCTCGAACGCGCCGGGGACGTCGTCGCGGATCTGGATCATCAGCCGCACGTCCGGGTCGCGGGCTTCGAGCTGCCGCTCCAGCGCGTCGAGTTCGCCTCGGCTCACGGTCGGTCCTTTCGGCGTCGAAAGTGGGCCCGGGGATGCGTCACGAGGGGGGGCCGATCGCGACCGCCTCGGGCTCGGCGGCCGACTCGAAGCGGCGGCGGAGCTGGCCGCAGGCGGCGTCGATCGACCGGCCCTTGGTCCGGCGCACCGTCACCGCCACGCCGAAGCCCTCCACCCGGTCCGTGAACCCGCGGACGTCCTCCGGCTCGGGGCGGAGGAACGGCAGGCCGGCGACCGGGTTGTACGGGATCAGGTTGACGTGGGCCTTGCGCCCCTTCAGCAATCGGCCCAGCGCCGTCGCGTGCTGCGGGCGGTCGTTCAAGCCGCCCAGCATGACGTACTCATAGGTCACCTGGCGACCGGTGATCCGGAAGTAGTCGTCGGCGGCCTCCAGGACGGCCGTCAGCCCGATCTTCTCGTTGACCGGCACCAGCTCGTCGCGAAGCTCCTCCGTGGGCGCGTGGAGCGAGACCGCCAGGTGGTACTGGCGGTCCTTCGCGGCCAGCTTGCGGATCTTCTCCGGCAGGCCCACGGTGGAGATCGTCACCCGGCGCTGGCTCATCCCCAGGCCGTCGTCGGGCGAGCAGACGCGGTCCAGGGCGACGAGCAGGTTTTCCAGGTTCGCCAGGCTCTCGCCCATCCCCATCACGACGATGTGCGTGACCGACTCGCCCGGCGGCAAGAGTTGCTGGGCCTGCAAGACCTGGTCGAAGACCTCGGCGGCGGACAGATTCCGCTCGACGCCCTTCAGCCCGCTGGCGCAGAAGACGCAGCCCATGCCGCAGCCGACCTGCGTGCTGATGCAGACGGTGCGGCGGATGCCGTCGGCCATCAGGACGCATTCGATGTTCCGGCCGTCGCGGCAGCGGAGCAGCAGCTTGTCGGTGCCGTCGTCGGCGACGCCGCGGTAGGCCAGGTCGGTCGCGAACAGGGTCCACTCGGCGTCGAGCTTCTTTCGAAGGTCGAGCGGCAGGTCGCTCATGTCGGCGAACGACTTCGGCCGGCGATGGAACGCCCACTGCTGGATCTGCTTGACTCGATACGGCTTGTGGCCGTTCGCCGCGACCCACGCGCGCAGCTCGTCGGCCGTCGCCCCGAACAGGGGGCGCTTCGGGCTCGCCTCGACCTCGCCTGATTCTCCGCCCTGCATCCCGACCGGCCCTCGACTGGACGACGTAGGAACGTCTTCATTGTAGGACCGCCCCGCCCGCCGGCCAAGCCGCGAATGCCGAGTCCGCCGCGGATCAGCGCGCGACGGCCGGGCGACCGGCGCGAGGCGTCGGGACGTCCCCGGCCTGCGCCTGGCGTTCGCGCAGCAGCGCCGTCAGGCGGGTGACCTCCGCCGCGTGGGCGGGGTCGGCGGACAGGTCGCGGCGCTCGTCGGGATCGTCGCGGAGGTCGAAGAGCTGGACCTTGCCGATCTTCGGATACGCGATCAGCTTCCAGCGGTCGTCGCGGACGGCGCGCTGGAGGTGGCGGTACGCGGTGAAGATATCGGTCCGCCTGGACGCCTCGCCTCGGAGGACCGGGACGAGGCTGAGGCCCTCGCTCCCCTCGGGCCCGGCGACGCCCGCCAGTTCGCCCAGGGTCGGGAACAGGTCGAACAGGTAGGCGAAGGCGTCGACCCGCCGGCCGGGCGGGATCCCCGGCCCCGCCAGGATGACCGGGGCCCGCATCGAGTGCTCGTACAGGTTCTGCTTGCCGAACAGGCCGTGGCTGCCGATCGCCAGGCCGTGGTCGCTCGCGAAGACGACGATCGTGTCGCGCTCGCGGCCGGACTCGCGTAGGGCGTCGAGGATCCGGCCGACCTGCGCGTCGAGGTATTCGATCGAGGCGTAGTAGTCCGCCAGGTGCTTGCGGACGACCTCCGGCGTGCGAGGGGACGCGGCCAGCTTCTCATCGCGGATCGCCAGCTCGCCGTTGTCGAACGGATGCTCCGGGAGGAAGTTCGCGGGGATCGCGATCGCCTCGTCGCGGTACTTCGCGCGATACTCGGCCGGCGCGACGCGGGGGTCGTGGGGGAAATTGAACGCGACGTAGGCGAGGAACGGGGCCGGGCCCCGGTGCTCCTTGAGGAACTTCGAGGCCGCGTCGGCGAACAGCTTGACCGAGTGCTCGCCGCTCTTGCGCGGGTTGACGAGCGTCCCGCCCGGCCCGAGGTCCTGGAGCGGCAGGTTGTAGGGGTCGCCCATCCCGCCGAGGAAGACGGCCTCGGCCCGCTGGAACGTCCGGGCCAGCGACTCGGGCCCGTTGTGCCACTTGCCCGTCGCGAACGTGGCATAGCCGGCCTCGCCGAACGCCTCGGGCCACGTCCCCTGCCCCCGCAGCCGCTCGTCGACGCGGAACAGGCTGCGCCCGCTCAGGAGCATCGCCCGCGACGGCACGCAGACGGCCCCCTGCTGGGAGCCGTTGCAGTACGCGCGCATCAGGACCGTCCCGCGCTCGGCCAGGGCGTCCAGGTTGGGCGTGCGGGCGGGCGAGCCCGGCGTGGCGACGGTGTCGGCCCGCTGGTCGTCGCTGAACAGGAAGAGGATGTTGGGTCGACGGGCCGGCTCCTCGGCCGCGGCGAACGCCGCCGGGACGAGGGCCGCCAGGAAGAAGAGGACGCGGCGCGGGTTCATCGGGACTCCTTCCGAGCCATGGGGGCCGACTCGAACGCCGACAGGATCACGTCGGCCGCGCGGTTCAGGCCGTCGGCCTCGGCGATGCGGGAACTCATCGCGACGGCCCGCTCGCGATAGGACGGGTCTTCCAGGACGGCGCGGACGGCCTCCCGGATGCGCGGGACGGTCGCGCGGGCGATGGGGATCGAGCGGCCGACGCCCGCGTGCTCCACGCGGACGCCGACGCCCGGCTGGTCGTTCGTGACGGGGAGGACGACCGTCGGGACGCCGCACGCCAGCGATTCGAGGGTCGTATTCAGCCCGCCGTGGAAGATCGTCAGGGCCGACCGGCGGATCAGATCGACCTGGGGGGCGAAGCCGACGACGATCGGGTCGCCGGGGAGGTCGGCCAGCCGCGACGGGTCCCCCGCGCCGCCCATGGTGATCACCAGTTGCAGGCCGGTCCCGACGCAGGCCTCGGCGATCGGTCGGAAGTGTGCATACTCGTGGCTCAGCATCGTCCCCATCGAGACGTACGCCAGCGGCCGGCCGTCCAGGCGATGCCAGGGGAAGTCGACCGCGACGCGGGACTCGGCGTCGGTCCAGGGCCCGGTGTGGTGGAAATTCGGCGGCAGGCGACGGCCGGGGAGTTCGAGGGCGGCGGGGAGCTGGGAGACCTGCGCAGATCGGAAGAGCACACGTCTGAACTCCAGTCACCGATGTATCTCGTA
>ERZ778021.3285-NODE-3285-length-12055-cov-3.727250_pt1 | contig 12055 bp, 8 predicted proteins | sample MGYA00375751_ERZ778021 | MGnify/ENA primary metagenome ERZ778021 (study PRJEB29350, sample SAMN05389814) | bioreactor metagenome | isolation source: Thiocyanate stock bioreactor | place: South Africa: University of Cape Town | collected 2013-08-29 ... | reverse complement strand
CCTATGATGATCCCAAAAGCTGGCAAATGCGTCGGCAGGCGGAAAGCCTGCAACGCTGGTGTCAGCTTAGCAATCGCGTATGGTTGTATGGATATGATTACAGCATGTTAGTTTCGGGGCTCACACCTCTTCCCACAACCCGGAAACTGGCGCGAGATATGCCGTTGCTCAAGAAATGGGGCCTCATCGGGTTCCTGGACGAAACGCGCAACATCTGGGCAGAGCGCGGCATCATGACCAAATATGTCAAAGCGCGTCTCGAATGGAATGCCAATGATAATGTGGATGCGCTGCTCACCGATTATTACGCTCACTGGTACGGCGCGGCAGCAAAGCCGTCGCGTGCTTTCTGGGATGCGCTGGAAAAGGCAGCTGAGAGTACTCCGGTGTTAGGACATGAAGACCGAATCTTACCTTATGTGTACACGCCTCATCTGATGCAACAATTAGCGACGCATCTGGCCGAGGCTGAAAAAATTGCCTTACTACCGCGCGAAAAAGAGCACGTTAAAATTGATCGCTTAATCTACGAACATTTGAAGGCCTATGTCGCTATGAACAATGCTGAATTTGCGGGTAACTTCGCCGAGGCCGCACATCAGGCGCAGAAGATGTTGGCCGTCCGCCCGCAGTTGCATGCCATCAATTCATTTTTGATTATGCCCTCTGAGAGACTCGCTAATGGAGCTCCCGATCCAAATTCCGGCGCCTTCTATTGGGGTATTAGCGACCGCCTCGATTATTACAATCAGCTCGCGAACAAGCTATCAGGCAAAACAGGACGCAAAGTTGCTGTACTGCCTCAATATGCAAAATTTGCGCTTGATCCCTATGATGACGGCCGCTTCGCGGGTTGGTATAAGCCTAATTGGGACACGTCAAAGTGGCAGAATATTCTTGCAACCGAGCCGTTTTACTTACAGGGTCACATGAGCAAAGATGGCCATCCTTATCTGGGCAAAATTTGGTATCAGTTCAAAGTACGGATTCCGCAAACTGTAAGCAACCAAAAAGTACTTTTGTATGCGCCTACTGTCGAGTCCGAAGCCTGGGTTTGGGTGAACGGCCAATATATCGGACATAAGGCGTACCGCGAAGCCTATGAACGTCCCAATCAATTCGAGATGGACGTGACAAAAGCACTGAAACCGGGCACGGAAAATGTCGTTTCCATCGAAGTCTCCACCAGCCGCAGCCAGACTGCAGCGGCCGGGGGATTGGTATCTCGCATTTTTTTATATTCACCGAACGCTGCGCCGTGACGGATGACGATGAAAAAGTACTTTCTAATAATACCAAAGCAGTTGATCTCTTATGAAAAAACTATGGTAAATATATACTTGACGCATAAGCCGGTTTTTGACCTATTTTCCTGACTTCCTTCTATTATCTTCCTTACACAACATCTGGCAATTCTTAGCGTGAGTTTTACCGCCTTCATGCCACGGTGTAATGTGATCGGCTTCCATCTCGTCTATGTCAAATTGCTTTTTACACACAACGCATTTCCCTTTCTGACGTTCGTATGATTCTCGCTTTTGTTGCGGGCTGAAAGAGCGGATGTTGAGGTAACTTTCTTTGCCGGTTAAAACATAGGGATAGATGCCGCTCTTTTTGGTAACGTCATCATCCATCATCAATTCGGAAACTTGCTTCTCCAGCTTTGTAGCGTCAAATTTCTTATTTTTAAGATTGTTGTATAAATCGCCCCAGTCCACGCCTTTCATTTCCTTACGGTGTTTGGGGAAAAGTACTTTTATCCAACCGATGACACTTTGGTAGTAAAGCCATAATTCATTAGCATTAGGATCATGCTGATGTGTCCCCATGTAGCCTTTTATATCGCCTTTGCTAAGCCACTTAATAGCGGTTTCCAGGTAGTCTTGTCTAATTGGCGATCCGACTAAATAATCGCTTCCTATGTTGTATGCCGCGCAATTACTTTTACTGAAGTGTCTTTTTGCATCCGTTACCCACGAACCAGAATAAACGGCGTTTCTTAGTTCCTGATCCGTCAGTTTTTCCCCTGCAATGTTGATCGTTTCAAACCATTTCAGTTTCTCGCTATCTTTGCCGCTGCAAAAATACACCATTAACTTGTAGTTCAAGAATTTCTCCTGCTCGTCATCTTGCAAGTTGTTAAAAAACCTACCTTCAAATGCAAAATCACCTTCGACATATTGGCTGATAGAAATAGTGCGCTGTTGCCCGTCAATGATTTCAAAGTTACCATCATCGCGCACAGCCCAATACATTACGTTTAGCGGAAAGCCTTTATTAACGGTATCAATCACCGCATCTCGCTGCGCATACTTGTAAATAAATTCACGCTGATAAGGTGGCCGAATGTCTAACTTGCCGCTATAGCCGATGACGCCATTTTCATCGTTGTCTTGATAGCCTTTGACTAATTCGCGGATGGTTATTTCTTTGAGTTTGATTTGCATAAGCGTTTGTTTTTGATAAGTATTCTGGCATACGGGACATCGACAACACCGTTGGTTATCATGTACAAATCGCCGTCAACGGCTCCTCTTTTCTGAACCTCTTTTCTGTATTCCTTATGTTCTGGTTTATAGGGGCGAACACCAGCTTCTATGCCAGAATTGGATATACCTAATCCTAAAATCTCAAATTGTTCGGGGTTATATTTGTCCAAAAAAGTAATTGGCACACCCATTGCGCCAGCGTAATCCATCGGAATATCCACCACCTTATCAACATTGATAGCGTCGTAATTATCGTATTTCGGGTATTTTTCGGGAGTATACGTCTTACCTGTGTCATGGTCTACGTGACGCTTGCTATGGTCAAGATTGGTAAACCAACATCCCATAATATGCTGCACCTTTTTCCCGTTTTGGATTTTCTCCCCTTTTTCGGACGTTTCCGGCAACTCAAACCACATGTCTGCATTGATATTTCTGTAGCCAAGCCACATCTTCTCTTCCTTGATCAATTTGAATACCTCTTTGTAAGTTATGCAATTTTTGTTTCCGATAATTAAAAACTCTTTCTTGTATTCTACGAGCTGATCCACGTATTCACGGAACAACGAAAAAGGCGGATTGGTTACAACAATATCCGCTTCTTTCAGAAGTTTGATACATTCTTTGCTGCGAAAATCCCCGTCGCCTTTTAGGTGCTTAACGCCAATTTCTTTGGGATCGGGAACTCTGTTGTTGTTTTTGTCGCCGTTATATTCAAGATAGATAGCCTGTTCGGAATTGTGCTGGCTAAACAAATCCATGTCCTGATTTTTGTAGCAGGTGGCAATGAGCTTCTTTAGCCCCAACGTCTCAAAGTTGTACGAGAAATAATGAAAAAAATTACTGATGCGGGGATCATCGCAATTGCAATAAACCACCTTACCTCTAAAGTGTTCTTTGTAATGCTTCAATTCCTCGCTGATATCGGCAAGCTGTGTATAAAATTCGTCTTTTTTAGAGTCTTTAGCTTTGTGGAGGTTGCTATTTGCTGATTTCTTAGTCATTCGATGTGCAGTTTAGTTCAAATATACGGGCTTATCAAATTGTCTAATCGTGGTGCCACCGTGGATGTGGCTAATCTTCGAGTTATCCCTACCTTGACGTGCGCATAAGTATATCTGAAACTGTACTATCCACTTTTTTCGATCACAGACTTAATTTAAGTCTGTGATTTAGAACCCCCGTACTTGCGTTTGCTTTTAGGCACCTGATCGTTTATAATACGTCAAGATACTGTGGAAAACATTATGAATAACTCAAAGGTTCTAACGCCGCCGAAAAACGTAACCACGGGCAAGCCGTTGGAGTTCCAACGGTTCGAGGACGCCATGCGGCGGATTGTGAAAGTGTCTAAAGAAGAGTTAAAACGACGAGAAAATAAGGCTAAGACAGCCACGAAATAGTCATAAAAACAGGGATAATACCAAAAACAAAGGACAATATGCCTAATAAAGATGCAACTCGTTCTGTGAGTGCGCCACCTAAGGCGAAAAAAGCAGAAAGCAAAAAGATTGAAGCTGAAGATGTTGAAGATCAATTTATTGCTTACGCCAACATTGTTCAGCTTCACGTAAATGCGGAAGAAGCTGCTATTCAGTTCGGGCGACAACCGGCAAAAGGCATAGACGCAAATAGAGGCGAAGCATCACAAAATGTTGCGAAAATATATATGACAATGCCAGCATTTAAGCGCCTTATCTACACCGGTAAGGCAATTATTGAAGGCATTGAAGACGTTTTAGAGAGGGAAATTGATTTGGATCCAAACCTCCCCCTTAAAAAGCCTGGTTCCCGTGAAAAGATAGATGCGAAAGTAAAGGCTGTAAGGCAGCTTACTAAATAATTGCGACTTTAGAACAGGAATAAGCATGTACTACCAAATCCCTAATTACAGTAGGGTTACAGAGGCAGTTTTACCAGTGACAGTTAATGCACCCACCTCATTCCGATGGGATGAGGAGCAGAATGATATAATTCCCCGGGCGTATATAACTGGCACAGATGTTCTTGATTATGAATCACCTAAGGATGAGGAAACACAAGAAACATCTAATAGTAAAATAGTGCAGGTAGACTTTAATGAGGTCGTTAAAATGTACTCATACCTAAATTCTGACAACAATGAAGCTGAAGTAAAGGATTTTTTACAAGAAAATCCTGATTTGTTGCATGTCCTGCAAGCTGCCCCATCGCACATAGAAAAGGAGTTTGGTAAGTCCGAACTCGCATTAGAGATGACGCCAAGTTACGATTATCCCGGAGAAAGTGATCTCTCTCTCGTGATTCTTACTTCCTTAAAGCCTGCACAGTCATTTTTACAAATGAGAAAGCTCTATTCATGGTGGCTTGACCTTCCACTCGAAATCCATGAGGTTATGAGCATAAGGGCACATTCTAAATGACTTTTGACTGGAAAAGCTATTTAGAATTATCATCGGATTTAGAAAAACAGGCTACTAATTCCGATGATAATCGTGAAGCCAAGCTCCGTAGTTCAGTTAGCAGAGCATACTACTCAGCATTTCATGAAGCGCGAAAGTTATTGTGTAGAGAGATTGCAAATTTTGAGTCAAACGACTACTACCGTAACCATCAAGCTATTATTTACCAGTATGAATCTGCCAATGAGAAAACGCGGAAAGCACTCGGTGCCGACGATTAGAAACAAATCCGATTACGGCAATCCATATCCTTACGTCGTCGCTGATGACGCAGCAGATGCGGTACTAACGGCTCATGAAATTATAAAAGTGCTGGATACGCTAACTCCACAGCCACGACTAATAAAAATGCTACCACCGCGAAAACCAAGAAAAAAACGAAAACATTAAAATAAGTCTACTTCCTCGTAACATCCCGATAAGTCAATCTCGCACCAGTAACCGACTTAACAGCCTTCAAAAACCGATCACAGTCATTGCCCTGACGATAATTAAAACGATAAGCCTGTTCGTCAAGATAACGGAATAAATGCTCATGGTTCACACTTACATAAGTTCCGCGAATGCTGCGCTTTAACAAGCTCCAGAAGTTCTCTAAGCCGTTTGTATGGACATGTCCGATTGCGTAGCATCTGGCGTGATCTATGGCGTTGTGGGTATAAATGCTGTCCAACCTTTCATAGGATGGCAACGCGTCAGTAATCACTTCGGAGCCAGCTTCTACAGTATTAGCAATTTCACTGTGCAAAGTGTGACGGCGAACGTCTTTTAAATGCTTTGTGCGAACTCTGGACTTGCCTTTTTCGTTGCGCTCTAACAATCCCATCACAACGGCTTTGCCAGTTGCACCGCGTCCACGCCCTTTGACTTTCTCAATTCGTTTGTCAGTGTGCATGTTCTTTGCTTTGCCACCAATATAAGTTTCGTCAGCTTCAACTTGACCAGACATCTTTTCAAAGGTGCCTTCCTGTAAAGCAACGCGGATACGATGTAACATGAACCAAGCTGTCTTTTGAGTTACGCCAAGAGACCGGGCAAGCTCGCAGGAACTAATACCGTTCTTTGCATTCACGATTAACCATACAGCGGGTAACCACTTTTCTAATCCAAGCGGACTATCCTCAAAAATAGTTCCAACCTTCAAAGTGAACTGCTTTTTGCAACCATGACAATTCCAGAGACGGCGAGGTTTAGCTGCTTTGGTTTGAGAGAAACGGACATCCACGGAGCCGCAACGGGGGCAGACGACGCCATTAGGCCAGCGCATCTTAACCATGAAATCATGGCAAACTTGCGCATCCGAAAAGTAAATTATTGCTTCCTGTGCTGTCTCTGGGTATCCGTTCTCTGTCATACTATAAAGTATAGAAAAATACTCTCTATGCGTCAAGTATATATTTACCAAAACTATTTCTCATTCTCGCCGCATTTTTTATCAGCACATGCAGCCAAACTGCCCACGCGCAGCCGCCTGAAAATCTGGTGGTGGATACTTCGTTCGAGTCCGCGCAATCATCATGGTTTAACGAAGCGGGCGGGCTAAGTTACTACGCGGCGAAAAATAAAATCACCGACGCACCCGATGGCAAGCAAGTGCTGGAGATTCGCGGCTGGGATTTGAATGGCAGCGTTATTCCTTCGCCGGTGATAACTCTTGATAACGATACTTACAGCGCGACGATCAAAGTCCGCAGTTTCGGTGCAGCGGCAGGTGCGAAGCTGGAACTCGCGCTCATCGAAGCCGAAAGTACAAAGCCACTGGCGAGCTTTGGGAGTACTCCGCTCGATGGCAAAGGCGCTTGGAGTACTCTCACCGGCACACAAAAAGTGACGGCAGGCAGCAAAGCGCGATTGGCAATTATCGTCAGCGGCCCACAAGATGGTGCGCGTGTCGAAGTAGATCAAGTGGGATTGTTTGCCGGAACGACAATCGGCGCGGTGACCGACAATAGCGAGTTCATCAGTTGGGAAGCCGAAACCATGGCAACTGGTAAATCATGGGTTTCGCAGGATCATTATGCCGGATGGTATGGCGGATTTCCCAGCGGCATGAAAATGTTGAACGGTTCTAATGGCGTGATTGAGGCTGACAATAAGCCCGCCATCAAAATTGTAACGATTGAGCGTACCGGAAAGTATCGATTATGGACGCGTTTGATGCGCACTGCTGCTGCCAACTTTGGCACTTACACCATTGTCATCAAACAAGATGGGCAGACAATTGCAACCAAAGAAATCAACGACAGTGATAAAGAGTTGGGGCCGGACTACTCCTGGGTTTGGGTGCCCCTTGATGCAACGCTGGTTCCGGGCGAGGTTGAAATTGAACTGGATCGCCCAAATGCAACGGTTTCGTGGGTAGCGCGCAAGGTAGATGTTTTCGCGCTGACCAACCAACTGGAATACAAGCCGCAGCTTTCTGATTTTCATACCAAGGCTTATCTGCGTTTTACCAATAAAAGTACGGGATTGGAACCATTTTCATTATGGATGTTCGTGCATCGTCCCGGAGCGCCTACACCATATGTTAACCCCGGAATGCTCGGTAAAGCCGGGCTTTCCGGTAGCTATTACGTTTCGCCCGATAAAACCAAATGGCTCGCTGCCGGACAGAGCAGCCCGTGGGTTGACATTTCACAATTCCTGCAATCGTATGGAGGGCGCAATTTGGTTCAGTTCATCGCCACGCGCAACATGCACACAACAGGCTTTGTGGAAGGCAATTTTCGCGGCGAGTTAGAGTTTGCTGTTGGGGCGGATAAGCGCGTTGTAAAAACAATCGAAATCAACCAGGATGCACCACGGTTTTTGATGACACTGCCGGAAGATTTGCAAGCCCATCCCGAAGAAATTCTCAGCGGATTGGATTACGTTAAAAAGTCAGAGGCTGTTCTTGAGGCCGCCAAAATCCCTCAATTCAAACCAGCCCTTCATCTGGATTTGAATGCTATTCTCGGTCTTGGTCCCAATGACGATCCCAAACTATTGGAAGCGGAAATCGAGGTGCTCAAGCGCTTGGGCTTCAACGGGACGTATACGCCGGTAGTTGATCCCAAAGACGCTACGGCTTTTTATACGCAGCACGGGTGGGCGCAACATTTCGGCATGGTGACGGAATCGCTCTATGTCAACAATGGTTGTTACAATCAGCCGGACACCGAAAAAATGGACGCCACTTATAAAGCGTTGGCAGAAAGTTTTGCGCCCATCATCGATAAGACTGAACGCATCAAATTTTCCGACGAACCGAGTGGACAACCCTACTCACATTACCAAACCTGTGAGTTCTGCAGGAACAAATTTCGCGAAGATTTGCGCGCAAGCGGTCTGACGCCGCAGCAATTAGGCGTGACGTCATGGGATCAAGTCGTTCCCGTCATGCCAGAGGATTCTGAAAAACATCCGGAACTTTTTTATTACACCGGATTATTTCGTCTACAAAGTTTCGCCAATTTGCTCAAAGCCGCCGTCGCTGCGAAGAATAAATACATGCCAAAAACAGTGGCCAGTTACGTCAACTATTCGCCGCCGATGTCGGAACAACTGACATGGACACAACGCGGCAACGACCTGTTTATGGATCAGCGCAACGGCGCGCTCGAACTCGGCTGGACGGAAGATTGGCTGGGTTATGGCGCAAGCTCGCAGCAAATGTCCCCGAGCTATTCACAACTGCGCGCAGCGGGAGCGCCGACCAACGAACCGCTGGGCGGCTACATGGTGGCGGTTTCGGGCGGTGCAAATTTGCTGCGCATGAAATATTACGAGATGATAGCCGGTGGTTTGCGCCACATCAATGTTTACGGCTACGGCCCCTATTACGCGAATGTGGATTCGTGGGGCGCGCTGTATGATATTTTTCCGACCATCGCCAACGTGCAGCGCGAACTCGCCAAAATTGACGAGCCGCTTTATGGCACCAAACGCCACAAAACCGACATCGCCATTCTCTACAATCGCACCGCAGGAATTTGGTTGAAGGACAATAGTTCTTCCGAACAAGACGCGCGCTACATTCACTGGGCGCTGGCGCACGCAGGTTACGATGCCGACTTTATTCCCGAAGAAGACATCGTGGCGGGCAAGCTGGATAACTACAAAGTGTTGTATGTGAACGGCGTGCAAATTCGTCGCGACGCCGCGCAGAAAATCGCCGATTGGACGCAAAGCGGCGGAGTACTCTTTGGCAGCTCCGGCGCGGGCACGCATGACGAATTCAATCGCCCGCTGAGTACTCTGGAAACCGTTTTTGGCGCAAAAAGCTCCGATCTCAAATTGGAAAACGACGCCAGTCGCCCCAAGCACCAATTCCGGACGCTACCAATTTTGGATGAACTTTCGAGCGTGCCTAACTCGGGCGCGCCGCAAGTTTCATTCAACCAGCTTTCCTATCGCGAAACCCTGACACCTGATGCTAACGCAAAAGTACTTTTGCGAAATAAGGAGGGAGCGGTGGCGGGAGTACTCCACGCGTTCGGCAAAGGCCAGGCCATTCGCCTCGCCGCCTCGCCCGGCTTGACGTATGTGAATGATGCCATTCGCGACAAATCCTACAACGCCGAATCGTATCTGCCAAAAAACTATAATCCGGCGCTGCGCGATTTCATCGCCTGGCCCGCAACGCTCGCCAAAGCAACGCGCGTGGCAGAGGCAAGTACACCTATCACGGAAATTACGCGCTACGACGGCGTAACCGCCGGTAAAGCACGCGCAGTAATCTTTGTAATTGATCACAACGCCACGCCCTACCCCAACTTTTCCATGACGTTGCCACAATCCGCGCAATTCACTAAAGCCTATTCCGCTTCGGGCAAGCCGGTGACAATCAAGAAAATTGGCGACGCGCTGCAAGTTTCGTTTGCCCTGGACACCACGGAGGCCATCGTATTAGAATAAGCACGACACCGATTATTGACACAGAAGATGCCTGTTTTCAATTTGGATACATCCACTCCATACACAGACACTGCCCTTACCTTTTCTGACATGATAAAATTCACCTCGGGTTGGGCGGATACACTTTCACGTTACCTTGCGGACAATTGACTCACACCACGAGTTAGATGCCTTATTGACGTTGGAGGGTGCACGGGATACCTTTCAGAGACTGTCAGGGCGTACGTCCCTCCGCCCGATTCGTTTTCATCTACATATTACTGAAAACGATACGTCTTGTACCATAAAAGGGCGGCGCGAAATGTGACATTTGCGTTTCTCAAATCCCATTATCGATTAGCCTGCCTGCCTTTAGCGCCGCCCTTTCAGGGCTTTGTATGTTACGATATCTTTTCCCCAAGGCGTTGCCTTGGGCTAACATCGCATTGCCCCTTCGGGGCGTAAACGGAAATAAAAACATTAGCCTCGTAGGGACGTGACCTGTCACGTCCCTAAATGCGGATCTAACAGCGGACGTGGCAGGCCACGTCCCTACATTTATGCTCCCACCATTCCCCAAATATGCTATAAAAGTACTTTTAGTAAATAACCTTATTAAAAGTGAATCATGCTAAACGTCGAAATCTTATCTCCTGATCAAATCGAAAAAGCCGCTACCCTCTTTCATCGGGATGGTTTTGTGGCGATTAAAGACGCATTGACTCCTGCGCAATTGCAAACGGCGCAAGCGGGCGCGCGGCGTGTAATCGCCCAGCAGACGGCGGCGATCAAATTGGAAGAGGCCAATCGTGGTTTTGCGCGCTATTCGTTTGGCGATCAAACGCGCCATCCTGAATGGTCGATGTTGATTGACTTGCCCACGATTTTGCCGATACTCAATCACATTTGGAGCAGTGAAGATTATTGCTGTTCTGGCGCTGGCGGTGATTATTCGGTTCCGGGTGCCAAGATTCAACATCTGCATTCCGACATGGGCGATTTCTTCCATGATCCGCTGGGGCAAGCTACCTTTCATGATGTGCCTGCGCCGTTTATTGTGGTCAACTTTATGATGGTGGATTTTCGTCGGGAGAATGGCGCGATTCGTTTCGTGCCGTGCACGCAGCGCTCGCGTCATGCGGTGCCAAAATTGGATGAAGAACCGGAATGGATGCAAAACTCCATTCTTTGCGCGCCCGCCGGAACTGCCGTCATCCGCGATGTGCGCTGCTGGCACGGCGGCACGGCCAACACCTCAGACGAAATCCGCCCCATGACCAGCGTCGGTTATCACGCGCCGTGGTATCGAACGCGTTCTCAGAGCAAATTGCCGCGCGATGTGTATGACACGTTTTCGCCGCGCGCGCAGGAACTGTGTCGGGGACTTGTGGAAAATGGTACGTCATTCTGAGGGAGCGACAGCGACTGAAGAATCCCCCGAAGTTACAAAGTACTTCGTCGCAATCCTGGGGGATTCTTCACTCCGCTCGTTCCTCACTTCATTCAGAATGACGTACGCTTTCTCATCACTTCATGAGCGAGAATCTTGCGACGTGGCAATCTTGTAAGCAATAGATTGCCACAGTCGCCGGAGGCTCCCTCGCAATGACAAACTGATTTAGTGTCACTTCGATAGAGCGATGCCTAAAGCGGATTCATGCAACAACGCCATTTGTCCCCGTTTGTTTGGTCTCATCTACTCACCTGCCTCTTATGAAAACCTTCCGCGCCAAGTTGTCCAAAGTCGGTTTGGATGGCTTTTTCTTTACGTTGATCTTTATGGTTTTTCTGGCCTGGCTGTGGCCAGTTCCCGGGAATATCAAAGGACTCTTTTCATTAGGCACGCTCGCTGATATTGGCGTCGCGGTGATCTTCTTTTTTTATGGTTTGCGGCTTAATCCTGAAAAAATAAAATCAGGAATGAGTAATTGGCGGTTGCATGTCGTGGTGCAGCTGGTGACTTTTGTGTTGTGTCCCATTATTGCGATTTCGGTCAAACATCTTTATGGCGGTCACGGCCATGACCAGCTTTGGATGGGCGTCATTTATCTATCAGTTTTGCCAGGCACGGTTTCCTCGGCTATCGTGATGATTTCCATTGCTGGCGGAAATATTCCGGGAGGTATTTTCAATGCCAGCCTGGCGAGCATGTTAGGGATTTTTATCACGCCGTTGTGGGTGAGTTTTTTCTTCAAGTCTCAGGCTGGCAACGGCGGATTTGGTCACATTATTATGGTGCTGATTTTGCAG